>Ga0070683_100004727_pt1 | contig 11259 bp, 12 predicted proteins | sample KBSC713LmetaG_FD_64662 | JGI IMG/M metagenome (GOLD analysis project Ga0070683, IMG submission 64662) | Corn rhizosphere microbial communities from Kellogg Biological Station, Michigan, USA - KBS C7.1-3L metaG | ecosystem: Host-associated > Plants > Roots > Rhizosphere ...
ATCGGCGGCGGCGGGCTCATGTCCGGCGTCTCGATCGCGTCCCGGGCGATCAAGCCGGACATCGAGCTGATCGGAGTCGAGGCGGAGCTCTATCCCTCGATGAAATGCGCGATCGAGGACTGCCACATGCCGCTTGGCGGCGACACGCTCGCCGAAGGCATCGCCGTCAAGCAGCCGGGCGAGCTGACCTCGCGGATTCTCAAGGACAACAAGGTCAGCGTCGCGCTCGTCTCCGAACGCGATCTCGAGCGCGCGGTCGCGATGCTGGTCGGGATCGAAAAGACCGTCGTCGAAGGGGCAGGGGCTGCGGGCCTCGCCGCGATGCTCGCCGATCGCGAGCGCTTTCGTGGGCGAAAGGTCGCGACGATCCTGTGCGGCGGGAACATCGACACGCATCTGCTCGCCAATGTCCTCGTGCGCGACCTCGTCCGCGAGGGACGCATCGCGCGACTCCATGTCGCCGCACACGATCAGCCCGGAGCGCTCGCGGCGATCACCGCCAAGGTCTACGAGGCGGGCGTCAACGTCATCGAGATCAACCACAGCCGGATCTTCACCAGGCTCCCCGCCAAGGACACGATGATCGAGGTCGAATGCGAGGCCAAGGACCCGCAATCGATCGACGATGTGGTGGCGCGACTCGAAGCCGCGGGCTTCCGCGTCGAAAGGGCCCAGCTCGACTAACCCTCTCCCCTGATGGGGAGAGGGTCGACTCGCGCGCAGCGCGAGCGGGGTGAGGGGTGTGGCTGCGGCTCTCCCACACCCCTCACCCTTCCGCCGCCTACGGCGGCTCCCTCCCTCTCCCCTGAGGGGAGAGGGGCTATTGGCCGCCCCATTTCAGGACATGCGCCCAGTTTCTCGAAATTGAGGCGTCCGAACCCTTTCCTTCGGCGTTTACCAGTCGCATAAACGGCTGCGTAACCATTTGAGTGAGGTCCGCGGGTGAGCGCACCATTTCGCTTCCCGAAATTTTTCGTAACGAACCCGAGCCCGTGCCCGTATCTCCCGGGCAAGGTCGAGCGGAAGGTTTTCACCGAACTCACCGGCCGTCATTCGAGCGAATTGAACGAGGCGCTTGGCCGAATCGGCTTCCGCCGAAGTCAGTCCGTCGCCTACCGCCCGAGCTGCATCGACTGCTCGGCCTGCGTCTCTGTCCGGGTCCTCGCCGCCGAGTTCGAAGCCAGCGCGACCCAGCGCAAGCTTCTGCGCCGCCACGCCGACCTCGAGGTCAGCGCGTGCAAGCCGTGGACGACGGAGGAGCAATACCACCTCCTTCGCCGCTATCTCGCGATCCGCCACCCCGGCGGCGGAATGGCCGAGATGGACGAGAGCGATTTCGCCGACATGGTCGAGCAGACTCCCGTCCGCACCTACGTCATCGAATATCGCGAGCCCGGGAAGGATGGGCGTCCGGGCAAGCTCGTCGGCGCCTGCCTGTCGGATCAGCAGAGCGATGGCCTGTCGATGATCTACAGCTTCTTCGACGTCGGACCGGATGCCCGAAAAGGCCTCGGCACCTACATCATCCTCGACCATATCATCCGCGCCGCGCGTGCGAGCCTGCCCTATGTGTATCTCGGCTATTGGGTCGAAGGTTCGACCCGCATGGCCTACAAGACCAGCTTCCGGCCGCTCGAGCGGCTTGGGCGCGACGGCTGGCGGCGGATGGACGAGCCCGATCCGCAGCCCGCCGCCAGGTCGATTGTCCTGCCCGCCCGGCGCGCGCGCAGCCGGCTTCTGATCGACGCCTAGCGCCGCCCAGCGAAGCCGCGCCGCGCGAGCATGATTGCCCCGACGACACAGGCGCTGAACAGTCCCGTTTCCACGCCGGCATCGAGCAGGTGCACGATCCGGTCGAGACCTGAATCGGCGAACGGCCTGCTGATCTGGTCCATGTGGAGCCGGGAACCCGGGAACCCGCCCGCCAGCAGCTCCAGGCTCTCGAGCATCAGCCGTCCCCCGGCCAGCAGGATCAGCACTCCCGCGGCCGCGCCGCACGCGCCGGCGATCGCAGCGCCGCGCCTGACGGAGCCGCTGCGCAAGGCCAGCCCCGCCGCAAGTCCGACCGCCGCTCCTATCACCGCGCCCTCTCCGCCGCCCGTGATGTCCCCGGGTGAGCGGCCGACGAGCAGCGCGAACGCGTCGAGGCCGAGAAGCTTGCCGAACGCGCCGACCAGGAGCCCGCCCGCGGCGCCTCCCAGGGCGCTCCACGCCACCGAGCCGGCCCGGGCGAACAGGGCGGTGGCGATTCCGAAGCTCACACCCGCTGCGCCGATCAGCCCGACGAGAATTGTGACGCACAGCAGCACAAGGAGGATCGAAAGAGCTCCAGGTCCGCCCTGAAGTGGCTCCGACGCCGCCGCAAAGCCGTAGATCAGCCCCCCGATCAGTCCCGCCAGTCCGCCGCCCGCGACTCCCGCCGACAGCATCCCCACGAATTCGCGCCATCGTTGCGTCGACTCGTCGGCCGCCTTTGCCGGGCCGTCCGTCGCGCTCTCCACGACTTCGACCGGCGCGATGAAGCGATAGCCGTGCTTGGGCACCGTCTCGATGAAGCGCGGCCGTGCAGCGTCGTCGCCAAGCTTGCGCCGGAGCGTCTTGATACACTGGGTCAGCGCCTCGTCGGTGACCGGCACGCCGCGCCACACCTCGTCGAGAAACTGGTCCTTGGGAACCAGCTTGCCGCAGTCGCGGACGAGCAGCGCCAGCGCGTCGAGGTAGCGCGCGTTGAGCTCGACCGGCCGGTTGCCGTCGACCAGCCGCCGTTCCTGCGTGTCCAGCACGAAGCCTTCGAAAGCGAAGCTGTTTTTCAGCGAAACCTCACGACTTGCTCATGCCTCCCGCGCGCACGGATGCGAAAACGCTCGCTGCACAGTCATGCATGGAGGTTGGAATATGGCAAGCAATGCAAGTGAGGGAGGCTCCGGTCGCCTAGTGCCCTGGAGATTCCTCGGATGGGGCGCCGCCGCGATCCTCATCCTGACACCGCTCGTCGCGATGCAGTTCACCAGCGAAGTGAACTGGACGCTGTCTGATTTCATCTTCGCCGGAGCGATGTTCGGGATCGTCGGCGGGCTGTTCGAGCTCACCGTGCGGGCGAGCGGCAACAGCTGGTACCGCGGCGGAGTGGCCCTCGCTCTTTTGACGAGCTTCCTGCTCGTCTGGATCAACGGGGCGGTCGGGGTGATCGGGGATGAAGGCAATCCGGCCAATCTGATGTTCTACGTCGTGATCCTGATGGCGATTGCGGGTGCGATTGCGGCGCGCTTCGAGGCGCCGGGAATGGCCCGCGCGATGACGGTCGCCGCCGTCGCCGAGATTGCGATTGCCGCCGTCGCGCTCGCGGCCGGTCTGGGTGCGAACGAGCCGCCGGGCATGGCGGGGGTCGTGATCATCATCTGCTTCTTCGCTGTCCTGTGGTTCCTTTCGGCCTTCTGTTTCCGCAAGGCCGCCGCCGGATGAGCAAAAGTGCTATGATGCACGGCTTCGAGTGAACCAAGTTACCGCAGGAGGGCACCGACGCCGTGCGGGAGGGTCCGAATGTGAATTCAGCAGGGACGGCTATTCGCCCCAGGACCGATTCCGTGACCCCCCGTGCGCTCGACGAACGCGAGCTGCTCGAAAGGGTCAAGGCACGCGACGTGGACGCGTTCGAGAGGCTGTACCGGATCTACCAGCCGCGCCTGGCGCGGTTCCTGATCAACCTCGTCAAGCGTCCGCAGCTCGTCGAAGAGGTCCTGGACGACGTGATGATGGTCGTGTGGCAAACTGCCGGAAGCTTCCGCGGCACGAGCAAATTGTCGACCTGGGTCTTCGCCATCGCTTACCGAAAGGCGTTGAAGGCGAGGGCGCGCTGGCCCGATCCGGTCGAGGAGGATGAGCGCGACACGCAGGTCAGCAACGACCCCGCGCCTGACGCCGAGCTCGAGCGCAGCCGGGTGCGGAGCGCGCTCGTCACCGCGATGGGCGAGCTTTCGCCCGAGCAGCGCGCGGTCGTCGACCTGACTTACTTCCACGGCCTCGGCTACCGCGACATCGCCGAGATCCTGAGCTGCCCCGTCGATACCGTGAAGACCCGGATGTTCCACGCCAGGCGGCGTCTGAAGCAGGCGCTGTCCGGAAATCTGGCCGACTGGATTTAGGAGTAACGGCCATGCCCGAACCCAGCCGATCCGAGATCGCCCCGCACCACGACGCGGAGGAGCTGCTTCCCTGGTACGCAACCGGGCAGCTCGAAGGCGACGACCTCGCGCTCGTCGACGAACATCTTTCGAGCTGCGCCCACTGCCGGCGGCAGCTGGCGTTCGAGCGGCGCATGGCCGGCCAGATCGCCGCGCTTACGCCCGATGTCGATGCCGGCTGGGAGCGCCTGAAGCGGCGGATCGAGCCGCGGCGCGAGGCCTGGCGCGACAAGGCGCGGCGCGGAGTTTCCGCCGTGTGGCAGGGCTTCAACCGCCCCGCCGTCGCAGCGTTCGCATTCGCGCAGCTGGCGTTCGTGGTGGTCGCGGGTGCGCTTCTGCTCTCGCTCAGCCGGCCCGATTACAAGGCGCTCGGCTCGACACCGCCGCCGGCATCGGCGAACGTCATCGCGATGTTCAGCGTGGATATGACTCAGTCCGAGCTGACCGCGCTGCTGCATTCGAACGGTGCGTCGCTGGTCGATGGGCCCACGCCCGCCGACGCCTTCCTGCTGCACGTTCCGGAGCAATCGCGCTCCGCAGTCATTTCGCGGCTGCGCGCGGACCGCCACGTCGTCATGGCCGAGCCGATCGACAAAGCCGGGTCATGAACCGCCTGCGCCTGTTGCTCGCGTTTCTCGCGCTGGTGACGCTCGGCGCCTCGGCCTATGCCCAAGGCTCGCCGACCATTCCGCCCGAGCGCCAGATCCTGGTGATGGTCAAGCATCCACCCGACCATTTCCGGCCGGGCGGGGCGTACGGCGGCGGCTACGGCGACGATCTGTTGCGCAGCGCGCGCTCGCGCCTCGCGCGGAGGATCGCCAAGGCTCACGGCCTCACCTTCGTCGACGGCTGGCCGATGCCGATGATCGGGGTCGACTGCTTCATCATGGCGGTGCCCGAGGGCCGCTCGACGGAGACGGCGGCGCAGGAGCTGTCGACCGACTCCAAGGTGGCCTGGGCCGAGCCGGTGGAGCTGTATCACGCGGAGGGCACACCCGCCTCGCACAACGACCCGCTCTACGCCGCGCAGCCAGCCGCGCACGCGTGGGATCTGGCCGACCTCCACCGGATCGCGACGGGTAAGGGCGTGAGGGTCGCGGTGATCGACAGCGGGATTCAGGCGAACCACCCCGACCTTGCGGGCCAGCTGATCGTCAACCGCAACTTCGTCGCCGGACAGGCTGAAAAGCCCGAAGATCACGGCACGGGCGTCGCGGGCGTCATCGCCGCCAAGAGCGACAATCGCATCGGCATCGCAGGCGTCGCGCCGGGTGCTAGGCTGCTCGGATTGCGCGCATGCTGGCAGCGCGGCGAAAACACTCTGTGCGACGGGCTCAGCCTCGCCAAGGCCTTCTATTTCGCGGTCCAGGAAAATGCGGACGTCATCAATCTCAGCCTCAGCGGACCCGACAGCCGCCTGCTTCGCGTCCTTGTGCAAACGGCCATCGACCGCGGGTCGATCGTCGTCACCGCTTATGACGCCGCCACGCCGCACGGCGGCTTCCCGGCCTCGGTTCCGGGCGTGATCGCGGTCGCGGACCGCGCCTTTGCAGCCTCTTCGGGCGAGGTCTACACTGCGCCAGGCCACGACGTGCCGACCACCCAGCCAGGGGGACGATGGTTTCTCGTCAATGGAAGCTCCTTCTCGGCCGCGCACGTCAGCGGGCTTGCAGCGCTCGTTCGCCAGCGCCGGCACTCGGACGGCCTGACGCTCGTCTCCGACCGGGCGGTTGGCGGAACGATCGACGCTTGCGCGACGCTCGCGCGGGCGGCGAGCGGCTGTGACTGCTCATGCGGAGGCGGGCGAATGTCGAGCGCGAGGTTCGCGCACTAGCTTCCGCGTCCGCGCCGCGGTCTTTCTGCTCGTTTGCTCGGCGGCGGCGCCGGTCTCGGCCGAGGTGGGCGCCACGGCCTCATTGTTCAGCGATGCGCAGTTCCGCGGTTATTCGCTCAGTGCCGGCCGCCCGGTCGCAATCCTCGATTTCGCCTATGACGATCCCTCGGGCTTCTATGCCGATGCGGCGGGCACCGGCGTGCTTCGGCGCGGCGGCGAGCCGGCGCCGCTCGGCGTTCAGCTGAATGGCGGCTACGCGAACCGGTTGAAATCCGGAACCACGCTCGATTTCGGAATCACGCACTCGTCCTATTCGCATTATTCGCAAAGCGCCCGGGGGACGTCGTACACCGAGGTCTACGCAGGCATCGCCCGCGGCGCGCTTTCGTCCCGAATCTTCCTCTCGCCGCATTATTTCGCCAGCGGCCACTGGACCGCGTACGGCGAGGTCAACGGCTCCATCAGTCCGGCCCGCAAGTGGAGCGTCGACGGGCACGTCGGAATGCTGGTCCCGCTGCGCATGCCGCGGGGCGCGCGTTATCGCCGCGATTTCGATTGGCGCATCGGCGTGAGCCGGAAGGCCGGGCCAGTCTCGCTACATGCGGCGTGGAGCGACGGCGCTCCGGACTACGATGTCTACGGCGGACGGCGTCATGGCAGGAGCGCGCTCGTCATCGGCGCGACCTGGGCGCTGTAGAGCGGCCACCCCGAAACGGCGGGTGAACCCACCGCCCGATAGCGGGCACTTACCGATGCTGCCGGAAGCGCGTGCGCATCGGCTCGTCGGCCCCGTGCGCACGCGCCCCAGCTGATCGGAATGGATCGCGCGAACCATCCCCAATCGGTTTGCGTGGCAGTCAGGGCCGGTTCGACCCCCTGCGGGCCGGCCCTGACCAGCCAAAAGGAAAGAGGCCAAAAGAAAAGGCGGCGCGCCGAAGCGCCCGCCTTTTCTCCGCCCCGAACCGGGAACTCTTACGCAGCCGCGGTCTGCGGCTCCGGCTCGCTTGCCTCGTCCGGATCGCGCAGCACATAGCCGCGGCCCCAGACTGTCTCGATATAATTGGCGCCGCCGCAAGCCAGACTCAGCTTCTTGCGCAGCTTGCAGATGAAGACGTCGATGATCTTGAGCTCGGGCTCGTCCATCCCGCCGTAGAGGTGGTTGAGGAACATCTCCTTGGTGAGCGTCGTGCCCTTGCGTAGCGAAAGCAGCTCCAGCATCGCATATTCCTTGCCGGTCAGATGCACTCGGGCGCCGTCCACTTCGACGGTCTTGGCGTCGAGGTTCACGGCGAGCTTGCCGGTGCGGATGACCGATTGCGAATGGCCCTTCGAGCGGCGGACGATGGCGTGGATGCGCGCGACCAGCTCGTCGCGGTGGAAGGGCTTGGTGACGTAATCGTCGGCACCGAAGCCGAGCGCGCGGACCTTCGAATCCATCTCGCCGATGCCCGACAGGATCAGGACCGGAGTCGAAACCTTCGCGGTCCGGAGCTTCTTCAGCACATCATAGCCGTGCATGTCCGGCAGGTTCAGGTCGAGGAGGATGATGTCGTAATCGTACAGCTTCCCGAGATCGAGGCCCTCTTCCCCGAGATCGGTGGTGTAGACGTTGAACCCTTCCGTCCCGAGCATCAGCTCGATGCTCTTGGCCGTCGTTGGCTCGTCTTCGATCAGCAGCACGCGCATTGCTGGTTCCCCCATTCGCCGCCCGAAGCGTTACCCGCTCTTAACGGCCTTGAAGCCTTCATTAACCATTCGAGGTCTGAAGGGAAAAGGTTAATATTTCCTAACGCGCTGGATTCCTTGGCTTGTTGCAGAGGAGTCACAATTCGCTCCACAGGCCGTCCACCGGTTGTCCACAGGTGCAGGCACCGGCGTTTGCCCTCGCGAGAAGCCTCGTTCATGGCGGGGCTGTGGATCTTTCGGAGCGCATTCTCTTCATCGACGCCGAGGCGCTCGTGCTCGACAAGCCGGCTGGGCTGCCCGTCGACATGCCGCGGCGCGGGGGCGATTCGATTGCATCCAGGCTGGACGAATTGAAGTGCGGCTTCAAACGGCCGCCGACGCCGATGCACCGGCTCGACACCGATACCAGCGGCTGCCTGCTGTTCGCGCGCACGGCCAAGGCGCGGGCTCTGTTCCAAAAGGCATTCGAGATCCGTGCGGTCGAAAAATTCTATCTTGCCGTGGTCGCAAGCGCGATCGCCGAGGAGGCCGGCACGATCGACCTGCCCCTCGCGAAACATTCGACCGCCGAGGCGGGGTGGAAAATGGTATCCGATTCGCATGGTCTCGAAGCCTCAACGCGCTGGCGCCGCCTCGCGGTTCGCGATGGCTCCACTCTGGTCGAGTTTCGGCCGCTGACTGGCCGAACGCATCAAATCCGCGCGCACGCGCGTGAGGCGTTCGGGCGCGGGATCGCCGGCGACCGGGTCTATGGCGTTCCGGGCGGACCGATGCTTCTCCATGCTTCGCGGCTGGTCGTTCCCCGCGAAGGCAAGGCGACGATCGACGTGACCGCTGCGCTTCCCGACTATTTCGGCGAATGGGCCGATGAAGCCTGAAGACGTGGAAATCCCCGAGGAAGCGCTCAGCGAAAGCTTCCTCGCTGCGACTGGTCCAGGCGGGCAGAACGTCAACAAGGTCGCGACCGCGGTCCAGCTGCGTGTCGACCTGTTCAAGCTCGGCCTTCACCCGGATGCTTACGACCGCCTCAAGGCCATCGCCGGAAGCCGCGCGACCGGCGCCGGCGAGTTGATCATCATGGCTCGCCGCTTCCGGACCCAGGAAGCCAACCGCACCGACGCGCGCCGACGACTGGCGGAGATGATCGCCGCCGCCCATATGGTACAAGCGAAGCGAAAGCCGACGCGCCCGAGCAGGGCTGCAAAGGCGAAACGCGTCGAGAGCAAGCGCCAGCGGAGCACGGTCAAGCAGGGGCGCGGAAAGGTGACGTTCGATTGACCTTCGACTTCAAAATCGCCGCCGCGGACACGCCGACCATGTACCGCGACCTCGCGAGCGCGCTCGAGGGCCTCGTCGCCGGCGAAAGCGATTCGATCGCCAACATGGCCAACGCCGCCGCTCTGATCTGGGAGACTCTGCCCGACGTGAACTGGGTGGGTTTCTACCGCAATATCGGCGGCGAGCTGGTGCTCGGGCCGTTCCAGGGCCGCCCGGCGTGCATCCGGATCAAGTTCGGAGACGGCGTCTGCGGAGTCGCCGCTGATACGCGCAAGGTCCAGCGGGTCGAGGATGTGAACGCCTTCCCCGGCCACATCGCCTGCGACAGCGCATCGGCGAGCGAGATCGTCGTCCCCTTGATCCGCGACGGCGAGCTGCTCGGAGTCCTCGACATCGACAGTCCGCGGACCGGGCGCTTCACTGAGGAGGATGAAGCGGGCTGCGTCAGGTTAGGCGAGATTCTGTCGAAGGCGATTTAATCGCCCTCACCCTTCCGGCGCTTCGCGCCTCCCTCCCTCTCCCCTCGGGAGAGGGATGAGCGGCGAAGCCGCGAGAGGGTGAGGGCGACTAACTCAGCTGCTCCAACCGCTCTTCGCTGAGCGACCCCGGAATGATCATCACGGGGCAGGGCAGCTTGCCCGCATCGTGACCTGTGAAGTGCACGACCAGCGGCCCAGGACTCCCGCTCGGCGCCGCGCCGAGCACCAGCGCCGCGACTTCGCTGCGTTCGCCGACATAATCGCGCACGGTCCGCACGGCGTCGCCCTGTTGCACGATGACGTTCGCCTCGATCCCGGATTCGTCGAGCAGCTCGCCGATCGCCGAGCTGACCACGCCCTGGATGCGCAGGCGCTGCTCCTCCTCGATCGCGGCCTGGACTCCGCCGAACTGCACGAAGTCCTGCGGCTCGACGATCCCCAGCACCTCGATTCGCCCGTTTGTCTTGGCCGCGCGCCGGGCGGCGAAGCGAAGCGCGACGCGGGCTTCCTCGCTGTCGTCGACCACGACGAGATAGGTGCGTTTGCGATCGTCGCTCATGCGAAACGATTGCTGCGTTAAACGCGCGTTTAGCGCAAGCGGCTGGCCAAGCGCTTCATCGCGCCCTTGACCTAAGTGGCCGCATTGGCTTTGAGCCGCCGCAAGCCTTCTTGTCTGGACGAGCCCATGCCCATCGAACTCAAGATGCCCGCACTCTCCCCCACGATGGAGGAGGGAACGCTCGCCAAGTGGCTGGTGAAGGAAGGCGACAAGGTCGCGTCCGGCGACATCCTCGCCGAGATCGAGACCGACAAGGCGACGATGGAATTCGAGGCGGTCGACGAGGGCACGATCGCGAAGATCCTCGTCCCCGAAGGCAGCGAAGGGGTGAAGGTGGGAGCGCCGATCGCCATTCTCGCCGGCGAGGGGGAGGATGCTTCCACCGCGGCCGGCGCGGCACCGAAGGCCGATACCCCGCCGCCCGCACCGCCCAAGGCGCCGCCTGCGCCCAAGGCCGATGCCACTCCCAAAGCTCCGGCTCCGCCAAAGGCGCCCGTCGAAACGCCGCCCGCTCCGAGCGCACCCGCTGCCCCCCGCAGCGAAGGCGACCGGATCAAGGCCTCGCCGCTCGCTCGCCGCCTCGCCCAGGCGCAGAACATCGATCTTGCAAGCCTCCAGGGCAGCGGCCCCGGAGGCCGCATCGTCCGCGCCGACATCGATGCCGCAGCGGGCAAGGCTCCGGCAGCCGCGCCCCAGTCGGCTCCCGCCGCCGCGGCAGCGCCCGCGCAGCACCTCGTCATGCCCGGCCCGATCGAGCAGGAAATCCCGCACGAGGAGGTCAAGCTCACCAATATCCGCAAGACCATCGCCCGTCGCCTGACCGAAGCGAAGCAGCAGGTCCCGCACATCTACCTCACCGTCGACATCCAGCTCGACGCGCTTCTGAAGCTCCGGTCCGAGCTCAACGCCGGCCTCGAGAGCCGGGGCGTGAAGCTCAGCGTCAACGACCTCCTCATCAAGGCGCTCGCCCAGTCGCTGGTCGAGGTCCCCGAATGCAACGTCGCCTTCGCCGGCGATCACATGCTGAAATACAATCGCGCCGACATCTCGGTCGCGGTCTCGATCCCCGCGGGGCTCATTACGCCCATCATCGTCGGCGCCGACAGCAAGAGCGTCTCCGCCATCTCGACCGAGATGAAGGAGCTCGCCGGTCTCGCCCGCGACGGCAAGCTCCAGCCGCAGCAATACCAGGGCGGCACGGCGTCGCTCAGCAACATGGGCATGTTCGGGATCAAGCAGTTC
>Ga0070683_100004730_pt1 | contig 11257 bp, 5 predicted proteins | sample KBSC713LmetaG_FD_64662 | JGI IMG/M metagenome (GOLD analysis project Ga0070683, IMG submission 64662) | Corn rhizosphere microbial communities from Kellogg Biological Station, Michigan, USA - KBS C7.1-3L metaG | ecosystem: Host-associated > Plants > Roots > Rhizosphere ...
GCGCGCAGCCCGTACGATCCGCAGTTCAACCCGAAGAGCATCAACCGCATCGAAGCGATCGGCGACGACATCCGCCGCCAGCTCGACAAGCTCGCGAAGGACAACACGCGGTTCGTCGCGAAATGACTCGGCGCGACACGCGCCGGTCGGGAACCATCGAAGGGGACGACCATGTGGTCGTCCCCTTCGTTCATCCCTGCTCAGAGTCGCGCGCGACGCGTCAGCGCCTGGGGCCGAGCTTGAACTCCACGATGGGCAGCGTGCCGTAGCTGCCCGCGTTGCCCTTCTTCGCGGACGCGATCTGCGCGGTGAAGCCGGCGGCGTAGTCGCGGTCGGTGGACGGGATCTGCTGGTCGAGGATCGTCCCACGGAGCGTGATCGAGAGCTCCTTCGCGGGCGCCTCGCCGTCCGTGTCGCGCGAGTCGTAGAGCGCCTGCATCGCGGCGATGAAGACGGCCGGCCGCACGGTGCTCGACGGAACGAGCAGCACGTTCTTGAACGGCCCCGTCTTGTGCCGCTCGACGATCGCGATGGCACCGGCGGGCACCTGATCGCTCACGATGACGAACACCGAGGGCAGGCCCGTGCTGCTCAGCGCGCGCGCGGGTGCGCCCGGCGCGGCGATGCGCGTGAGCGAGAGAGGACGCGCCGCGAGCCGGTCCCAACTCCCGGAGATCCACTGGCAGGTCCGGGTCTCGTAGGGCGTGCCCGTGTTCCAGGTGACACACTCCCAGTGTCCGGGCGGGCTGGTGGGCGAGTACGTCGGCGGATAGTTGGCGCCCGGATAGGTCGGGCCCGACGGCGGTGGCGGCGTCTGGGTCCCGCTTCCTGTGGGCGTCGGCGCCGGATAGGCGCAGGGCATCGGACCCTGGTAGTTGGTCGCGTACGGGTCCAGGCAGATGTTGGTCGTGGGTGCGCAGCTCGACTGCGCGGCGGTTTTGGTATCGCTGTCCTGCTTGTCGCCCCACTTCACCATGCTCTGGGTGGTGCCCAACCACGTGTCGAACGCTGCGCCACCGGCATTAGCCTGCGCGACACTGCCGCACGTCGGCGTGACGTAGACGTTCGTACTGGTCCGCAGTATGTGGTTGGCGGGAAACACCCACGATTCGGCGGCGTGGCCGGAGCTGCTTCCAATGATCGCGCCAGAGGCGTTGCGCACCGTCAGAGCGACATCGGCGGTCGCGTTGTTGGCGCCGTATTCGACGATCGATTGACCGTACGCGGTGTGGGCGTCGATCCAGCCCACGTCGGCTCGAACAGTGATCCAGGTGTAGTGCTGATATGCCGCCGGTGCGGACGAGGGGGGAGTCTGACTGCCGCTCGTGATGACACGATGACCACCGACCGGGACCTGGACTTGCGTTGCTGCGTCCTGCAACTGCTGTGTCGGAACAAGTTGCTCATCGCATGCGGAGAGCAAGGCGACGAGGACAACAACTGCTGAGAGCTTGCGTGTGTTCATGTACTCCCTGGGCTTGGGATTCCGCCGTCATGGTGAGCGCGCGTCTGCTATCGGGCACCTCCAGGCATAGGTTTCGAGCATCGAGATCACGACAGGATCTCGTGGCGGTTGGCCAGCCCTCGATGCGATGAGCACGAGCCGGCCTGGCGTGAGTGCACCGCCGAAGAGCCCGCGATATTCGCTCGGTCTGGAGAGCGCGAGTGTCGCGCGTAACGGTTCGTGGTACTCGAAGATGCGAATGTCTCGCGTCGGACCGCCGCGGTCATACGTCGCGATGACACCGGCGTCGCCGAGGGACGTTGCGACGATGTCGCTGACGTACGTGGTCATTGGTACCGGCGCCGCCAGGCTATCCAGCGCTGTCGGCAGCGAGAGCGCCCATGCGCTCGTGGACCGGAACATCGGACCGCTGGTCCAGACGAGAATCGGCCGACCGGACGAGCCAGCAAACGTCGGCTGGTGCACGGGCTCGCCCCCGCGGCGCCACACGCGAGGATGTGGCGTCCAGAGCGTGTCGTTCGGCGCCTTCGTGTAGAGGAAGAGCGACGCGTGATCTACGCGAAGGCTCGTGTCGGGATGAGCGACAGCAAGCAGGTCCAAGGACGGAGACGTGGTAATCGCTGCGAACGCTGCCAATCCCAGGCGATCCGCCCGAACGGTCCAATGTCCGTCGTCCCGCGAGAACAGCAGGACCTCCTGTTCCCAGTCATGGCGTACGACTGTCGCGAGGCGGACACGCCCGTTGTACGTGGCCAACTGTGAGAAGCGAAGTGGATCGAGCGTGTCGGCGACCGCGGGCAGCTTCTCCACCGCTCGCCAGCTCGAGCCATCGGTCTCGCCGGCCCACATCGCGATCACGTTGGGCTTCCGTGGCTTCTGCACCGAGTAGACCTCGGCGAAGGTGACGAGCCACCATCCATCCGGCAGCGCGGCGGCGCGCATCCCCTTGAGCACGCGCCCCGGCAGCGGCGACGGCACGGCCCGCACGAAGCTGGACGACGGCTCGATGATCATGCCGAACAGCGAATCGAGTCCGAGCAGGTCGAATCGATCGCCCGGGTTGCGCCACACGTACACCGGCGCGCCGGCGACGAGAACGCGGCCGTCCCGATTCGGCACCACGGTCTCCTGCTCGACATAGATGAGATGCCGATCGTCGAGCCGAGCCGGGGTGATCGTCGCGGCGGTATCGAGACAGCCGCGTGCGGGCTCCGAGACTGCCGGTGCAACCGGGCGTTTCGCGCCGGCGATCTTCGCGCTGGGCGCACGCTGGGCGGCGGCGGGGCGCGTGGGCGCCAGCGCGAGTGCGGCAAGCATCGCCGAGGCGATGACGGTGGATCGAGCGAGGGACATGGTGGTCGTCGGGTTCGAGGGCGGCACGATGGCGAGCCGGACGCATCGAACCACCATCGGTTCGATGCGCCGCGCAGCGAACACGCGCGCAGGTCTCCGACTCATTCGATCGGAGACCTGCGCGCGAGATGCGTCGCTCCGCTACGCTAGGCGTGGCGAAAGGTCGCGTCGTCCGTCATCGCGACGTCACAGCGCCCGATCGGCGCCGGCGTCGACGACGTCCGTCGAACGTGCTACAGCTTCCAGCCCTTGAGCTTCGTGATCGATTCCTCGAGCGCGCGCCGCTCCTCGTCGCGGCTGGCTTCGGCCCACAGCCCCTCGTACGTCCGCACCGCGAGATCGAGGGCGAGCGGGTCGTGCTCGGCGCCGGCGACGCTAGCCGCATTGTCGGCGAGGGCGGCACGCGCGAGCTGGTCGGCGGGAAAGCGGTCGGCTACCTCCTGCCACCGTTCCATCCGGGCGCGGGGGTCGGACTGCGCGAGCGCCCAGAGGTGCCAGGCGCCTCGGTTGCCGGGGTCGGCCCGTCTGGCACGCTCGGCGAGCTCGCCGACCACATCGACGCCGCGCCCGGTGAGCCAGTAGGCGTTGGCGAGGACCACCATCGGCTGCGCCTCGGTGGGATTCGCCTCGACGATGCGCTCGTACACCGGGATCACCACCTCGGGGAGGTCCATGTACGGGGCCGCGGCGGATGCGAGGTCGCCGGCGGGGGCGTGGCGCACGATCGCCTTCACGCCGTCGAGCAGTGCACCCAGATCGCCCTGCTGTCGATACTCGCGGACGGCGGCGGCGAGCGCCGCCGAGACATCGGTCGCGGAATGGGAGGGAGAAGACATTGCTGAAAGGTACACGCGCTCGGCGCAGGGCCGACGACAGAGCCGACCCGACCGGCGGGCGAGCGAGTGCGCCGCGCCTCGGGCACGAAGTTCGCAGCCCCACGTGTGGGTTGCGCGAATCGAGATTGTTGGCGATACTCGTTGCGTCCGTCGGTCCGACAGCGCACAGCATCGACCGACCGAGCATCGACGCGCGGCAAGACCAGTGTTCCGTCTGCGACGGAGTCACGAGGCGAGACGAAGCGCCGCGCCCCATGTAGGACCGTTCGCCTGACCCCGCGTGAGGGATCCGCGCCGGCAGGCGATCGAGGCACAGCACCAGTCGCGTCGCTCCATTTCCGACATCGTCCGAGCTCCCACGGCGCAGCCGTGCGGCACTTCCGCGAGACATCGCCCGATCCGTTCCAAACCGCGACGCTGCGATTGGACACATCGCATACAGCACGACGCGAGCACGCCATGCGCGTGATCCGCGAGTTTTCACCCTGACCGACAGTACTGCATGAACGAACGCCGGCGTCCCCCCCGTCGTGGCCGTGGACCCCGCTCCAGCGCCCGCCCCGTAGTCGAGCAGGGCGAGCCGAACCCGTATCGCGAGTCGCCAGTCGATTCCGTCGACGCCCCCGTCGAGCGGCCGCCGCGCGCCGAGCTCGCGCCGCCTCCGGCGCCGCCGCCCGCGGCCGAGCCGATCGCCTCCGGCGAGAGCGCACCGCCGCCGCCACCGGTCGCGTCGGCACCGGCAGGACCTGCCGCTGCGATCCCTGCACCGCGACCGGAGGGGACCTACGCTCCGTCGAACGGCCCGCGGGAGGGCGGCTACCAGGAGCGCCAGAACGGACGGCGCGGCCGCCGGAATCGTGGGCGCGGACGTCGAGATCAGGGCCAGGGGCCAGCGCAGGGCGGCGGTGACCGCCCGCCGGCGAACCCCGCGCCGATGCAACTCGTCGCCACGGGCGAGACCACCGGCTGGTTCGATCCCGCTCGCGACGGCGGCTTCGTCCGGCGTTCCCAGGCGAGCTACCTCGCCGATGCCGGTGACGCCTACGTCTCCCCCTTCCTCGTGCGCCAGCATGCGCTGCGGAAGAGCGACCTGGTCGCCGGCACGACGGGACGCGACCCGCGTGGCCGCACCGCGCTGATCGAGATCACCTCGATCAACGGCGAGCCCCCCGAGAACGCGCTTCGCCGCCCCGAGTTCAACACGCTGACGGCGACGTACCCGGAGCGAAAGCTCTACCTCGAGACGGGACGGCCGGCCAAGGGCGGCCCCGAGCTGATCCGCCGTGCGATCGACCTGATCGCTCCGATCGGCTACGGGCAGCGTGCTCTGATCGTCGCGCCGGCGCGCGCGGGAAAGACGACGCTCCTCCACGCCATCACGGAAGGCATCGCGCTCAATCACCCGCAGGCGTCGCTGCTCATCCTCCTCGTCGACGAACGTCCCGAGGAAGTGAGCGAGGCGATCTCGTGGGGGGTGGGCGAGGTGATCGCGTCGAGCTTCGACCAGCCCGCGGCGCGGCACGTGGAAGTCACGGAGATGGTGCTGGAGCGAGCGCGCCGGCTCGTGGAACAGGGCCGCGACGTCGTGATCGTGCTCGACTCGCTCACGCGCATGGCGCGCGCGCACAACACGGCGGAGCGCGGCACGGGCCGCACGATGTCCGGCGGTCTCGACTCGCAGGCGATGGCCAAGCCGAAGGCGTTCTTCGGATCGGCGCGCGCCGTCGCCTCGACGTCCGGCGGCGGCTCCCTGACGATCATCGCCACCGCGCTGATCGAGACGGGCTCGCGGATGGACGACGTGATCTTCGAGGAGTTCAAGGGCACCGGCAACTGCGAGATCAAGCTGGACCGCTCGCTCGCCGAGAAGCGCATCTATCCGGCGATCGACATCGCGACGAGCGGGACGCGGCGCGAGGAGAAGCTGTTCCGGCCGGACCAGCTGGACAGCGTGTACACGCTGCGCCGCGGGTTGAGCCAGATGCCGCCGCAGGCGGGGATGGAGTGGCTGATCAAGCGGATCGCGAACACGCCGAACAACGATCAGCTGCTGGCGGGGCTGTAGACGCAGTGAACGGTGAGCGGTCGTCGGCTCGCCGTTGACCGATCTCCGAACCGATCACCGAACCGATCACCGATGACCACCGGCCCGGGAGACAGGAGTCTCCCGGGCCGGTGGTCGTTGTGCGCCCATTGGCCGATTGCGGTCCCCGCCTCGCCCCTTCCGGGGCCCGTCCTTTGCTATTGATTGGGCCGCTATGGCACTCACCCGCCGGATCGGGGTCGCCGCGCTCGCCCTCGCGGCGAGCGCTTTTGTTGCTCGCGCTGCCTCTGCCCAGCAGACGCCGAAGAGCGACTTCTCGCCGACCCCCGAGGTAAAGAAGCTCGAGCTCAACGGCGTCAAGTCGGTGGACCCCGACGAGCTGCGCCAGAGCATCTACACCACGGCGTCGAGCTGCCGGAGCCTCATCCTCTGGCCCTTCTGCAAGTTCAGCCATTGGCGCGCGATCGAGAACCGGCACTACTTCGACAAGCAGGAGTTCCAGCGCGACGTCCTGCGCATCCGCGTGTTCTACTACAAGCGCGGCTTCCGCGAGACGGAGGTCGACACGAGCGTCACGCGGCTGAACGGCAAGCAGGTCGCGGTGCGGTTCGACGTGCTCGAGGGGCCCCCGACGGTCGTCACGGACGTGACCGTCGCGGAAGATTCCGCGCTCTTCTCGCCGCGCCGGAAGCGCCGGCTCACGCTGCTCAAGGCCGGCCAGCCGCTCGATCTGCTCAAGCTGGATTCGACGCGGGTCGGTTTCACGAACGAGCTGTGGGACCTCGGCTTTGGTGATGCGCTGGTGGACACCTCGTCCATCGTCGACCCGGTCGCGCGGACGGCGCAGGTGCAGTTCCGGCTCGTGCCGAACCACCTGACGCGCGTCGGCCAGATCGTCATCAACGGCGCCGACGAGATCTCGCCGACCACGGTGCTCAACTCGCTCACCTTCCGCACGGGCGACCTGTACCGGCGCGGCACGATCCTCGAGAGCCAGCGCAACCTGTACGAGTCGAACCTGTTCAAGCAGGCGACGATCCAGGTGCCGGAGACGTTCGACAGCCTCAAGACGGTGAACGTCCTCCTGCGCGAGGCGCGCCTGCACGAAGTGCGGCTCAGCGCGGGATTCAACACGGTCGATTACGTCCAGACCGAGGGCCGCTTCACGCACTACAACCTGCTGGGCGGCGCCCGGCGGCTGGATCTCACGGCGACGGTGGGCAACCTGCTCGCGAGCCCGCTCGACGGATGGTTCATCTTCCGGCAGCAGATCGTCGATTCCCTGCTCACCGGGAACCCGGACGAGTTCCTGAAGCCGACGTGGCAGGCGAACATCCAGTTCACCCAGCCCTCCTTCCTGCGCCGGCCGAAGAACTCGCTCTCGTTCGGCGGTTTCGCGCAGCGCCGCGCGGTCCCGGCGGTAGCGATCGATCAGAGCTATGGCGGGAACCTCACCTACACGCGCTCGCTCGGCCTGCGAGCGCCGCTGAGCCTCGGGTACGTCTTCGCCGTGACGAACGTGCTCGCCGACGACGCGTACTTCTGCGTGAACTTCGGCGTGTGCGACCTGGTGACGATCGACAACCTGCGCTCGCACCAGCGACTGTCGCCCGTGCTCGCCAGGGCGCTCGTCGATCGCAGCGATCAGCCGCTCAATCCGACGCGTGGCTATACCGGACGGTTCGAGCTCGAGCACGCCGGGAAGGAAACGATCTCCGACTACTCGTACAACCGCGTCTTCGGGCAGTGGACAAACTACTCGCGGTTGGGGCAGAGGCGGAACGTGCTCGCGACGCTCGTCCGGTTCGGCTGGGCGCGGCCGTACGTCGGCCAGAACGGTGAGGCCGTGCTACACCCGAGCAAGCGGTTCTACGCGGGCGGCTCGCAGTCGGTGCGCGGCTACGGCGAGAACCAGCTCGGACCGCGCATCCTCACGCTGCCACACGGCTTTCTGATCAACGCGCGTACGGCCAGCGGCGCCCCCTGCGACGCGAGCAGTCCGGCGATCCGGTTCTGTGATCCGAACACGGCGCGCGATTCCACCGGCGATCTCGCGATCGTCGGCGACGACAAGTTCACGCCGAGACCGCTCGGCGGAACGTCGCTGATCGAAGGGAGCGTGGAGTACCGCTTCCCGCTGCCGTTCATCAAGAATCTCGGCGGCGCGGTGTTCGTCGATGGCGCCGCCGTCGGTGAGCGCGTGTTCGATCCGCTCACGGGCGGCATCACGACTCTGAAGGATCTCGTGAGCGGCACGGGCGCGATCACGCCCGGGTTCGGCATCCGCTACTACTCGCCCGTCGGACCGATCCGCGTCGATCTGGGCATCAATCCGTCGCAGTCCGAAGACCTCGCGGTCGTCACGCAGCTGCCCGGCAACAAGGGCACGCTGATCCCGCTTGAGATTCCGCGGCGATACTCGCCGACGGCCGGCGCGGGCTCGGCGCTCGGCAAGGTGCTGAACCGGTTGACGCTGCACCTCTCGATCGGCCAGGCGTACTGATGGTTCATCGCCTCGCCCGACTGCTCATCGTCCTGCTGGCGGTCGCCACCCTCGCGCTCGTGGGCGTGTGGGTGATGACCAACACGGAGTTCGGTCGGAAGCGGGTGCGGAACTATCTGCTCGGCACGCTCCAGGGGTCGACGCACGGCGTCGTGCGCATCGGCGCCGTCACGGGCAACCTGCTCACCGGCGCGACGGTACACGGCATCTCGATCACGGACAGCGCCAGCCGGCCCTTCCTCACGGCCGACTCGCTCTCCGGGCGATACAGCGTCGGGAGCTTACTGTCGAAGCGTGTCCTGATCAACGACCTGAAGCTCTATCGGCCGAACATCGTCATCGAGAAGCTGCCGAACGCGAAGGACTGGAACTATCGCGTGCTGTGGCCGGCATCGAAGCCGAACCCCGCCGACACGGTGCCCGGGTTCGGGTCGTGGATCCGGTTCGAGAATGCGAGCGTCTTCGATGGACACATCACGGTCCGCTCGCCGTGGTCGCCGCGCACGGGGCTCACGGCACGCGTGCGCGACAGTCTGGTGAAGGACGCGCTGGCCGGCGGCTCCCGACTCGCCATCGTGCGCGCGCCGGGCGGCTACCAGAAAGTCATCGAGCTGCAGCGTCTCGATGGGCGCTTTCCCGTCGTGCGGATCTCCGATCCCGAGTTCAAGAGCACGCGGCTCGTCGAGGTCGCCGGGCTGCGGACGATCGCGCTGCCATTCCGTCCGCCGGGTGCGGACATCCGCGCGTTGACGGGGCGGTTCGAGTTCAACGACGACTCCGTCTGGTGGAAGGGGGCGAACGTCGACCTGCCTGCATCGAAGATGCACGGCGACGGCGCCTACCTCATCAGCAATGGCGACATGAAGCTCGCCGCCGTGGGCGAGCCCGCCGCGTTCAACGACTTCCAGTGGATCTACCCCCACATGCCGAAGACGGGGGGTGGCATGGCCGGGATCGTCGTCGTGTGGCGCGGCGCGACGCAGGACTACGTGATCCGCGATGCCGACGCGCGCACGCAAGGCGCGCACGTGCTCGGCGACATCGGCGTCACCGTGACGGACACGGTCGTCTTTCACGATGCGAACCTCCGCTTCACGGGCGTGACGACGAAGCTGATCAAGGAAGTCGCGCCGAGCGCGAAGCCGCCGCGCGAGGGCGTGCTCGCGGGGAACGCGAAGTTCAACGGCACGTTCAAGCGCATGGACGTCGACGCCGACGTCACCTTCGCGGCGTACAATCGCGGCACGAGCCGGGTGATCGCCGACGGCGTGGTGGGTGTCGAGGGCACGCCCGTGGTCGTCAGCGCGCGCGACCTGCGCGTGCGCGTCGCACCGCTTCAGATCGACATCGTCAAGCTGCTCTTCCCCACGCTGCCCATCGGCGGCACGCTCAGCGGCACGACGACGCTGAACGGCTCGGGGCGGGGCCAGCTCGTCGCGACGAACGTCGACATCGTGCACGTCGACGGGCCCAACCGCTCGCACGCCGTCGGTCGCGCGGCGTTCCACACCACCGGGCGGCAGACGATGGACGTGGACGTGCAGCTCCAGCCGATCGCGCTCGCCGAGCTGACGAAGTTCGCGCCGGCGCTGCCGCTCAAGGGCTACGCGACCGGTCCGCTGCACGCGCACGGGCCGATCGATCAGCTCCAGATGGACACGTACCTCAAGCTGCCGGACGACGCGATCTTCGCGCTGAGCGGTCCGGTCGACTTCAAGTCGAAGGAGCTGGGCTACGACGTCAGGATGGACGCAACGGCGGTCGACCTGAGCCAGGTGATGCGTGGCGCACCAAAGACCGACCTCACGGGCGGCGGGACGGCACGGGGCCGCGGGTTCAAGCCCGCCACGATGTTCTCCGAGCTCGACTTCGCGTTCGGTCCGTCGCGCATCGACACGGTGGCGGTGGACTCGATCGCCGTGAAAGCGCGGCTCGCCGACGGGCTCGCGAGCATCGCGCGCGCGGAGGTGCGCGGATCCGGCGCGATCATCGACGTGAATGGACAGCTCGGCCTGGATTCGGTGCACACCGGCACGCTGCGCTACACCGTCGCGATCGATTCGCTCGCGACCTTCGCGCACTTCATCCCCGCGAGCGCCGGGCCGGACACGGGCATCGTGCGGCCACGCCCGCGCACCGCGGCGGAAGCGGTGCAGCGCGCCCGCGCGGAATCGGCGCGCATCGCGAAGCAGACGGAGGTGGCGCGGGCGATCAGCGGCGCGCCCATGCCGCGCATCCAGGTGGACACGCCGACGGCGATCTCACGGAGCCTGGTCGCCGGCACGGTGCGCGCGTCGGGCACGATCGCGGGCTCGATCGAGCACTTCAACCTGCAGGGGTCGGCGAACGCCACGGGACTCGTCGTCCGCGGCAACTCGGCGCGCCACCTCGTGACGACGTACAGCTGGACCGACGCGATGACGCCCAGGTCGAAGATGAGCGTCACGCTGCGCGGCGACACGATCAGTGCGGGAGGGTTCGGGCTCGACAGCGTGGCCGCCGACCTGTCGTATCTCAAGCCGAGCGGCACCGTACTCGTGCGCGTGGTACAGAACAACGAGCGGGACTTCGCCCTGAAGGGGGACTTCACGCTGGACAAGGCGCGCAACGAGCTGCGGCTGGCGGACGTGACGCTGCGCTTCGACACGACGACGTGGCGGACGACGCACCCATCCGCCGTGCAGTGGGGTGGAAGCGGCATTCGGGTGGTGAACCTCGAGCTGGTGAGCGGACCAGGACGTCGCATCTACGCCAACGGGCTGCTGCCGACCGAGGGACTGGCGAACTTCGACCTGCAGGTCAACGACTTCGCGGTGGAGAACATCGCCGAGCTGCTGCAGAGCGACCTTCCGGTGACCGGGCGCCTGAGTCTCGACGCGCACGTCGGCGGGCGGTCGAACGACCCGCAGATGCAGGGCCGGCTCGACTTCGTGAAGGGGAAGTACAACGCCGCCACGCTCCCCGACGTCCACGCCAACTTCGACTACGGGAATCAAACGCTGGCGCTGAACGCGAGCGCGCTGGACTCGGTGGGCCACCGGCTCGCCGTGGCGAAT
>Ga0070683_100004738_pt1 | contig 11254 bp, 15 predicted proteins | sample KBSC713LmetaG_FD_64662 | JGI IMG/M metagenome (GOLD analysis project Ga0070683, IMG submission 64662) | Corn rhizosphere microbial communities from Kellogg Biological Station, Michigan, USA - KBS C7.1-3L metaG | ecosystem: Host-associated > Plants > Roots > Rhizosphere ...
GTCATTGTCTTGGCTGAAGAACGGTTTCGTGCGCCAGAAGAACATCAGGCCGTCTGGACAGTTAGTACGGATGAACCACGGGTGAGCGTTGGTGAAGTAGTGATTCATCTTGATGCCGTCCGGAAAGACGTTCGTCGCCTTCAACACGTTGATGTTGTTGTTTGCAGTGTTGGATTGCAGGACAGACTTCAGAATCCGGTTGGCATTGTACCACTCGTTGACCGAGATCAGCAGGCAGCGAGGCATGATGCTGATCAGGTTGCCCCGATCGTTCGCTGTTTGCATGATCTGAATGGTCAGGTCTTCGATTGCCGCCTCGCTCAGGTCAGCCGCTGGTGACAGAGCATTGGAGTAGTTCCCACCCGTCGTGTTGACGTGGGCAGTACTAATCCAAGCCGCTCCATCAGCGGTCGTCTGGTACGTCGTGGCAAAGGCGCTGTTGAACGGAAAGGCGGCCACATTCTCCACGGTTTGACGCATACTGAAGGCATTACCCTTCGCTCTGCGAGTAGCGACAATCTCGTACAGGTTGTCTTCGAGTTCCTCGTACGTTACAATATACCCGAGGGCATATGCAACGTGAGTGGCCCTGGAAACGGGTCCCTGCACTTCACTGTCGTAGGCCACTGGTGTACCCTGTGGTTTGACCGGAGCCAAGCCAAACGGGGTGATTTGCACCAGTTCTTCGTATGCCTTCTCAGAAGTGTCGATCTCGTACAGATCAACGTACTCATCCGAGTGTTCGGCATACTCCTGACCCCATGTGTCATAGACACCGGGCCAGAGCAGTTTTGGATGCGAGCCAGTGTTGATAGCGCCTGCGGGCATGATTAGTCTCCTTTACACGCCAGCTGCGCCGGTACCATGGCCCAGTTCGTGAACGTTTATCTGGACAAGCCACTTGGCATAGGCACCAAACACGTTGCGACCCGCTGGGTAGCGATTCAAGCCAAGCAGTCGCAGCTGCAGGGTTGCGGTCGTGTTGGGAGTTGCGCCAGTGGCACTCGGGATCATCCAACCGGACAGATAACCGTTGCCGGTGCCGGACTTGGAGATCGTATTCAGTCCCACTTCCGTGGCAGCCAGTTGGGTGCCGTTCGACTCTTCCTGGACCTCGAAGATCACGTTCGGGTCATCCACTACCAGTGCATACCACACTGCTGGGTCGCTCGCCGGTCGGTAGATCTGGTTCAAGTTCAGCGGGTTGGCAATCAGCCCTTCCGCCGTACCCAGCCCTACGATCACTCCCCGAAGGGCGCCTGTCGTCGCACCGAGTACAATATTCGGCACTCCGTTTACGTCTGCACTACCCCCACTGATCACTGGGTCGCCAATATACAGCGCCGTGTTGTAACTTGCGTCAATGGAGTACAAATTGGCCGCTTGGTTCCACGGTGCACCATTAAGATAGCGCACGGGTGAGAAACCAGAGGGCCTGTTAGCATTCGCCATCTTAATTCTCCGTTAAGCCTTCTTGCGTAGGAAATCCGGGAGCTTGGTTCTCTTGGGGTCAACGTACACTTGTGCCTTGTCCTCACTGGATTGCTTTTCTGCACCCAGCATACCACTGGCAAGGGACTGACGCACACCTTCGAGTCTGCTTCCCGGAGCTGTCAATGCTGCCTGGTCCTTTTCCCACCATTCTTGTCTGGTTTTCATGAGGTACAAGCGGACAGGTTGACCGTCTTGGCCCATGTCTCCACCTGCACTCACGCTGATTCGTGTGCCCATGTCTGTGTTGCCGTCCTCTGCTGTGTCAGCACCAAGACGCTTTTCGTTGACGTGTACTTCGTTTGGGTCAACAAACTCGTAGCCTGCTTCAAATGCCCGTTGTATCCTTTGTGCATCGCCCCTGAACCAGTGAAGATGGTAACCTGGAATCTCGGGGACGGACAAACTGCCAACTGGGTGAGTGAAGGGCCGACGAGTTCTTTCATCAACTCTCGGCATGTTGTCTGCATCTGCAGGGTTTGCGGCACGCTGACTCATTACTGTTCTCCGTTGTTACTGATTAGTTGGACCGAGCGTACACATCGGCGTAGTGTTTGCGATACTCTGCAACGGTCTTCCAGGTTCGGTTGGGTCCAACGAACTTCTGGGCAAACTTGTCACAGGCGGCCTTGGCTTCCGCGGGGAGGGCGTCGTAGCTAGCTTCCCGGTTGGACGAGCCGTTGGAGGCACCGCCTCGGGAACCTTCCGTTTTGGTCGCCCGCTTGGGAGCATCGCCTTTGAGGCGGCGATCCACTTCGTCGAACCATTCCTTGCCCGAGGTGGTAATTCCCTCTGCACGCATTTCAGCGGCAATTCCCATAGCCTTGAAGGTGAACACTGGATCACGATCGAACAAGGGGTTGGCTTGTTGCCAGGCCAGGAAGGATGGATCAAGGGCAGGTTCGTCCACCTTGTTGTCCACAACTTCCTTGCCGTTCACCGCGCTCTCAGTTTCCTTCTCGGCGGCCGTCAACTGAGTCAATTGGTCGGTCAGTTTCACAACACTTTTGGTGTCGTTTTCGTCGTGAGCCAATTGCAGTTGACGTAGCACTTCCGCACGGGTCTCTGCCACACGACGAGTAAGTTCCTCTTGATGGAACTCCTGATAGGTGGTCAGGTCTTCCCTTGCCCCATTCAGTTCCTGGGTCAGCTTGTTGACTTGAAGTCGCAACGCTGCCATGTCCCGGATGAGAGTTTCATTGTTCTTCCGAAGGATCGGCATAACTTCGTGACCGCGTTTGACGAAGGTTTCTGCGTCAACCCACTTGTCTTTGTCACGAAATTCATCCTGAGGAACCCAACCCAAGGAGCGGGCCTCCGATTCCACTTCGGAAATGTTGCCCACTTGATCATCTGTCTCAGCGCTCATGTTACTCTCTCCAATCAATCCTACAGAAAATGTCTCGATCTTGCACCAGACGATAGGTTTGCTGGTCTTGGGTGAGGGTTTCTCCCGCCACGAAGCCAGCAAACTTGGTTACAAGCACCTTATCGCCAGGTTTTGCCCGCGCCTGTTCGTCTTTCCATGCCAGAGGGCCAATGGCAATGACTTCTGCCCGTTGGTCTAGTGCCTGCATGTTCATCCTCACGTTATCTGGTATATGAATCACGCCTGCACGTACTTCTGGCTCGTATGGACGTACCAGAACAGCATGACCTAACGGAACCAAGCCACTTTTGTTCTCAGTACCCACGTTCTGGTCCTTTTGCAACTGACTCCCGTCCATCTTTCTGACTCTCCACGATAGTTTCGTATTCGAGGGCTTGGATTTCAGCCAAAATGCGACAAGCCCCAATAGCCGCACTGTTGTTCATTGCAGTTTTGAAGTGGTCGTCCTCAGTGAGGCCGCCGTTTTCCCATGTTGTCTTAGTGTCCTCACGCTGCTGCCGTGCCCATGCCATTAGTGCTACCGTTGCTGGGTCGGCTCGCCATGCTTCCCACTGCTCCAGACTGACCGTTTCCGCTATTGGTTGCGTTGGCTGCGATTGTTGCGAGTTGTTGCTCATGTTGTCTGTCCAATTCAGCGTTTTGGTGGTCCAGTGCCATTTGCACATGCTTGGCAAGGGTATCTTTGTGGAGTTTCAATAGGCCGAGGTACGCATCGAAGGCCGCAAGTTGCTGTCCTGCCTGCTGTCCGTTAGCCTTTTCCAGCTCCATTTCGGCCTTCGCCTCAAGTTCCGCGATCTGGGCGGTCGTCAGGCGCATTTCGTCCTGCAGTTTCAGCATAAATTGCTGGTGTTGGAGCTGCAAACTGGCTTGATCAGACTGCAATTTCATCTGAGCAATGGCCATCTTCGGGTCTGGTGACGGTGGCGTAGCACCCGGTTTGCCTGGACCTGGGAAAATGGTGTCAATGTCGTCCACTTTCATACGTTTCAGCACCCGACGCTCAACCTCTTCTAGGTTGTAACCCGGAGTGGTGGTGGACATTTGCTTCAACATGAGGGCTTGTTGGAGGCCCTGGCTCTCGCTGGTGATGTTCGGGTCGGCGGCAGGCACCACCTTCGTGGGATCGCCCAGATAGTCCTGCCTGGAAATCGTTTGGTCATCCTTGCCGAAGCTGGTGCCCGTTGCTGGCATGTTGTAGGCGTTCAGAATGTACAACTTCCGGAACTCTTCCTTCATGCTTCGCCACACCCGTTTGAAGATCGCATTGTAGATCTTCATTCCCATCTCGACCATTGTCTGAGTGGTTTGGGCTGGGGTGTTTTGGCCAGGGTTTTCGCCGACCATTGTGTCGGTTGCACCGCTAATACGGTTGGTGTAGTTGACGATGAAGCTTAACAGTTGAAACAAAATCGGACTGGGGTCCCTTACTGGGAGGGGGAAAATTGACTTACGAAGATCATCACCACTGCTATCCACTCGATTCCAAGAGAAAGGAGCGAAAGTATAAACACCACCACGTATTTTCGCTCCGCGTCCAAGGAAGCCTCCGGCCGTGTTAGACATTGTGCCACTATCAACGAGTTGGTTGATCAGGCTATTGGCAGATTCATTGAGCGGTCCCAACAGAACACCGAATCCCATGTCGTAGATTCCACCGTCCGGGCTGGGCAGGAAGGTGTACTTGGTGAAGTATTCCTCGGTCTGCACGGAGATAATTTCGTCCTTCCGTGGGCCGCTTGGAACACGCTTTATGTCATGTTCACTGTTGATACGGGAGACAATGCGCAGGACAGTTTTGCTGGTCTCTTCGATGGTGACAATGTAGGGTTCATCGTATCCATCGTCGTCCAAATCCAGCAAACAGTGCTGTTCCAGCCCGATGAAGGGCGTGGTTTCATCTGCGTTCATTTCAGGACGCTGGCCGGTCCGCTGATCAGCACGTTGTTGCTGTGTTGTCTGCTGCGGTTGTGCAGGCTGTGCGTACCACGAATCTTCCAGTACGTCACAGAACACTTCAGACAGCACCCTTTCCCGAATGTCATTTCGGGAGAGTTGAATTCTGTGTGTCTTGCGTGAGCACTGCTCAACGGACTTTGCCCAGTAGTTAATTACCAAGTCCTTGGACAGAACTAACTCGCTGACGTTGTGCAGCAGGCGGGCGTCGTAGTACGTCTTGATGAAAATGGAGCCTACCACGGACAAGATCAACAAGGCACGATCGTGTTGCTCTTCCCACGCCGAGTCCTCTTCCAGTACCTGGTAGGACATGTGTGTGCTGACACGCTCCGCCCGCTTGGTTTGGAAACCGTTAGGATCTGGGCCGACCACCCTCATTTTGACTACATCCGTTCCCTGAATGATGGTCGGGTAGGCACGAGCGTGGAACTGCATGGCGCTGATTGTGACTAGCGGGAAGGCAATGTTCGAGCAGTTCGGCCAAGGGAAATTCTTGTCCTTCTGCAATTGCATCGCCAGGTCCATTGCCGCCTCAGTGCGCTTTTCCCACTTTGCCCGGGACTGCATGTCAAGGTTGTAACCTTCCCAAACGTGTCCCCCGATTGCGTTCAGATCTTGTTTACTGAACTGGTTCGCAAGGTTGGGAGATGCAAGGGTCTCCGCGTTGAGGGTCAGTTTGGTTTCGAGGTTCAACATGTCAGTAACCCGTGGTCAGGCTGCGACCCTGATCTGCTGCGCCACCCCTGTTCCAAAAACCGCGCTCCATTTCATGCTGCTCGGGGGAGAAGAAGTCTTCTTGTTCGACGAGGCTTTCGGAGTCGAATCCGAGGTGCAAGGTAGCGCAGCTATCAAACTGATCATCAAGCCGAGCAGCACTGCTACCAGTGAAGCGAAGAAGTTCCTCTTTTGCACCTTCGTATCCCTCAGCATGAGTGTTCCAGCGGGTTGCACCGGCCCGATGCCTTTTCTTCAAGGAAACACCACGAGTTGCCTTGTCCTTGATTGGGTTGAGCACAACGATGTTCAAGAACTTGTCGCGAGTCTGCATTTCTTGGTACACAATGTTCTTCACCGCATTCCAGATCACACCACCCTCAACGAAGTGCGCCTCGGGGTGCCAACGGTCTTCGACCTGAAACATCAGATCAATCCAGCCAATCTCGCTCCGGCCCTTTTCAACCGGACTAACACTCGGATTCCAGCGTCCAACATGGAAATCGAGATGGTGCACCAAGTTCTCAATGTCCTTTCCTCCAACCGTGCAAGACGTGCGGTTTGCAAGGTCTGCCTTGGAGACCGCAAAGTCCCAACCTGCGTTAATCTTCTTGGGTGTGTCATAATCGTCTGGCCGCATGGGGATGAAGTCATCGCGACGAAGATAGGCGGCCATCGAATCCTGCGGGTCGTTCAACAGCTCTTGGCTGTATCCCGCTGCGTCGCCGTCCTCTTCGAACTCTTTCTGCCGTGCCCGGAGTTGTTCCTCCGTCCAACGTTCAGGCCAGAGTCTGTCGGAGAAATCGTCATAAGATCGGTGGGCTTTGTAAAACAGACACTTCCAGGTTTTGTTCTTCTGGAGGCGGGCAAGAAGTGAGTCCTCATGCAGGATCGTCCCGTGCACCCGAATCTTCCCAGATTTGGACAAGGCCTGCTTAGCCGCTCGGAAGAACCACCTACGAAATTTTGCCCGCCTATCCTTTGATTCAACTTGCTCGTCGTCTTCCATGTCGTCGCAGACAATGAGGTTGGGACGCTTACCCTTCCACATCGCTCCGCGAATTTTCTGCTCAGCGCCACGGGCCAGGATTCGGAACCTGTGTCCGTCGTCCATGACCACGACTATGTCTTGCTTTCCGTCAGTGTCAAAGGACTTCACGCCGAACTCAGCCTTCAGGTCTTCGTTGTCGTGCAGCTCATCACTGATGTTGGACAGTTGTTCGCTCGCCTTGTCTTCAGTGCTTGACACCAGGATTACATAATCACTGGAGCGGAAGAGCACCTCAGCGAGTATGTAATCAAAGGTCAGGCCTGTTGACTTAGCGTGGTCCCGAGGTGCAACACAACATACCTGGGGATAATCACTGGCGTACAGAGCCCAGGCTTCGCGATGAAAGGGAGGGGTCGGCTTCGCATCGTCATACCTTGGGGACAGGAAGGTCCCGGCGAACGCCTCGATCAAATCCGCAGATAACCTGACCGAGAAGGATTCAGAGGCCATTGGGTTTTGATAGTTGTGGTTAAGGGTTCGCCGGGGGGCAGGTTAGCCTGCGACCGGGCCAGTTTCAGCTGGCGGTGCAGGGGTGGGAGCCGGAGGCGGAGTTACATTGGCAAGGGCCTGCGCCTTGTCGGCAATTTCCTTGCCCTTTGCATCCAGTTCATCCAGCACAGCCTGTTGGCCTGCAGTCAGCGTGCCCTCGGCATTTTGCAAGCTGGCCACGAGGTCGGACAAGGTTTTCAGCTCGGTTGCCAGTTCACCCAGTGCATCACTGGTTGCATTGTTGTGGTCCGTTTGGTCTTTCACGTACTGGTCAAAAGTTGCCATCATGGTTCCTTGGTTGGTTAATAGACGAAACAAAAGCCGCTCGATTCGATCGAGCTGTGTTGGAAGGTGCCACCACCCGTTAGGGGCATTGTCATCGCTGTGTTCTGGGTTGCTCATTGGAAGACGTTGTGCAGTATCACTTGGCAGTCCGGCTGCAGTTCTGGGTGACACCAACACTGCAACCCGTTGCAAATGTGGGGCCGACCAAACAGTGGGTAAACGTGAATACACTCCACGGCACTTTCATCAAACTCATGGGGATTGATATACTGCCCATCCTCGCTTCGCTCGGGCGTTCTCACAATCGTGTCACCGTGCATTCGGCTTGGTAAGTGAAGGACGCACCGGAGAATCCAGTGCCGTCCACTTGGATTAACACTTGACTGGCCGCCAGTGTGTCGATGGGGAATGTTCCTTCCTGGCCAATCAGCGCTGTGACCGAAACGTGTGGGGTGAGGTTTGTGAGGGTGATGCCGGACAATCGGTCCACCCACGATACAGTTACGTCCACGTACCCGGAGGACCCAGTGGAGCTGACCACGGCAGACACGTTGACTTGGTACTTGCCACCCGAGGCGTTCGTAATGGCTGTCAGCAACGGCGTGGGACTAATGGCCAGTGTGGTTAGGCCTGTGTCAAAGGAGGCAACAACGGCACTCACGGTTGAGCTCGGTGCATCAGTTGTCGTATTGGCAACAGGCAAAACGGCCAAGAATGCTGTCTTGCAGTACGTGTTCCCCAGGTCAGTGACAGCACTTCCCAGCACATTGTATACGACTCCGGCAATGGTAGGTTTGGCATTTTGGCTCACTTTGGGGGAAGCAACGGTGGCGCTGCCTTGAAGGAGTGTACTGGGAGTGGCATCCGTCCCACTGTACGTTGTGACGTCAAGGGTGCCACTTGTGATGGTTTCGCCCACTTGGAGGTCATTTGTGAAGTCGAACACCAGCGGTCGGTTTTCACCGAGGACCAATGGTAGGAACTCCACCCGATCAAACAAATTGCCTCCCTATTGTACCAAATTGGTACGTTAGCCCATCGCCATTCGGCTCATCAAGGCAGCGTTCTGGCTGACCTTGGCCTTGCGACGCTTCGGTTGGCTGGCCCGCTGCAGACCCTTTTTGGTCGCCTTGTTGCCCTTCATCAGGCCGATTTTGTTCAGTGTGCCATACACAGCACCGGGGTTGTTGCCATACTCTTTTTTGAGTTTGGACTCAACCTGAGCGACCTTCGAACCAGCGGGCATGTTGGGTCCTAGTGGATGTTGAACAGGGAGGTGCCGTTCAGACTGAGTAACAAGTTGATCACGACGATCAGTGCGATCAACCCGATGATAACCCTTGCGACCTTGTTGAATGGTTCAGGGATGCCGACGTAGCCCAGGAACCACCACACTGCCCAGAAGATCAGTGCAATGATGACAAGGGAAATGAGCATGGAAAGCATGGAGTTCATTGACAAGTTGGCGACCGCAAACACGGGACTGGCGACCATCAGCAACACGAGGGCAATCAGGGAGAAGGCCTTCATCACGAACCTCCGCCCATTTTGTACCGCTGGGGAACTGGTTCAGCGTCGGTTGGTTCGAACTGCTCGTTCAGCGGATTGACGTTCATCAGGTCACGATCGACGAACTTCCCGCCCTCATCATTGGCGTTGTCTCGTGCGGCTGGTCTGCGTGTTGCAGGAGTGTTTGACTTGCCCGAAGGGCTCTTGCCTTTTGCCATTCCATACTGTCGTCCAGCCATTTTGATTCCTTCGCAATTTACGTCTGATTGACAAGTTGTGGTTGTTGGTCAACTGTGGATTCGCCATCATAGGTTTGGCCACTCCTAACCTTGCCCAGCAAGCCAAGCAAACGGTCGGCCAGCGTGTTGAGACGCTCGATGGAAGTGTCAGTTCCGTTGTTGGGACGTTCGCCCTTGCCAATTCGTCCGGTGATTTCCAGGTTCAAACGGGCGGCCTTGAGTTGCTCTTCAACGGTACCCACGCGAAACGCGGACGCTACAATGTCGGGCGTTTGCTGGAACAGTGCCTCGTGACGTGCCTCCGCCACTTCCGACATTTCCCGAAGGTACTCTTTGAACAGCGGGTCCCTGGTCAACATGGTGATGTACTGTGGGACGAAGTCGACGACTGCCGCAATGTCGGATGGTCCCAAGCCCTGGGCCAGTAAACTGGCAACCTGCCGGTGCTTGTCGGTCAGAGCCTGGAGCTTAAAATGGTTCTCGCCGTGGGTCATTCCAGGTCCATTAGCATGGGTGCACGAGCAGTGGGCGATAGCACCTGCGGTTGTTCGCTTGGCGGTACCTCAACGGTCTCCAGGTGCTCCCGTACCCTTCGCATTGCCTCTAACTGTTCAACTGTCAACAAACCTTGAAGCTCCAACATGTCCGGTGTCCGGTTACTGCTGTCTGCCAATTATACCACAAACTGCCAAGTGTCAAGCACCATTTGTTGCATTGGTCGCCCCCGGTAACCTTTACCGACCCTCTAGGTAAAGTTTACCCGGCACTCGTGTACCATTTTGGTACACCCCTGTAACCATCACCGTAGGTGAAAAGGCCTGAAATAGCGCGAATTTAGGAATGTGCCTTTTGTTGCCTTTCGCGAGAGTGGAATTTGCCTCCCACCCTCCAGATTTACCTGCCATGGCAGAGGTTGCCTGGGCAGTTGTTGTCATGTCAGTGGTTGACATTGTTGCAACTGCAATCACATTTACTAATGCACCCTGACGGTGCGCGGAATAGATGGTTGCATGTGCAACGATTGGGTTTGCAACTACGGGCCATCATGCGGAGGGTCGTTGCATTTGCAATGGTTGACGATGCAACAACCATCCCTGCACGAATCGTGCCACTTGCGAACCGATGAACGGTAGGTTTTGGCGGATGAACGGTGTTGCAGTGGGTGTGTGGGTGTGTCATGATGTAACCATGTTGAAACGGACCAAACGGAACGAATCAACATACTAACCCAACACACAAGAAAGGGTATTGTATGAAATTTCCGAAAACCAGTTTTACCATCGACGTGTCCGTTGAACCAAAGGGCGCGAATCCGAAACAAGTGACGATCAACATCGCGGAAGGCGACATCGACGACGCAGTTGTGATCGCCAGTTCCATCGGTGGCAACTCACCCAGAGTTCGCGTTCAGGGTCAAATTCGCCGTGACGGTTTCCCGGAAGGGATGAAAATCGACATGACGCCAGCGCAATGGTTTGGCGCTGTTCGAACCATTACCAAACGGGAGTTGACAAGCGACGAGATTCGCGCGTTGGCACTTAAAACCGCAAGCGAAAATGCGGACGAACGGGCGAAGTTGATTGCCGAGTTGCAAGCGATGGGCTAATTGACAGAACCCAAAGGATTACCTCGAATTTGGGGGTAATCTTTTGTGTTGTGTTGTAATTTTGTGTTGTTGTGTTGTGTTTGTCGTGACGTGCCTTGTTCGCCAAATTCATATTAAGGAAAAAAATTTTTAAAAACGAAAATTGGAAAAATGCAACATAACCACAGTTGCTACAATCACAACACATTCACACAATGCAACACTCCCGACAACCAACAAATGAAGGGAACAATTCGTACTGCCGGTCGCCTGCTTACATGGGTGTTGACAATGTTGTTACATTGTGGTATGATGGTTGACACTCACAACCCTTGAGGCACAACATGACCAGACGATACCGGCAACGCAGAATCAATCCCTTTTTGCCAACAGAGGAATACAATAAGGCCGTGGAGCGCAGAAACAACCCCACTGCCAAAGATAAGGCTCGAAAGGCGAGGTACGAGGCAACAGTGCACACGGACATGAGGATCATTGCGCTATACAAGGAGCGTGATAGACTCAACGCACTAGAGCCAATGAAC
>Ga0070683_100004739_pt1 | contig 11254 bp, 7 predicted proteins | sample KBSC713LmetaG_FD_64662 | JGI IMG/M metagenome (GOLD analysis project Ga0070683, IMG submission 64662) | Corn rhizosphere microbial communities from Kellogg Biological Station, Michigan, USA - KBS C7.1-3L metaG | ecosystem: Host-associated > Plants > Roots > Rhizosphere ...
AGCTGGGTGAACAGCTCGTTGGTCTTGCCCTGGTACTTCAGGATCGTCAGCAGGTCGTCGTCCAGACAGTCGAGGCGGGGCAGTGCGATCGGACGCAACAGGTCTCCCTCCCGTCGTTCGAACAGCGCGAAGGCGGTGGAGACCTGACCGATGTGGGCCAGGACGTCGCCACCGAGGGCGCCGTCGAACGTGAGGTAGTCCACGCCGGCGATCTGCTCGGCCCGGGCCGCCCCGAGTCGGCCCGCGAGCACGGTCTCGGTCAGGACGCCGAGCTCGGCGACGGTCAGGTCGGCGGCCTGACGGGCGTAGACCCGGTTGGCCGACGGCGACACGAGCAACGCATACGAGCTCATGGTGGTCGAGGGTAGGGCTCGTGGGCGATGATCGTGCCTCCGGCTCTCACCCGGCCCCCAGCCCCGGCACAGCCCCAGGAGCGCTCATGCCCGAGCTCGACCGTCGCAGGTTCCTCCAGGCCGCCGGCGGAGGCGCCGCGCTGTCCGTGCTCACGCCGTCGATCGCGCGAGCGGCGTCGATCCCGGCGTACCGGCGGGCCGGCTCGCTCGACGACGTCGAGCACGTGGTGGTCCTGATGCAGGAGAACCGCTCCTTCGACCACTACTTCGGGACGATGCGCGGCGTCCGGGGGTACGGCGACCCGCACCCGGCCGTGCTGCGGAACGGACGGCCGGTGTGGCGCCAGCCGGCCGGCAAGGGTCTGGAGGATCAGGTCCTCCCGTTCCGTCCCGACCTGGACGACCTCGGGCTGGCGTTCATCCAGGACCTCGACCACGGCTGGAACTCCGGGCACGAGGCGTTCGCCGGCGGGCACTACGACCGCTGGGTGCCTGCGAAGCAGACTCCGGTGACGATGGCCCATCTGCGCCGCGAGGACATCCCGTTCCACTACGCCCTGGCCGATGCGTTCACCGTCTGCGACGCCTACCACTGCAGCATGCTCGGCCCGACGAACCCCAACCGCTACTACCTGTGGAGCGGATGGGTCGGCAACGACGGGGCCGGGGGCGGGCCGGCGATCGGCAACGACACGTCGCCGGCGTACCGGTGGAGGACCTATCCCGAACGGCTGCAGCACGCCGGCGTGAGCTGGAAGGTCTACCAGGACACCGGCCACGGGCTCGATGGGGCACACGCCTGGGGCTGGACCTTCGCCGAGCCCTACCTCGGCAACTACGGAGACAACGCCCTGCTCTACTTCCAGAACTACCAGGACGCCACCCCCGGCAGCCCGCTCGACGTCGGCGCGCGCCGAGGCACCGCCGTCACCAGTGGCGGCACGCTGTTCGACCAGCTCGCCACGGACGTGCAGGACGCGATCCTGCCGCAGGTCTCGTGGGTGGTCGCGCCCGAGGCCTTCACCGAGCACCCGAACTGGCCGGCCAACTTCGGCGCTTGGTACGTCGCCCGGGTGTTGGACGCGCTCACCAGCAACCCCGACGTCTGGGCGAAGACGGTGCTCTTCCTCACCTACGACGAGAACGACGGCTTCTTCGACCACCGGGTGCCGCCGTACCCCGACGTCGGCAGGCTGAACGGCGCCTCGACGGTCCGCGTCGACGACGAGCACTACACCGGCAGCGAGGGCTCCCCCGGCCCGCACGGCCTCGGAGTCCGGGTGCCGATGACGGTGATCTCTCCCTGGAGCACGGGCGGCTGGGTCTGCTCGGAGACCTTCGACCACACCTCGATCATCCGGTTCCTCGAGACCCGGTTCGGCGTCCGCGAGCCGAACATCACCCGGTGGCGACGTACGGTCTGCGGCGACCTGACCTCGGCGTTCGACTTCTCCCGGTCGCCGGCGCCGGCGCCGGGCCTGCCGGTGTCCACCGACGGCTACGCGCCGCCGGACGACCAGCGGCACCCCGACGCAGCCGGCGTGCAACCGCCCACCCGGCAGCACGTCCCGAAGCAGGAGCCGGGGACGCGGCCGGCACGGCCGCTGGGCTACCGGCTGAAGGTCGACCTCGTCGTCTCCGAACGCCGGCTCGCGTTCACGATCGCGAACAAGGGCCGGCTCGGCGTCCAGCTCCAGGCCAGGTCGAACGACGTGGCGGGCGCGCCGTTCAGCTACACGGTCGGAGCCGGGAGGACGCTGACCCCGACCCTGGCGGCCCGCGGACGGTTCGACATCAGCTTCCACGGACCCAACGGATTCTTCCGCCGTTTCGCCGGGAGCACGAAGGAGCCTCTGCTCGAGGTGCACGGGCACCGCGAGGACGGCCGCCTGGTGCTCGGGCTCCACAACCGCTCGGACCACGCCCTGAGGGTCCAGGTCGCCGACGCCTACGGTCGCGACCGCACCGTGCGGGTGCGGGCCCACGACCGGCGGCGGATGCGGGTCGGGCTCGCCGGTCGGCACGGGTGGTACGACGTGCTGGTCACCGTGGGCGGCCACCCGGCGTACCGGCGCGCGCTGGCCGGCCGGTTCGAGAACGGCCGGCCGGGCACCAGCGACCCCCAGCTCGGCGGCTGACGGGCCCGCACGCGCCGGCGTTCAGTCGAGCCGCGCGCCGGTCTCGGCGTCGAAGACGTGCGTCCGGGCGGGATCGGGGCGTACGCGCACGACCTCACCGGGCCGCACGCTGCCGCGGTCGCCGGAGCGAACGATCAGGAGCTGCCGCTCGTCGCCGATGCGGACGTGGCCGTGCACGAAGCTGTCGGCGCCGAGCTCCTCGACCAGGGCCACCTCGAGCGACAGCGCCGCGGCGTCGTCACCCAGGACCAGCCGGAACGACTCCGGACGCACCCCGAGCACGACCGCGGCACGACCACCGCCGTCGGCCGCCGCAGGCACCGGGACCTCCACACCGCCGAGCGTCGCCCGGCCGTCGCGGACGGTGGCCGGGAGGAGGTTCATCCGGGGCGAGCCGATGAAGCCGGCGACGAAGAGGTTGGCCGGTCGGTCGTAGAGCCCCAGCGGGACGTCGACCTGCTGCAGCGCACCCTCGTTCATCACCGCCACGCGATGACCCATCGTCATCGCCTCGACCTGGTCGTGGGTCACGTAGACGGTCGTCGTGCCCAGCTCGGCCTGCAGCGCCGCGATGTCCGCCCGGGTCTGGACGCGCATCTTGGCGTCGAGGTTGGACAGCGGCTCGTCCATGCAGAAGACGGCGGGGTCGCGGACGATGGCGCGGCCCATCGCGACTCGTTGGCGCTGCCCGCCCGACAGGGCGCGCGGCTTGCGGTCGAGGTAGTCGGTCAGCCCCAGCATCCGCGCCGCCTCGGCCACCCGGCGGCGGCGCTCCGGCCTCTTCATTCCCGCCATGCGCAGCGCGAAGCCCATGTTGTCCTCCACGGTCATGTGGGGGTAGAGCGCGTAGTTCTGGAAGACCATGGCGATGTCACGGTCCTTGGGCGGGACCAGGCTGACGTCACGATCCCCGATGAAGACCGAGCCGGCGTCGACGGGCTCGAGCCCGGCCAGCATCCGCAGCGTCGTCGACTTGCCGCACCCCGACGGGCCGACGAGCACCATGAACTCCCCGTCACCGATCTCGAGGTCGAGCCCCACGACGGCCGGGGAGTCCGCGCCGGCGTACCAGCGTTGCGCGCCCTTGAACGTCACCGTCGCCACGCGTCTCCTCCTTCGTCAAAGCCCACGATGACACCTCACAGGGCATTGCGCCGGATGACGTCGGCGTACCACAGAGCGGAGTCCTTGGGCGTCCTCCGCTGGTCGGCGAAGTCGACGTGCACCAGCCCGAAGCGCTTGTCGTAGCCCCACGCCCACTCGAAGTTGTCCAGCAGCGTCCACACGTGGTACCCCCGCACCTCCGCCCCGCGTCGCCGAGCCTCCAGGACGGCGGCGAGGTGTCGGCGCAGGTAGTCGATGCGGTCGGGGTCGTGGACGGCGCCGGACTCGACGACGTCGCGCGCGCCCAGCCCGTTCTCGGTCACCTCGATCGGCAGCCCGACGTCGCGCTGCACGCGGAGGAGCAGGTCGGTCAGCGCCGAGGGGACGATCGGCCACCCCATCACGGTGTGCGGCCCGGGGATGTCGACGAAGCAGGCACGGTCGGTGCCGGGGAACGGCCGGCCGGGCTCGCCGCCGGCGGCCCGCACCCGGCTCGGGTTGTAGAAGTTGACCCCGACGGAGTCCAGCGCGACCGCGATCTCGGCCTCGTCGCCGGCGTGCACGAAGGACCAGTCGGTCAGCCCGGCCGTGCCGGCCCGCAGCTCTGCGGAGTAGCCGTCCCCGAACATCGGGTCGAGGAACACCCGGTTGGCGATCAGGTCGACGTGCTCGGCCGCGGCCCGGTCCTCCGGCCGGTCCGAGGCGGCCTGTACCTGGTGCAGGTTCAACGACACCGACAGGTCGGCGCCCTGCGGCAGCACGCCGCGCAACGCCGACACGGCGCGTCCATGGGCCAGGTTGAGGTGGTGGGCGGCGCGGTAGGCCAGGGAGCTCTCGGTCCGGCCCGGGGCGTGCTCCCCGCTGGCGTAGCCGAGGTACGCCGAGCACCACGGCTCGTTGAGCGTCGTGATCGCCGGCACCCGGTCGCCGAGCTCCTTGCCGAGCACCAGCGCGAAGTCGACGAAGCGGTCGGGCACCTCACGCGAGAGCCAGCCTCCTGCGTCGCCGACGTCCAGACTCTGAGGGAGATCCCAGTGGTAGAGGGTCATCAGGGGCCGGATGCCGCGGTCGAGGAGACCGTCCACCAGCCGCCTGTAGAAGTCGAGACCGGCCTGGTTCACGCCGCGGCCGTCCGGCATCACCCGCGGCCACGCCACGGAGAAGCGGTACGACATCACGCCGAGCTCGGCCATCAGGTCGAGGTCCTCGGGCCAGCGGTGGTAGTGGTCGCACGCGACGTCGCCGGTGTCACCACCGGCGACGGCGCCGGGGGTGTGGCTGAACGTGTCCCAGATGCTGGGGCCACGTCCGTCCTCCGCGACGGCACCCTCGATCTGGTACGACGAGGCGGCCACGCCCCACAGGAAGCCGTCGGGGAAGGGCTCCCCCGAGCCGGTGGCAGCCGAAGATCCTCGTGGGATGGTCGTCATCCCTTCACCGCTCCCTGCATGATCCCGCCCACGATCTGCCGCCCGAGCAGGGCGAAGACGACCAGGACCGGAACGGTGCCGTACAGAGTCCCGGCCATGATGATGGACTGTTGTGGTGCGTAGCCGGTGGCCAGGCTCTGGAACGACACCTGCACCGTCGGGTTCTGGGTGCTGAGCACGATGATCGGCCAGAAGAAGTCGTTCCAGGCCGTCAGGAACGTCAGCATCGCGAGCACCGCCATCGCCGGACGTGCCGCGGGCACGACGATGGACACGAGCACCCGGAACGGCCCCGCGCCGTCCATGTACGCCGCTTCGATCAGCTCGTCCGGCACCGCGCCGGCGATGTACTGGCGCATGAAGAACACCCCGAACGCCGTGCACAGACTGGGCAGGATGACCGCCTGCAGGTGTCCGGCCAGTCCCAGCCGGGCCATCATCATGTAGAGCGGGATCACGCCCATCTGGAGCGGCACCATCATCGTGGCGACGCAGATCGCGAGGAGCACTGCGGACCCCCGGAACCGCAGCTTGGCGAAGGCGAACCCCGCCAGCGTGCAGAGCGTCACGGTGCCCACGGTGATGGCACCGGACACGATCAGCGAGTTGATCAGCCCCTGGTTGAGCGGGGCGAGGTCCAGCGCCTTCTTCACGTTGTCGACGATCGACAGCGTGGGCAGCACCGGTGGCGTCCCGGAGGCCATCTCCGCGTTCGTGTGCGAGGCCATCACGATCGTGTAGTAGAGCGGGAAGACCGACACGAGGGTCACCAGCCCGACCAGCGTGTAGCTCACCCAGCCGCCCCGCATCACCCCGCCGACCGTGGCGCCGTGCGTTCGCGCCCTCATCGGGTCGTCACCTCCGGGACACCGGCGACCGTCGAGGCATGTCGCCGGCGGCCGTGGTCGCGCAGCTCACGACGCCGGGCCAGGAGCAGGTTGACCCCCACGGCCAGGACGATGATCAGGAACATCGTCCAGGCGGTCGCCGAGGCCAGCCCGAGCCGGTCGTTGGTCCACCCCTGTTGGTACATCAGCAGGCCGAGCGTCTGGTACTGGTTCTGGGTGCCGCCGTCGGGCAGGCCGTTGTGGTAGAGCAACGGCTCGCCGAACAGCTGGGCGGCGCCGATGGTGGACACCACGATCGTGAAGAGGATGGTGGGGCGCAGGCCGGGCAGCGTGACGTGCCGGAACTGCGACCACCGGCTGGCGCCGTCCATGGCCGCTGCCTCGTAGAGGTCGCCACTGATCGCCTGCATGCCGGCCAGGTAGATCAGCGCGTTGTAGCCGGTCCACCGCCAGGTGACGACGGTCGAGACCGCGATCTGTGAGGGCCAGGTCGACCCCTGCCAGTCGACAGCGGGCACGTGCAGCGTGTGCAGGCTCCAGTTGACCAGGCCGAGCTTGGGGTCGAAGAGCTCGGCGAAGATCACGGTCGCCGCCGCGAGGCTGGTCGCGTAGGGCATCAGCAGGGCGACCCGGAAGAACGTCCGGCCTCGGAGACGGTAGTTGAGCAGGTGAGCGATCCCGAGTGCCATGCACAGCTGCGGCACCGTGGAGATGATCCCGATCGTGATCGTGTTGCGGAACGCGTTCCAGAAGAAGTGGTTGGTCAGGAGGTTGCGGTAGTTCTCCAGGCCGATCCAGTTGGACTGGTCGTACGTCGAGAGGCGCGTGTCGTGCAGTGACTCCCAGGCCGTGGCCAGCCACGGATAGATGCTGAACGCGGCGAACACCAGGAAGAACGGAAGGATGTAGGCATAGGCGATGCGGCGTCCGGGGAGCCGGCTGCGGCTTCCCGACACCGGCCCGGGCCGCGACACGGCGACGGCCGGCTGCTGTACGGCGGTCATGGCACCTTCCTAGGCCAGATCGTCCCTCGGGTGGTGGAGCCGGGCCCGGCCGTCGACCCGGCGCAGGTTCGGGTCGACGGCCGGGAGTCGGCGTCCGGCGATCCGGTCAGCCCGTGACCTGCTTGATCGCGTCCAGGGCGGCGTTGAAGGCGTCGTCGGGCGAGGTGCCCTTGGTCTCGACGTTCGTCAGCTGCGTGGTCAGGGCCTGCTGGATCTGGGTGTCGTACAGCCCGATCGGGGGGATCTTCATCTGGCTCGCGATGTCGCCGAAGATCTGGCCCACCGGTGCCTTGCTGAAGTAGTCGCTGGTGGCGTTGGCCACGGCGGGCTCGGCCGCAGCGTCGGAGTTGGACGGGAAGTGACCACCGTCCTTCCACATCGTGACCTGCTGGTCCTTGGCCGACAGCCACTCCACGAGAGCGACGGCCGCCGCCTTGTGGGCCGCCTTGTCGGGGACACCGAGCCACGACCCGCCCCAGTTGGTGGCGCCACCGGGCAGGACCGGCGCGATGTCCCACTTGCCGGCGTAGGCGTCACCGGCCTGGCCCTGGATGTAGCCCATCATCCAGGTCGGGCAGGCCAGAGCCGCGAAAGCGCCGCTGGAGAAGGCTTTGTTCCACGCCGGCGTGAACTGCTGCAGCCCGGCTGTGATGCCGTCCTGGGCCGCCTGGCTGGCGAAGCTCCAGGCGTTCTTCACGCCGTCGCTGTTCTCGACGTCGGGCTGACCTTCGGCGTTGTCGTAGGCCTCGTCACCCTGGTAGACGGCGGTGGAGAAGATGCTGGCCGCGCTGTCCACGAAGTGGGACCCCGAGGGCTTGGTCGACGACGCCTCGTACTGCTTGCCGAAGGCGAGGAAGTCGTCCCATGTGGACCACTTCTGGGCCAGGGTCTTCGGGTCGGAGGGCAGCCCCGCCTGCTTGAGCAGGTCACTGCGGTAGCAGATCGCCTCGGGTCCGATGTCGGTGCCGAGCCCGACCGTCGTCTTGCCGTCGGGGGTCGAGGCCAGCTGCCACTTCCACGGGTAGAACTCCGCCTTGTCCGCCGCGGCGTTCGGCACCGTGTTCCAGTTCACGAACTGGTCGGCGTGGTTCTGCACCACGTCGGCGACGAACCCGATCTCGATCGCCTGCACGTCGTCGAGGCCGCTGCCGGATGCGAGGCGCGTCTTCAGCCGGGTCCAGTAGTCGGCCGACTGCTCGACGACGTCCTCCTTGATCGTGATGTTCGGGCAGACCTTCTTGTAGGCGTCCCACAGCCCCGCCTCCTTGAAGCCGAAGGTGCCGAACAGGCCGACGGTGAGGGTCGTGTCGTCGGTGGTCCCGCACGGCCCGGCGTCCGCGCCGGTCGACGCGTCCGACGAGCTCGAGCTGCCGCATCCGGCGAGGACGGAGGCGCCGAGCGCGGCGACCGCCAGCAGGGTCGCACCGCGGCGACGCTTGGAGCTTCGGGACATGGGGGCCTCCTCGATCACCTCGACCGGGCCCGCTTCCCGGGTCCGTGAGAGCGCTCTCACAAACGCATGCCGATCAGGATGCTGCGGCAGTGGTGGCGCTGTCAAGGGGTGGGAGCCGCGGGCTTCGGCCACGATCCGGCGGGATTCGCCGACGAACGGCGAGGGCCTGCCGAAGGGCCGCGCAAGCGTCAGGCGGACTGCCGCAGCACCAGCTCGACCGGCAGCACCGTACGGCGCGGCCGGTCGACGCGGCCCTCGATCCGGTCGAGGAGCAGGCGGGCCATCGTGGCGCCGAGGGCCGGGATCGGCTGCCGCACGGTCGACAGCGAGGGCACCTGCTCCGCGGCGGCCGGGATGTCGTCGAACCCGATGACCGCGACGTCGTCCCCCACGACCCGCCCACTCTCGCGCAGGGCGCGCACCACGCCGAAGGCGGCCAGGTCGGAGGCCGCGAAGATCGCGTCGACATCGGGGTGCCGCTCGAGCAGGCTCAGGGCGGCGGCGTGTCCACCGGCGGCGGTGAAGTCGCCGACCGACACCAGGCTCTCGTCGTACGGGCGACCGTCGGCCTCGACGGCGGCACGGTATCCGGCCAGGCGGTCCTGCCCCGCGCACATGTCGAGGGGGCCGGTCACGGTGGCGACGCGCCGGTGCCCCGTGGCCAAGAGGTGGGCCGTGGCGAGCCGGCCGCCGCCGGCGTTGTCGGCGTCGACGTACCACAGCCGGCGGCGCCCGCTCAGCGGTCGACCACTGAGCACCGTGGGCACCCCCAGCGCCTCCAGGCGCTGGGGCAGCCGGTCCTGCCCGTGCAGGGAGAGCAGGAGTACGCCGTCGACGTGTCCGCCCGCGGCGTACGCCAGGAAGCGCTGCTGGTCCTCGGGCCGGCTGACGACGGTGAACACCAGCTGCAGCCCGGCCTCCGCGACTGCCTCTTGGGCGCTGCGCAGCATCCCGAGGAAGAACGGGTCCGCGAACATGCGCTCCTCGGTCTCCTCGACGAGGAACGCGATCGAGTCGCTGCGACCGGTGACCAGGCTGCGTGCCGCGAGGTTGGGCACGTACGAGATGGCCCGGGCAGCCTCCAGCACGGCGTCGCGGGCACGCTCGCTGACCCTGGCATCGCCCCGGAGCACTCGGCTGGCCGTGGCACGCGAGACCCCGGCTCGGGCGGCCACCTCCTCCAGCGTGGGAGCGAGGCGGGCGCGCGTCCCCTTGCGCGGTGCCGTCGTCACGGGGGCAGTGTGGCACGCCCGACCGGCGGGCGCGGGTGTCGCCCGGTGTCTCCGGGCGGCGCTCCGCCGAGTAGCCGTCCGGGCTCAGACGCGGAGCGGGTTGCCGGCTGACGCGGTCAGCGAGGTGCGGCGGCGCTGGTCGAGCGGGGAGGTACGCCGCTCGAGCCGGCGGTCGAGCAGGGCCAGAGCCCGCTCGGGCTGGCCGTCGCTGACCAGGCAGTAGAGCAGCGTCTCCTCGACGATCTCGCGCTGGGCGGCCGAGCCACCCACGCGCGGCAGCCCCGGCAGGACGGCGGACAGCCCCCGCGCGGCGTCGCCCCATCGCTGCTCACCGGCCAGCAGGAGGGCTTCGCACACCGACGCCACGGTCGTCCGGATCGCCGGCTCCGAGCTGCCCCGGCAGTGGGTGCGCAGGTCGACCAGCCGGGCCAGGTCGCCGGCGGCGGCCAGCGCCAGCGCCGCGTGCAGCGCCACGAAGGGCGTCTGGGGCCGGTCCACCAGGTCCGCGCCGGCGGCCTCGAGCACGCATTCGACCGGAGGCGGCGCCGTCTCGCCGGAGAAGGCCGAGGTACCGGCGGCGGCGTCCCAGCCGGAGGTCGTGACGACCCAGCGCCACAACAGGGAGGCGGAGTCGATCAGGGCCCGCACGCCGTTCACGGTCGGCGGCGCCAGCTGGGTGTAGTAGCGCCGGCGGACGGCCTCGGTGTCACCCATGGCCAGCTCGTGGAGGGCCGCGTGCCACGAGAAGTGCGCGCGGTGGCTGGCCGCTCGACCGCTCTCGGCCACCCAGTGGTCGAGCCAGGCCCGCCCCGCCTCGTTGCGCCCGGTCTCGTACATCACGTGCGTCTGGGCGTGGACGGCGTGCCCGGACGTCGGCTCGCACTCGAGCGCGGTCTCGGCGAGGAGTCCGGCGTCGTCGAAGCGCGACTGGTCCTGGCGGGTGAAGGCGAGCAGGGAGATGTACCACCAGTGGTCGCCGTACGCCGGGGCCAGGCCCTCGACCAGCTCCCACGCCTCCTGCTGGATGTCGGTGATCCCCGAGAACGCGATCGTCGGGACGGCCGCCGAGACCGCGAGCACGTCGCGGGGGTACCGGGCGATGTGGCCCATCAGCGCCGTGGCGCCCGCGTTGCGTACGTCCTCGACCCGGCGCCCGACCACGTCGACCAGGCTCCGCTCGCGGTCGTCGGCGCGCGAGCGCGCAGCCTGCCGGGCCGACTCCAGAGAGGTGGCCACGTCGACCGACGAGCCCCCCTCGTGCCCGAGCATCGCCAGCGCGGCATGGGCCACGGCGAAGCCGGGGTCGATCGCGACCGCCTCCAGCAGCCGCTCGTCGGCGCCCGACTGGAGCCGCATCAACCGCTCGAGCCCGGCGTTGTACGCCGAAGCCGCCTCCGCCGTCGTCGACAGCGGCAGCCCGAGCGGGTCGCGCGGCCGGGCCACCGGGTGGTGCGCGCCCGCCGACCGGCCGTCGGCGAGGACCCGCGGCTCGGGCCGGATCTCCGCCAGCACGTCCGCGGCCAGATGTGCGGCCTGGGTACGGATCTCGGGGATCGCTGTCGACTCGTAGAGCTCGCCACGACGCACCGAGCCGAGCGTCCAGATGGGTGCGTCGGAGCCGCCCACGGAGTCGACGAGCCTCCCGGAGCGTGTCCGGAGTCCCAGGCCTGCGGTGCTCAGCACGCCGAGCGC
>Ga0070683_100004741_pt1 | contig 11251 bp, 10 predicted proteins | sample KBSC713LmetaG_FD_64662 | JGI IMG/M metagenome (GOLD analysis project Ga0070683, IMG submission 64662) | Corn rhizosphere microbial communities from Kellogg Biological Station, Michigan, USA - KBS C7.1-3L metaG | ecosystem: Host-associated > Plants > Roots > Rhizosphere ...
TGGTAATTTTTCTTTCCACTTGGCATCATACTGAAAAAACAGCATCTTACCAATCATACTTCGATCAAATATGGTGGAGGTCTGATCAACTGTCGCCTCTTCTGCTATCTTTCGGGCTTCTTCAGGACTTATCTGGTTCTTCTTCAAACGAGCATCTTCCCTGGCCTGTGCTGATGATTTTATCTGTTCAATGTCAGACTTGGCAGCATCCGGTGTTTTCTTATCAGCCAACTTGCGTATTTGATCAAGGTACCATGTAAGAGAGCCTTTACCTGACTTTTGTTGCTGTCTTTTCAGTTCTTCGATGAAATCTTTAAGACTCTTTGCCAAATAACTGTTCCTCGGTTAATATCTTAAACTCAATGCCTCGTTTTGCACAATATCTCTTTGCAGCTTCCCACTTGGCATTGTTCTTAGCAAAGGTCAAAGCTTCTCTAATATACTTTTTATTTGATGGTTTTCCTCTTGGCATCATGGTTTGTGCTTTTGGTTTAACCTCGATCATTTCAATGTGTGCTGGTTCCTTGTACTTGACAATAAAATCAGGATGATAAACCCCATAATGACCACGAGTAGGATCATTATAAGGTATTTTCACTTCTTCAGACTGCCACCACTCGACATTGGAATCTTTGTCGAACCGATACATCAAGGAAAACTCCCAAGAACTCCGATAAATGATGTTTGTTGGATTGCCTTTATATTTTTCTGGAAACTTGGGCTTAAACCTTCCCTGCAAAAATCTACTCATTTTTTCTATTTACTTCTATAAATAAACACAAATGATTGGACTTTCGACGGCCCCAAGTGCCATAAACCCATTTCAACCACCTGTTCAGCCAACTTCTACTGTTTCGACATTTAATGCTGGAACAATAAATGATCCTAACTTTTCTAGATTTGGTGAAAATGTAACTCAGCAAGGCCAGCTTCGAACCTTGTCTTATCCGTTAGATTCTCCAAAGTACATCATGACTTTTTCTATTTCAAAATATAATAGAACCGATCTTAACTCAATTGGACAGTTTGTTGATGCTGGATATCCAGGTATTGTTCTGCCTTTACCTCAACAATTAATTGATGTGAACCATGTTAATTGGCATGAAGTTGAAGTTGGAACTTTGCCGGGTGTCTTTGTTAATGGCATGGCAAACATGGTAAGAGGTGTTCAAGGTGGTAATAGTTCACAAGCTTTGGGTGGTGGTATTCTTGGTGCTCTTGGTGTAGCTGGTATGGTGGGAGCGGCGGCTGGAGGCATAGGAGCAGCTTTGCCGGGTGTTGGTAATATTGTCAGGGGAGGATTACAAGGTGCCGAAGCCGTCTTTGGTTTCTCTCCAAATCAGTTTTTAACTTTGTTAATGAGAGGACCAACATACAAAAGACACAAATTTACATGGGAATTTGCTCCAAGTAATTTCGAAGAAGCAAATATCATCAATAAAATCATAACAACCTTTAAGAACGCAATGGCTCCCAATATCCTTGTAGACTTTCAAGGAGCACCTGTTATCTGGTCATTTCCTAAGATTTTTAGAATCAGGCTATATCCAAACAGTAAGTTCTTGTACAAATTTAAGCCTTGTATTTGTGATTATTGTATTGTCAACGACGCACCGGGGGGACGTGCATCCTTCAGAAGAAATGCAACCGGACAAACTGGCGACAATCCTCCAGCCGTTATTCAGTTTCAACTTAATTTTATTGAACTAGAGTTCTGGATTGAAGGAAATTATAGTTCAGAAGGAACAACATCCGAACCAAATAACAATCCTGATGACTACATGAACAGGTTACCTCGATGACATCACCATACTTTAACAAGTTCCCGATAATTCAGTATGCAAACACCATGGTTCGGAACATAACAGAAAGGACCAGGATTTTACATAATCATTTGGTGAACCCCGATGCATACTTTCCTTACACTCTTCCTGATCATATGCGAGCGGACTTGTTGGCAAATCAGCTTTATCAGGACAGTTTTATGGACTGGATACTGTATCTGAACAATAATGTGATGGACCCGTATTATGACTGGCATTTATCTGATAATGAGTTTTATGCAACAATTAACGACAAATATGGATCAATACCTGTAGCCATCCAAAAGATTGCTTATTATCGAACAGCATGGCCCGAAGACCAAAACTCCGAACAGATTTCAGTTGATGTGTGGACTTCAACTATTCCAAAGTCATGGCGCAAGTACTATGAAGCAAAGACGGATGATGATGGACATGTGCAGTCTTATATTAGATCATTTTTAGACTGGAGAATGAACACCAATCAAATACTCCAGTGGGAAATTACCATGACCGATGCAAACACGACCTTTGCTCAAGGAAACTTGGTACAGGTTGTCACAGGTGGTAATGTTGTTGGTCAGGCTCAAGTAATAGCTGCCAACTCCAGTGTTCTTACTGCTCAACATACTTTTGGTAATACGGCGTCACCAAATGGTCTTCAGGATATGTTTAATGTCGATGTTACAGCCTCTATTACCGACGTTACTTATCTTGCCAATAATATATCCTTGGAAGAAGCAGTTTTTTGGGAGCCGGTTTCTTACTATGATATGGAAGAAGAACAAAACGCCTATAAAAGATTTGTTGCAGTTATTGATCCTTCTACAGCTACACAACTTTCAAATCAGTTGAACGTATTATTAAGGTAATTTAATGTTTATTGAACCATCCAAAGGTCAGGTCTTGAGTTTTTGGATTGGGGCGTCAGGTAATGCTCCAACACAAACAAATCTTGTTCAATATGTTCATTGTATTAGAGTTTATGAGTCTGTTTGTAAGTCTTATATAACCGCCCAAATTATCATCTACGACAACAACAACGTCATTGAAAATATGGGTATTCAACCGATGGACCCGGCTGGTTTTTCTTTCAGATCACCACCAAACAACAGAATTTATGGAAGTGATAATGGTGGAACTGCCGGTCCTTTTCACGTCCTTAAAATGAAAGGTGAACAGGTCCCGAGTACTTTAAAGTATCAGATTTATTATATCGACTTGATTGGTCCGGTTTTTTATAAGGATAAGAGCCAACAAGTATCACAAGTTTGGGAAAATGCTACAGGAACGGCAGCTATCACAGGTATTTGGGATCAATATTTGTTTGGTCTTCCTCATGATAGCTTGGAAATAAGAACACCTAGTGTTGGAATGTATGGAAAAGAAGCCGGTTCAACTGTTAAAGAGGGAGATTCACCACTGACAGCCATTAAAAAGATCATGAACGAGATTGTTGGAGCACAATACTCACAGTCTGGCTCATGGATGTTATATCGTAATAGAGACAATGTTATTTTAGATCAGCTTGAAAACATGATGGCTCCAATAACAGCAAATAGAACAGGTCGTATTCAACAAATAACAACAGCATTAGATGCTCACGGTCAACAAGAATACTTTCTCCAGAAGGAAACATGGGGAGCAATGCCTGATGGTGCTGGTTGGGGTAGTGCTTATAACGATCCAAACATTTATCATGGTATTATTGTTGCTCAAGTTGAAGCAAGAGAAGGTTCAGGATCAGGAGGACGTTCTTCAGGATTGGATATTGCTGGAGCATTTAATACTCGACAATTTGTTTTTGATCTTGGAAAAGGTCTACCAATACAACAACCACTTCAAGCATTGGGGTTGTCTGGTGGAGGTGGTCTTGACTCACAAGTTCTTAGTATGGCTTCTACTTTTATTTCACAGCAAGCTGGAGCTATTGCTGGTTCACAGGTAACAAACAGTGCAGTCTTTAATAATGGAACAGCACCATTTACTAAAACTGGAGGAGAAAAGTCTTACTCGGCAATTGTAAAAGATAGTCCTCAACTTGTCCTAAAAGTTCCATTACAAACAGGTCTGAATGTTACTGTTGGTGGGGGAATTTGGGCACAGCTAACACCTCCCTCTGGTGGAATAAATACTGCTGGTTATTTGCTTGCGGGAGCTTGGATGGTAACCGATCTTGTCCATGAAATCTTTACCGACATGCGAGACTCACAAGCAACAACTTCAATGCAATGTGTTAAAGGACCGTAAATGAATACTAAATCTTATAATCGTGAAACATATATGCAACCGGCTTTGATCGTGTCCTGTGAAGACCCGAACGGACAACAACGATGCCAAATACAAACAGGACCATTATCCACCATTACCAATATTGAAAGTCTGCCTTGGGCAAAAACTTTTATAAATCACTCACAAAAAAGTTCTCAAAAAGGTGGACCAATAAGATCAACACACTCTTTTAAGAAAGGCGACTGGGTTATGGTTTCGACGCCATTTGCTGAAGGTTCTCACAACTATGTAATAATGGGACATTCGGGAACTATTACAGATGGTTCCCAAGGAGGTGGAAGTGCCCTCGGGTAGTCAATTTAGTTGGGAAAGTGATATAAGACTTGGAAATAAAAAAGTCTTAAAGAAATCAAAAATTCCTGATGGACGCATAACTTATAATAATCCGGGTCAGCATACTTTCGAGTATTCTGATGCAAAGGATGTTCGAGAGTTTGTCAAGAAAAAAATTGGTGGTTGGGGTCAGATGGGAGGAGCAGCCCAACAATTATTTTCAAATGGTCAACACATAACTGAAAGTACTTCTTGGGGTTCACCGATCACTGATATTATCAAACAACAAGATTCAACATTTAAAGCTGAAGCTCAAGGCAACGATCAAGCCCTACAGATGCTCACCAAACTCCGAACTGAACTAAACACATCAAATATGAACCAGTTCTTTCAACAAGCAATGAACGGTCAAATGAACAATATTCAGTCTTTGATGGGTGGGCAGCTTATGGGTATTTTTACTCAGATGCTTGCCTTGGCACAACAAACTGGTACTAGACAAAACCAAGAATCACAACAAAACAAAGCCAACTCGAACATTCAAGCAGTTGATGCCAACGGACATATCATTACAATAACATGATACAAAATCTAGAATATGTAAAACAGTCGCAGTTTCCGTTAAAAGAATCAGATGACGGTTCAAAAGAAAAAGGTGAAGGACCAAAACAGACAAACTGGCCGGAAAAGTGGGACCCACCTCACTGGCATGGTGATCAAAAAGGAAACAGCAACCTTGAAGTCTTTCGTTATCATTATGACGGAACTCGACATTATTATTGTGAGTATACGGGAACAGATACTTATGAGCATTTTTCCGGTCATGTTCGTCACGTCTTAAAGTCTGGTGTTGTTGAAAATACTCCCGGTAAACATGTTAAATTTGTTGGGGCTGGCGGCTCTGTTGAACATGTTGGTGGTTCTTATGATCATTCTGTAAAAGGTCCGGCCCGACACAATTATGCCAGTGATACTTATTTTAATACTCAAGGCAGTCAAATGTCTTTTGTTGGAGGAACATCCGGCCATATTGCTGTCGGTAACCACCAAACAATTTTTGCTAGTAATTATTATATGCGAGGTCATGGAGAAAATGCTGGTTTTGGTATTTCAATGGGTAAAGGTGGTTCCCCTCAAAATTCAGGCTTCGGAATAACTAAAAACAGAATAACCATTTCTCAGAACGGACAGGGCGATTCCCAAGGAGGTATTTGGTATCGAACTAAAGACTCCCACATCAATTTTGAATCTGGTAAAAATCTTCATGTAACAAGTAAAGAAGATATTACAATCCACGCCAACGGTCAAAAAATTGTCGTTAAAGGCAGCACCATCTATTTAACTGGAAACGTCAAACTCCAAGGTGATCTTGCTGTATCAGGAACAGTAAATGCTCGAAATTTTACCGGACCCGAAGCACACATTACTAACATCTATGCAACATCTGGAGGAACAGGTAGTGGCACGGCTCCTAATTTAAACAACCCAAGTCCGGCAAATTTGAGTTTAACATCAGGCCAGACCGGAACTGTAACTTAATCACATAAATAAGTATTATGTCGTCAAGAGCTAACAAAATAACCCAAACAACAAAAAAGAGAGTTGTATACCGCTCTTTGGCTCCTGACTTGGCCTTGTTACCTCAGACGCAAGATTTGGCTACTTTAATCAATGAAGAAGCCGTCAAACAGTCAATCAAAAACTTAATTTTCACATATCCGGGAGAGAGGTTTTATCATCCAGATTTGGGTTCGACTATTACCAAAGACGTATTTGAGTTTGTTGATGAGTTTACCATGGATCGGATCAAAGAAACAATCCTGCAAACTCTTCAGGCTTATGAACCGAGAGCACAGAACCCAAGAGTTACAGTCGAAGATCGCTCTCAGGACAATTATATAATTGTAAATGTTTATTTCAATATTGCAGCAGTTCCAGAAAGTGCGAGTGTTGCTTCAGTTCAAATTAGGATCAGATAATGGCAGCAAATAGTATAATTGAGCTAATTAATTTAGACCCGGACCTAAACAAACAAAGTCTGATCAACTATCTTCGTTCTCAGTCTCGTTTCAAAGGCTTTGATTTTTCCGGCGATGATATTTCAGTTATTCTTGATTTGCTCGGCATAAACTATTTTCGCAATGCATTTTTGTTGAACATGGCCATTTCCGAAGGTTTTATTGATTCAGCCCAACTACCAAATAGCATCAAATCACATGCAAAGGAGCTAAATTATACTCCAAGATCGATGACATCTGCCGTTGCCAATGTGACCGTTAACTTTACAGCAACAGGCGAAAGTCAGCCTTATATAATACCAAAAGGCGCAAGTTTCTCAGCATCAGTCAAGAATCAGAACTTTTCCTTTTCGATAGCTGAACCAATCATTGTTAGCTCCCCAAATAATCAGTTTTCATTTACAACAAACATTTATGAGGGAATTTACGTCAAGGATTCTTATTTCTTTGACACAACGACCGGCCAGCCTTTGATGTTCCAGATTTCAAATGCCAACGTTGATACGACCTCCATTGTTGTCAATGTCTTTGGTAACAACAACACTATCGGTCAAAACTATAACCTAGCTACCTCTTTGCTTGACTTGACTTCATCTTCCTTTGTTTATTTCCTTCAGTGTGCGGCAGCTAACGGAAATTTCGAAATTTTGTTTGGAGACGGTATTATTGGTCATCAACCTTTAAATGGTTCAGTTGTTATCATCGACTATCGAGTAACCAATGGGACTAAAGCAAATGGAGCCGGAACATTTGATATTAATTTTGATCCAACATCGCAGAACGAGCTAACATCTTCTCCTGATATCATCACCAACTCGTCAGCACAAGGTGGAGCAAATGCTGAAGATATTGAAACAACCCGGTTCTACGCTCCCCGTTATTTTCAGACACAAGAACGTTGTATTGTTCCAAACGATTATGAAATAGTCCTACAACAAAAGTTCCCGGAAATTAATGCAATTCATGCTTTCGGTGGAGAAAAGTTAACACCACCTCAGTTTGGCAAGGTCGTTATTTGTATAGACCTATCTGATATTGCCGGTCTGCCTCAGTCTAAAATACAACAGTATACCCGTTACATTAAAGCTCGAAACCCTCTGTCAATCCAGCCCATTTTCAGAGCGGCCTTACATACTTATATTCAAGTTAACAGTCTAATCAAATACAACATTAATGTTTCCCTTGAGTCAGAAGCAACAATCAAAGCCATCGTTACAAATGCTATAACAAATTTCAATAATGAAAACTTGAACAACTTTGATATTACTTTTTATTTTTCTCAGTTCTTGAACGTCATTTCGACAGCAGACCCATCAATAATATCAAATGAAACAACTGTAAAGCTTTATCAGAAATTTCAACCAACAAACGACGCTTTAAACTACACCTTTAACTTTGCTGTCCCTCTGGTCAATAACATTTCAACATTACCTGATTCACACGCAAATAACTCAGCTAAAACTGTTTCTTCAACGTCGTTTATCTACAAAGGTAACCTGTCTTACTTGGAAGATAATGGATCAGGAACATTACGAATTGTTAACCTAAAAGAAAATGAACTAACAGTCGTGGCAAATACTGGAACTGTGGACTACTCAACAGGTATTGTCAAACTAACAAACTTTGCTGTTGATTCCTTTTCAGGTAATGACTTGTTGGTTCTTGTTGAGCCTGCTGATCTTGATATTACAGCTACTCAGAACAACATTTTAAGCATTGAGCCGGACCAAATAAACCTTTCGACTTTGCCTTTAGCATTGGATGAGTAATGACAATCCTGACCCAAAACGTTTCTCCACTTATACCTCACCAGTTTCCTGATTACTACAGAGAAAATAATCCGACATTTGTTGCTTTTATGCAAGAGTACTACAAATGGATGGAACAAGCAAATAACACCAATTATTATACTCGTAACATTTATCAACTAAAAGATATTGATACCACCTTAGAAGAATTTATTATTCATTTCAAGAAAAAGTATTTGAGGATATTAGACTTCAATACACAGGTTGATATCAGGTGGGTTATTAAGCACGCCCTCGACATTTATCGATCAAAAGGTACGGAACGATGTGCTATTTTATTGTTTCAAGTACTTTTTGATAAGAAACCTGCTTTTTACTATCCTTCAACAGATTTATTTCAGCTTGACGACGGTGAGTTCATTTACCCACATTATTTGGAGTTATCTCTTAATTGGGAATATAACTCACAATTAAATCAAAAAGAAATTGTTGGAATATTTTCAGGAGCAAGGGCATTTGTTGATTCAATGGTCCGGCGTAAAACGAACAGCCGACTTGAGGACGTTGTTTATATTTCAGCTATTGTTGGTCAATTTTTGGCTGGAGAAAAAGTTAAACCCGTTGACAACTCCTTGGAAATTGAAGACTGCCCAACTATCCAAGGTTCTCTAAATTCGATCAACATGTTACAGCAAGGCTCAGGAAGCGGCTATGTCATTGGTTCTTCTGTTCCAGTTTCTTCAATGTATGGAAATTCAGCCATTGGTAAGGTCCTGGCGTCTGCAAATGCCGAAGGTCAGGTTCAGTTGCAATTTGTTGATGGTGGATATGGTTATCAGGTCAATGCTGTTGTTGCGACTATTCATATCAATAACCTTTCTGGTAGTTTTACAGCAGGCTCAGACATCTACACCTATTATGGCAACAACGCCTTGATGGGTATGGGTTCGGTGGTTTCAGCTAATAGTTCTGTTGTTGTTGCTGATGTCCTGACTGGTAACCTGAATAATGCTGTTGGTAAAATCTTTTCGTTTGGCAATACGTCATCGGCTAATGTGACTTCCTATGTTGGTAATACGCCCGGACCAAATGTCTATATTTCAAATGCCACAATGACTATTTCTTCGGTTACTATGAACACAGCCAACCTTGAACAAATCCATTATTTTGACTGGCTCGAAACAATTACCGAACCAATGGTAACAATCGATTATATTTCATCAACTAATACATTTGTTGTTGGCACCAATGTTTATACCTACTTTGCCAACGGTGATGTTGATGGAACTGGAACAGTATTAGCTTCGGCACCAGGAGCTTCTAATACTGGTGAAATTGTTGTTTCAGTTTTATCTGGTAACTTACACTCAAACAACAGATTTTGGAGTTTTGGTAACGTCGATCATGCAAATACCAGTGTTTTTACCGATACTTCAGCAACTGGTTTGTTTATTGCCAACTCTGCCTCAATAACTTTAAATCTCGATAATGTTTCTGGCATCTTTTTAAGTCAGGAAGAAATTTTTCAGAACATGCCACTTACAGGACCTGTGATCGATGAAAAGATTGGAGGTTGGGGTTTCTTAAGCTCAGTTCGCACCGCTAATGTCATTTCTTGTAATTTGGTTGAAGGTCGTATTATTCAAGGACCAATTACTGGTTTATCGTCAGGAACAACCGCTAATGTTGTTTCAGTTGTTCTGAACATTGGTATAACTAATACATCAGGAGCGTTCTTAGCTTCACCTTATGCCTATGTCTATTCTAAAAGATGTTCAGGCAAATTAACTGATTTTAACACTTCCGGTAGTTCTTTCACAATTTCAGTTCTGCCTTTAATTGATTATCCTGAAACTATTTCAACGCCTATTGACAAGATTTATACCTTTGGATCAACAAAAATAGGAGCAGCAGGAGCTATCGGCTTTCCAGCTAAACCAACAGCCAACTCATCAAACACCTCGATGCATGATACCTGGACTTTTGCTCAAACAACTGTTGGTAAATTAAGTTCAGTTGTTACTACTGGTCAAGGAAGTAACTTTAGTGAAGTTCCATATATAGTGATGGATAATCCTTGGGTGTCAGAAGACAGCTTAAACGATGCTTTTGTGGCAATTGCTAACGCTACCGGAACTTTTGTTGTTGGTGAACTGATAACTCAAGGAACAACAAATGCCCGAGGTATTGTTCTTGCCTCCTCAAACAGTGAAATTCTGGTAGTACAACGACTATCTTACTCCAACAATTTCATTATAACAACAGGCGGAACTAATCAAATAACTGGTTTTAACAGTGGTTCGGTAGCCAACGTAACAAGTGTAGACGCTGACTTGTTTTCTCAGGTTATGGGTCGAAATGCCTTAACGGATGTTTTGTTTACGACCGGCAACAATGTTTTAACCAATGTCGGTGTTATTGATTCGGGTTATGGTTTCATCAATGGTGATCCAATTACTATCGGTTCGAACGGTGCTGTTGGAACGGCAGTCCTGGGCGGCATGGGAACAGGTTCGGGCTTTTATTTGACCCGAGGTGGATTTGTTGATGATGTGAAAAAGCTTTATGACGGCTGGTTCTATCAAAACTTTTCTTATCAGGTTATTTCACCATTGATGCAAAAAGAATACCAGGACATTTTCGAAGACATTACTCACGTTGCAGGGACCTTGATGTTTGGTCGTTATGTTCATACTGGTTTATCAGACTCCAACGTAAATTTCCAGAAAACGATTATAAATATCAATTAACATGACCAATCCTTTATCAACTGAAACATTTCGGCTACAAAACTGTTTTCGTCTAATTGATGATATAGTTTCAGCCAATGATTATTATTTGTGGGTTGGCGATTCACACACTCATGACAACTCTTCTGTTCTTCCTGTTTATGATATCACTTCAAACACCATAACAGAAGCTTATACCAACATGATCGCCGGTAAGAAAATAACGGACGGCATGGTATTTCCTGTTGTTCGTAATATTCCATGGGTGTCAGGTACTGTCTATGCCATGTATGAAGCAAGTAACACTGCCTTGCCTGACAGTAACTTTTATGTTGTAACCGAAGAAGGTGGTTCGAACCATATCTGGAAAGTCCTTGATAATAATTTTG
>Ga0070683_100004742_pt1 | contig 11249 bp, 9 predicted proteins | sample KBSC713LmetaG_FD_64662 | JGI IMG/M metagenome (GOLD analysis project Ga0070683, IMG submission 64662) | Corn rhizosphere microbial communities from Kellogg Biological Station, Michigan, USA - KBS C7.1-3L metaG | ecosystem: Host-associated > Plants > Roots > Rhizosphere ...
GCGGCCGCGGGGGAAGTGCCTGGATTTCCACACCTTTCCACGGGGCAGGAAGCTGTCGCTGTCGGCGTTTGCGCGCATCTGACCGATGAGGACGCGCTGTTTACCGGGCATAGGGGACACGGGCATACCCTTGCGAAGGGAAGCGACGTCCTGGCGACTTTTGCAGAAATCATCGGGCGGGATACTGGCCTGTGCCGTGGCCGCGGCGGGTCGATGCACCTGGTGGATGCCGCACGGGGAGTGCTTGGAGCGACCGGTGTCGTGGGAGGCAATCTCCCGCTTGCCGCAGGTGCGGCGTGGGCTGCGCAAGCCCGGGGTGACAAGAGCATCAGTGTCGTTTTTTTCGGCGATGGCGCAACCGGCGCGGGTGTCTTCCATGAGACCGTGAATCTCGCCGTGCTTTGGAAGCTGCCGGTGCTGTTCGTTTGCGAGAACAACGGCTATGCGGAGTTCACCAGCCGCGAAGAGCACTCGAATGTGAATCACGTGAGCGGTTTTGCCGGTCCGTATGGAATGCCTGCAAAGACCATCGATGGTAACGATCTGCGCGTCGTTTACGCCGCAGCCGGGGACGCCATCGAGGGGCTGCGAAACGGTAGCGGACCCTATCTCCTCGAGTGCATGACTTATCGCCTTGCGGGACACTACGTCGGAGATGCGCAGCACTATCGCTCCAAGGAGGAGCTTGCTGCCATGCAGGAGAAGTGTCCTATCGAGCGGCTCAAGCGCTACCTTGCTGAACAGGGTGTTGCGACGAACGAGCTCGCTCGCATTGAGGAAGATGCGCGACGCGAGATCCAGGAGGCCGTCGAGGGCGCACGCGTCGCGCCGAGGCCCGACCCGGGAACCGTGATGGACTACGTTTACAGCGCGCCTTCACTGGCCGGAATAGCGGGCTGAACCGTGAGTCAGACATTCATCGAAATCCTTCGGCTCGCGTTGGACGAAGAGTTAGGTCGGGACCCGGCCGTGCATCTCCTCGGCGAGGACGTGGCGGTAGGTGGCGCCTTCGGAGTCACCAAGGGACTCGCGCAGAAATATGGCACCCGGCGGGTTCGCAACACGCCCATCAGTGAAGCGGCCATTACGGGCGTGGCAACGGGCGCCGCGATTTGCGGATTACGTCCCGTGTTGGAAATCATGTTCATCGATTTCGCAACCCTTGCGCTCGATTGCCTGGTCAACCAGTCGGCGAAGTATCGCTACATGTCAGGTGGACAACTTTCTGTTCCCATGGTGGTGCGCACGCAGGCGGGAGCCGCGGGCGGCGCCGCGGCTCAGCATTCGCAGAGCCTCGAAGCATGGTTTATTCATGTGCCCGGGCTGGTCGTGGTTGCGCCTTCGTCCCCTGTCGAAGCGTACGGGCTGTTGAAAACAGCCATTCGCCTCGGCGACCCGGTGTTGTTCATCGAGCACAAGAGGTTGTATGCACAGAGGGAGGCGCTGGCGCCTGGCGCACCCCTTCCGGAGATTGGCAAGGCCAGGGTGGCGCGGTCCGGCACGGACGTGACGGTGATCGCTTACTCCGCCATGGTGCGCAACGCGCTCGAGGCGGCAGACGAGCTGGGTCGCTCCGGCATTTCCGTGGAGGTCATCGATCTGCGTACGTTGCTGCCGCTCGACATGGCGACCATTGGCGCTTCGATCGCGAAGACTCATCGTGTAGCGCTCGCTCACGAAGCGGTGCTCAACGGAGGGGTCGGCGCGGAAATCGCCGCCCGCATCGGTTATGAGTTGTTCGATGAGCTGGATGCACCCGTTACGCGAGTGGGTTGTCCGTTCGCACCGATACCCTTCGCGCCGGAGCTGGAGCGAGCGCTCCTGCCGGGGACGGCGAACATCGTACGCGCAGTGCGCGAGCTGGCTAATTGAGCCGCGCGGGTCGGGAGAGTTACGAGTGTCCCTGGTAGCGTTGGAAATACCGAAAGTCGGGCTGGTGATGGAGAGCGCCCGGCTCGTGCGTTGGCTGAAGAACGTCGGCGACGTGGTGAAGCAGGGCGAGCCGCTGTTGGAGTTGGAAACCGAAAAGTCGGTGGTGGAGATCGAGTCGACCGAAAGCGGACGGTTGGTCGAGATTCTGTTGCAGGTGGACCAGGAGGCGCGGGTCGGGGACCGGGTCGCGTGGTTGGAGAATGATCCGAATGGAGTAGCAGTACGTGCACCGGGCTCTGTGTTGTCCGGGGCGGCTGGCGCGCCAGCGCCGGCAGGTGCAGCCGATGCAGCGGGCGCATCTGCGCGCGTGGGCTCCGAGTCAGCGGCGGTATCCTTTGGCGCAGCGAGCGCGATGGCGCCGGTCACAAGCAGAGGCGCTGAACTAAGTGGCGGGAGAGGCGCGCAGTCAGGTGGCGGCAGAGGCGCTCAAGCAAGTGGCGGCACTGCCTTCGCCACCGGACAGCCCGCGACAGGACGCGTCAAAAGTTCGCCGGTGGCGCGACGCCTGGCCGCCGAGCACGCAATTGATCTCAGGCAAGTCGCGCCGACAGGGCCGCGCGGTCGCGTCCAGTTGAGTGATGTGCGTCGTGAGATCGAGTCGCGGGTTGGCCTGTATGGGCCGTCTGAGCAGGTGCAGGCGCAGGCGATGGAAGGTTCACGGGCGTCGGCAACGCGTGCGACAGGCCCGCAGGCGCCAGCAACGGCTGCTTCGGGCTCACCGGCAACGCGTGCGACAAGCGCGGAGGCGCCGGCGGCTGCGACCGGCCTGCAGCCACTTTCGAGCATGCGCCGCGCCGTCGCGCGCTCGATGACACTGAGCAACGCAACCATTCCGCAATTCATCGTGGAGCGTGCCGTTGACTGGACTGCTCTCCAGGCGATGAGGGCAAAGCTGACGGTGGAGTTGCCCGCCAGCGCTGCGAAACCGACGGTAAACGACTTTCTCCTCCAGGGCATCGCGCGCACGCTGCTGGCGTTTCCGCAGCTAAACGCCACTTTTACGGGCGACGCCAACTCCCCGGACGCGGCTCTCTTGCCGGCGACGGGCACCCATATCGGACTAGTGGTGGCCGTCGAAAACGGTCTGCTGGTGCCCGTGCTACACGATATCGACCGAGTCAGCATCGTCGAGCTCGCGCGCCGTCGCAGTGAGACCGTGCAGCGGGCTTTGAGCGGAAAGCTGAAGCGCGAGGAGCTGGAAGGCGCTACTTTCAGCCTGTCGAATCTCGGCGCACGCGGACCTGACAGGTTCACCGCGATCATCAGTCCGCCGCAGTCAGCGATCCTCGCCGTCGGACGGCAACGGGACTGTGTGGTCGCCATCGATGGCGGAATCCAGGTGCGGCCGATGTCGCAGCTCACGCTTACTGTCGATCACCGCGTTGCCGATGGTCGGCTGGCGGCCGAGTTTCTGGCCTCCCTGGTTGAAACCCTGGAAGGCGACCACTGGCGACTGAATTGAATGAGAGCCTCAACATGACACAGCCCGGAGGACCTATGGGCCAACCTGTTCAGATTCTCGGGTCCTTCTGGACCCTGGCCGTCGGCGCGGATCCGGCGGGGGATCAACGCTGTCACCACGACTTTCGCCTCCGCGTGGAGACGGCGGCGAAGGCGGGATTCACCGCCATGGGTTTCTGGCACACCGATCTCCTCGAGATTCTCCAGAAGTACAGCTTTCAGGAGATGAAGCGCATTCTGGATGCCAACGGAATCACCCAGGTGGAGGTCGAGTGGCTGCTCGACTGGTTCTGCACGGACCAGCGCCGCGTCGCCTCGGACCGGACTCGCAAGCTGCTGCTGGATGCGGCCGAGCAACTCCGGGCGCGTCACATCAAGATAGGCGACCTGGGTAACGACTGCGCTGACGTTCCGCGTCTCACGGAGGAGTTTGGCGCGCTGTGCAAAGAGGCGGCGCAGCGTGGTACCAACGTACTCTTCGAAATGCTTCCGGCGGCCTTTTCGCGGGCGCCCTCGCTGGATCATGTTTTGTCCGTCGTGCGCGGCTCAGGGGCCAGGAATGGCGGCATCATGTTGGATAACCTCCACCTGCAGAGAACCGGAACCACGCCCGGGGACATCGTCAAAAAGATCGGCCGCGACATCCCGATCGGAGTCGAGATCAACGACGGGATGCTCGCCACACCGGTCAGATTCGAGGACTCGGTCATCAACAAGCGCCTCTTGCCGGGCGATGGCGAATTCGACATCGCGGCCTTCCTCCACGCCGTTTGGACGTGGGGATACCAAGGTCCGATCGGCGTCGAGGTTCTGAACGAATATATCCGCAAATGGCCATTGGAGACCGCCGCAACGGAAGCGTTCGCGAAAACGACGAAGGTCGTGAACGCGGCCCGCGATAGCTGGAAAGGCGCCCTCGCTGCGGCGATCCCGAGTCAGACACGCTCCTAGCCATTCAAACATACGAGAGGAAGCCATGAGCCTGCAGCCACCGAATGCCGAGCGCCAGATCTGGATCTTCACCCAGATGTTGCGTATCCGTACTTTCGAGGAGCGCGTCAAGCGTACGTTCACGGACCATCCAGGCGTAATCCGCGGTCATACTCACCTGGCGGATGGCGCGGAGGCGTCCATTGTCGGATCGCTCAGCCATTTCCGGGACGGCGATGCGGTGTTGACGACATATCGCTGCCACGGTTACCCGATGGTTCTCGGTAGTGATCCCAAGGCCATGATGGCCGAGATCTACGGGCGCGCCGACGGACTCTGCAAGGGACTCGGGGGCTCGATGCATCTCACCGACGTGAAGCGAGGCTTTCTCGGCACGTCGGGCATCGTAGGAGCCGGCATACCGCACGCTGCCGGCGTGGCCTGGGCGAAGCAGATCGCGAAGAAGGGCAACGTCGTACTGTCGTTCTTCGGAGATGGCGCGGCCAAGCAGGGCGCATTCCACGAGACTTTGAACATCGCCTCGCTCTGGAAGCTTCCGTTGGTGTTCGTCATGGAAAACAACGGTTACAACGTCGTAACGACATCAGCGCAGGAGGATGCGAGCGCCGCAGCGGGCGAGCCGCTATCCGTCAAGGCGAAGGCGCACGCGATGCCCGGAGTCACGGTTGATGGTACCGATCCTCTCGCGGTGTACAACACCGTGGGTGAAGCAATCGAGCGCGCCCGTGCCGGGAAAGGCCCCACGCTGGTGGAGTCCAAGGTCTACAGGCTCTCTGCGCACGGCAATATCATCGCTCCGCCGGGTGTGCCCCTGCACTATCCCGAGCACGAGGCCATCGCCGTGTTCGGCAAGCGCGAAGAGTACGAAGCAGCCTTGAGGGGCGACCCGGTGCCGCGGTTCCGCGGCATTCTGGTTCAGAACGGGACGTTGACTTCCGCCAGGGCGGACGAGCTGACCAGACAGGTCGCCGGCGAGATGGAGCAAGCGGTCAGCTTCGCCCTCAAGAGCCCCTTCCCGACACTCGAGTCCGCGCTCGAGCACAATTACGCCTAACCCGCAGCAGGAACAACAGGAGACTGTCATGGCTAATTTGCCCTACATAGCTGCGGTCGATGAGGGAATTCACCAGGAGATGCGGCGCGATCCGAACGTGCTGTACTTCGGTCAGAACCTGGCGACGACGGAGAATCATGCGTTCGTGGCCGCGTACGGTCATGACCGTGTGCGCGTCACGCCGATCTCGGAAACCGCGGAAATCGGTATCGCAATCGGCGCCGCGCTCGCCGGGCTGCGGCCGGTGGTCGAGCTTTACATGGCGGAGTTCATGCTCGTCGCCATGGACCAGGTCGTCAACGAGGCGAACCGGTTCCGTTATATGTCAGGCGGCCAGGTGAAAGTGCCGTTGGTGCTCAAGGCCGGTTATGGATTCACCGCCGGCTGGGCCGGCCAACATACCGGGACACTGACCTCCCTGTTTATGGGAGTCCCCGGCCTCAAGGTCGTCGTGCCCTCCACACCCGCCGACGCCAAGGGACTCATGGCGACCGCTATCCGCGACGACAATCCGGTGGTTTATCTGCACCATTACATGCTGACACTCGAGCACGGTGAAGTTCCCGACGGGGAGCACCTCGTGCCGTTTGGTAAGGCCGAAATCCGGCATGCCGGCGGGGATGTAACAGTGGTTGCAACCGGTTGGATGGTCCCGCGTGCCGTAGCTGCTGCTCAGCAGCTCGCGAAGGAAGGGATCAAGGCGGAAGTGATCGATCCGCGGACCGTGGCGCCACTCGACCTCGACACGATCATGAAGTCGGTCGACAAGACCGGCCGCGTCGTGTTGGTGGACCAGGCCACACCGCACGCGGCGGTGGGCAACATCATTGCAGCGGAAATCGCGCAACATCGCTTCAAGTCGCTGAAAGCCCCGATAGTCCAGGTTACGGCCGCCAACACGACGATCCCCTACAGCGAGCCCCTCGAGGCGTACGTGATTCCCGACGAGGCCCGTATCGCCGCGGGGATTCGCGATGTATTGAAGTAGGAGGCGACGGTGAAGGCGGCGGTATTTCAGGCTTTGGATCAACCCTTGCGGATCGAGGAGGTGGCCGTGCCTGAAGCGGCCGCCGACGAGGTGGTCATTCAGGTGGGTCGCTGTGGTATCTGCGGCAGCGATCTGCACATGACCCACGATCCGGTCTTCGGCGTACAACCGGGCGCTGTGCTGGGCCATGAATTCGCGGGCGAGATCGTGGAGGTCGGACGCGAGGTGAGCGGCCTGAAAGTCGGCGACCGCGTCGCCGCCGCCCCGGTTCGAGGTTGCGGTCGATGTAGCTCATGTCTCGCCGGCGAGCCTGCCTGGTGTCAGAAGATGCTGCTGCAGGGGGGTGGCTATGCCGAATTCGTCACCGCTACCGAGCGGCAGTGCCTGAAGCTTCCTGCGTCCACCTCTGTTGCCGATGGAGCGTTGGTTGAACCGCTTGCCGTAGCGCTGCACGGCGTCGTGCGGGGGAAGGTAACTCCGGGATCGCGGGTGCTCGTCATAGGCGCGGGCCCGATCGGGTTGGGCGTGGTGTTCTGGGCGAGGAGGCTTGGCGCAGCACGCGTGGCGGTCAGCGATCTGACGACACTGCAACGTGACCTGGCGTACCAGCTGGGGGCAACAGCATTCGAACAGACCGGGCCTGACGCCGTCGCGCGCGTCGCCGCGGCCTTGGATGGTGCTCCTGAAATCGTGTTCGAATGTGTCGGCAGGCCCGGACTTCTGCGCCAGTCACTGGAGCACGTGGGGCAGCGAGGCAGAGTCGTGGTGCTGGGGCTGTGCACGGTGCCGGACAGCTTTGTGCCTTTCCAAGCCGTCTCGAAGGAAGTCGATTTCGTTACTTCGGCCTTTTTCGATATGCATGAGTACCAGGCGTCTCTCGATGCTCTCGACGGCGGAAAGGCACCGCCCAGCGCGATGGTCACGGACACCGTCTCACTGGCAGCCATGCCCCCGGTGTTCGAGGCCTTGCGGCAGCGCACGTCACAATGCAAGGTACTGGTCCGGCCGGGGAAATAGGGCGGCTGGCGTCCATTAACGGCGCCGATAGCGCCCATCAACCGATTAGATTTTCCCTGGGGGTTTTCAGTCGCTAGGCTCGGGGTATGCTTTCACTGGAGCTGGAGAGGTCTTGACCGACAGTCCGCCCTTCCACCTGGGCACGTTCTCCACGGCAGGTTGCCGGCCCTTCCCCGGCCTCGTCATGGGTGAGCGCGTGATTGCGATAGAGGCCATCTTCCCATGCGTCACCTTGTTGGATGTGCTGGATGAGTGGCAGAGCCGGTTTGCCATTCTACGCGACGTGGCCTCTGTGCTCGCCGCCAGTCCATCGTCGCAACTTGCGCGTCAATTGCGACCGCTCGGTGAGCTTACCACCCACGCTCCAATCCCCCGGCCGCGCACCATTTATTGCTCCGGGGCGAACTACAAGAAGCATGTCGTCGAGCTCATGGTGGCTCACCAGGAGCAGTCGGAAACGCAGGGGATGTCATTGGAGCAGAAGCGCGCCTGGGGCATGAAGCTGATGGACGAGCGCGCGGCCAACGGTACGCCGTTCATTTTCATCAAGCCGCAGAGCGCCGTGACAGGGCCGTTCGATCCCGTCATCGTGCCCGAAGACGCGAAGAAGCCCGACTGGGAGTTGGAGCTGGGGGTGGTTATCGGGCGCCGTGCGCGCCGGATTTCCCGGGATCGCGCCCTGGACTACGTTGCAGGCTACACCGTAGTCAACGACATCACTCTGCGTGAGAGAGTGTTTCGTCGCAAGACGGACTCCCCGGAGCTGGGAATGGATTTTACGCTCAGCAAGGGAGCACCCAGTTTCCTGCCCATGGGTCCTTTGCTCGCCCCGGCGGTGTTTGTCGGAGATCCGCAGCAGTTGCATGTCACGTTGAAGCTCAATGGCAAAGTGATGCAGGACGAATCCACTGCGGACATGATTTTCACGGTGGCGCACCTGATCGAATATCTTTCCGGAGGTGTCGAGTTGCAACCGGGCGATGTGATCTGTACGGGCTCGCCGGCGGGCAACGGCATGCACTATGGCCGGTTCCTCCAGGAAGGGGATGTCCTCGAAGGCAGTATCACCGGAGCTTTCCTGGGGCTCGGCACGCAGCGCAATCCGTGCCGCCTCGAGAACGCTCGAGTGCACAGTTGAGTGCCAGGGCAAACGAAACCAGTATGAACATCATCGGACCTGACGAGCTCGTGTTCGGGGTGGACGACCTCGACGCGTGCACTCAATACCTCCTCGACTACGGGTTGAAGCCAACCCCGGGCGCCGGGGCGCCCGGTCGTTTCGAGGCGCTCGATGGCACGGCCGTCGTACTCCGACCGGCTCAGGACCCGAGCCTGCCGCCGGCCTTCAAAGCGGCGCCATCGTTACGCGAGACGACTTACGGCGTCGCTGACGAGAAGTCGCTGCAGGAAATCGCGGCGGAATTGGCGAAGGATCGCGAAGTGCGGGGTGGAGCGGACGGGTCCATTACATGTCTGGATGACATGGGATTCGCGCTGCGCTTCAAATTGACATGCCGCCGTCCATTCACCGCACCGGCTGATCTGACGAACGCGCCGGGCTCGCCCCCCCAACGGCCTGTCAATGCGCTGGGTATCACACCTGACATGGAGGTCGTGCCGAGAACGCTCTCCCATGTAGTGCTGTTCGTGCCCGATGTCGCAAAAGCAGAGGCGTTTTACGAGCGACTCGGATTCCGCACCACGGACCGGTTCACCAATGCGGGCCCCTTCATGCGGCCCGCCGGAACCCTGGAGCATCACACGCTGTTTCTGATTCAGGCGCCTGCGTTCATGAAAGGCGTGGAGCATTTTACTTTCCACGTCGGCAGCGGCACCGAGGTTCTGGTGGCCGGTAACCGGTTCGAGGCCAAGGGCTATGAGACATTCTGGGGTCCCGGCCGGCATCTCTTCGGCTCCAACTGGTTCTGGTATTTCAACAGCCCGCTGGGCTGCCACGTCGAATACGACGCGGACATGGATTTGCACGATGACAACTGGGTCCCGCGGGCGCAACCTGCCAGCGCCGACACATCGCAGCTCTTCCTGTTCACACGCAAGGAGAAGTGGTTCCCGAGCGGCGGGCCGCCACCGAAGGCCGGTGCAGCGGGCGCGGGGGTGCGCACCTGAGCAAGGGAGGAGCACGGCAAGATCATGAGAGACAGCGCGATTGCCCTGGCGAGGCCGTTTTGAAGACACTACATGGCTGTGGACCGTGGCATGAGCCGCAAGAGATCGAGGGCGGCGGCGGCTCGCAGTCGCGCTTCCGACGGCACAGGACGATCGACTTTCACTGTCATGTGCTGACACTGGCGGCCGAGCCCCTGATTGCGGAACGCATCGAAAAGAAGAGCGAGCCCGCCCTGATGCTCAAGTCCATCGGCGAGGCATCGTTCACGCACAATAACACCGTGATGCTGCCTCGTGCGTTTCCCAAATTGACACGCGTCGAGGAGCGCCTGGCGGACATGGATGCGACGGGAGTGGACATCCAGGTCCTGAGCCCTTCGCCAACACAATACTACTACTGGGCCGAGCACGAGCTTGCGCAGCAGCTCGTGCGGTTGCAAAACGAGCACATTGCCGCGCTGTGCGCACTACATCCGGAGCGTTTTGTCGGGCTTGGCACGCTGGCCCTGCAACATCCGCAGCTCGCGGCCGACCAGCTCGAATATGCGATGCGACAGCTCGGTCTCAAAGGCGTGGAGATCTCGACCTCCGTCAATGGAGAAGAATTGGATGCCGGGCTGTTACTGCCTTTCTGGAAGAAGGCGGAGGAGCTCGGGGCCATCATATTCATCCACCCCTTTGGAACCACGCTCGGTGAGCGCGTTCGTACGCACTATCTGAGTAACATCATCGGGCAGCCTCTGGAGACCACCATCGCACTGTCACATCTCATCTTCGGAGGCGTGCTCGATCGCCATCCCGGGCTGAAAATCGTTGCGGCGCACGGCGGCGGGTATCTGCCGAGCTATTGCGGCCGCACCAACCATGGCCATGACGTCAGGCCCGAAGCGAAAGCAGCCGCAAGGCTTCGTCCCGTGGAATACCTTCGCAAGATGTGGTTCGACACGCTGGTTTATGAGCCGGAGGCGCTGCGACACCTGGTGAACGTGGTGGGAGCCTCGCAGGTGGTGGTGGGCAGTGATTACCCGTTCGATATGGGGCACTACGACCCCCATGGTTTGATCGGGTCCACACCGGGGCTCACGGAGGACGAGGCTGCCGCCATTCTGGGTGGCAACGCGGCCGCCCTCCTGGGGTTGAATGCACGCTGAGCTCGCCGGGAGCACTCAGGCGAGTGGGGCTGGCATAGCGGAGCGGGTCCAGTGGAGAATGGCGCCTCGATACCGGTCCTGGTACGGTGCCCCGAGATGCATTTTCACAAGCTGGACCTGAATCTGCTCGTCGCCCTGGACACCCTCCTCGAGGAGCGCAGTGTTTCCCGGGCGGCGGCACGCCAGCATTTGAGCCAGTCCGCCATGAGTAGCGCGCTCAGCCGCTTACGCGAGTATTTTGGCGACGAGCTGCTGGTGTCGGTGGGGCGGCGCATGGAGCCCACCGCCCTGGCGCTCAGCCTGGCGCCGCAGGTGCGCAACATCCTGCAACAGGTCCGGGTCACCATCGAGACCCGCCCGACATTCCATCCCGCCACGGCCCAGCGGCGGTTTCGCATCATGACATCGGACTATCTGATCGAGGTGTTGCTGTCGGATGTCGTGCGGCAGCTCGCAACCACCGCCCCAGGTATACAGCTCGAGATCATGGCCTCGGGAGAGGCGGCGGCGACTGCATTTATGCGCGGGGACATCGATGTGATCATCGCTCCCGAGGCCAACCTGCTGG
>Ga0070683_100004743_pt1 | contig 11249 bp, 9 predicted proteins | sample KBSC713LmetaG_FD_64662 | JGI IMG/M metagenome (GOLD analysis project Ga0070683, IMG submission 64662) | Corn rhizosphere microbial communities from Kellogg Biological Station, Michigan, USA - KBS C7.1-3L metaG | ecosystem: Host-associated > Plants > Roots > Rhizosphere ...
CCTCCGGCGTGGTGAGAAGCCGGGCGGCGGGGCTCACTTCGGCCTGCCGCGCCATGCCCGCGGCCGCGGTTGAAGCCGCATTCTCATCCGAAGCTTGCGCCGAATCGCTCACCAGCGGCGAAACCGGGGCGATGAAGCGATAGCCGCGCCGCGCCAGCGTCTCGATAAACCGCGGATTGGCAGCGTTGTCGCCCAGGGCCTCGCGGATGCGGTTCACGGCGGAGTTGACCCCGTGTTCGTAATCGACAAACGTACCATCCGGCCACAGCCGGGCGCAGATCTCTTCCCGGCTCACCACCTCGCCGGGGCGCTCGAGCAGCATCATCAGCAATTGAAACGGCTGGGCATTCAGCCGCAGTCGGATCCCCTGCCGGCGCAGCTCGCCGCTCGTGGCATCGGCCTCAAAGACGCCGAACCGGTAGCCGCGCACTGGACTTACATCGGGCATTTCGCCCAGTGTACTTGATGTTGACCCTCCAACCAGTGCTCCAAGCCGGTGAGAACTCCCGAGAACCGGTGGCAGATCAATCACTTGGCCGGTGAGGAACATGTGCGGCCGGGTGAGGTTCCGTGCATTGCTCCAGGCCGGCGCGAGGAGGCATGATCGGTGCATGGAACGATCCAACTTCAGCGTCGTAAGGGCTTCGACAATCGGCATCGCACTGCTCCTGTCCGGCATTGCCCTGCCCGTCCGGGCCGAGGCGCCGTCGAGCAAGGCGGTCGCCGGCTTCGACGCCTACGCGCACAAGCTTGAGGCTCGCCTCGATCGACAGCACCAGTCCGGCGACACCACCCTGGCGCCCGAAAACCGTCAGCGTCTCCGCTCGGGGCAGGTCCTGATTGAAAAGCTGGCTCCTGCGGATAAGCCGGATCTGCCGGGTGCGATGCTGCACCACTGGCGCGGAACCGCCTTCGCTCCCGGCGCCACCGCCGGCGACTTCCAGCGGCTGATGCGAAACTTCACCTCCTATCCCCAAATCTATGCACCGCAGGTACTTCGCTCCACCGAGGGAGCGCACGACAACTACCGCTATGCGGTCACAATGCGGGTGCGCCAGAAGCATGTGCTGACCGTCGTCATGGACACGGCATACGACGTGCAATTCGGCAGCCTCGACCCGCGACACGGCTGGAGCACCTCACGCAGCACGGCAATTCGCGAAATTGCCGACGCCGGCACACCGAAGGAACACGCGCTCACCGAAGCCGACGGGCACGGATTCCTCTGGCGCCTCAACACCTACTGGACCTACGAGGAGCGCGACGGTGGCCTCTATCTGCAGGTCGAGTCGATCTCACTCACACGTTCCATCCCGACCGGTTTGGGCTGGGCGGTCGGACCGTTTGTCGAATCCGTGCCGCGCGAGTCACTGGAGTTCACGCTGCGAAAAACCTGCGACGCACTGAAGCAGAAGAACGCGGCTCGCTGAAGGGATCGCACGGCATTTGAACCAACAGGAGACATCATGGCAACAGCAATACGAATCACCAGGGCGGCTCCGGCGACCCCTACTCCCGACAAGCGCGTAAACCGATCCCTTACTGCCGCGGCGGAAAAGCGCGCACTTGAGTGGATGGCCCAGCACGCGCCGCAGTGGGTCACCTCGGACCAGCTCACCGCTCTCGGCCTGGCCGCTCAGGTGGCGGCCGGCGCCTGCTACGCCCTGGCCCGCTTCAACCGCTACGCTCTCGTCGCCGCATGCCTCTGCATCGCGCTCAACTGGCTGGGCGACAGCCTGGACGGCACGCTGGCGCGGGTTCGCCGGCGGCAGCGCCCCCGTTACGGCTTCTACGTGGACCACGCAGTAGATATTTTCGGCTCCGCAGCCCTCATGGGCGGGCTGGCGCTGTCGGGCCTTGTGCACCCACCCGTCGCACTTGCCATGCTGATTGCGTTTCTGCTGCTGTCAGCGGAGAGCTACCTGGCAACGCACACGTTAGGGTGTTTTGAAATGTCGCAGGCGTTCTTCGGGCCGACAGAGATTCGCATCCTGCTGGTGATCGGCAATCTCGCCCTGCTGCGCAGCCCGTATTCGCGCCTGTTCGGGCACACCTGGCTGCTGTTCGATGTGAGCGGAGTGATCGCCACCGCGGGCATGACAGCAATGGCGCTGATCACCGCCGCTCGACACACCGCGGAGCTCTATCGTCAGGAGCCGCTGCCATGAACCGGCTCATTCGCTGGGGCAAGTTCAACGCCGTCGGCGCCATGGGCGTCTTGGTGCAGCTTGCCGCGCTGGCGGCCATCAACCGCCTGTGGCCAGGGCACTATTTGTGGGCGACGGCAGGGGCAATCGAGATCACGCTCATTCACAACTTCGTCTGGCACCTGCGCTGGACCTGGAGCGACCAGAGCGGGCGCGACCGGCGTGGACGCGAGAGCGCCGCAGCCCAGTGCCGGCGCTTTCATCTGTCGAACGGGTCGGTCTCGATGCTGGGAAACCTGGCGTTGATGCGGCTGTTGGTCAACGGCGCGCATCTGCCGGTGCTCGGGGCCAACGCCGTCGCCATCGCGATATGTTCCGCGGTCAATTTTTGCCTGGCGGATCTGTGGGTGTTTGCCGGTCAAAGACGTCCGCTGGACGCCTGAACAGCGAAGGGCCGCGCACAGCGGCCCCTCGTCGTTCCCGCACTACCACGCGGAAGGATTAGGGCCGCAGCGGCGGAATCCCCTTCATCAGGAACAGGTCGCGATCGCGCAGCGTGTCGGGCCCGGACGTGATCGTAGTGTTGAGGTGAATGAGCGGAAAGCCCGCGGCGTTATATTTGGGCCATTTGGGCACGCCTGGTCCGTTGGGATCGCCGGTTTTGGCGAAGTTGGTCCAGTAGGTCATGATCTGGTCGCTCAGCTTGCGGTCTTCGGGACGCACATTCCAGCCCGGCCGCGTATCGAGCGTGCCGAAGACGTACTCGATGTCATCGGAGTGGAAGGCGAACGTTCCGGGATGGAACTTGCTCGGCGTAGCCGCCAGCTCGAAGTGATAGCGATAGACGGGCGCGCCGCCGGTGTTGCGATGGGCCTCGAGCCACTTCCAGGTGCCGAAGGCGATGAACTGCTCGCTGCCGTAATCGATAGCGGAGCGCAGCGCCTGAGCGTCGGTGTCGCCGGGATAGAGTTTGAGGAACTCCGCGGAGCGATCGCCGAAATTCTTTTCCGCCATGGCCTTCCACTGGGCCACAGTCATGCCGCGCATGGCAAAGAAGCTGCCCTCATCGGCGTTCCATCCGGCAAGCAGCGGAACGTGTGCCTGCATAGCCAGGGCAAATGTTTCCGGCACCGGCTCGGTGAGGACCTTTCCGTCCACATCGGGCGGGAATCCCACACCCGGCTTTTTGGCCGCGTCAAGTATGGTCTGAGTGGGAAGCGCGCGCAGATCGGCGAGCGAAGTGACGCCGAGCTTGCTCACGAACGCATCGTCGGTCTTCACCCGGTCGGCCACTGCCTGGCCGCCCAGGCTCAGGGCGCTGGAAAACGCCGCGCCGCTTTCGCCGATCGCCTTCTGGAAGAGCCCCTGCGCCATGTTCGACGCCATCAGCGTGCTCACGGCAAACGATCCTGCGCTCTCGCCAAAGATCGTCACGTTGTTCGGATCGCCGCCGAACCCGCTGATGTTGTCCTTCACCCAGTGCAGCCCGGCGATCATGTCCATCATGCCGTAGTTTCCGGCGTACCCGTCGCCCTCCTTCATGAGGTCAGTGGTGGCGAGGAAGCCAAACACGCCCAGGCGATAGTTGATGGTGACCAGCACTACGTTCTTGAGCGGAAGGAAATCGCCATTGTGACGCGGCTCGTTGCTGCCGCCGCCTGAGTATCCCCCGCCGTGGATCCAGAACATCACCGGGAGTTTGGCGTTCGGGCCCGCGGAAGCCGGCGCATACACGTTCAGGGAAAGGCAATCCTCGCTGCTGCCGTCGTCCTGGAAAATCATGTCCTGAAAGACGGGGTTCTGCGCGCAGTGGGCGCCATATTTGGTCGCGTCCCGTTCGCCGTCCCATTTTGCTGCGGGTTGTGGAGCCTTCCAGCGCAAATCGCCCACGGGCGGAGCGGCGTAGGGAATCCCCAGCCACGCACGAACCTTGGCGTCATTGATTGTCTTCCCGTGTACGGCGCCCGTCTGGGTTGTAACCGTCAGCGGGTCGGCCGAGGCTTGCGCAGCTACACCGATAAGGGCCGCGGCTGCCAGGACACACGCCGCCTTCCAAGCAAAATGCATCATGAAGTTCCTCCGAGTGATAACGATAAAGGGACGATCTGGATTGCGTACAGGTTTCAGGAGGCAGATGGGACTGGGATCGGACCATGACTTCCGAGGTTCGTCCTCTGGAACTTCCGCGTGCCTGAGGCGGCAATTCCGTGGCATAATTGCGCGGGCCAAAATCCCCAGGGTTCCTGCGTGGGCAGTCGGGTTTGGGTACGTCGCCGGTTCATGCCAGACACATCTCGGCGTGCAGGCCCACCTTCCCATGCAATCGCGCAACGCGCGGGCCTCTCAAGTTTCTCGCGGCTGGGCCGATACCGACAGGAGAGACCGCCCGGAATTTTCCAGCATCCCGAAGAAAGAACCGGCGTCTAACGAAAACAGAAGCGGAACCGCCTGTTGCGGGTCTCCGTACCGATATGAGCCGCAACCCATGCCACTCGCGCTGAGGCGAAGAAAGGCAGGCGCACAATGCAGTCACTCCCCCATGCCGCATCCGCTCCGCAGAAAGAACCGCAGCCCGAGACCGTTCGCCTCCGCCCCGCGATGGAAGAGACGGTCTACCGGATGGTGACCGTTGGCGCAATCCTGCTGGTGCTGGGAAGTCTCTGGGCTTTCTGATTCGACGCTGACAATTTCCTGCGTAGTAGCGCCCGAAGATGCGCGCAAGGGCACTTGTGCGCCTGCGCGCTGCAGAATCAGCGAGGCCGCGGCTGCCCGACTCGGCGCATGCCCGCGATATGCCACCCGATCGTGACGAAGACAACCGCAACGCATAATGGAATCGTCCACGGCGAAATCGCGCTGCGGCCCAGCCGCGCCGAGTAAATCATGGCCCACTCGATGAAGAGGAACAGCCAGATCATCTCTGCGCGCAGCCAGGCGATCATGTCGAGCGCCATCGACTCCAGACGCGCCCGGGCAGCCGGCGTCACCTGAACAGGGAAATTGAACGCGCTCGGATGACGCATCACCAGCGTGATCAGGACGTAAATCCCCGTTGCCACCGCCGGCAGCAGCCACAGCATCGCCGGCGATCCCCAGCCGTTGATCTGGCCCGCGGCGTCGAAGTGAATGGGGATGCGGTCCGGCAGCTTATGCGGGCCGAACACTGCAAAGCCACAGAGCGCCCACAGCGCGGCCAGCCCCAGCGCGGCGATCCACTGCCATGTGCTTCGCAAGCCCGTTCCTTCCTGTCGATGATTCCAACGAAACGATACACCGGCGAGGCCCGGCTCTGCGATAATGGGCTGCTTCGCCGGGACGTGTTCCGCAGTCGGAGTCGCTCCCGCTTTTTCTCCAGAGAATGTTCCATCCAGCATCATCCAGGAAGGTGTGATTTGAAGGCTTTTTCGGCCCCGGTCGTTACTGCGCTCACTGCTTTGCTTCCCCTCTTTGCCATGAACGTGGCCCGCGCCCAGGGCCCGTCTACCGAGCAGCCTGACAGCTATACGTGGCTCGAGGACATCCACGGCGCGCGCTCCATGGCGTGGGTGAAGGAACACAACGAGCGCACCGCGGCGGTGATGGAAAAGGATCCCCATTTCGCTCCGCTTGAGGCAGAGGCGCTCAAGGTGCTGGAGTCGCCCGAGCGGCTGCCCATGCCGCAGCTTCGCGACGGCATGATTTACAACATGTGGCGCGACGCGGAACATCTGCGCGGCATTTTGCGCCGCACCACGCTCGAGGACTACCTCGCCGCCAATCCCAAATGGGAGACAGTGCTCGACTACGATGCGCTGGCAAAGGCTGACAAGCAAAGCTGGGTTGCGCATGGCATGGATTGCCTGCATCCCGACGACACGCTGTGCCTGGCGGCGCTCTCCGCGGGAGGCGAGGACGCGGCGACATTCCGCGAGTTCGATCTGAAGTCCGGCAAGTTTGTTGAGAACGGCTTCGAGTTGCCGCGAGGCAAGCAGGATGTGGCCTGGATGGACAAGGACACACTGCTGGTGTCGCGTGACTGGGGCGCGGGCACCATGAGTCAGGCCGGCTATCCCATCACAGTGCGCGCGTGGAAGCGCGGCGAGCCGCTCGACAGCGCGAAGGAGATCTTTCGCGGAGACGTAAAGGACAACGGCTACGGCGATCACGCCGAGGCCCTCGCAGACGGCCAGGGAAACCGCGCCGTGGTGATCGTGCGCAATCTGACCACGTTTACGCGCGAACACTATCTGCTGGTGGAAGGCGCGCCGAAGAAACTGGCGCTCCCTGCCAAGGCGGAGCTTGAGGGCATGCTCGACGGGCAGTTGATCTTCTCGCTCGACGAAAGCTGGGCGCCCGAAGGCGCTAAGGGAATGGCGCAGGGGACAGTGGTTGCCGTTCCTCTGCAGGCGGCGATGCAGGATCAGGCGCATCTGAAGCCTGTTGTGATCTTTGCCCCGACTGCCGACGAGTTCGAGCAGGACATCGCCATCACGAAGAATAGGCTGCTCATGACCACGCTCAAGCACGTGCAGGGGCGCGCCTCAATTTACACGCGCGGCAAAGACGGCCGCTGGACGCCTACCCAGTTGGAGGTCCCGGCCAACCAGACCGTAGAGATCGCCGCGACGAGCCGCACAGACGATCACTTCTTCATCGGGCTGACAGGATTCCTGAATCCGCCTTCGCTGATGCTGGGCGACGCAGCGGATGGCTCGCTGAAAGAAGCCAAGGCGCAAAAACCGCTCTTCGATGCGAGCGGGCTGACGGTGGATCAGCTCGAAGCCACATCGAAGGATGGCACGAAGGTTCCGTACTTCGTTGCGCATCGCGAAGACATGAAGTACGACGGCAACAATCCCACGCTGCTCACCGCCTATGGCGGCTTCCAGGTGTCGGAGACGCCGAACTACTCGGCGCCCACCGGCAAGCTATGGCTCGAGCGCGGCGGCGTCTATGTCCTCGCCAACATCCGCGGCGGCGGCGAGTTCGGCCCCGCATGGCACGAGGCTGGACTGAAGACACACCGGCAGCGCATCTACGACGACTTCTATGCCGTGGCAAAAGATCTCGAAGCGCGCAAGATCACGTCGACGCGGCGGCTCGGCATCGCCGGAGGCTCCAACGGCGGCCTGCTCATGGGTGTCGAGTTCACTGAGCACCCCGAGGCATGGCAGGCGGTGGTGATTCAGGTGCCGCTGCTCGACATGCTGGCGTTCGAGCACCTCTCGGCGGGCGCGTCCTGGGTGGGCGAATACGGATCGGTGTCAGTGCCGGCCGAGCGCAAGTTCCTCGCATCGATATCGCCCTATAACCAGCTTCGTCCCGGCGTGAAATACCCCGAGCCGCTCATCTTCACCACCACCAAAGATGATCGTGTCGGACCCGTCCACGCGCGCAAGTTCGCCGCTCGCATGGAAGAGTTTCACGAGCCCTTCTTCTACGACGAGATCACCGAAGGCGGCCACGGCGCCGGCGCCGACAACAAGCAGGAAGCGCGCACGCGGGCGGAGATGTACACGTATTTGATGATGAAGTTGATGGATTGAACGTGGTGTGGTGAAGCGGGTCCTTCGTCGCTGCGCTCCTCAGTATGCCGAGGTTCTTCTGCTGAAGATGAAGGGCCGCGGGTGTGATGAGGCAGGGACATTAGACTTGTTGGCGATGAGAACACTTCTCCTGGAAATGGTTAAAGGACTCCCGATGATGGATGTGCGCAAGGCGCTCGTGTTGATGGTGTGTGTGTCGCTGCTTCCCTTCCCTGTTTCCGCGCAAACAGGCGCCCAGGCCGCGGCGCCGATGCAGCCTTCGCATTCTGAAAGAGTGCTCGGCTATACGGATTTCACACGCCAGGCGCAGGTCGAAGCAAAATTCCTGGCCGTGCCCGATGCGAAGCTGGCGGGCGAAGATCTGAAGACGCTGACCGCCGAGCCGCACATTGCCGGATCGCCCGAAGACCACAAAACCGCCGAGTTTGTGGCCGAGAAGTTTCGCGCTGCGGGCCTGGAAACAGAAATCGTTCCCTACCGCGTACTGATGAACTATCCCAGGCAGGTCAAGGTCGAAGCATTCGACCCCGACGGCAAGCCGCTGATGGTCGGCCCGCAAAAGGAAGAGGTACCGGACGATCCCTATGAGAACAACACGCGCATCGTGATGCCGTTCAACGGCTCGTCGGGATCGGGCGACGTCACCGGCGAAGTGGTGTACGCCAATTACGGCCGCCTCGATGACTTCGACGAACTGGCGAAGCAGCACATCGACCTGCACGGCAAAATCGTCATCTGCCGATACGGCGCGAACTTCCGCGGCGTGAAGGTGTACATCGCCGAGAAGCGCGGAGCGGCGGGCGTGCTGATCTACAGCGATCCGCAGGACGACGGCTACTACAAGGGCGATACGTATCCCGACGGCCCGTGGCGTCCGGCCAGCGGCGTGCAGCGCGGCAGCGTGCAATACCTGTTCAAGTATCCCGGCGATCCCGAAACCCCTGGAGTCGCTTCGACGCCCGACCTGCCCGATGCGAAGCGCGCGAATCCCGAGGGCAACCAGCCGCACATTGTTTCCATTCCGATCAGCTATCACGATGCGGAGCCGATTCTGAAAGCGCTGAAGGGCGCGAGCGTTCCCCAGGCGTGGCAGGGTGCTCTGCCCTTCCGCTATCACGTGGGACCCGGCGGCGTGAAAGTGCATCTGGTCTCGCAGCAGGACTATCAGCGCCGGACCATCTGGGATGTGGTCGGTAAAATTCGCGGCACGGAATTTCCCGACGACTGGGTGGTTGTGGGCAATCATCGCGACGCCTGGGTGTTCGGGGCGGTGGATCCGAACAGTGGTACAGCCTCGATGCTCGAGGCGGTGCACGGCGTCGGCGCGTTGCTGAAGAGCGGCTGGCGGCCAAAGCGGACGCTGGTGTTCTGTAGCTGGGACGCGGAAGAACAGGGGTTGATCGGCTCGACGGAGTGGGTGGAGCAGCACGAAGAGGCGCTTCGAAAGGCCGTGGCGTACTTCAATGTGGACGTGGCGGTGAGCGGACCGCATTTCTCCGCATCAGCGGTGCCGAGCCTGAAGCAGTTTATCCGGGAGGTGGCGCAGGCGGTGCCCAGCCCGAAGCCGAACCTGAGCGTCTACGACATCTGGAAGGCAGGACGGACCGAGCCAAACGAGCATCCGCCGACGAATGCGCCACCGGAAAGCGATGTGCGTGTGGGCGATTTGGGATCGGGGTCGGACTTCACCCCGTTTTTGCAGCATGTGGGAGTGCCGTCGACAGACATCGGTTCGGGCGGGCCCTATGGCGTGTATCACTCGGTTTTCGACAACTATGCGTGGTTCACGATGAATGCCGATCCGGATTTTGTGTACCTGCAGGAGATGGCGCGGGTGCTTGGCGTGGAGGCGATTCGGATGGCGGATTCGGACGTGTTGCCGTATGACTACGCGGCCTACGCGAAGGACATTACGGCGTACCTGGAATCGGCGAAGCGAAAAGCGGCAGAAGACAAGCTCGAAGGGCTGGATTTTGGGCCGGCGCTGGCAGCAGCGAGCCGGCTTGCGGCCGCGGCCGGGAAGGCGCATGCGGTGCAGGAACATCCGGGAAACGACCTTGCGAAGGTAAACGCGGAACTGCGACAGACGGAGGCGGACCTCACCACGCAGGCGGGTTTGCCGAATCGTCCCTGGTACAAGCATGTGATCTATGCGCCGGGCGAGTACACCGGGTATGACGCGGTGGTGATTCCGGGAGTAAACGAGGCGATTTCAGCCAGGAACGCCAAGCGGGCTGAGCAGCAGTTGGGCGTGCTCACCGAGTGCCTGCAGAAGGCGGCGGGAACACTGGGCGGCCTCAAGTCCGGGGAATAGACACACCTATGCAAAGACAGATAAGGAAGACAGAAAAGCAAAGGCAGAAAAGCGAATAGAGACAGACCTTCTCCGAGCATCTCAGGTCCCGGGATACCACGTTGGTGGCATGGACGGTGACCCGATCAGGGCATGACTTTGGTCGTTAGATGCATTGTTTTCTGCTGTTTGCAGGTTAAATTGGAAACATATTCACGCAGCAGTTGAGACGTATCCGGGGGGGATTGAAGAACACAGCCCGGCGTGACCGCTGCGGATGTTTGTGGTTGATTTCCAAGGAGCCTGAAGGTATGCACGACTTTCTTATCGGATTGGCATTCATCGGTATGGTGATTTGTCCGGCTGTGGTGGCCACGTTTTCCCGGGGCGGTATGGAAGACGACGAGGTTTAAAAACGCGGGAATGACAGGTTTCAGTTGGTTTTCAGGGGGCCTTCGACGATGCGCGATCTGATGATTGGACTTGTGTTTGTGGCGATGCTGCTGTCGCCGGCGATTGTGGCGCGTTTCAACCGGCACGAAGACAGAGAATAGGACCCGGCGCAATGCCGGGTTTTTTGCGTCCCCGATTCGTTTTCGACTCCGTCTAAAATGCAGGTCCTTCCTCGCTGCGCTCCTCAGGATGACATGGTGTGCCGGTTGGCATGCGTGGTGATGCAGCTCCTTCGTCCCTGCGCTCCTCATGATGACAAGGCTGGAGGTTTTTGGAAGGGTCCAGCAGAGCCATTGGGGCAACTGGGGTGATTTGCGTCACTGCCGGAGTGTTGACCCGAGTACCGGGCGCTCGTATCGTAAGAGATAGAAGGCATTCATGACATCCTCTTCAAAGAACCTGCGGATCGGTATTGCTGTAGCGATCATCCTGGGGACAATCGCATGGCTGGCGCTTACGGGCTACAACCAGAGCAAGAGCTATTACGTAACCATCTCTGAGATGAACAAGATGGGCGCTAAGGCATACACGAGCAATCTGCGCGTGCAAGGATTCGTGAAGCCGGGCTCGATTGAGCAGAATGGCACCCATGTGACGTTTGTGCTGGACGAGTATGAGAGCCACTCGCCGAAGGCGGGCACGGGCAAGTTGCTGCAGGTGAACTACAAGGGATCGGAACCGCCGCCGGACACGTTCAAGGACGATGCCCAGGCGCTGGCGGTGGGCACGTTCGGGCGGGATGGGGTGTTCCACGCCAGCGAACTGCAGGCCAAGTGCGCGAGCAAATATGGTCCGCAGCAGCCGGGTCAGCCGGCCATGACGCCGAACAAG
>Ga0070683_100004746_pt1 | contig 11247 bp, 8 predicted proteins | sample KBSC713LmetaG_FD_64662 | JGI IMG/M metagenome (GOLD analysis project Ga0070683, IMG submission 64662) | Corn rhizosphere microbial communities from Kellogg Biological Station, Michigan, USA - KBS C7.1-3L metaG | ecosystem: Host-associated > Plants > Roots > Rhizosphere ...
ATGAAGAGCCGGCCGCCGATCTCGGGGTTCGTGTGCCCGTCGGCGGCGAGGCGAGCGATCTGCGCCTCCTGGGGAGTCAGCGCGTCACGTGTGTCGTGGTCAGTCCGCGCACGGTCTCCCCAGTGGCGACGAGCTCGCGTCGGGCACGCTCGGCGAACCCCTCGGCGCCGATGCCCGCGAGGAGCTCGTAGGCGGGCGCAAACTGCTCGCGCGCGTCCACCCTCCGGTTCTCGCGGCGCAGCCACTCGCCGTAGAGCAGCAGGGCGCGAGCGAGCTCTCCGCGCAGGCGCGTGCGGCCGAGTCGCTCGATCGCCTCCCGATACAGGCGCTCTGCGGCATCGCCGCCGCTCAGCAGCGCGTGTGCGCGGGCCTGGATACCGAGCGCCCAATCGGTCCCGCCGGCGCGCGTTATCGACTCCAGGCGCCCGAAAGCGTCGGCCGCCAACTCCGGTTGGCCGCTCCTGACCGCACCCTCGACGAGCTCGCTCAGGCCCCAGTTCCCGGGCGACGGGTTGAGCGGGTGCGCACCCGCTTCTCGCGCGGCGACCGCCGCCTCGGTGTATCGCCCCAGGCCGTTGGCGAGCACCGCCCTCGCCCACTGCGCGATGAGCACCCCGACTCCCTCACCGCGGGCGACGACGTCGCCGAGCGCGGCTCTGATGAGGTCGCCGAACTCCCGCTCGCGGCCGCGCCAGGCGGCGAGTACCAGGGCCGTGTAGGGCGCGATCTCGGTACCGGTCGCCTCGCACAGCGCGTCGAGCTCCGCGACGTGCGACGCCGCGGCATCGAGCTCGCCGGCGAGCACTTTCGCCACCGCCAGGTTGTTGAGGGTGAGGGGAAGCATGCTGAACGCGCCGGCCGCGCGAGCCAGCTCGACGTGATGAGACGACAGGACCGACCAGCTCTCGTCGTCCCACAGCTCGCAGGCGTCCGACGAGGCGAGCCAGAGCCAGCGCAACTCTTCCTCAAGCTCGACCTCCCCGAGGCGCTGGACGCGGAGGCGAGTCGCCGCGTCACGGCCTCGCTCATCCACGTCGCCGACGGCGAGCCTGACTGACGGCGGCGAACGCTATTCCAGCGGGCCCTCGACGCGCGTGTCGGCGGCGCCGAGGGCGGTGCCGTCCTCGCGCACGGGGACGACCGTCGCGCTGAGCGTGCGCGTGGTCGACCGCTCGGCGTCGCTCGCGGTGGCCTGCCATGAGAGCGTGAACGGCTCACTGCCGGTCAGCGCGCTGGTCGCGACGGTCGTCGTGATCATGCGGGCGTCGTCGGCCATCCCGCCGTCCTTGAAGGAGCCCGAGCACGCGTAGTCGCGCCGCCCGGTGGGGATGATCTCGAGCTCCTGGGTCGCGGCGCCGGCATCGCCTATGGCGGTCGCGAGCGGCCCGCCGGTGTCGTCGACGTCGGAGTGGCAGGTCGAGCTGCCGCCGGTGCCGGCGGCGCAGCCGTCGGAGTGGTAGTCGGCGGCGCCGGCGACGTGCAGCGGGATCGAGAGCGACACAGTCCCGTCGTCGTAGCGGCCGTCGGTGGCGCCGATGCGGCCGCCGGGGTCGAGCGCGAGCGTGTCGTGCTCGCCGCCGGAGATCGTGCACGGGTCGCCGGCGTAGCGGTTGGCGGAGTACTGCGCGCTGTAGTCGAGCGCGCCGCTCGCGGCGGTGACGCGGAAGAACCGCGTGCACGAGTCGCGCACGTCGACGGTCAGGCCGTCGGCGTAGCTGTCGGGGATGCCCCGTGCCGGCGGGATCAGCCCGGACACGTTGAGCGCCTCGGAGTCGTCGAGGCTGTGGTCGCCGTAGGCGAGGACCATCCGCGCGACGTGCTCTCCCGCGGTGTCGAGGCAATAGGTCGCCTCTCGGGTGCCGGTCAGGTCCCGCACCTGCCAGGTCCCGTCGCGCATCTGCAGGAACGCCTGGAGGTCCGAGCGTCCGTTGCCCGCGGTGTGGTTGTGGACGGTGACCTGGTGCACGTCGGCGCTGAAGCGCAGGTCGTCGTAGCGGCGCGTGACCGATGCGAGCTGGTCGAGGTGGATCGGGATCCGGTAGGCGTGGGCGCCGTGGAGCTCGAGCGTGCGCGGCGGGGGATTGCCGCACCAGGCGCCGTCGTCGATCGGCCGCGTCGCGACGCCGTACCAGCCCGAGAACGGCGATCCGACCGGGTCCTGGTTCCAGGCGTCGCGGGTGAACGTCCTCCAGGTCGCGGCGAACCCTCCCGGCAGCGCGGCATCGATGCCGTGCAGCGTGTTCGCGCCGGCGAACGCGCGGTAGATCGCCGGCACCGTCCCGTTGCCGTAGCGACGCTGGATGTCGAGGACGAACGGGAACGCGTCGTAGGAGTAGATGTCGAGCGAGCAGAACGGCTGCTCGAGCGTCAGCGCGGGCACCGCATGGGCTCCCTCCTCGTGCGGGTACAGCCACGTCGAGGCCCAGACCGCCGACGCCTCGTCGAACCACCGATGCGCGCTGACAGCGCCGCAGTCGCCCTGGATCGGGAACGCGTCCTGGAAGGCGTGGAAGAGCTCGTGCGCGAGCTCGAAGCGCGACGGCGGCGCGCTGCCGCCGTGGGTATTGATCTCGATGAAGGAGGGCCCGCCGGTGCACTTCGGGCCGAACGGCAGCGTCACGCCGCGAAACGCGCCCCAGCCGACGATGTCTTCCGGCAGCAGGTAGATGTCGTAGCGGCCGTCTCCCCCGTCGCACAGCTTGCCCGCGTCCGAGGGCGGGCGGCGGCCCATCAGCTTCGCGTACGCGGGCCAGATCGTCTTGTCGGCGACGCTGACGAGCTTGGCGGCGGCCTTGCGGTTGGCGGCGTGCGCGCGCCACCACCAGACCCGCACGTGCGTGCCCGTGAGCGCGCCCCAGTGCTTGGAGGTCGCCTGCGCGTCGCAGGCGCGCCGGCTGGCCTTATGCGAGGCCGCGCTCGCGACGGCGCCGGCCGAGCCGTGCAGGACCCAGCCCGCGTGGGCGATCGGCGGCAGCAGGTAGGCCTTGATCGCCCGCCGGTCGATGCCGCGCAGAAGCGCGACGGCTTCGGTCAGCGCTCCGTCGTCGGCGACGGCGTCGACGTCACCGCGATACCGGGCGGGCAGCCGGCGGTCGCCGAACGTCGCCCACACGCGGTCGACGAGGGCGCGCGAGGGGGTGAGCTTATGGGCGGCGACCGCGGCGTCCGTGAGCTGGCGCGTCGACACGGGCGTCGCGGTGACCTGGACCCGCGCGGCGGTGGCGCAGCGCTTCCCGCGGCGCTGCGGGCAGGCGAGCAGCCGGTAGGTGGCGACCGCGGTCGAGGCCGGGACCGTCAGCTGCGCGCTCGCCGAGGCGGCCCGGCCGCGCCGGGGAGCGCGCAGCGACAGCCGCCGGACGACGTCGCCCTTGCCGAGCTTGCGATCGGCCGACAGCGCGACGGTCACGCGACCGGCGTGGCGGTCGCGGACGGCGACGGCGACGCGCCCGCCGGGGTGCGCGTACGAGGTCGCGGTGACGCTCGGCGCGGCCGCCGCGGCGGGCACGACCGCGCACAGCGTGGCGCCGGCGAGCGCCAGGATCGTGCAAGCGGCAGGCCTCATCGGCGGAACGTGGCCTTCGTCGTGGTGGTCCGCGACCCGGCCGCGTAGGCGGCCGTCGCGGTCAGCGTCACGCGCAGCGAGCGCGCACGGCGCAGCGCGCGGGCGACCTTGCGCGAGAGCTTGACGCGCACCCGGCCGCTGCCCGCCTGCTTGAACGTGCGTCCGCCGCTGCCCAGGGAGAACGTCTTCGCGCGGCGGCGTGGCTTCAGGCGCAGCTTGCGCGCGGCGCTCGCACTGATCGTCGCGCGCACCGTGCAGCGACCGGCGCGGGCGAGCCGGCAGGTCACGGCGATCGCGCGGGCGCGGGCGATGCTCGCCAGGCGGGCGTGGCCGAGCGCGAGCTTCGCCGCCGGCAGGGCGGCCGGCGCCGGACTCGGCCCCGGACCGCTCACGCCGCCGGTCGCGTGCACCGACTCGCAGCCCGTCACGACGTCGATAGCGTCGACGTAGGCGGTATCGCCGCCGGGCCCGCAGTCGATCGTGTCCTGCTCGCCGTCCTGGGCGTAGATCGTGTCGTTCCCCGAACCGATCGTGCAGCTGCCGAACAGCGGTCCATACGCGCAGGCCGCCGTGCGGTCGCCGCCGATGTCGTCGCGGCCGGGGCCGCCGGTGATCGCGTCGTTCCCGAACCCGCCGGAGAGCTGGTCGTCCCCGGCGCCGCCGTCGATGGCGTCGGGGCCGTCGCCGCCGGTCACGACGTCGTTGCCACCGAGGGCGGAGACGCTCCCGTTCGTGAAGATGACGTTGAACGTGTCGGGCCCATCACTGCCGACGTACGTACCCGGCGTGGCGTGCAGCGGCTGGTAGCCCGTGTCGATCCGCTCGACGGCCGTGACGTCGTCGCCCTCGCCGGGGCGCCCGTCGTTCGCCTGGCCGTCGAGGCTCACCGCGGGCGGCGGATCCTCGTCGCCGGCCTGCCCGTCGAAGCGGTACCAGTCGTCGTAGACCGTGTCGGTCCCGGGACCGCCGTCCAGCACGTCACGACCGACGACCGCGTTCTGAGCGGGAGCGTCGCCGGTCAGCCGGTCGTCGCCCGGTCCGCCGCGGAGGACATCGTCGCCGCCGTTGGTGGTCTCGTCGTACTGGCTGTCGGAGTCGCCGCCGAGCGTGTCGTTCCCGTCGCCGCCGTCGAGGACGTCGTTCCCGCCGCGGCCGGTCAGGCGGTCGGCGCCGGGTCCGCCGTCGAGCGTCTCCCCGGCGTCGCCGCCGATCAGCGTGTCGTTGCCGGCCCCGCCGTCCACGACGATCCGCTCCGGCGTCGCGGCGGGGAAGCCGCCGATCCCGGCGTCGAAGACGGACACGCCGTCGTTGCCCGCGCCGCCGACGACCCGGACGCCGCTGTGGTCGGGGTCGAGCACGCACGACTCGCGCCCGGAGATCGGGGCGCACTGCGTGGGCGCCGCGCCGATCGTGTCGCCCGAGAACGTCACGCAGTCGAACGTGCCGGACCCATCGGTGAGACAGCCGGGCTCGTAGCCGACGCGCGTATCGAGCGTCTCGCCGGGACCGGCGGTGTAGACCACCGCGCCGCTCGAGCCGCCGGCGTAGGCGATCGTCGCCGCGCGGCTCGCGGCCGGCACGACCAGCGACAGGCCGGCGATCCCCACGGCGAGCGCTATCAGGCGAGCGACTGGACCTGGCATGCGGCCACACTAAGCGCGGTCCGGTCCCCACACATCGCCTGCCGGTCGCGACCACGTCATCCGAACGTCGCGCAGGCGATCAGCCGAACGTCTTGGTCGGACAAAGCGCATGTGCGCAGGGGGATCCGATGGCTAGGCTCCGCCGCGATGAATGGTCTGATCGCTCGGCTGCGCGTGGACCCGCGGATTGTCGACGGGCTGCTCGCCGTCGCGGCGGTCGCGATCGGTCAGGCCGACGTCTGGCTGGGGGTTGCAGACGGCGCGGCGCCGAATGCCGTCCTGCATCTCCACCGCCCGCTGGCCGCCGTGCTCTCGTTCGTGGGGCTCTCAATGCTGGCGCTGCGCCGCCGAGCGCCGCTCGCCGGCCTCCTCGTCATGTCGTCCGCCTTGGCCGCCCAGGTCCTACTGGTCGAGCCGGTCGCGCTGTTCTTCGGCGGGTTCCTGCCGATCGCGCTGATGACCTACGCCGTGGGCGCCCACGCCTCCAAGACGTCGACCGCTGTTGCCGGGCTGGCCGCGGCCCTGTGTGCGCTCCTGGTGGTGACCTCCGCCGTGCCGGCGCTGCACGCGTTGGGCGACGGGCTGTTCGACGGCGTGGTGCTCGTCACGGTCTGGACCGTCGGCTACATCGTCGGCGCGCGCGGTCGCCGCGCCGAGGAGCTCGCGAGGCGCGCGAACCGGCTCGAGCGCGAGCGCGAGCACGTGGTTGGCGAGGAGCGGGCGCGGCTGGCGCGCGAGCTTCACGACATCGTCGCCCACTCGGTCAGCGTGATCGCCGTTCAGGCGCAGGCCGGCGAGGCGCTGATGGACGAGCCGGAGCGCGCCGCGGCCGCGTTCCGCTCGATCCAGGCCACCAGCCATCAGGCCCTCGTCGAGCTGCGGCGGCTGCTCGGGCTGCTGCGCGACGTCGAAGGCCCCGCGGACCGGGCGCCGCAGCCGGGGCTGTCCGAGGTCGACGAGCTCGTCGAGCAGATGCGCGCCGCCGGCCTCACGATCGACCTGTCGGTTCACGGCTCCCCCCGCCGGGTCGATCCCGGCGTCGACCTCTCCGCCTACCGCGTCGTCCAGGAGGCGCTGACGAACGCGCTCAGGCACGCCGGCCCCGCTCGCGCGCGGGTCGAGATCCGCTATCTGCCCCACGCGATCGAGGTCGAGGTCGTCGACGACGGACGCGGCTCCGCTGCAGCCGCGGGAGCGCACGGCCACGGGCTCGTCGGCATGCGCGAGCGCGTGACCCTGTACGGCGGCGAGGTGTCGGCAGGCAGCGCGCCCGGAGGCGGCTTCGCGGTCCGGGCCCGGCTGCCGCTCGAGCCGGCATGACGATCCGCCTCCTGATCGCCGACGACCAGGAGCTGGTGCGCGCGGGATTCGCGGCGATCCTCGCCCGCCAGCCCGACATCGAGGTCGTCGGCGAGGCCGAGAACGGCCGCGCCGCGGTCGCACGGTCCGAGGAGCTGCGCCCCGACGTCGTGCTGATGGACGTCCGGATGCCGATCGTCGACGGCATCGAGGCCACCCGCCGCGTCGTCGCGCTCCCATCGCCGCCGCGCGTGCTGATGCTGACCACCTTCGACCTCGACGAGTACGTCTACGACGCGATGAAGGCCGGCGCGAGCGGCTTCCTGCTCAAGGACGTCCACCGCGACGAGCTCGCGCGCGCCGTGCGCACCGTCGCCCACGGCGATGCGCTGCTCGCGCCCGCGATCACCCGCCGCCTGATCGAGGACTTCGTCCGCCGCCCACCTCCCGCGAGCGGCCGCCCCAGCGCATTCGCCGAGCTGACCGGACGCGAGCTCGAGGTGCTCGCGCTGATCGCACGCGGGCGGTCGAATGCGGAGATCGGCCAGGACCTCTTCCTCAGCGAAGCCACGATCAAGACGCACGTCACCCGCATCCTGCAGAAGCTCACCGTCCGCGACCGCGTGCAAGCGGTGATCGCCGCCTACGAGAACGGCCTGATCCAGCCGGGAGTCGAGCCCTAGCCCGGTCGCGCGCCGATTGCGAGGGCTATGCCTCGAGGGCTTCCAAGATGAAGTGCGGGACCGCGTGCGTTGAGCATGTCGAGCGTGAGCGCCGCCAAGGCACCACGCCACGCTGGTTTGCGTGCGAGGCACATCGGCGCGCGGCGATCAACGTCGCGCGCAACCTCTCGAGCGGCATGAATCGGTCGCGGTCGCAGTCGCCCCGGCGGCGCGTCCGCGCCGGCGCAAGAAGCGAGCCCCCGTTGGCGCTCGGGTCGCTCGCGTGGCGATCGACGATGCAACGTGGGCGGCGTTCCGCGAGCTGTGCGGCGCAACGCCGGCGAGCGTTCGGCTCGCTCAGCTGGTCGAGGCCGATGTGCAGCGGGCACGTGAATCGACGCCTGAGTCGGAGGCGGTCGCGGCGCTTCGGTCGATCCGTGCGCATGTCGACCAGCTCGAGGCGTTCATCCGCGATTCGACCTCGCCCGACTGAGGGCAAGCCGCGCGGTCGGAGGTTCGAATCCTGCCTAGAGCGAAGCCAAGACCTCCGCCAGGCCGTCATCCTGCACGGTTCCGGTCACCTCGCGTGCCGCTTCGATCACGTCGTCGGGCGATTGGCCCATGGCGACGCCTCGCCCGCTCGCGGAGGCCCAGGTGAGCAGTTCGATGTCATTGCGGCCATCAGCCACTGCTATGACTCGTTCCCGCGGGATGCCCAGTTCGATGCGCACCCGCTCCATTGCCGTAGCCTTGTTCACGCCGTCGGCAGCGATGTCCATCCAGGTTGTCCACCCGACGGTCCAACACACACGTTGCAGCCCCATGTCCTGGATCATGGTGAGAAATCCCGGTGTCACGCGGTCAGGTGACATCACGATGACGCGAGTGACGGGACGGTCGAGCAGCTCGTAGAAGTCGACATGTTCACCGTCAAGCCCGATCGTGGTTTCCGGAAACGGGTCGGTGACTCGAAAGTGACCATGTTCGTCTTCGACCGCCAAATGGGCGTTCTCAACGTGCTTGCGGATCGACCGCAGCACACCTGTCGCGTCAAACGACTCCACCCATTCGCGGTCGTACCCGTTCGGCGCGGCGCAGGCGCGTCTCAGGGTGATCGCACCGTTGGAGCAGACCAGGAACTGCGGTGTGATGCCGAGGCGGTCGAGTACCGGGATCGTCGCGGCGCTGGACCGGCCGGTGGCGAACGTCACCGCGTGTCCGGCCGCGTCGAGACGGCGCACCTGCTCGCTCACGGCATCGCTGATGGACCCGTCGTCGCGGAGCGTCGTGCCGTCGATGTCGAGGGCGACGAGCCACGGCCCATCCTCATGGATCATCGGCTTTGCGGCGTCGCTGCGGCTGACACGAGGCCGGCGTCGCGCCTGAGTCGCCGCTGCGCTGCGAGGCTGAACAGGGCCAGGACTACCGTCACCGCGCTGTACCAGAGGACGGTCGGCACCAGGCCGAGGCTGTCGGTGAGTTGGCCGGCGATGACAACGGGCACTCCGAACGAGATGTAGGCGATGATGTAGATCACGGCGACGACCGCGGCTCGCTGATGCGCCGGCGCAAGCGGGAAGATCAACACCAAGGCCGCGGTGAAGCATGCCCCGAAGCCGATGCCGGCGATCGCCTGGCCGACGATCATGGTCGCCAGGCTGCCGGCGGCTGCGCCACTCATGATTCCGACGGCTCCGACGATGGACGCGTGGATGCCGATGGTCATCGCGCGCCGGGCGTCAAGACTGACGACGAGGAGCCCGGCCGCGGCCGACGCCGCCGGAGCGATCGACCCGGATAGGCCGTTCAGCAGCCCGCTGTTGAGATGGAAGACGCTGCGGACCATGCTCGGCGCGAGCCCGCCTGATAGGCCGGCGAGCATCCAGGTGGCCGCGATCACCGGCGCCGCCGCGGCCAGTTCCCTGCGGGTGGGAGGCGGGATGGCGACGCGCGGGATCAGCGCGCGCAGGGCACCAGGTGTGCGGGCCACGCTTTCGGGAGACAGCGCGATGACGACGATCCCGGCGATCGTGATGACGGTGAGGACGATGAAGACGATCGAGTTCGCCGTCGTCGTGAGCTGGATCGCGAGGCCGGCCAGCAAGGAGCCGGCCGCGAGACCGCCGGTCAGACCCACGCTGCCGAGGATCGTGCCGAGCCGCTTGCGACTCGGCGGGGCCAGTTCGACGAGCGCCGCGGTGAACGCGGTCGTCGCCGCGCCGGCGGCGCCACCCTGCAGGATGCGACCGGCGATCACCCATCCGATATCCGGCGCGACGAGCAACACGGCGTTCGATGCGACCTGAACGATCAGCGCACCGATCAGCACCGGACGCCGGCCGACATGGTCCGACAGCGACCCCAGCGTGAGAACGGTGGCGAGGAAGCCGATCGCGTAGACGGCGAACGCGAGTGTGAGCAGGGCCGCGGGGAACTTCCACTGTTCTCGGTAGTGCACGAGCAGGGGCGTTACCGCGCCCGCCGCGAGATACAGACTCGTGAACGCGATCGCCGCACCGGACAGCGCCACCCCGGCGGGGATGCCGGGGCGGCGGCGCGCGGCGCGCGTCTGGCTGGATGCCTGGGGCGCTCTCATGAGCATCCGACTAGCGGCCCGCGGCCGCGCGCTCGATCAGCCGGGTGATGGGCTCCGGGGCCTCGAGCATCGAGAGATGATCGGTCCGGCCTTCGACGATCACGCCGTGGGCGCGCCTGGCCATCGCGAGCTGCTCGGCGGGCGGGATCGCCTTGTCGCGCGTGCCCACGTAGAAGTAGCTCTTGAGGGACGCCCAGGCCGGGGGTCCGGAAGGCTCGCTCAGGAAGCTGAGGGTCACCGGGCTCTGGCTCGCCGCGAGAACGTCGGCCGTGCGCTTGGGCAGCTGAGCGGCGAGGATGTCGCCAAAGAGCGCGGGCTTGACGTAGGCGTCGACGTCGCCCGCGGGCGCGCCGGCGTACTGGACGAAGTTCAGGACCGTCGAGGGGTCCGGCACCGCCAGCGCGGAGCCGGGCCGAGCCGCCGTGAGCCCCAGCACGGTCTCACCCTGTGCCGGCGCGTAGCCGTTGAGATAGACGAGGGCCTTGACGGCGGGCGCCTGAAGGGCCGCGTTGGTGATGACGGTCCCGCCCACGGAGTGGCCGACCAGCACAACCGGGCCGGTGGTGGCCTGATTGATGAACGCGGCGACGTTGGCCGCGTCGATGGCCACTCCTCGCAGGGTGTTCGGAGCGTTGATCACCGTGTAGCCGTCGGCTTGCAGGCGGGCGGTCACACGGTTGAAGCTCGACGCGTCTGCCCACGCACCGTGCACGAGCACGATCGTCGGGCGGTGCGTCAAGGTCGCGGGATGCCGGTGGGCCGCGACGGAGACCGCCGGCGTCGACAGTGCGGCAATCGCCGCGGCGAGCACGCCGCATGTGATCGCACGGTGAGGCAGCGCGCGCGCACGGCGCGCTCTGGTCAAGATCATGATGATCCTCCCTGCGGCGGTGACGCCGCGAGTGATGGCAGGTGGGGTGAAGGAAGAGCTCAGCCGTCGACGAGCGACGGCGCGCGCGGAGCGCTGAGTGCGGCGCACGCCCAGTCCAAGGCGTAGTCGGCGATCTCCTCCCAGCCGTCTTGGCCGAGGGTGAAGTGCGAACGCCCGGGGAACTCCCGGTAGTCAGTCGTCGCGGCCGACTGCGCATAGTGCTTCGCCGCCGAGCGGTCGACCGACGCCGGGACCACGTGATCCTCGCCCCCGGCGATCAGCAGCAGCGGCGCACGGTCGCCGTTGCGGAAGTTCACGCTCGCGGGCGAGTGCGGATTGAAGTTCGCGAGTGCACCCTCGAAGAGGACCCGGCCAGGCCCGGGGACCGCGTAGCGCTCGTACACCGACCTTGCCTCGTCCTCGTTCATGGTGTTGGTGAACGCGTAGTGGAACTCGTCGAACGTCAGGGCAACGGCACGGTGCTTGTTGGCCGGGCTCTTCAGCACCGGGAAGGCCGACCTGAGCGTCGAGAGCGGCAGCTTGGTGATCCCCTTGACGGCCGCGGCGTGGATCGCGACGCCCGCGGCGCCCAGGCCGCGGTCGAGCAGGATCTC
>Ga0070683_100004748_pt1 | contig 11245 bp, 10 predicted proteins | sample KBSC713LmetaG_FD_64662 | JGI IMG/M metagenome (GOLD analysis project Ga0070683, IMG submission 64662) | Corn rhizosphere microbial communities from Kellogg Biological Station, Michigan, USA - KBS C7.1-3L metaG | ecosystem: Host-associated > Plants > Roots > Rhizosphere ...
TCTCCAGCTGTCGAAGGACGTCGGATGAAGACGCTCCTATCTATCGTCGCTCTCGCCGCCGCGCTTTCACCTATCGCGGCCGGCGCGCAGGCGTTTCCCGAATACGGCTCCATGATCGGCACATGGCACTGCACGTCGGCCGTCGGATCGACGGTCACGTATACGTTCGCGATGACGGACGATGGAGGCTGGCTCGCGTTGCGCTCGGTCTGGAACAATCCGAACGGGACCGGGTCGTCCGGTTTCTTCCAGAACTATTTCCGGCGCAATAGCGACGGCTCCGGCGTCGCGCTCAGCTACGGCAGCAACGGCTGGACGTTCCAGGGACGCTCTTCGTCGTGGACCGGGTCCGCGTTGACCTTCACCGGCATCCAGCAGACCGGCCGCGGCGACTACCGCGCTCGCGAGACCTTCACGTGGATCGCCGGTAAGCTGCAGCACCGTTGGCAAGAGTACTTCAACGGCGCGTGGCGCACGACCAGCGACACTAGCTGCGTCCGCGGCTAGTACGTCAACGCATAGATGGTGCTGAAGCCGCCGAGCCAGAGACGGCCGTCGGGGCCGGGGGTGATGCCTTCGGTACCCGCCTCGTTCGCGAGGACGATCGGGAACTCCGAGACCCCACCGGTAGAGAGCACGACGCGTCCGACGTTGGGCTTGTTGTTCTCGCTGAAGTAGAGGTTCCCGTCCTTACCGATGGCCAGAGCATACGGGAACGTGAGCGGCGGCAGTGCCGCCAATTCGGTGATGACGCCGGAGGTGGAGATCTTCAAGATATGGTCGCCGACGCCGGCCAGAGCGACGTCTTCCGTGGCGTAGAGGTTGCCGTCCGGCGCGCCGATGATGTTGAAGATGTTCTTGGACGTGATCCCGGCGGTGTAGGTGTGGAGCAGCGCGCCCGCGGTGGAGTATTGGTCGATGGCGCCGTTGCCGGGATCGGCCAGCCACAGATCGCCGTCCCCGCCGCTCGCGATGCTGCGCGGTACCACGCCCGCCGGCACCGGGTACGACGTGATCGCGCCGGCGGTGGTGATCTTGCCGATCGTCCGGTTGCCATAGTCGGCGAACCAGATGGTATTGTCGGCGCCGAGGGTGAGCGACTGGATGTGCGATCCGGGCAGCGCGTAGTTCGTGACGACGCCGGCCGGCGTGATCTTGTGGATGCCTGGGCCATATCCGCCGGCCCACATATTGTTGTCCGGACCGAGGATGATCGCGCCCGGTTGGCTGAAGGCGCCGGTCGGATACGTCGAGACGACGCCGGCGGCGGTGACGGCCGCGACGGCGTCGCCCGCCGGGGTGTTGAACTCGGCGAACCAGGTCCGTCCATCGGGGCCGCTAGCCCCTTGGTCCAAGGCCGCACCGTGGGGAATACCGGCGGTGAAGGTCCCGGAGACGGCGGGCGACGACTGCGGTATCACCACCGGCGCCGGGTTGTTCGAATTGGAGCCGCACCCGCTCGCGACGAGCGTGAAGATAAGAGCGGCGACCGTTGCCTTAAGGGTGTCGTGCACGCCTGCGGTGTTCATTGGCGTCCTACCGTTCCTTTCACGGATGCGAAGATCTTGGCGGTGTCGTAGCCGACGCCGTCCTTGAAGACGATCTCGGTCTTCTCGATGTCTGCGATGTCGGCGGACGGATCTCCGTCGACCAGGATCAGATCGGCGTTCTTCCCGACGGCGATCGAACCGATGCTCGCCTGTCGATCCAACGCGATCGCGCCGTTGAGCGTCGCGACCTTGATCGCTTCGAGCGGCGTGAGGCCGCCTTCGACCATCAGCTCCATATCGCGCCAGTCGCCCAGGCCGGCGATGGTCGAACCGTAACCGGTCGGATCGGGACCCTGCGTCAGCAGGCCGCCCATCCGGAAGTAGGCGATCTCGAACGCGACTTCCTTATCGAAGACGGACTTGGAGAGCGCGATCGCTGCGGGCGTGCGCTTCGCGAGCGCCGCTCGGATGCCGGTCACGTCGGCGACCGTCTCCGGATCTTCCATGTCGAGCATCTTCTGTTCGACCGCCGCGGGTTGCGGGACGCTGCCTTCGAAGTTCGCCAGCGTCGAACTCAACTCGACGTGATGCGCGAGCATCGACTTCAGCAATAGCTGCACCTTCGGGCCGTTCAGATCGAGCGTCGCGAGCGACTTGCGAACGGCCGCGCCGTCGCTCGTGCAGACGCCCGGCTTGTATCCAGGCACGAACTCGGTGTCGACGAGCAATCCGTGCTCGAGACTGTCGACGCCCATGCGGACCGCGTCGGTCAGGCCGATCGAGCAGAGGTGCGCGAGCACTTTCGCATGGCGGACGTGTGCCTCGGCGATGACCGCCTTCGCGATGTCGACCGGCAGGCTGGTATACAACTTGAACGACGTGACGCCGCGGTCGGCCCAATAGTCGACCGTCTGCTTCGCGTCCTTCTGCGAGCGCAGCGCGCCCATCTGGACGAAGAACGGCTCCCAGCCGGTCATATACGGGCTGGTCGCGGCGATGTGCGGACCGACCATCTCGCCGCGATCGATAGACGCCTTGATGTGCAGGTCGGTGTACGGCTCCACGCTGCCGGTCGTGCGGATCGTCGTGACGCCGGCGCCGAGATACAGACGCGGAAAACTCCACGGCATCTCGCGTACGATGAAGAGCGGTGCCGTCGAAGGGCCGACCGTGTCGTAGTACAAGTGATCGTGCGTTCCGACGATGCCGGGCATCAAGGACTTGCTCGTACCGTCGACGATCTTCGCGCCGGCCGGAACCGCGATGCCGTCCGCGCCGACGGCGACGATCTTGCCATGCGAGATCACGACCGTCTGGTTCTCGCGCGTCGCCGCACCGGTGCCGTCGATGACGCGGACGTGCTCGATGGCGATGACCGGATCGCCGTAGTCGATCACCGCGCTCGGCAACGGCGCCTGGAGCGTGTTGGGTACTTGGACGTCGTCGGCGTCGTCGGCGCGAAGCGGGGCGACGGTGGCGGCCGAAAGCAGGGCGATCAGGAGCAGGGCGCGCGAAGCGGACATACGGTTGACCCTCCTAGGTCCGTGGGTACAAGCCAGCCATACGCAATCCATTCTCGGAGGAGCACCTATGGTTTCATTCGGTCGAATCGCGCTGGCGGCGACGCTGGCCCTCGGCATCTCGGGAGCGGCCCTGGCCGCGCCCAACACCATGAATCACATGACCAACGCCATGTCGGCGCACGCCATGACGATCAACATGGGCGCGCAGAACGGCTCGAAGCAGGACGGCCAGGCCTGGCTCAAGGACACGCCGGGCGGTCTTTGGGTCAAGGTCATGGTCCACAACGAACCCCGGGGCGCGAGCGAGCCGGCCCATATCCATGCGGGTACCTGCGCTAAGCTCAATCCGGCTCCCTGGAAACCCCTCTCGAACATCGTCAACGGCAACTCGGTCACGACCCTCAAAGGCGTGACGATCGGCATGATCAAGAAGGGCCAGTACGCGATCAACGGGCACCAGAGCGCGGCCAACCTCAAGCGCTACGTCACCTGCGGCGACCTCTAAGACCGCCGCGGCCGATGACGCGAAGGCGTGGCGCGAAAGCGCTACGCCTTCGCGTTCTTGCGGTGGAAGAGCCCGACCACCAGCCCCGCTGCCATCAAGCAGAGCACGACGGAGCCGCCGTCGATGAACGTGAGGGAGAGCGGCTTCTGCTCGAACGTGTTCTGGACGAGCAGGTTGAGCGCGAAGATGCCGACCCCGAAGAACAACCCGAACTTCAGACCATGCACCGGCGGGTTCGGATCGGTGCTATCGTGGAGCGCGGTCTCGACCACGAACCCGATGACCAGCGCGACCACGAACGCGACGATATAGGGAGTGGCGCTGGGCTGGGCCGGCGGCGTGACCCCGGCGGCGGCCTGCCAGGCCGATCCGAGGGCGATGTACCAGACGGATTCGACGGCGTAGAAAGCGATGCCGGCGACCAGCGCCGAGACGGGGTTGAACTTCATAGTAGGATCCCCCTCGATCAAGCAAGCGACTATTAGGCGCCCTTCGCCTCGAGAGCGAGGGCTCATCCTGGCAGTTTTCTCCCTGGACAGCGTTCCGGCACGGGAGTATGATAGAATGGCCTATATCGTTAGGTGGAGGTAGTTCGTTGGCCCGGAAGAAATCGGCGACCTTGACCGAGGTCGAGCAGCAGATCATGGAAGTGCTTTGGGAGGCCGGCAGCGGGACCGTCGCCGAGGTGACCGAAGCGCTGACCCGCTACAAGAAGGTCGCGTTCAACACGGTCCAGACCGTGCTGCGTATCCTCGAGGACAAACGCTACGTCCGTCACCGCGCGGAAGGCCGCGCGTTCCGCTACACGGCGATCGTCGATCGCGATACGGCGTCCACCAGCGCGGTCAACTATCTGGTGCGGCGCTTCTTCGACGGAGCTCCCGGAAAGCTCGCCATGAATCTGATCGAGAACGAACGCCTGTCGCCCGAAGAGCTCGCCCAACTCAACGCGCTGATCGAGAAGGCGAAGCTCTAACCCATGCTCGAGGCGCACGTCGTTGCGGCCCTCGTCAACTCCACCTGGCAGAGCGCTTTGGTCGCGCTCGTCGCGTTCGTCGCCTTGCGCGCGTCCAAGCGCACGAGCGCGGCGGCACGTTGCGCCGTTTGGTACGGCGTCCTCACCGTCGTGGCGGTCTTGCCGATCGTCGACCTGACGGCATCGCTCTCGATCCACAGCGCGTCCATGCCGCGCGCGGTCGCCAGCCGGATCGTCGGACCGATCGTCGCTCGCGCGTCGATGCAGTCGTCGAATCCGTCGGCGGTCCTCGCGCTCTCGCCGGGAGAACCGCCGGTCGCCGAACGCATAGCGATCGCGATCGGCTCCGTCGCGCCATGGATCGAACGCGCGTGGCTCGCGGTCGCGTTGCTGCTCGCCCTGCATCTGCTCTACGAGACGGTCCGACTCGTCCTTGCGAAGGGTCGCGTCGTTCCGCTCGATCGCGTGGTCGTGGTGCCCCCCGGCACGCGCACGTTCCGGGTCGCCGCCTCCGACGACGTCGAGACGCCGTGCGTGCTCGGCCTGTTCGACCCGATCGTCGTCCTGCCGCGCGCGCTCGCCCGCACGCTCTCGGATGAGGATCTCGCGCGGGTCGTGCTGCACGAAGCCGCGCACGTCGAACGGCGCGACGATTGGATCCACCTGCTCGAACGCGCCCTTCACGTCGCGTTCTTCTTCAACCCGATCGTCCATGCGATCGGCCGCCGGCTCGAGGTCGAGCGCGAGATCGCCTGCGACGACCTAGCCGTCGCGCGCTGCGGCAACCGGCTCGCATACGCGTCGTGTCTCTCGAGCCTGGCCGTCGTGCTCTCGGGCGCCCGTCCGGCGCCGGTGCCCGCGCTATTCAGCGGACGGCGCCAACTGATCGTCCGGGTCGAACGCCTGCTCGATGCCGGACACGACGGATCGACGCGCACCGGTCCGCGCGCGCTCGTCGCCCTCGCAGCGGTGGTCGCGGTCGCTTTCGTCGTCGCGCACTTCGGCATGCCGGTCCGCGCGCAGTTCGCGAAGGTCGCGGATATGCCGAAGGCCGCCGTGTGGACCCCTGCGGCGCCGAAGGTCCGCACGCCGATCGCGAAGCCGCGCTTCGCACCCCCGGTACGGCACGCCGCAGCCGCACCGGCCGCGCGGGCTCGCGTCGCAACCCCGGCTCGCGTCGCACCTCCGGCTCGCGCCGCGCTGCGACTCCCGCGTCGACGGAGCGTGAGCGAACTGATCCTGATGCGCAAACACGACGTCAGCGCGAAGTTCGTCGCCGATGTCGATACCGTGCTCGAGGCGAACGAATCGACGGTCGCGATCGTCGCGCTGCGCGATCACGACGTGACGCCGGCGTACCTCGCTCGCCTGAAGGGCGCCGGCGTGATCTCGAAGTGCGGCTTCGATTTCGTCCGCTTGCACGACCACGGCGTGACGCCGCGCGTCGTCGCGATGCTCCAGCGTCGCTTAGGCGGCCTCAGGAACAAGATGACCATCGAACAACTGGTCCGGATGGCCGACGCGGGGACCTAGAGCCTTTCGCCGCGAATCGGCGCGGATGGAGGTTCTTTGATGTCGGTCCCTCGCGCGAACGATTTCACCATCCGAGTCGGAACGATCAACGGCTCCGGGAGCCAGTCGTCCAACCTGGTCCTGACCAACGCGATCTTCCGGCTCGGCATCCCGGTCGCGCCGAAGAACGTCTTCCCCTCGAACATCGAGGGCCTGCCGACCTGGTTCGACGTGCGGATCTCCCCCGAGGGCTATCAATGCCGGTCGCGCGACGTCGATCTGCTGGTCTCGCTCAATCCGGCGACCTGGGCGACCGACGTCCCGACCGTCAAGCCGGGCGGGGTGGTCGTGCACGAGGCGACCTATCCGATGAACGGCGACGTCGTCCGCGACGACCTGACGTACTATGCGGTGCCGTTCGCCGCGATCGCCAAAGAGCACATCGAGGCGGGCGACCTGCGCAAGTACCTCACCAACATGATCTACGTCGGCGTGCTCGCCGAGTTGCTCGGCATCCCGCCCGAGACCATCGAAGACGCCGTCCGCGGCCAGTTCAAGAGCAAGCCGAAGGCCGTCGACACCAACATGGACGCCGTCCGGCTCGGCATCGACTATGCCAAGGAGCACCTCACCAAGACCGACTCGTACCGCCTCGAACCGATGACCGGCAAGACCGACGGCCTGCTCTTCATGGACGGCAACCGGGCCGCGGCGCTCGGCTGCGTGCAGGCCGGCTGTACGGTCGCCGCCTGGTATCCGATCACGCCGTCCTCCTCGCTCTGCGAGTCGTTCATCGCGCTGACGGACAAGTACCGCATCGATCCCGCGACCGGCGCCAAGAACGTCGCCATCATCCAAGCCGAAGACGAACTCGCCTCGATCGGCATGGTGATCGGCGCCGGCTGGGCCGGCGCGCGCGCGATGACCTCGACGTCGGGTCCCGGCATCTCGCTGATGGCGGAGTACGTCGGCTATGCCTACTTCGCAGAGATCCCGGCGGTGATCTTCGACGTGCAGCGGGCCGGACCGTCGACGGGCCTGCCGACCCGCACCATGCAGGCCGACCTCGCGTTCGCCTACGCGCTCGGACACGGCGACACCAAGCACATCGTGCTGCTGCCCGCGACCATCGACGAGTCGTACGACTTCGCGATGCAAGCCTTCGATCTGGCCGAGCGTTTCCAGACGCCGATCTTCGTGCTGCTCGATCTGGACCTCGGCATGAACTCGTGGCTGACCAAACCGCTGCCGTATCCGGAGAAGCGCTTCGATCGCGGCAAAGTCCTGACCGCCGACGACCTGAACAAGCTCGAGTCGTGGGGTCGCTATCGCGACGTCGACGGAGACGGCATCCCGTATCGCACGGTGCCCGGCACGAACCACCCCAACGCCGGATTCTTCACGCGCGGCACCGGTCACGACGAGCAGGCGCGCTACTCGGAGATGCCCGACGTCTGGCTGCGCGGCTTGGACCGGCTCGTGAAGAAGCACGACACCGCGCGCACGGTGGTGCCCGCGCCGATCCTCGACGAGAACAACCATCCGATCGCGATCCTGGCCTTCGGCACGACCCACCATGCGGTCGTCGAAGCCCGCGAACGCCTTCGAGGCGACGGCATCGAAACCGACTACGCGCGGATCTGCGCGCTGCCGGTCTCGCCGGATCTGGCGGCGTTCATCGGCCGGCACGAACGCGTCTACGTGGTCGAGCAGAACCGCGACGGCCAGCTCTACGGGATCCTCCGCCAAGAGCTCCCGACGCATCTGATCTCGCGCCTGCATTCGGTGCGGCACTACAACGGGGTGCCGATCGACGCGCACGCGATCGTCGACCCGCTGCTCGAAGCAGAACGCGCTCCCGCCGTGATCGCGGACTAGAGGACGATATGGCCAGCAACGCTCCCGCCACCAACATCAACATCATCGGGCTCTCGCGCGACGTCTATAAGGGTCTGCCGACCACGCTCTGCGCCGGTTGCGGGCACAACTCGATCACCAACCATCTGATCAAGGCGCTCTTCGACTACGGCGTGCAGCCGCATCTGCTCGCCAAGATGAGCGGCATCGGCTGTTCGTCCAAGACGCCCGCCTACTTCGTCGATCAGGCGCACGGCTTCAACAGCCTGCACGGGCGGATGCCCTCGGCCGCGACCGGCGCGAAGCTGGCCAATCGGGAACTCGTGGTGCTCGGCATCTCGGGCGACGGCGACACCGCCTCGATCGGCCTCGGACAATACTGCCACATGATCCGGCGCAACGTCGACGTCACCTACCTGGTCGAGAACAACGGCTGCTACGGTTTGACCAAAGGGCAGTTCTCGGCGACGGCCGACGTCGGCTCGACCATGAAGAACGGCCGTCCGAACGAGTACGACGTGATCGACGTGTGCGGCCTGGCGATCGAGCTCGGCGCGACCTTCGTGGCGCGTTCGTTCTCGGGCGACGGCAAGCAGCTGGTCCCGCTGCTGCAGGCGGCGTTCGCGCACAAAGGCACGGCCATCCTCGATATCGTCAGTCCGTGCGTGACGTTCAACGATCACGTCGGCTCGACCAAGTCGTACGCCTACGTGAAAGATCACGACGTGCTTCTCCACGCGCCCGACTTCATCCGCAAGAGCGAAGAGGTCGTCGTCGATTACGAACCGGGCACCGTCCAGGACATCGCCTTCGAAGACGGTTCGCACGTGCTGCTGCGCAAGCTCGATCGTGAGTACGATGCGACCGACCGGATCGCGGCGCTTGAGACCATCCACAAGACGCGCGAATCCGGCGAACTGGTCACCGGTCTGCTCTACGTCAACACCGCGACGCCGGATCTCTCGACCCGGGAGAGACTGCCGGTCGAACCGCTCGCACGTCTCGACGAAGCCGCCCTGCGCATCTCGCGCGACGACTGGGCGAAACTGATGGCGACCTAGGGAGCGGCCACCGGAGCCCGCAGCGATTCGCTCGCGCGGGCGACGATCTGGGTCTGGGCGGCTTTGAACGCCGCGACCACCGTCGGGTCGAAGTGCAGACCGCTCTCGCGCGCGATCTGGTCGCACGCGTGGCCGGCCGAGATGGCCCCGCGGTACGGACGCTGGTGCATCATCGCGACGAACGCGTCGGCGACCGCCACGATGCGGCCCATCACCGGGATCGCCTCGCCTTTGAGACCGGCCGGATAACCGGCGCCATCGAAGCGCTCGTGGTGCGTGCGCGCGATGCGTTCGGCCGCCTGGAAGGTGCGCGAGCGCGAGCCGCCGAGGATGCCCGCGCCCGCCTCGGCGTGACCGCGCACGAGCGCGCGCGCCTGCGGGCTGAGCGGAGCGTTGCCCGTGAAGATGCTGTCGGTGAACGAGAGCTTGCCGATGTCGTATACGAGCGTCGCGTCGTGGATCAGCTCGATATCGTCGGCCGCGAGATTCATGTTGCGCGCCAGGATCACGGCGATGTCGCGGACCGCCCGCAACTCTCGGGCCGAATCGGTGTGTCGCAGCTCCATCGCCCGGACGAGCCGGTCGACGGCGGAGCGCTCCTGCGCGGCGATCGCGTTGCGCGACTCGGCGAGTTTGCGACCGTCGTCGTCGTTGAGGCGCTCGGCCTCGCGCCGTAACGAGCTGAGCAGGACCAGCGTGCGGACCTGCGCGGTGAATTCGAGGGTGTCGACCGGCTTGCGCAGCAGCGCGTTCACCCCGCCGCGGAACGCCTCTTTGGCGGCGTCTTTGTCGTCGATCGCCGAGATCAGCAGCACCGGCACGCTCGCGCGATGCGGCATGCCGCGCAGCTCGCGGGTGAACTCGACCCCGTTCATGCCGGGCATCGCATAGTCGATCACGACCAGGTCGGTCTCCATGCCGGCGATCCAACGCAGCGCTTCGGCGGGGGAGACGAAGGTCATGACGTTGCAATCCGCCGCGGTCTTCACGACGCGGGCGAACAGGTCGAGGTTTGGCGCGTAGTCATCGACGATGACGACTGTCTGCATGCAAGAAGCCTTTGAAGATGTAGTAGAACGGCACGGCCGCGACGAGTATTCCTAGCCCGACCAAGCTGTCGCCTGGCGACCGAACGAAAAGATTGAGTACGATTGCCCACGCCGTCAGGCCGAACAGGGCGGTCGTCACCGGATGCCCGGGCATCTGGAAGCCGACCTCGAGGCCGCTCCCCCGATCCCGCGCCCGAAAGACGAACAGCGCCACCGCCGCCAGCCCGAAGAAGACGTCGTCGACGGCCGTCACGTAGTTGAGGATCTGGTCGTACGAGCCCACCATCAAGATCGTCAGCGTCACGAGGCCCTGGACGGCGATGGCGGCGACCGGCACCAAGGTCCGCGGATGGAGCCAGGCGAGGAACGGGAAGAACGTCCGGTCCTCGGCCATCTGGAAGTAGACCCGCGGCGAGACCAAGACCTGGTTGCTCAAGAACCCCAGCGTCGAGAGCGCGATCAGCAGTGCGACGAGCCGCTCGCCGAGCGGTCCGAAGACCTCGCGCGCGACGTCCGACGACGGCGTGGTGGTGGCCGCCAGCCCGCCTTCGCCGAGCACCCGCAAGTCGATCGCGGTCACGGCCAGATAGAGCGCGACCACGCCGACGACGCCGTAGATCATCGCGCGCGGCAGCGCGCGCGCCGGGTCCTTGAGCTCGCCGGTCATGAACGACGCGGTCTGCCAGCCGCTGTACGAGAAGAAGACGGGGACCAGCGCGAGGCCCATCATGCCGAGCAGGGCGGGCGAATGCGTCAACGTGTCCTGCACGTGCTGCGCGGCGACGGCGGCGTTCGGCGCGAACAGGCCGACGGCGACCAGTCCGGCGAGCGCCGCGATCTTGGCGATCATGAAGACGTTCTGCGTCGTGGTCCCGGTCCGGACGCCGAAGCAATTGATGACGGTCAGCACGACGATCAGCACCGCGCCGACCAGACGTTCGTCGACGTGCAGTCCGGAGAGCGGCGTGACGTACGCGCCGAGCGTCACCGCGGCGCTGGCCATGCCGCCGCTCTGCGAGACGAGCAGCAGCGTCCAGCCGTAGGCGAACGCGACGACCGGGTGAAAGGCGTCGCGGATGTAGGCGTAGAGGCCGCCGTCGGCGGGGCGGCGCGCGGCCAGCTCCGCGAACAAGAACGCGCCGATCAGCGCGAAGATGCCGCCGACGCACCACGCGATCAGGATCAACGGCGTGGTATGCAGCTCTTTGGCGACGACCGAAGGGTTGCGGAAGATGCCCGATCCGATAATGCCGCCCATCACGATCAGGGCGG
>Ga0070683_100004750_pt1 | contig 11242 bp, 10 predicted proteins | sample KBSC713LmetaG_FD_64662 | JGI IMG/M metagenome (GOLD analysis project Ga0070683, IMG submission 64662) | Corn rhizosphere microbial communities from Kellogg Biological Station, Michigan, USA - KBS C7.1-3L metaG | ecosystem: Host-associated > Plants > Roots > Rhizosphere ...
GAATGGGCGATCGTGGATTCGAACCACGGACCTCCGCCTTATCAGAGCGGCGCTCTAACCAACTGAGCTAATCGCCCGGCAGCGTTCGATTCTAGCCAGGTGGGGGCACCCCTTGAGGGGACGGAGCCCCGAGGGCTCGGCGCTAAGATGAATCGAGGTCAGCCATGCAGGAAATGGTCATCTACGGGGTCAGCTTCGACCTGGGCAGCAAACAGCCCATCGTCCTGCTGAAGACGGCCGACGGAAACCGGTTCCTCCCGATCTGGATCGGCCACCCCGAGGCCGCGGCGATCCTGATGAAGCTCCAGGGCGCCTCCAGCCCGCGACCGATGACCCACGATCTCCTGTCCGACATGATCGACCACCTCGACGGGCAGGTGGTCCGGATCACGGTCACCGAGCTCAAGGAGTCGACCTTCTACGCATCGATCACGGTGCAGCAGAACGGCTCCGAGCTCGAGATCGACTCGCGGCCGTCCGACGCAATCGCGCTCGCGGTCCGCGCCGACGCTCCGATCTTCGCCGCCGACGACGTGATCGAGGAGTCCGCGATCGAGTTCGAGGGCGAGGAAGTGAACGAGGAGGAGATCGTCGACGAGTTCAAGCGCTTCCTCGACGACGTGTCTCCGGACCAGTTCGCGGTCGGCGAGGAAGAGAACAGCTAGCCGCTAGCGCCCGATCCAGTCCACGAAGACGTTCTTGCCGGCCGGGAGGCTGATCAGCCGGTACGGGTACGTCACGTGCGGGTCGACGTGCTCTGCGACGCCGGGTGAGCGCTCGCGCACCTCGACCGTGATTCCGTCGTCCTTCTCGGTCGCGCCCAGCATGTCGATTGTGTAACCGCTGCTCGAGCGGGCGCCGGTCGCCAGCAGCAGGAGCTGCCGGGACGAGAAGTCGATCCTCGGCACGCGCTTCGCGCCGGTCCGGGTGAGGAACGCCTCGAGCTGGGTGCGGTCGCGGAAGAGCCGCCGTTGCTGATACGTGATCTGCAAAGGGCCGACTGAGAACGCGCGCCACTCGACGGGACGAGTCTTCGACCCGGGAACGAGGAACGCGATCAGCGCCACGGCCGCGAGCGTTACCGCCAGCGCGACCGCGACGCTAGTAGTAGATGTAAACCGCTTCGCCGTAATAGCTCGACGCGAAGAGAATTGGCGCGACCCAGAGCGGGACGCGAACGCAGCCGTGGGACGCCGGGTACGAGGGCACCGACGGATAGCCGTGGATCGCGAACCCGCGCAGGAAGAAGTTCGAGTCGAACATTCCGGTCGGAAGCGTCCCAGAGACCTTGCTGTAGATGTGCCAGAGCCCGACCGGAGTGTTCCCCGTTGCGCCGGTCGAGACGTGGACGACCCTCATCACGTGCCCGTGGTCGACCTCGAACAGCACCTGCTTCGACTTGTCGACCTCGAAGTGATGCCCGTAGCGGAACCGCGGGTGCGGCGTGTGCGCGCTCTGCAGGCGACGCCAGACGTCAGGGGTCATCTGTCCCGTCCGGGCGAGGCCGTTCACCTTCTGGAAGGCGATGACCGCATCGGCGGTGTCGTACGAATAGAAGCCGTCGACGCCGCGAGTCGCGTAGTGGAGCTGGGCGAGGCGTCGCTCGACGACGCGGACGCTCGGGCCGCGTGACCCGAGCCCCAGGTAGGGCAGGAAGACGTTCGCGTGGACGGTCTTCTTCCGGGGGCTGAACGGCCCGGAGGGCGTGACCGTGATCCGCACCTTGTAGTTGGCGACCCGCGTCGTGCTCAAGCGCAGGCTCGCGTGGTCGCCGAAGGTCTGCGCCGCGAGCTCATGGCCCGAGCGCCAGATGCGGACCTTCATCGTCCCCGAACCGCTGGGTCTCAACTTGGCGCGGAGCTTCAGCGGCCGGCCGACGGCTCGGGCTCGCTGCATCGCGACGTCGAGCGCGGGGCGCACAGGGACGGCGACGGCATTCGAGCCGACGACGTCGAAATGCGCGGCGTACGTGGCCGGAACGGCCTGCTTGACCTTGAAGGCGAAGCGCCCCTTCTTGTCAGCCTTCGTCGAGCGCAGCGGCGTCGTGCCCGAGTAGAGCGTGATCGGTGCGCCACGCAGCGCGGGGGCGATCCGTCCCTTGAAGGTCGCGCGCCGGCCGTAGGTCGCCATCTTCGGCCCCCTCAGGGTGAGCTGTGCCGAGGTGATCATGACGGAGGCCTGCGCCGTCGTTCCGTCCGCGGCGGTTCCGGTGACCGTCGCTGTGAACCGGCCCGTCGCGTACTGGTGCTGGACGACTGGCCCGTCGGCCTGGGCCTTGTCCCCGAGATCCCAGTGGTAGGAGACCGCGTCACCGGCCGCGCTGAGCGTCACGGCGAGCGGCGCCTGGCCGGTGGTCGGTGTCGCCTGAATGCTCACGTTCGGCTTGGCCTGCGCCGGCGCGGCCCAGACGAGAAAGATCAGAACCGGCCCGAGCCGCCGCATCGATCGAAGATTAGTTACCGGTCGCGATGCCGATCGCAAGCCCGAAGGCGTTGAAGGACGCATGGAGGAGCATGCCGGGATAGATGCTTTCCGTTTTCGCCCTCAGGTAGGCAAGTCCCGCTCCGAAAACTGCGATCACCGCGAAGCCCGCTATCAGCCCGTGCACGAGAGCGAACGAGAGGCCGACGAGGACGATCGCCGGGTACTGCCCGAACTGCTCGAGGAGCCCGTAGCCCACGCCGCGGAAGAGGAGCTCCTCGACGATCGGCGCGATCACGACCACGACGACGCAGAACGCAGCGAACGGCGCGGCTCGGCTCGAGTCCCAGTGTTCCGGGATGAGCCCCTGCTCGCGTTCGGCGTTCGCGAACTGGGCGACGATCGCGCTCACCACGAACACGGTGAGGATCACGGCGGCGCCGATCCCAGCCGCGCGCCTCCACGAGGGTGGTCGCCGGAACGCGAGGAAGGCCCGTCGGTCGAGCCCACGCGTCAGGAGCAGCACGATCCCGAGCATGAGCGCGTACTGGATCGCGCCCAAGATGCTCGAGCTCCACCGGTAGGCGACGTCCTTCTCCGGCGCGCCGCTGCTGAGCTGCGCCGCGTAGGCGATCGCCGCCATGAATCCGACGAGGGTGCACCAGCCGGCGAGCCGCCACTTCATGCGCGCGCCCGTCAAGCGACCCATTGCCAGAGCGCCCACTGCGAGACGGCGACGCCGAGAAAGAGTGCGCTCACTCCCACGATCACGGTGTGGGCGCGAGGATTCCGGCCGATCGAGGCGAGGGCGAGGAAGAGCGGGAAGATCACGAGCCCGAACCGCGGTAGGGACAGCAGCGGCCAGCGGTCGCTGGGCATGCTCAGCGGGATCGCCAGGCTCAACGTCGAGAAGAGCCCGTACGGGGCCCCAAAGCGACGCCAGGCGACCACGGTCAGGATCGCGAACAGCACGAGCGCGGCCAGGCATTCGAGGTTGATGACCGCGACCCTCATGGGGTCGGTGTCGGTGACTGCGGGCCAGTACGTGTGCGTGTGCGAGCCCGAGGCGAGCTGCCGGACGCCGGCCCAGCCGGCTCGCAGGCCCTCCCAGATCCCGCCGAGCGGGCCGGCCCGCGAGAGCTCCCGCGACCAGAAGCCCTGGGCGTGGAGGAACTCGAACGGGTCGCCGCGCTGGATCCAGAGCAGGAGCGGATAGGCCGCGAACATGAGCGGCGCGACCGCGAGGCGGGCGACGCTTCCGCGCCGGTCGGGCGAGCGCCATGCGATCAGCGCGAGCGCGGGGAGAAGGGCGACGGCGACCGGGCGGGTCAGGAGCGCGAGGCCGCAGGTGAGCCCTGAGGCGAGGAATCGCCTGCGTTCCGCGAGCAGGAACGCGGCAATGCTCAGGAGGAGGTAGAGCGACTCGCTGTAGACGGCCTGCAAGAAGAGCGCCATCGGGAACAGGGCGAGGTAGAGGACCGTCCGGCGCGCCCCTTCGGCGCCCAGGCGCCCCTCGGCGAGTCGGTACAGAAGCACGAAGGACGCAAGCCCTGCCGCGAGCGAGACGACGATCCCGGCCAGGACGAAGTGGCCGAGGAGCGCCCGCCCCAGCAGGCCGACCGTGGCCGGATACAGGGGGAAGAAGGCGGTGGCCGACCGAGCCAGGTTCTCGTAGCCGTGCTCGGCGATGCGCAGGAAGAAGACGCTGTCCCAGCGGGCCCAGACGTCGGTGACGGCGCCCAGGTCGTGGGTGACGGACGGGTCGTCCCAGTGCGCGGCGTTCGGATGCCGGTTCGGCTCGAAGGTGAAGAAGGCGAAGAGGGCCGCGGCCCAGATCGCGACACGGCTCCAGAGGAAGATCTCGATAGCCGGATTGCGCGAGCGGGGCGGGGCGGGCAGCTGGCTCGCCTCGGCACGTTGCTCGCGGAGCCGTTGACCCGCACTCACGACGGCCGGATCATACGGGCGTGGACGAGCGGTATTTCACGGTCGAGGAGGCCAACGCGGCGCTGGCGGAAGTGCGCCCGCTGACCGAGGAGCTCGTCTCGCACCGGCGGGCTCTCGTCGAGCTCCAGGAGCGTCAGTCGGCGCTGACGACGCGGATAGCGGGAAACGGCGGCAACGTCGAGCCGAGCGAGTTGCAGGAGGTGCAGGCCGGGCTGGACGAGGAGGTGGCCGGGATCGCGCGGTGCGTGGCGCGGATCCACGAGCTGGGGGCGCTGGTGAAGGATCTGGACGACGGTCTCGTCGATTTTCCGGCGCAGCGCGGCGACGAGGACGTGTTGCTCTGCTGGCGGCTCGGTGAGGACGAGATCGAGTTCTGGCACGGGGCGGACGAGGGCTTCTCGGGCCGCAGGCCGCTCCCGCTCTAAGCCTCCACCCACTCCCACAGCCCCACCCTGGGTGGGGAGAGAGGTTCCACCCGCCACCCGCGGTGAGCGTAGCGCTCGATCCGCGCCACTTCTGTGCCGATTCCGTGCGGATTTTGCCGCGCCCGGCGCTGAGGATCACCGCGCTGCCCGTCGAATAGAACGCGCATGGAAATCTGGCAGCGCTGGCTCCTCGTCGCGGGGATCGTCCTCGGCACGATCATCGTCGCCAAGATGGTCGACTGGCGCATGTCCCGCGCCGACCTGCCTCCGGCGGCCGTCACCCGCTACCGCGTCCTGCGCCGCAGCCTGATGACGGCGATCATCTTCGTCGGCGTCCTCTCTGCGCTCCTCGTCGTCCCGCAGGTGCGCGCGGTCGCCGCCGGCCTGCTCGCCTCCTCGGCGATCGTCGGTCTCGTCGTCGGCCTCGCCGCCCAGCGCCCGCTCGCCAATTTCGTCGCCGGAGTCGTGATCGCGTTCACCCAGCCGCTCCGGATCGGCGATCTCGTGGAAGTCGACGACACGGAAGGGATCGTCGAGGAAATCGGCCTCACCTACACCTTCATCAAGACCTCCGACAACGCGCGCCTCGTGATCCCGAACGAGAAGCTGGCCTCGGATACCATTCGCAACTCCACCATCGTCAGTCGGGAGAAGCTCGCTCAGGTGTCGGTCCAGGTTCCCCTCGACAAAGATCTCGACGCGGTGGTCGACCTGCTCAGAAGCGAAACGGCCGGCGATCCCCGCGCAGAAGTGCTCGTGAGCGGTCTCAACGGGACGGCCACGGTCACGGTGCGCTCATGGGCGCCCGACGTCGGCGACGTCGAGCACGTCGAGAGCGAGCTCCGCCGGCGTGTAGCGCGCCGCCTGCGGGAAAAGAAGCTCCTGTGACTCCGCCTCCTCGCAACGGTTCCGGCCGGCGGCGACCGCCGGTCCATCCGATCAACCGGCGCCGCCAGCGCCGCCGCACGCAGGCTCGGCGCAGGCGCAAGCTCGCAGTCCTTGTCGTGCTCGTCCTGGGGATCTTCGCCGTCATCGGAGGAGTCGGGTTCGGCGAAGCCCAGTCGGTCAACCGCGGCTGCGACCTCGGGCGGCTGAAACCGGTCCTCAAGGACTCGAACTCGTTCATCTACGCGGCCGACGGCTCCCGCCTCGGCTCGATTCCCGCCGAGAGGAACCGCCAGCCCGTCCCGCTTGGTCAGATCAGCCCGTGGATGGGCAAGGCGACCGTGGCGATCGAGGACCGCCGCTTCTACGAGCACGGCGGCGTCGACTTCGTCGGCATCGCCCGCGCCACCGTCAAGGACATCCAGGCCGGGAAGACGGTGCAGGGCGGCTCGACGATCACGCAGCAGCTCGTTCGCAACCTCTACATCCGCCACCGAGAGCGAACGGTCCGCCGCAAGCTCGTCGAGATGTGCCTCGCGTGGAAGCTCAGTCGCCGCCACTCGAAGAAATGGATCCTCGGCAACTACATGAACACCGTCTACTACGGCAGCCACGCCTACGGGATCGAGGCAGCCTCGCAGACGTATTTCTCCCGGCACGCAAGCAAGCTCTCGCTCCTGCAGTCGGCACTGCTCGCCGGTCTGCCGCAGGCGCCGTCGATCTACGACCCGTTCAAGAACCCCGAAGCGGCGATCGTCCGCCGGAACCAGGTTCTGCTCGCCCTCTACAAGAGCGGCGACATCAGCTACGGGAACTACCGCGAGGCGATTCGCACCCGAGATCTCCACCTGAGGCCCGGCAAGCTCTACACGCGGATCCGCGAGCCCTACTTCTTCGGCTTCGTCCGCGATGAGCTCGTGAAGAAATACGGCGCGCAGACCGTCCGCTCCGGCGGGCTCAAGGTCTACACGACGATCGACCCTCGCATGCAGCGCGCCGCCGAGCGCGCGATCAAGGACACGCTCTACTACGACAACGACCCCGCGTCGGCGATCGTCGCCATCGACCCCCGGAGCGGCGCGATCAAGACGATGACCGCGGTCACCCCGGGCCGCACCGGGAACCAGTTCAACCTCGCGGCCCAGGCCCGCCGTCAGGCGGGCTCGACCTTCAAGACGTACGTCCTCACCGAGGCCGTCTCCGAAGGCATCGATCCCGACACGACGAGCTACCTCTCGGCCCCGCTCCACTACCAGCCCGACCCGTACACGCCCCCGTGGGACGTCTCCACCTACTCGAAGACGTACGTGGGCTCGACGTCGATCACGCACGCGACGCTCCTCTCCGACAACACGGTTTACGCGCGCCTCACGCTCGACCTCGGGGCGGACAAGGTTGCCGCGATGGCGCACCGCCTCGGAATCCGCTCGTCCCTCAAGACGAACGAGGGCATCTATGTCCCGTCGATGGGCCTCGGCTCGATCGGCGTCTCGCCCCTCGACCAGGCGTCCGCGTACGCGACTCTCGCCGCGGGCGGGATCTACTCCGAGCCGATGGCGATCCACAAGGTCGTCTATGCGGACGGCAACGAGGACCGGGACAGCGGCTGGGGGCGCCCCAAGCGCAAGCGCGTCATCGCCGATTGGGTCGCCGACGAGGTGACGAAGATCCTCGAGCAGAACATTCAGTCGGGGACGGGCGTGGGCGCGAACATCGGTCGCCCCGCGGGCGGCAAGACGGGCACCACCGAGAACCACGCCGACGCCTGGTTCTGCGGGATCACCCCCACGCTGACCGCTGCCGTCTGGGTCGGCTACCCCCAGGCCGAGATCCCGATGACGAGCGTGCACGGCATCTCGGTTGCGGGCGGCACGTTCCCGGCCACGATCTGGCGCCTGTTCATGGAGGAGTCGATCGGCCCGACCCCGGTCCGCGAGTTCCCGGAGGCCCATTCCTCGCCGATCTGGCACACGTTCACGACCGGCAAGTACGCGGGCGAAGCCCCGCCCCCGTCCTCCTACTACCAGCCGCCGGCCACCCCGACGACGACCGAGACCGACGGCCAGGCCCCACAGCCTCCGCCCCGGCAGAACCCACCGCCACCGCCTGCGGTACCCCCGCCCCCACCGCCTGAACCGCTCCCGCCGCCTCCGCCCGAGCCGCCTCCGCCGCCGGCCTCGCCTCCACCTCCGCCCTAGACGTGAAACTCGCGGCGCGCGTGTCGGCGCTCGCTGCGCCCGTCTTCCTTCTGGCGTGCGCGGTGCCCGACGGAGGCCTCTTCCGGGCCGAGCGCTACCGCGACGTCCATCTCTACGGCATCTACGCGGACGGGTTCTTTCGCGGCGAGGTGCCCTATCGGGACGTCTTCGTCGAGTATCCGCCGGGCGCGTTTGCGGTCTTCATGCCACCTGCCGTGCTCCCGGGCGGCGCGTACAACGCGGCCTTCAAGACGCTGATGGCGCTCTGCGGGATCGCAGCGCTCTTCTGCGTCGTGCTGATCCTGGTCACGATCGGGGTGCGCGGGCGCCGGCTCTACGCCGCGGCTGGGATCTTCGCGCTGTCGCCGCTCGCGGTCGGCCCCATCTCGCTGAACACCTATGACCTGTTCCCCGCCGCGCTGACCGTCGGCGCGCTGGCCGCCCTTCTCCGGCGCCGCGAGCTCCTCGCGTTCGGGCTCCTGGGCCTGGCGGTCACCGCGAAGCTCTACCCGCTCGTCCTCGTTCCGCTCGCAGTGCTGTATGTCTGGTCGGTCGCGGGCCGGGCCCGGGCTCTGCGTTCGCTCGCGGTTCTGGCCGGAGTCGTGCTCGTGGTGATCCTCCCGTTCGCGATCCTCGGCCCGGACGGGCTCTGGGACAGCTTCCACGCCCAGTCGTCGCGGGGCCTGCAGATCGAGAGCCTCGGCGCGGCGTTCCTGCTCGCGGGGCACCGGATCGGCGCCTACGAGGCGTCGGTCGTCCACGGCACGACGGGCGCCGCCACGCGCGACCTCACCGGATCGCTCCCTGACGCGCTCGCCACGTTCGGCTCGATCCTCCAGCTCGCGGCCGTCGGCCTCGTCTGGCTCCTCTTCGCGCGCGGCCCGAGAAGCGCCGAACGCCTGCTGCTGGCCTCGACCGCCGCGGTGGCCGGGTTCCTCGCGTTCAACCGCTTCGTCTCGCCGCAGTACGTCGTCTGGCTGATCCCGCTCGTCCTGCTCGTCCCCGGCCGATCGGGCGCCGCGGCGATCGCGATGGTCGGAGCGTCGCTCGTCCTGGCCCAGATCTGGTTCTTCCACTACAGCCACGTGTTCCAGCTCGAGGGCATCACCTGGCTGATCGTCCTCCGGGACGCGCTCCTGCTCGCGCTCTACGTCTTGCTCGCCCTGCGCTTGAAAACGAGCACGCCGTCCTCGGAGAAGACGAGCCGCCAGTCCGGGTTGCGGCGCAAGGCCGCGAGGTCGGTTGCCGTCGCCAACGGATCCCACCGGTCGGCGTAGCCGGGCTGCGTCTCGTCGGCCGCGACCCACTGCGCGTCCTCGATGTACGGGAAGCTGAGGAACCGCCGGCGCGCGGAGAGATGCGAGCCCAGCGAATTCGTCGCGCTGACCACTGCGTCGTCGGGGATCAGGAGCAGCGCCTGGTCCGTCACGCGGTCGTGGCTTGCGACGTGGGACGCGTAGGCCTGGTATCCCTCGCCACCCGGGAGCTCGCGCCACACGGGGATTGCCCCCAGCACGAAGTTCGCGACCACCATCGCCGCGACCACTCCCATCGCCAGCGGCATCCGCAGCCTCGGCCTCGTCCGGGTCAGGCGAGCGGCCCCGAGGATCATCGCGACGAAGAGCGGCGGGATCAGGCCGGCGGTGTAGTGGTGGTGGATCGAGCTCTGGGTGTCCGTCGCCGAAAGGAGGTTGAGCCCGAGCTCCGGCACGGCTGCGAGCAGTACGAGAGGCGCGGCCAGCGCGAGGAGGAGCAGGGGCAGTAAGAGGTCGAGCAGGTAGTGGGCGCCCTCGTGGTCGAACGCGGTCTCGAAGACTCGGCCCGGGTGGAGGAGCAACGTCTTCAGGATCTCGCCCGGAGAGCTTCCGAGCGAGCCGTAGCGCTGGTAGAAGCTCGACGAGGCGCCCTCGTTGAAGTGCGGCAGGACGACCTCGACGGAGATCGTCGCCACGAGTACGCCCGCGAGCGCGATTGCTCCTCCTTCCACCCAGCGCCGCCGCGAGATCGCGTACCAGAGGCCCATGCCCGCGATCACGAGCGGGATCTCCTCCTTCGTCAGCGCCGCGAGCACGGCGAAGATCCCGAACGCCACGAGTCGGTCCTCGTCCAGGTACCAGAACGCAAAGAGCAGCAGCGGGCAAGCGAGCGCGACCGGGTGGAACTCGTTCAGGGTCAGCCACTGCACCGCCGGATAGAGCAGGTACGCGAGCGCGAACCCGAGCGCAACCCGCTCCGATCCCAGATGCTTGCGCGCCAGCCAGAAGACCGGTAGCGCGCCGAGCGCGATCGCGAGCGTCTGCACGACGACGAGCATGTTCGGGCTCGGCCACAGCCACCAGAGCGGCGCGAACGCGGCGAGGATCGGATCGACGTGCGAGCCGAGCCGCGACGCCTGGTTGCCCTGCAGGTCCGTGACGGTGAGCGGATGCCCGTGCGCCGTCGACCAGACTGCCTGGACCATGTTCCCGAGGTCGAAGCGCCCCGTGTTGTATGCGCGGTAGCGCAGGATCGAGAGCGCCCCAAACCCGGCCGTGTACGCACCGACAGCCGTCCAGAGGAGCGGCCGGGGTCTCAGGAGACGAGCGCTTCGAGGAGCGTCCGCCACCGCTCGCCCAGCACCTCCTCGCTCGCGCGCGCTTCGTAGACGGCGCGGCCGCCACGGCTCAGCTTCCCCGCGAGCTCGGGATCCGCCGCGACGCGGCGCATCGCCTCGGCCAGCGCGGCTGGATCGCCCGGAGGAACGAGCAGCGCGTTCTCCCCGTCGGTCAGGAGCTCGCGCGCCGCGGTCGTGTCGCCCGTGATCAGCGGCGTTCCGCACGCGAGCGCCTGGTAGGCCTTGTTCGGGATTACGCGCAACGCCTTGTCCGAGGTGCCGAAGATCCCGAGCGCGCAGCCGGCGCCCCAGTACTCGCGCGGCAGGTCGTCGTACTCGATCCAGTGCAGCCACTCGACGTTCGGCGGCAGGTCGGTCATCAGCTCGTCCAGCTGGCCGCTCCCGACGATCCGCACCTGGAGCTCGGGCACGAGGCGCGCCGCCTCGAGGATCGTCGGCAGCCCGTGCAGCGGGATCAGCTTGCCGACGAAGAGGACGCGGAACGGCTCATCCGGCCGCCACCCCGCGTGGAAGAGCCGGTCCTCAGCGCCGACGAGGCACACCTGGACACGCTCGCGCGGGAGGTCGCCGACCTCGGCCAGGAACTTCGCGTTGGCCTCCGTGTCCGCGACGACGAGGTCGGGCGTCCGCAGCGCGCGGCGGTCGATGACCCAGAGGATCCGGGCCGTGAAGCGCCCCTCCCGATAGCGGCTGCGGTCTCCGACGAGCGTGTCGTGCAGCGAGATCAGCGGGTTGAAGACGAGCGGCCGCTT
>Ga0070683_100004752_pt1 | contig 11240 bp, 8 predicted proteins | sample KBSC713LmetaG_FD_64662 | JGI IMG/M metagenome (GOLD analysis project Ga0070683, IMG submission 64662) | Corn rhizosphere microbial communities from Kellogg Biological Station, Michigan, USA - KBS C7.1-3L metaG | ecosystem: Host-associated > Plants > Roots > Rhizosphere ...
TCTGAACGCGCGCAGCGATCGCCAGGTCGAAGCCGCCGCACATATTCGCGTCGCCCTGGCGGCGTATGACGTCCAGGCGATCGACACGTTGATCGGTGACATCAATCCGCCGGCGGAGTTGATGAAGACACAGACCGACCGCAAAATTGCGGAGGAAGAAAAGAAAACGTACGAGACACAAGAAGCGGCACAACGCCAGCGCCAGGAACTCGTTCGCGCCACCGCGCTCGCCAACATCCAGCAGCAAATGGTCGACGCCGACCAGGGCGTGCGCATCGCTGAATTGCACGCTCAGTCCGCCATTCGCTCCGCCAACGGCGACGCCGAATCCACCAAGCTCCGCGCTCTCGGCGAGGCCGACGCGATCCGCGCCACCGGCAATGCGAAAGCAGAAGCCTACCGCGCCGGCGTCGAGTCTCTCGGCGCGCAAAGCTACACTGTCATGCAGCTCATGCAGACGGTTGGTGAACGCGGGGTGCGCATCGTGCCCGACGTATCAGTCACCGGCGGCCAAGGCGCCAACGGTCTGCTCGACTCGATGCTCGCGCTTCTGGTGCGTGAGAAAACCGGAAAAAATTAAAATCACACCGACCACCGCGCACGAGTGGCCGTACTCGGGGATTTAGCCACTCCACGCTTTCCATTCCAGACACCGCCTTCCAACAACCCTCCATTTTCGCCATGTCGCTCAAATCGCTGCTCTTCGGTCGCACTCGCTCGCTGACCGAACACAATCTCTTTCACAAGGTCTCCCTGATCGCGATTTTCGCGTGGGTGGGCCTCGGTGCCGACGGCTTGTCCTCGTCATGCTACGGTCCCGAGGAAACCTTCAAAGCACTTGGCACCAATGAGCACCTGAGCGTCTTCGTCGCGCTCGCATCGGTAATCACGATCATCGCGATCTGCGCCAGCTATTCGCAGACCATCGCGCTATTTCCGTCGGGCGGCGGCGGCTATCTGGTCGCGAGCAAATTGCTATCTCCGGGCGTCGGCGTGGTCTCCGGCTGCGCCCTGCTCGTCGACTACGTTCTCACGATTACCATTTCTGTTGCGGGTGGCGCCGACACGCTTTTCAGCCTGTTGCCCGCCGATTGGCTGGTATTCAAGATCTGGTTTGCACTCGCGGGCGTCGCCGGGCTGACGTTCATCAATCTCCGCGGAGTCCGGGAGTCCGTATTGTTGTGGGTCCTGCCATTCTTCGTGTTCGTTGCGACGCACGCGTTCGCCATCATCTACGCCATCGCCGCCCACGCCACCGGACTTGGAACTGTCGCCGCCACCACCGTGCACGAGGTGCATACAGTCAGCTCGCAATTGGGGACCTTCGGCCTTCTCGCCGTATTGCTCAAAGCCTACAGCATGGGAGCGGGCACTTACACCGGCATTGAAGCCGTGAGCAATGGCCTGACGATCCTGCGGGAGCCGCGCGTCAAAACCGGCCGCCGCACGATGGTCTACATGGGAACGTCCCTCGCGTTGACCGTGGCCGGACTGCTGATTGCGTATTTGTTGTTCCACGTCGAGCCGGTCGAGGGGAGGACTCTCAACGCCGTCCTCTTTGCGAAACTCACCGCCGGCTGGTCGCCGACTTTCGGCGTCACCTTCGTTTGGATCACTCTCGCCTCCGAAGCGGTTTTGCTCCTGATCGCCGCGCAAACCGGCTTCCTCGACGGACCACGGGTCCTGGCCAACATGGCTCTTGATCGTTGGTTTCCGACGAGCTTCGCGAATCTCAGCGACCGGCTGGTCACCCAAAAGGGCATCATGCTGATGGGCGCCGCCGCCTTCGTCATGATGCTGGCGACCGTCGGGTCCGTCGATACCCTTGTAGTACTCTACTCGATCAACGTCTTCATCACATTCTCGCTGTCGCAACTCGGCATGGTCGTGCACTGGTGGCAGGAGCGGCGCACCGATCCAGCCTGGCTGCGCAAGCTCGCGATCAACGGTTTCGGCCTGGCGTTGACGACGTCCATCCTGATTTCGCTGACCGTCGTGAAATTTTTCGAGGGCGGCTGGAAAACACTTTTGGTCACCGGCGTGCTGGTCGCGCTCGCGTATGCGATCAAGCGCCACTACACCAACGTAGCCGCGCAACTTCGACATCTCGACAACATCGTTGCCGCCGCCGAAGTCGAAACCATATCGAACGTCGCCACCGCCGCCCCGCCGAATCACCGCGAGCGCACCGCGATTATTTTGGTCAACGGCTATAACGGTCTGGGACTGCACACTTGCCTGCATGTGCCGCGGATGTTCGGTGACAGCTTTCGCAATTTCGCCTTCCTGCAGGTGGGCGCGGTCGATGCCGGAAACTTCAAAGGCACCGCCGAACTGGACGCGCTCCGTGCCCACGCCGCCAACGAAACCGCACGGTACGCGTCATGGGCCCAAGCGCAGGGCTACGGCACAGCGACCTATTCGTCCATCGGTCACGACGTGACCGACGCCGTGCTGAAACTTGCGCGAAGAGCCGCCGGCGAATTTCCTCATCACGTGTTTTTCGCCGGCCAGCTCTTGTTCGCGCGCGAGACGATTTTCACCCGGCTGCTGCACAACTACACGGCGTTTGCGCTCCAGCGCCGTTTCTACCTCGCGAGTCTGCCGCTCGTCATCCTGCCCATTCGGGTCGGCCAGGAAGCGATCGCCGAACCAGCCGACTAGACTGACTGTTTCAATCGTGTTCTCAACGCGAACGCGGTCGCTCGGATCGGCCCGCGGAAACGCTCTGTTTCCCCGACGACTTCGCCGCCGCGAACCGTCGCTTCATCCTCACGAATTATCGTCGCTGGCTCCAGGGGTTCAGAAGGAACGCCGACGCCACCACTCACCATTTGCGGATTGAAAACGCTGCGCCATCGCATTTCGCTCGGCATGCTCCAGCATTGGTTTTCGTCCACCGGCCAGTTTCACCTTCATGAAAACATTATTGGGGCTCGCGGCCTCCGTCCTTTTTTTCGCGGGGTGCGCCTCGATTCCGCCCGAAGCTCCCGAGCTCTCCGCCCAACTCGGCACCCGCATCAATGCGCTCGAAGCCGCGCATCGCCGGCTCCTCGCCGATTTCTTCAACGAAAAACGCCGCCGCGTCGACGACTTCGTCCAACAAACGTGGCTGCCGCTTTTCGCGAAAGAATTTTTCTCCGATCCGAAAATTCAGAGCACATGGGACCAGGTCGTCGCCTCGAAAGACCCGGAGGATCGATCGCATTTCCTCGCGCTCGTCGGCCCCAAACTTCAGGCGAAGATCAACGCAAAACGCCTCGAGCTGATCCAGCCGCTGGACCAGTTGGAAAACGAAATCTCACTTAAACTCGCCGCCGAATACGACCAAATCCGTTCCGTCAACGGCACCCTCAACGCGCTCCTGCAGTCGGCCGCCCAAGCCGACGCCAACCGCAAACGCTATCTCGAAGCTGCCGGCGTCACGGACGAAAAAGTCGACTCGCTCATCGGCGAAGCCAGCGACGCCGTGAGCCTGCTGCTCCAGACCGGCCAGGACGTCGATGCCGCCGTGAAGCTTTCCGACGACTACAAGGCGAACATTCAGCAAATCATCACGAACCTCCGCAAATAAAGGACGCCATGCCCATCGACTGGAATAGTTTCAACGATGATATCGACACCGCGGTCGCACAGTCCGGAACACGCACCGACGATCAGCTCGCGAGCAAAATTTCATCCGTCACCCGGCTGACCGACGACGAAATCAAACAAATGTTTCCCGATCCAGCCGACGTGAAAAAGCTGGCAGCACTGATGCAAATCGTGAAGTCAGCCACGGACAAAAACGCCAAGATCAACCAGCTCGTCGCAAACTCGGAGACCTTCGCCAGCATCATCATTCCGCTTCTGGAAAAGTTCGCGTAACCGTCATTTGGAGACAGTCGCGCTTTCCGAGTGGCAACGAGCGTGCGCGGGTGGATTTCCTCCAATCCCCGTCATTCTGAATGTAGGAGCGGCTTTACGCCGCGATCAGCGATCGGAATCGCGGCGTAAAGCCGCCGCTACCTACGCACCCCGCTCCCTATTTTCTCGCGGCCGCCTCGAGTCGTCTCACGAGTTCCTTCGGTTTCGACCATTGGACATTATGGTCGCCTTCCATGATCTCGGTCGTCCAGCCCCGTGACTTTGCTCGCTGATAGCATCGGTAGAAATCGTCGTCCTTCGGCGGCCTGCCCGCATCCACAGTTAGGATATACGTCACAGGAAGCTTGTGCGCGGCCGGATTCTTGAACGACACGGGTTCGGTCCACGTTTTGGCCGGTTGCGGCACGTCGTGAGGCAACGGCGGGTTGGGTTTCAGCCATTTCGGAATCAGGAATTCGTCCTCGGGATGATCCGCCGGCATGAAATCCGCACCCATCGTATCGCGCATACTTTCACCATCGTTCGGAACGGCTGCATCCACAAAAACCACCCGCTGGATTCGTTCCGGAACTCGATCCATTACTCCCGCGACAACCATCCCGCCATAACTGTGTCCGACGAGCACAATATCATGGAGGTCTTCCCACAAAATCACGTTCACGATATCCGTGATGTGCGTCGACAGGTTGATGCTCGGGCTCGAAAGATGCACTCGTTCTCCCTGGCCCGTCAGCGTCGGACGATAAACCTTGTTACCGTCCGCAGTCAGCAGCCGGTCCACTTCCTTGAACGCCCAACCGCCGCCCCACGCACCGTGCACGATCACGAATGTCGGCTGCCGGTTTGCATCAGCGGCGCGTGCGACGGGCAGCGCGAGCAAGCCAATTGATATTCGTAGTAACCAACGCAACCGTGAACGCATGGGTCAAAATTGAGCGACTCCCGCAAAAAAACCGGACCGGTGGGATCCTCGCAATCGTTAAGAACAGTCACCTTCCAAAAAAAACGTTTCGCCTTCGATGATGCTGGAGAGCGCGGCTGCGCTGGGCCCACGGTCTTTCGTTTTTGATCGCGCAATCCGTCACGTGGCAGGCCGCGAGCTTGCTCGCGCTTCAATCGCGCCACCAAGCCGGCGGCGGCTGGCGGACTACGACCTTCCTTGCATAAAGCACACGATGGCCTGAGTTCACGCGCCTGCTCCATTAGCGAAGTCGTTCCTGGATTTTCACCGCACCTGCAATGTCTCGCCTTCGTACGTCAGTCCGAGCGCGGGCACGACCACCGCTTTCCGCGCGCCTTCTTTCTTCACCCGGCCCGCGAGCCATGCGTCGTATCCAGTTTCTCGAGCCACGGCGAGAAGGGCATTCGCGTCCTCCGGCGAAACATACGCCGCGAAACCGACGCCTTGGTTGAAAGTCGCGTACATCTCGCGCCGCGAAATCGGCCCGGTCTGCTCGAGAAATTGAAAAACTGCCGGCGGCGTGCGCACGTTCATGATCTCATACACGAACGGCTCTTCGAGCCGCATCAGCTTGCGCCAGCCGTGACCCGTCACATGCGCCACATAGTTCAATTTCAATCCGCGTTTCTGGCACTCGCGCACAAATCCGACATAGATCACCGACGGCGCGAGCAGCGCCTCGCCAAAGGTGCGCGGATCACCAAATCCCACCGGCGTTTGATAACCGTGCGGCAAATGCGCGGCGACGCGCCGGCACAGCGTCAGCCCGTTCGTCTGCACACCCGAACTCGCGAGAAAAATAATCGCGTCGCCTTCGCGAACGTCCCCGGTGATTCGCAGGTTTTTCGGCGCAATTTTTCCCACGGCCGATCCCGCGAGCACGATTGCCTCCGGTTCGACGACGCCGCCCAGCGTCGGCGTCTCACCGCCGCCCCACACCGCACCGGCGATGCGGCAGCCCTCGGCAAAACCTTCGACCAGCGCGTCCGTGCGTTTGCCATCGGCGAACCAGCCCGAGTCGCCGACCGCGGCATGCATCGCGACCGAGATCGGCAACGCGCCGCATGTGATCAAGTCGTTCACCATCGTCGCGACCGTATCGATGGCGATCTCGCGGTAAAAAATTTTTCCCGTCGCCGCATAAACCGCGTCGGCCACCAAATTCTTGGTGCCGAGTCCTTCTTCGACATGCGCCAGAAAATGGTCCGCCGCCTCGATCAGGTACGCGCTCTCGCCGCGGGTCGTCGCTGGTTCCCTGTATCCATGATCTTGTAACGCGTCCGCGGTCGTCCGCGCCGCGCGCTGGCAGGCGCGTTTGAACGCATCGAGCTGGTCGTAGCGGACACCGGAGGATTCGTAGGAGAGTGACATGAAATCTTTTCCCACCAATCACGCGAACGGGCGCGAATCGATCGGATCGGCAGTCGCGTTCATTCGCGTGATTGGCGGGCGGTTCAGTAAGACCTGCCTTCGCTTTTCTCGAAATAGTTCACGAACGCCTGATTCACGACCCGATAACCGCCGGGCGTCGGATATTTCCCCGTGAAATACCAGTCGCCGGTATGATGCGGCACCGCGGCATGCAGATTTTCGATCGTCTGAAAAATGATCTCGATCTCGCCCTGCCACTCGATGCCTTTCGGCCGCACCCGCTCGACAATTTTCCTGGAAATCTCCTCCGGCGTGAACGGCTCGTAGATTTTTCGCACCTGATTCGTTGTGCCATTCTTCGCGATTTCGTCACGGCACGCTCGGTAAACCTCCTCTAGCAGTCCGCCCTGCCCGCGTTCATGCAACAATTCCACCGCCGCTTCAAACGCGATGAATTTTCCAATCTCCGACATGTCGATGCCGTAACAATCCGGATAACGGATTTGCGGCGCCGTCGACACGATCACGATTTTCCTCGGATTGAGCCGCGCCAGAATCCGCAGAATCGATTTGCGCAGGGTCGTGCCGCGCACGATCGAATCATCGACGCACACCAGATTGTCGCCGGGCTGCACCGAGCCGTAGGTGATGTCGTACACATGGCTCGCGAGCTGGTTGCGCATCCCTTCCTGGCCGATGAACGTGCGAATCTTGATGTCCTTCGAAACCACTTTTTCGCCGCGCGGCCAGTTGCGCAGAATGAGATCGTCGAGCAGCGCCTCGGTGATTTTGCCGTCCTTGCTCGCCTGCAGGATCGCCGCTTTCACCTCGTCGCGCCGGCGTTCGCGCAGCGCGGACATCAAGCCGTAATAGGCGACCTCGGCGGTGTTGGGGATGAAATTGAAAACCGTGTTCGCCCAGTCGTGCCCGATCGACTTGATCACCTGATCCGCGAGACCGGCGCCCAGCGCTTTGCGCTCACGATAAATGTCGTAGTCGTTTCCCCGCGAAAAATAAATCCGTTCAAACGAACACGAAGCCCGCGGGAGCGGCGCGGTAAAGGCATTCTCCATGATCGTGCCCCGGCGTTTGATGACGACGACGTGGCCCGGCGCGACTTCCTTCACATCCTCGATTGCAAGGTCGAACACGGTCATCAACGGCGCGCGCTCGGAGGCGACCGCGACGACCTCGTCGTTTTGAAACCAGAACAAAGGCCGGATGCCCGAGGGATCGCGCGCGACAAACGCATCGCCGTTCCCGATCAGGCCCGCGATGGCGTATCCGCCATCCCACTTCTGCGAAGCCCGCGTGAGGACGCGCGTGAGGTCGAGCTCCTCGCTGATTCGTTGCGAAAGATCCGCGCCCGCCAGGTCACGTTTGCGCAGGAAATGATAGATGTCCTCGTGCTCTTCATCGAGGAAGAACCCGATTTTCTCGAGGATCGCCTGGGTATCCGTCGCGATGATCGGATGCTGGCCCATCGCGATCAGCGATTCGTTCAGTTCACCCGTGTTGGTCAGATTGAAATTTCCGCACAGCGCGAGGTTGCGCGTGGGCCATGGGCTCCGGCGGAAAAACGGGTGGCACGAACTCAAATTATACCCACCGCTCGTGCCGTAGCGCAAATGGCCCATGAGCAACTCGCCGCCGAAATCGAAATGCCGCTTCACCGTGTCGGGAAATTCCGGGTGGATGACGCCCGAGGTCATTTTTTCGCCGTACTGCGTGAGGAGTGTTTTGAAAATCTTGTCGAGCGGGTTCGATTTGACGTTGCGCTCGCGAAACATGAACGGCTCGCCCGTCGCCGCATCCAGTTTAACGCACGCCACTCCCGCGCCGTCCTGGCCGCGGTTGTGCTGTTTTTCCATCAAGAGGAAAAGCTTGGTGAAACCCCAAAGCGGCGAGCCATATTTCTCCTGATAATAAGCGAGCGGCTTCCGTAACCGCACGAGCGCGATGCCACACTCGTGCGTGATGAGCGCATCCCGCCGCTCGCCCGCCGGAACGTCCGCGCCATCGTCGCTCATATCGAAACGCCCACCGGCCTCCCGCCGGCGATCCTCGAGTGTCCGCCCTCGCATACCGGGCCGGCCGCTTTTGTTGGTTCGGTCATGAAGCGATAAAAAACGAAGATTTCGGACAGCCGCCAGCAACGTCAACGGCTTTCTCCAATCTGGCTTATCTTCGGCACGAAGCACGCTCCTCACCTTGACCGAGGCTCTTCCACGCCCAAGCCTCGCCACCGCTCGACCCGACAAAACCGCCGCTCGCCCGACTGACGTTGTTCCAAATGTGCGGACCCTTCATCCACTTCTCGCGTGATCGCCATCTCTCCGCTCCACCCTCCGGATCGCCTCGCCGCCAAGCCTCCCCGCCGGTTGGCCCGACCCTACTGGCTTTGCCAGGCGACGGGCTGGAGCGCGCTGATCGCCGCTCAATTCGCAACCTACCTGATGCTCGCCAAGCCGGTCATTCCGCACGTTCTCGTGGCGATGCCGGCCCTCTTCACATCGGCCTTTTTAGCCTCCTGCGGTCTCCACGCCTTGATGCCGGTGCTACGCCGACGTTTCGCCGAACACCGCTTTCTCTTCGCCTATGGAGCGGCCGTGGCCGCGACTGCGCTGCTGTGTGCCACCGTGTTTCACTACGCCGCTGCTCCGTGGCTGGAAGGCCGCCAGCTCCCGCCGATCTTGGCCCTGTTCATGCAATATCTCGGACTGCTCGCCAGTTGGTCCGCGCTCTATTTCGCGATCTCCTTCTATCGCGGACAGCGGGCGGCGACACTCAACCAGCTCCGGCTCGAAGCCGCGCGGCGCGAAGCAGAACTGCGCGCGTTAAAGGCTCAGATCAATCCCCACTTCCTTTTCAACAGCCTCAACACGCTCCGCGCCCTCATTCCCCGGGAACTCGATCGCCCGCGTCACGCCGTCACGTTGCTTGCCGACTTGCTGCGCGAGGCGTTGAACATCGACGAAACCACAACCGTCCCGCTCAAGCACGAACTCGCGACGGTGGACAACTACCTCGCGCTCGAACAGCTCCGCTTCGAATCCCGGCTCCGCGTCGTGCGGGAAATCGATTCGGCGGCGCTGAGCTGGCCCGTTCCATCGTTTCTCGTCCAAGGCCTCGTCGAAAACGCCATCAAACACGGCATCGCCTGTCACGAAGCGGGCGGCCAAATCGTCCTGCGCGCCATGGTGCTCGACGACACGCTACATCTTAGCGTCACCAACTGCGGCCAGCTCCGCGCTGCCACCGACGCAAACGGCATCGGTCTGACCAACGCCCGCGCGCGCCTCGATCATCTGTTCGCCGGCCGCGCGCGCCTCGGGCTACGTCCCGCGACCGCCGACACCGTTGTCGCCGAACTCGTGATTCCGCGGCCGGCCATTGCCCTGCGCCCATGATCGTCACGCGGACCTTTATCACCGACGACGAACGGCTGGCGCGCGAGGAACTGCGCACGTTGCTCGTCAATTTTCCGCAGATTGAAATCGTCGGCGAAGCAGCCAACGCCACCGAGACGCTCGCGAACCTCCCTCGGCTCAAGCCCGAGCTGCTTTTCCTAGATATCGAGATGCCCGGCTGCAATGGCTTCCAACTTCTGGAGAAACTTCCACCGCCCCTGCCCCACGTCATCTTTACGACAGCCTACGACAAATTCGCCATCGAGGCCTTCGAGATCAATGCGCTCGATTACCTGCTCAAACCCGTGCACCCCGGCCGCCTCGCCCTCGCCTTGGAACGTGTGCCGCCGCCGGAAGCCGCGGCCGAGACGCCTCCCGACCAATCCGGCAGCCTCGAACCGTCGAACTCTCCGCTGCGCGAAACCGACAATGTTTTCGTGCGGGATGGCGATCGCTGCTGGTTCGCACCGGTGCGCACGATTCGCCTGCTGGAAGCCGAGGGCAATCACACGCGCGTCCATTTCCAGGAGTTTCGTCCGTTGCTTTACCGGACCCTTGTCGCGCTTGAAGCGCGGCTGCCAGGCACACTGTTTGTTCGCGCAAACCGCGCTCAAGTAATCAACACCTCCTTCATCCAATCGATCGAGCCATGGTTCAGCGGCACATTGAAAGTCACGCTTCAGGACGGCACCGAGGTCGAATTCTCGCGCCGCCAGACCCAGGTATTCCGCGATCGTCTCGCGCTGTAAGACTCCCATCGCAGACATCGCGACTCAACGTCGCGCCGCCGTTCCCGCCCCATTCGTCACGCGAAACGACCGCTCGCCACGCCAGCCCTGTTTTCGCGAAAAAGTTCGTCAGCTTTTCAACACTTCCATGTTGGCCGCGCGCATCACACTTCTCGGCCTCGCTCTTTCCGGGTTTGCTGCAGTTGCGGTTGCGCGGGACCCGGCGCCAGTCGTCGCCGGCCTCCCGGCGGCAAGCGCAGCCGTCGATCTCGATCGCTACGTGGGCGACTACGCGTTCACGCCTGGGAAGGTGCTGCACGTTTACCGCGCCGGCACCGATCTTCGCGCCAAACCTCCGGGCCAACCCGAAGCCACGCTGGCACATGAGGAAAAACCCGGAAATTTTTCCGTCCAAGGAACGCCGATGACGCTCGAGTTTGTCGGCGATCCGCTGGGCGGCGTAACGGGAGTCTACATGGTTGCGCCCAATGGGCAGCGGCAGCATCTGCGCCGCCTGCGCGACGCGGCGGCGGCGGCCCCTTTGCGGGAGATCGCCGGCAACCGCGACACTTCGGTGAACGCTCAGGTCTTCAACGGCTATAAGCGCACGAAAAGTGCCGACGGAAAGTTCAAGCCCGAATCGTACGTGTTCGGCAACGGAGGCTTCCAAGACGACGCGGCCATGACCGACAAATCCATCGACGACCTGTCGTTCGTGGATCTCGCTCGCTCCCTTGCGCCTTCCCTCGCCCGGCAAAATTACTATCCGCCGGCCGAGGCGCAGAAGCTCGAAACCATCGATCTCATCGTCATGGTTTATTGGGGCTCCACGGCTGGAAAACACGATCCCCTTCTCATCGGCATGCCCAACGCCATGCGCGACCAGGTGAACCGCCGCAACGC
>Ga0070683_100004754_pt1 | contig 11239 bp, 7 predicted proteins | sample KBSC713LmetaG_FD_64662 | JGI IMG/M metagenome (GOLD analysis project Ga0070683, IMG submission 64662) | Corn rhizosphere microbial communities from Kellogg Biological Station, Michigan, USA - KBS C7.1-3L metaG | ecosystem: Host-associated > Plants > Roots > Rhizosphere ...
GGGGTTGGTCGAGACTGAGCGGTCGCCGGGATCCTCGGGCGCTTGTCAGCCGTTCGCGCCTCTATGAACTTTTATCGGAAATTGGGTTCGTGCGCGTTTATGCCGTTTACAACGATTTTGTTTTTGCGCCGCTCACCCGCGGCTTGATCTGGTGGTTGCGCAATCTCTCGATCTTGTTGGAGAATGCGCCGGTGGTTTCGCGCATGGCAGGCTCGATCCTGCTGCACGCGCAAAAACCGCCGCGGAAAAAAACAGTCTCGGGCATTTCGCTCTTCGAGCACGAATCGCTCCGGCGCGCGGTGTCGGTGGTGATTCCGTGCCGCAATGAAGAGATGAACGTCGAGCCACTCGTCACGCGTCTGCTCGGCCTCTATGGCGAATACGTGCACGAGGTAATTGTCGTCGACGACGGCAGCACGGACGGAACGCGCCGCGTCCTGACTGAACTTGCGGTGAAAGAGGCTCGGGTCCGGCCGATTCATCGTGAACCACCGCCGGGCGTGGGTCGTTCGCTGGCGGACGGACTGCACGCCGCGACCGGCCGGTATGTGCTCACGATGGACTGTGACTTCGAGCATCTCCTGCCGGAACTGCGGGACATTTTCGATGCGGCGACGAAAGGTTACGATGTCGTAATCGGCAGCCGGTTCTCGCGTCACAGTGTACTCTTGAACTATCCCTTCTTGAAAATTTTCGCGAATCGTTCGTTCCATCTGCTGGCGCGAATTTTTCTGCAACACACCGTGCGGGACACCACGAATAATTTGAAGTTGCTGCGGCGCGAAGTCGTATCCGATTTGCGGCTTCACCAAGCGGGTTTCGCGGTGAATGCGGAGATTGGGTTGCAGCCGGTGATGCTCGGTTACAAGGTGCGCGAGATTCCGATTTCGTGGATCGACCGGACACCCGGGATGGGAAGTTCGTCGTTCCGGCTGGTGCGGGCCGGCGGTGGTTACTGGCAGGTCCTGGCCGGATTGTGGCTGCGGCAGCGATTCGGCATCGGACCGTACCGCGACCTCGCGCGGCACTGGCCCGCTCCCATTCAGGCGGCGACGGAGGCCGCATGAGACGGTTCTGGACCGACGGCCGAATTCGTAATTGGATTGTGGTGACGCTGCTGGGAGGTTCGGCGTTGCTGCAGGTTGGCGTGCTCGCGCGACAAAGCTTGTGGGCCGACGAAATTTTTTCGCTGGCGACGGCGACCGGTCACAGTCTGGAACATCCGGCGGCCAAGGCCGACGCTTCGCGCGGCGATTTTGTGGAGCCAAAATCGCCGATGCGGGCGGGCGCGTGGCGGCGCTATCTCGAGCACGAAAATCCGCCGGCGGGAATCGCTCGCGTACTGAGGGCGGTTTTTTTGTCGGATACCAGCCCGCCGCTATATTATGTGATGCTTTATGAATGGACTCGTGCGCTGGGCGCGAACCACGTCACGTTGCGGCTGTTTTCGGTTTTGGGTGCATTCGCCTGTCTGCCATTGATGATCCGGATCGCGTTGCGCGTTGCGCCCGCCAGCGCGGCGGTGAGCTCCGTGGTGTTGTTCGCGTTTTCGCCACCGGCGGTTTATTATACCGGAGAGGGGCGAATGTATTCGCTGTTTTGGCTCAGCGTGCTGGCGACCGCGTACGTCACGTTGCTGCTGCAAGAACGGCGTGGATTCCGATGGCAGGTGCTTTGGGTCATTTTATCGGCGGCCGGGCTGCTGGTGCATTATTTTTTTTTATTTCCGTGGCTGGCCATGGTGGCGTTTCTCCTGATTCAGCCCGGACAGGATCGACGCGGCTATAATGTCGCTCGAATTATTGCGGTCGGATTGTTGATACTTCCGTGGTACGTAAAGCTGCCGGAAAACCTCGCGAGCTGGCGAATCACGGGCGACTGGCTGAATCTGGAGCCATCGGGGTACAGTCGATTTTCCGCGGCGCGGAATCTGGTCCTGCAGTTCTTGTCGGGACGCACGCTTTTACTCTGGTCGACTCCGCGAGTCGTCGAGGCCTTCGCGCTCGCGGCGATCGCGGTGGTTGTGGGCTTCGCGGTGTGGCGGAGGCGGTGGCGGGTTTTTGCCGGGCCGCGGCTCCTGCTTTGGTTGTGGGCGGCGGCGGCTTGTGGCGCGCCGCTTGTCGTGGACGCCATCGAGCACACGTACCTGACGGCGATCTCGCGCTACGCGATTGCGGCCTTGCCGGCGGTTTGCCTGCTGCTCGCCGGCGCGCTGAGCGCGATGAGCGATCGATGGCGAGTCGTTCTGCTGGCCGCAATCGTCGGTGCGTGGAGCGCCAGCTTGATCGGAATCCATCGTTCGCGCATGCGCAGTGGAGAGCCGATTCGCGAAATGGCCGCATTCGTCGCGTCGAAAACAAATGATGCGGACGACTTGATTCTGGTGCATTCGATTCCGTCGGGTGTGTTGGGCTTCGCGTATTATTTTACCGGTCCCAAGACGGAAATTGCATCGTGGATCGGGCAACTCGGCGTGCGGCACATGCCGGAATCGCTGCGCGAGCTGGTCGCGGGGAAAAAGCGGATTTTCTTCGTTCGTTTTCACGAGGTGGGCGAACCCGCGCCGGAGGAAACGTGGCTGCGCGCGAATGCGATTATCCAAAATGAAAAACGTTTTGCGACCGGCCGGGTGATCGAGTTTTGCCCGAAGGGTTCGCCGATATTTTAACCGACATCGTCGCGAACCTGCGCTCTTCGAATGGGTCGGAAGCAGCGTCAACGTAGTCGTTCTGCAACCGTCTGCGAATGCTCGAACCATGGCCGACCTCCAGAGGAATCGAACATCCGTCCTGATCAATAATTACAACAATGCGCCTTTTCTCGCGCAGTGTGTGGATTCGGTCCTGGCCCAGCGGACGCCTGCGGATGAGATCATCGTGTACGACGATGGCAGCACGGACGCGAGTGGATCGATTCTCCAGCGCTACGGCCCGGCGCTGAAAATCATTTATGGCCCGCGCGGAAGAGGAACGCCGATGGAAAATCAAGCCGTCGCGATCGAGGGAGCGTTCCGGATTTCGTCGGGTGATTTTATTTTTCTGCTCGATTCGGATGATGCCTTCATGCCCGACAAGATCGCGGTCTATCTCGAGGCATTCGCGCGTTCACCCAAGGCCGTGGTCGTGCAGGCTCCGATGTTGAAAATCGACGAAGAAGGGACGCTCACTGGTTTGGAGTACGACCCGCGGCGTCATGCGAAAGATTACGTCCAGCACATCGCCGTGACTCAGGACATAAATATCTTTTATCCGACGAGTGCGCTCGCGTTTGCCCGATCGTATTTTAAGCGACGAATTCCGCTCGATGTAAGCGATGGTCTTCCGCTCTGGCCGGACGCGCGCCTGACGCTCATCGCGCCGCATTTCGGCGAGATGGTGACGTTGAACGAGCCCCACACGCTTTGGCGCAGACATGCGCGCTCGCACACGGTGTTGACGAGAACATCGGTATACGAGCAGACGCGAATGAACCGGCGTTTCTACAATGCCTATTGCGTGAAAAACGGACTTCCGCGGATCAACCCGTGGCGCAGTTCACAACAACGCCGTCGCTGGCTCCGTCATATTTGTCCGCAATTTCTTCTCGATCTGTACCAGCTCTGCGAGCGGAAGATGACGTAGTTGCGCCGGGAATTCTTGGGTCCGCGCGGGCGGCTTGGAAAAACAGGTTTGGATGCGCACGCGTTTCGCGGATTCCGCTCATGCACGCTCGCGCTCGACTCGCGGCTGCGCGGAACGGATGCCCGTCGGGGTTGCAACGTAGTTCAGCGCGACGGTCCAAATTCGACGACTGGAGGTTTTCCGCTGTCGATGTACTCCATCAGCTTCGTATCGCCGAGCCGGATATCCGGCTTGAACTTCTCGGTAGCGCGAATCCAAACCGGCTTGGGGGTTTCGCGGCCAATGTAGGGCCCGGCAATCGCAATCATGGCCGGCAGCGCTTCCGGCAGCCAGAATCCGCGAGCGGGGCAGCTGATCCGCGTGTTCCAAAGCAGCACGGCGTGCCTGGAATCGCGGAGATTGACGTCGTAGGCGGCAACGACGGCGACGTAAAGATCTCCGGTCGCCGTATCGCGCAGATTCTGCGCGTCGACGCTGCAATTGATCAGGCCGGGCATGAGGGTCTGTTCCGGGAATGGGTCATGGTACTTCGACATGAGGCCCAGCTTTTCCCCGCCGAGGAACTGCACCAGCTGCCCTTCGTTGAGTCGGATGGTCATACCACTGGGACCGATGAATTTTTCCAGATTCAGCGTGCCCCAACTCCACACCAGCACGATGTCCGGTCGTTGATCAGCGGCGGCAGGCAGATAACCTTGTTTCGCGAGAATTTTCATCAACGTCTTGTTCACGAGATGCCGGTGGATCGGTTTTTCTCCGGCCTTCATCCCGCCGAGGTCGCGGTAGCCTGCGCTCACGGCCGCATAATAAACGGGGTGGTCTGGCGACGGCTGGCGTCGCAGATTCCCCTCCGGAGTCATATCGGTCACCGTGATGGTCTGGAGATCATCCGCCGGAAACAGGACATCGAGAAGATTTCCCGCCCGTATCCAAGATGTGAATAAGAGGCTGCATAGAACGACACAGGACGCGCGGAGGACGGCGGGCGTTTTCATGGCTTCGATGGAAGGATCCAGTTGCTGAACAGCTTCGTGACCGAGGAGAATAATACCGCGAACTCGACCGTTTTCAAGTAACGATCCGTCACTCAATAAAATACGGTTCGATCGAGGCTGCGGTATTGAATTGCCTCGAGGAGATGGGGCGCCTCGATCCGCGCGGCGCCGGCGAGATCGGCGATCGTGCGCGCGACTTTGAGGATGCGATCGTAGGCCCGGGCCGAAAGGCTGAGCTGTTCCATCGCGTGTTGCAGCAAATCGCCGAGCGACGCGTCGATCGGGCACTGTTTTCGGATCTGGGCCTGGGTCATGCGGGCATTCGAGGTCGTCCGCGAACCGACGAAACGCGCGCTCTGGCGGACTCGCGATGCTTCGACCCGCGCGCGCATCGCCTCGGATGGTTCGCCGGTTTTTTCCGAGCGCAGCTCGGTCAACGAAAGCGCGGGAGCTTCGATGTGAATATCGATGCGGTCGAGCAACGGGCCGCTGATGCGGGAACGGTAGCGCTGAATTTGCGTCGGCGAACAGCGACACTCGTGTTTCGCATCACCGAGATAACCGCAAGGGCACGGGTTCATCGCCGCCACGAGCATGAATGCGCACGGCAGCGTAATTTTTCCGGCACTACGTGAGATCGTCACGTCGCCGTCCTCGAGCGGTTGGCGCAAGACTTCGAGCGCGGAGCGTTTGAATTCGGGCAGTTCGTCGAGAAAAAGCACGCCATGATGGGCGAGCGAAATTTCACCGGGCCCGGGAATCGTTCCACCGCCGAGCAGGCCGACATCCGAAATCGTGTGATGCGGACTGCGAAACGGTCGCGCGCCCCACGGCATTTCGCCGCTCAACGTGCGCCCTGCTGCCGAGTGAATGCTCACGATCTCGAGCTGTTCCTCGAGGCCGGGCGCCGGCATGATGGTCGGAATCCGTTTTGCCACCATCGATTTTCCCGCGCCGGGTGGACCGATCATCAGAAGATTATGCGCTCCAGCCACGGCGACCTCGACGGCGCGGCGCAGCGCGTGCTGGCCCTTGATCTCGGAAAAATCCGCAGCGCTATCGATCGCGGCCAACGGACCGGCCTTCGATGTGCGAATCGTTTCGAGCGGCAGCAACGGTTTCTCGCCGCTGAGGAATCGCGCGGCGCGATCGAGCGATTCCACGCGGTAAACGGCGACACCTTCGACGTAAGCGGCCTCTTCCGCGGAAACCGCCGGCAACAAAAGTCCGCGTTTGCCGAGCTTGCGGGCCAGTCGCGCCATCGCCAGTGCGCCGCGGACGGGCCGGGTCGCGCCTGAGAGGCTGAGTTCACCGGCGATCATATAGTCGCCGAGATTTTCCGCGTGCAGCTGGCCAGTCGCGGCAAGGATTCCCAGTGCGATCGGGAGATCATAAAATGGACCTTCCTTGCGCAGATGGCCGGGCGCCAAATTGATTGTCGTGCGAGTGCGAGGCGGCCTGTAGCCGCTGTTGTTCAGCGCGGAAAAAACACGATCGTCGGATTCTTTCACCGCTGCATCCGGGAGTCCGACGAGAATCAATTTCGGTTCGCCCGCCTCTCCGGCGTTGACCTCAACGTGCACGAGTTCCGCGTCGATTCCCTGCAGCGCGGCGGAAGCAATGGTGGCCAGCATGGTCGCGCGCTCCGTTGAAACTCGAAATCCGAATCAGCCGACTCGGTTCGCCGCTGTGTGTGCCGGCAATTTCAGGGGAGCCGTGACTGATGGCGCATTTTTGGCATCGGCGGGGAAAAGCATTGGGTGCATGAACACAGTTGAAGAAGAGGAAAGTCCGTGCGTGATGGGGCGAAGGACTGGCGGAGCGTTTTAATTAATGATTTGCGATATGGAGGCGCAAGGCGAAAGCTGGTCACCACGTTCATGATCTTGGGAATCACCGGAGGAATTGGATGCGGCAAGTCGATGGCTGCCGGAATGCTGGCGCAGCGCGGGTTTCGGCGGCTGGACTCCGACGCGCTCGTCCGCGACGAAATTCTCGTGTCGGCTCCCGTGCGCAATGCATTGCGAGCGCGCTATGGCGCTGGCGTCGTCAATCCCGACCACACCGTCAACCGCGCGCAACTTGCCGCGCGGGTTTTTGTCGATGACACGGAGCGACTTTGGCTCGAAGAACTCACGCATCCTTTGGTGTTTGCCCGCTGGCGGTCGGAATTTGCCGCAGCGCCGGGAGTGGATTGGGCGGTGGAAGTTCCGCTCCTTTTTGAGAAGCACCTGGAAAATTGGTTTGATTTCACTATATGTGTCGCCTCTGCTCCGGCCCAGCAACTCGCCCGACTAGAGCAACGCGGCCTCCCACGCGCGCTCGCCGAGCAAAGAATTTCCAAGCAACTGCCACTGGCGCAAAAAATAGAATTGGCTGATTTCGTCCTCTGGAACGACGGCACGCCCGACTTCCTGGCCGAACAAATCAGCCGGCTTACCGATTCGCTGGCGATTGCGCGCTGAAGCTCGACGCAGCCAGCACCCTCCCTGCAGCCCGACCGGGCTTTTCATTTTTACCGTTACGAACCGAACAGACATGCCTCCGAAAAACGACGACGAAACTCTTCCGGCCAGCGCCGAATCCAACGCGGGTGAAACGCCCAAGAAGACGCCGCGACGCCGGACGACGACATCGCGGTTGACGCGATCGAAGCCCTCAAAAAAAAGCGCCGAGCAAGATCAGCCGTCGAAAGAATTGAATTTTGCCCCGGCGGAAAGCTCCGCTCCGGAGGCGGCTCCGGCACCGGCACAGCCGCCGCCCGCGCCCGCGCCTGAATCGCGAGCGCAGGAATCCGCGCCCGCGCCTTCGACGCACGAAGCACCCGCAGCCGAGCCGGCAGCGTCCGAATCGCAACGGTCGGCCGCGCCTGCGGAAAATCAGCGGGATGGCCAGGGCGAGCAGGGCGGTCAGCCGCAAGCTCCCGCGCAAAATTACAATCAGGGTGAATGGCAGGATCGCGGCGGTGGCGGTGGACGCGATTTTTGGAAACGCAACAAACGCAAACGCGGTCGCCACGGCGGCGGTGGCGGGCATTGGCAGCCAGGTGGCGGAGGTGGTGGGCAACCGCGGGAACAGTTTCCGCCGCAGCCGCCGCCTCCGAGCAATGTTCCCGTTTTTGGCGAGCTGCCCAATCCATCCCGTTTCAGCGACCTTGCGGCGATCGCAGCCCTTGCGCAGGAAGTTTCGTCCGGCGCGGGTGAACCGATTTATCTCAACGAACTGTACGCGTTGAACCTCGCCGACCTGACGGCGTTCGCGCGCAACGCCGGTGTGAGTTTCGAGGGCGCGCCGAATCGCAAGCAATTGCTCGGACAGATCATCGCGACCGCCGCGGAGCAGAAACGTCCGCTCCGCGACCGCGGCTATATCGACATGACGGACCGCGGCGCATTTGTCGTGCACGAGCACGTCAACTATCGGCTCTACCCGGAGGATCCTTTTTTGCCGGAAAGTTTGATCACCGTTTACGGCCTGAAACGGGGACACCGCGTCGAAGTGCTCGTTCAAGCTCCGCTGCCGGGCGAGCGTTGTCCATCGGTCGTGCGCATCGATTCAGTCATGGGAATGCCGGCCGCCGAAATCTCGAAAGTCGTGCCGTTCGAGGAACTGATTCCGTATTATCCTTTGCAGCGAATCCTCCTCGAGTTGGAAGAGCCGCAAAAGGACGTCTCGATGCGGGCGGTCGACATTCTCACGCCGATCGGCTTCGGCCAGCGCGCGCTGATCGTGGCGCCGCCGCGCACCGGCAAAACCGTTTTGCTGCAGAATATCGCCAATTCGATCACGGCCAATTCACCGCATGCGAAACTGATCCTGCTCCTCATCGATGAACGCCCTGAAGAGGTCACCGATTTCAGGCGTCACACGAAAGGCGAGGTCGTTTCGTCGACGTTCGACGAGACGCCCGAGAGCCACGTCCATTGCGCGGAGATGGTGATCGAGAACGCCCGGCGCCGCGTGGAGCAGGGTGAACACGTGGTGATTCTCCTCGATTCGATCACGCGTCTGGCCCGGGCGTACAACGCGCTCACTGGCAATCAGGGCAAGACGATGTCTGGCGGCCTCGAATCGAACGCGCTGCAAAAACCCAAACGTTTCTTCGGTTCCGCTCGCAATATTGAAGGTGGCGGAAGCCTGACGATCATCGCGAGCGCGTTGATCGACACGGGCAGCCGGATGGACGAAATCATTTTCGAGGAATTCAAAGGCACCGGGAATTGCGAGCTGCATCTCGACCGCGGCCTGGTTGAGCGCCGCATTTTCCCGGCGATCAACATCGACCGGTCCGGCACGCGCAAAGAGGAACTTATTTACCATCCCGAGGAGTTGCAGCGCATTTACGGCCTGCGGCGCGCGATGCAGGGACTCGGCCCAATCGAGTCCATGGAAATGCTCATCACCCGGCTGAAGAAAACGAAATCGAACGCGGAATTTCTGCTCGGTTTGAGTCGTACCTGACCGGCGATTCGTCGAAGACCGAATGAATGCCGCACGGTGAGGCGAAAACAAATGCGATCCGAATTTTGTCAACGTGGTCACGAGGAACCGATCCGAGCGCAGCTGCGTTTGCATCGCGCGAATCGAATCGGCAATCGTTAGCATCACTTCCAAAATGCTGACGCGAGCTGAGGATTTCGTTTTTCGGCTGGCGCGGGAAAAGGGGCTTTTGCAAGACGAACAAATCGTCGGAGCCGAAGCGGTCATTGCGGATCATCGTGATGCGAGCGGGCCGCCGCCAAGACTGTTCGATGTTCTCGTTGCGCGAGGCACGCTCGACGAAGGCCGGGTCGCGAAACTGCTGGCCGATGAATTCGGGATGCGGACGGTCGATCTCGCGTCGGTGGAGATTGCAGCCGACGTTCTCGCTCTGGTCCCGCGGACGGTTGCGGTACGTTATGGAATGATTCCGTTCGCGCGTGACGGCTCGACGCTGCGCGTCGCGGTGAGTGATCCAGTGGAGACGGATGGCGTGGATAATCTCGCGTACTTGCTCGCGTTGACGATCGAGCCGTTTGTCGCCGGCGCCGCCGAAATTGCGCACGCGATCGAGCGTTGTTACGGCGAGGACGAAAGTTCGCACGGATTCGCCGGCGGTCCGGACGAGGAAGCGTCCGGTGCCGCGATCGACGCGAACACGAACGCACCTGCGATTCCGGACGCCACCGACGAGGCCGCGGACGCGCCGATCATCAAGCTTGCGCATTCATTGATCATCGAGGGAATTCAGCGGCGGGCCTCGGACATTCATCTGGAGCCACTCGAGAAACGCTTCCGAGTGCGATATCGCATCGACGGTGTTCTGCACGAAGTTGAGAGCCCGCCGAAACGCCTGCAGCTCGCGATTATTTCGCGACTGAAAATCATGGCGAATATTTCGATCGCCGAAAAACGGATACCGCAGGACGGACGCATTCAAGTGACGATTGGGAACCGGGCGCTCGACCTGCGCGTCTCGTCACTGCCGACCGCGCACGGCGAAAGCATCGTGATGCGCATCCTCGACAAGGAGGGATTGAAGCTGGGTTTGCCGGAGCTCGGTTTTTTCAGCGACGATCAAGCCACGTTCGAGCGCTTGAGCACGTTGCCCGATGGAATCCTGCTCGTGACCGGTCCAACGGGTTCGGGCAAAACCACGACGCTGTACGGCTGCCTCAACACCATCAATAAACCCGACCGTAAAATCATCACGGTCGAAGACCCCGTCGAGTATCAGCTCACCGGCGTCAATCAGGTTCCGGTGCGGCACGATGTTGGAATGACGTTCGCGTCCGCGTTGCGCGCGATGCTGCGCCAGGCGCCGAATATCGTCATGGTGGGCGAGATTCGCGATTTGGAGACGGCGGAAATCGCGATCAATGCATCGCTCACCGGCCACATGGTTTTCTCGACGCTGCACACCAATGATGCGCCCGGTGCGGTGACGCGTTTGATCGATCTCGGTGTTAAACCCTTTCTGGTTTCGACGTCGTTACGCGGCGTGATGGCGCAGCGACTCGTCCGAAAAATCTGTCAAAATTGTCGCCGGCCCCATGACCCGACCGCGATGGAATTGCGGGCGCTCAACTTGAGGGCCGCGGAAATCGCGGACGCTCATTTCGCGCGCGGCGCAGGATGTCCGGCATGCGATGGCACGGGTTACCGAGGGAGAATGGGGATTTTCGAGGTCCTGGCGGTGAACGAGGACCTTCAGCGCATGATCTACGAAAACGCCAGTTCCGCACGCTTGCGCGAAAAAGCTCGCGCGCTCGGCATGCGGACGATGCGCGAGGATGGCGTCCGCAAAGCCACGGCTGGTTTGACCACGATCGAAGAAGTCGTCTCCATCACCGTCGGCGATTCCAGTTAGAACGCCGCCCAGAATGCATCTCCAGTTGCCGCCGCCGTCTGCGATACGCCTCAATCGGATTTGTGGAGCTGTGTCGCTTTGTGAATCGATGGGAAAACCCTGACCTTTGCACCGCCATTACCGCCAACTTCTTCTACGATGAGCTATGAAATGAATGAACTGCTCGAGCTGGTCGTCGAGCAAAACGCGTCTGACCTCCACCTCCAGGTTGGCCAGCCGCCCACGTTGCGGATTGGCGGAAGCATGATGCCGATCGAAGGCGTCACGCTGACGCC
>Ga0070683_100004756_pt1 | contig 11235 bp, 14 predicted proteins | sample KBSC713LmetaG_FD_64662 | JGI IMG/M metagenome (GOLD analysis project Ga0070683, IMG submission 64662) | Corn rhizosphere microbial communities from Kellogg Biological Station, Michigan, USA - KBS C7.1-3L metaG | ecosystem: Host-associated > Plants > Roots > Rhizosphere ...
AAAAGACCGATTTTCGGGTTAAAACAGGGTTAATTGCTCGAAAGTTGGTGTTATTTCGGCCTCATAGACCCAAAATTCACTATTGGAGCCATGTGGACGAACCATATAAAGGGTGGTCTGATTATCTGGAAAAGTAGCCAAAATATCGATAATTTCGGCCAATTCTTGCTTATTCCACTCCTTGTAACGCGCATTCGCGGTAAACTTGACCAATTGGCCAATTTTAAGTGCCATTTCGCCCCTAAAAATCGATTTCTGGAAAATCGGGGTCAGAAGTCGGAAAATCTTCCCAATCGCTGAACCACAACTCGTCATTCAGAGAATCGGCCAAATCCGCCTCATACTCTTCCCGAGTACGCCCAAACTCATCAACTTCCTCAACATAACCCGTTTCATCAGGGGATGCGAGCTTCCAACTGTCGTATGATTCTGGCATTTCGCTCATACCAGTAGTATAGCACCCCATAGCCCCTATGTCAACCTATAAACACTCCTTCAACGCCGAGTAATAATTGAATCATGTTAATCCGTAATCTTTCTAATCGCGCTCTTAGCCTCCGCGACTCAAGCGGCACCGTTTATCGTACCGTTGGGTATGGTGATCTTACTGTATCTGATGCACTTTGGAATGATACAGAATTTCGAAGACAGCTTAGACTCCGCATTCGTGAAGTTGAGGTAGAATCCGTAACTGCCGGTGGATCAAGCGCCGATCCAGCAGCACCATTTATTACCACCGCAGCAGCCGCAGGACTTTCAAACGAGTTTGTTTTAGGCACCCAAATCATAATGAAGGGTACTTTGGCTGCTAGACCGGCCGCTAGTATCAATGGACGCCTTTATTACGTCACAGACACCGGAAGCGCAAGATTAACGCGCGATACTGGCTCTGCATGGGAGAACTTAAACCACGGCGATACCCACGCTCCTGGTGGACTTGATCCAATTACCGCACCACTTGATACTAATGCCCGCGTCGCAATACGAAAAAATAGTGGATCAACTGTTGGAACCCGCCGAGCGATTAATTTTATCGAAGGCAATGGTATTACATTGACTATGGCTGATGATTCTGGCAATGAGGAAGTAGATGTAACGATTGCCGGTGGACTTTCCACAGGTTTCATTGCCATGTGAGGAGCTACTTCGCCCCCCACTGGTTGGCTAATGTGTGACGGTTCCGCTGTTTCACGAACTACCTACTCAGGATTATTCGCTGTTATCTCCACAGGATGAGGAAGCGGCGATGGGTCAACCACTTTCAATCTTCCTGACATGAGAGGACGTATGCCGGTTGGTATTGGCACTCACGCCGATGTTAATGCACTTGGGAAAAATGAAGGAGCCATTGTCGGTGACAGACGCCCAACGCATAAGCATACCGTAACTGTAACTGATCCAGGACATTCGCATACTGTAAGTCAAACACCGCACACTCATGGTTTGTTCGCTGGTGCAAATGGTGCGCAGAATGGAACGTCAGGCGCAGCGCCACTCGGTACTGATAGTGGTGCCGTACGTTCAACCGCTGGTGCAAACGCCAATATAACCCTAACTGGAAACACTACTGGAATTTCAGTTTCAGTTGGACAGCAATCAAATGTATCTGCGGATACCAGTGCTTTCGTATCGGTTCCATTCATTATAAAAACCTAATAAACTAGAAGGGAATAAGTGACATGTCCTACGCATACAAGGTAGCACGCCCGGAGCATTTTGAAAATGTTCGATTGGCGGCACAAGAGAACTATCGCGGGCTAACCGCTGTTATTAACGATAAGCCTTATCTCGTGGTTGACCGCGAGAAGATTGAGTACGTTCTAGAGGCAGAGGACGGAACCAGAATTTGGGTTGAGCACTTCGACCACACAGCGCGAAATGAGCACGATGCTCTAATCGCAGCTACTCGTGTATACGAGCCTTTTGTTCCTGGTTCAAAGATTGGTGACTGGACAATTGGTAACCTTGCGTATCACGAGGGGAATTGGCATGTTCGAAACGGTGATACAGATCAGATTGTACCGATAGAAGATTTAGTCCAGATGTTGGAGGATGAATCTTACTTTAGGGATAATTTTAATTCCAACTTTAATGTCCAGCTTACTGCCACAGAGAAGCGAGCACAGCGAACGGCAGCCCTTCAAAAGGTAGCGGTTACAATCCAGACTAACCTACCAAGAAACGGTTGGCACAATGGTTGTTGGCATTGGGCACAGCAGGCAGGGCTAGAAGGAACGATCACGTATCCTGATGGAGCAACAGTTGCACTTGCCGATCAGAAGAACTTCATGCTTTCTATGAAGAATTCAATGATGGCCGGTAAGCAGATGAACGAAGTTCCGATTACGGTTGAAACCGATCAGCCGGACTTGTTCTGGGAGATTTGGAATGACACAGCAAACCGTGGTGGCGGTGGAGGCGAAGCCGAACAACACGTAGCTTCTTTGGAGCTTCCAGATACACCGGGCGAGCACTTCCTCGACACTATGGAAGTAGTTGCAGACCGACGTGACTATGAACATTGAAATGAGGATCAGGATTACATGTGGTGGAACGAGGAAGGTCGCCATGAGTATGATAAGGAACCGGGCGACGATGATTACAATATTCACGATGATGTACGAGCAGATGCTTTAGCAGTAGCAGCGGATGAAGGATATGAAGATGCATCAACGATTCCGCCTGATGCACTTACAGTTCCTTACCGAGAACCAGAGGCAATTAAGGCGTATCTAAATGGTTATACAGAGGGGCGTCAAGATGCAGGATTTGATCCTCTTACTCCTGAAGAATACCGACTTCTTACGTCATCCTCATTGGCAACATCTTCATCTAGTTCATGGATACGTGAGTCTGAGTTGATTCAGGATATTCCTTACGCCCCAACTGGTGATGAGGTTGTCCACGCTTATCCTGACGGCGATGTTGTCATGTTCGACGGTACAACTACCTTCGATCCCAACAAGGCTTACGGATGGCTTCTAGGCCAAAAAGAATTTGATAAGGCCGAGCAAGTTAAGCAGTTGATCGACCGTTCTCCTCCACAAGAGCTTCCACCGGCTGTTATCCCGCCAGAAGAGGCTCAGCGTCCTCAGGAGAAGCTTCCAGAGGAAGCCCCTCTAGATCCTACAGGTGGACAGCCAGCGCCCGCTAGCGGCGCTCCTGTGCAGCCAGGGGCAGAAGTACCGCCTATGCCTCAGCAGCCTAGGGCTTCTGTAGAGTTCTTTGAATCTAAGGAAGCGCGAAAAGACTTCACCCACTCTGAGCAGAAGGCTCTAATTGACGAGAATCTAGAAGGACGCGCTCGCAATTATGACAAGCTTAATCTAAAGGGTACCCATTACGAATTAGAACAGGAATCATCTTTCGATGACTTCCTCTGACAGTAAAGGAAACAGCTAAATGATAACTACCCCGAATCTCGGGCTAAAAGTCTGAAACGGCGATTCAGACACGTTCAATCGACAAGATTTGATTGACAACTGAAACGCCATAGATGCAGATTACGCTAGACAACGCTCTGCCAATCAGGTAGAGATTTTGGCATCCCTTCCGGTCACAAGCCTTTTTGATGGCCGACTTGTCTATCTCACAGCCGCTTCAGGCGGCTTTGCTGCTAAAAGTGTAGTTCGCTACAATGGTTCCTCATGGGCCGTTGTTGGGCCTTCCCCTGAGATTATGGGTTCGCTTCCAACCTCAGGAAATTATCAAGGCCGTATCGTAACTCTAACCGCATCAGATGGTGGATTTCAAGCAAACGATGTTGTCGTAAATACAAACGGCTCCACAAGCTGGAAGAAGGTTGGTGGAGTTGGAGTTGGTACATCATTACCAGGATCGCCTATCGCTGGTGACCTATTCCTCCTAACAGCCGCAGCTAGCGGTTTTCCCGCTTGGTCATTGGTGACTTACACAGGATCAGCGTGGACTCGCGTAGAGCGCAGGGGCGTAGAAGTTGGGGCGACGCTTCCGGTAGCACCTTACGCAGGACAAGTTTTTGTTCTCACCGGAGCAGACGGTGGGTTTGCCGCTTATGACGTGGTAAGATTTAACGGTTCAATTTGGGGCAAGGTTAATGGTTCAAGTTCATACGTCTCTGGCGCATGGCCGACTTCACCCGCTGATGGCGATTTAATTATGGTTCCGTGGGGAACACAGATTGGTCAATTTCGATACAATGCAGGCTCCGCTTCCGCTTATAAGTGAGAACACGTAGGAGCAGGGCCGCTTGTATGAGTTGGTGGAATCTCAAGTACCTACACCGTTCCTAAGACTGGCGAATACATGATTCACTATCAGACTAATTATGGTGGTGTAGCAGATAACACAGGAAGCCGCGTCTACGTTGTAGACACTAGTGCATCCAATGCCCATGTTACATTCAACAACGATAACGGTAACTTCGGATCGCAGACTTCAGGAATTACAGTTACGCACTATTCTACCGGTGGTGTTTACGCCGCTCGCACGCTAACGTCAGGCCACGTCTTGCGCTTGGATGGTTCGTACTCCGCACCGTATGGAGCGATGGAAGCTAATCTATCTGGTTGGGGCGTTCAGCCGGTCAGGGTACAGGGATCATAATGACTTCATCATCTAAAGGATTGACGATTTGGGATCTAAGCACCGACCGCTTTGACCATACACAATTGGCAGCAAACTTTACCACGATTGATGGATGGTTAGGTAAGGCTCAGTATGCTGAAACTCTAGCGGCGCTTCCGTCTTCTGGAAACTTTGCAGGGCGGCTCGTAATGCTTAATACAACCGCCAGTGGATTTCCTGCCTGGTCACTTGTTCGGTATGACGGTTCAAACTGGCGAAATGCAGGATCTATCGAGATTTTGCCGACTCTGCCAACGCTTAGTAACTATGCTGGCCGAGTTGTTATTTTGTCCGCTGCCGATAGCGGTTTTCTAGCATGAGAGGTTGTTTTATACGACGGCTCAACTTGGATTGCAGTTGGTGGTTTTAAGGCAGTAAATACCGGTGGTCTTTCTTCTAACATCGTTGGTCGTAGAATCGACGGTGATGTGTATGTTGGAGACGCCACACGCGGAATCGTACTAGTTGATAGAACTGGTGGCACCAAGCGCCGTGTTTTTATTAACAACGGAACATTATCTTCAGAGACGGTAACTTAAATTTAGCGTTACCCGCTCTATTAACTTGTAGGAGAAAATTATATCATGTATCAAATTGTAGCAGCAAAGAGTATTTATTCAGAGGAAGAAGTCCGCGAGCGACTTTCCACCGTGTATCCTGAATGGGATATTGAAGGAATGGATTTGTCAGATCGTGGTTGGCTTGTTCGTCTCAAGAAGAACGCTGAGTTCCCATTTGATGAGGACAAAAAGGATAAAGCAGATTCAGCAGAAGACAAGGCAGACTCCGCAGATGACAAGGCAGACGATGCCAAGGATACTGCCGATGATGCCAAGGACGATGCTGATGATGCGAAGGACGACGGCGATGACAAGGACGACGGCGATGTTGATCCTGAGGATGGAATCGATAAGGATGAGGCAAAGGATCTAGTTGGACAGCTTAACGAGCTTCAAGACCAACTCAATCACCTTGTAACTGAGCTAGGCGGCAAGGCACAGGAAGTTGCTGATGATGCTAAGGCTAAGGATGACAAGATCAAGGATATCGCTGACGCAGTTAGCGATGTTGCGCCTCCTGGACTAGATGACATGCCGATGGACGGCCCTGATGGAGCACCGCCAATGGGAGGCCCAAAGCCCCCAATGCCGCCGTCACGTCCTCCGGTTCCTTCACCTAGAAAGCGTCCTCCGGCACCAGGCGGTGGAATCAACGCCTTCACCAAGCGAAAGACCGAGATTGTCACTCATTCAGGAACAGACCACACCGGCAAGCGAGTTTCATTGCTTACCGCAGCAAGAGAACTTGAGGCAACAGATCAGTGGGCAGACTACGAGATTATGTCAATGACACAGAACGTAGATGGCTCATTCTCTGCAAAGCTTCGATTAAAGTAAAACAGAAAAGGGGTTGGGATGGAAGAGGAATTTCTTCCAGCTAAGGAGATTATGATCAGGGAATTCAATTCGCTGAGAGGTCGCCTTTGTACGGTAGTTGAATCGGCAGGATTGCCAAACAAACAAGAGAGAGCATTAATTACATTAATTAAGAACCTCAGCTTCCAGAACCAAGCGGTTGCAATTGAACTAATTAGCAAGCTTGATTCGGAAGGGCAATTGTTCCGATACAATCAAAATAAATTAGCATAATGTTGACCAAATACACAAAGATCGAAGAAATCCTAGAAGTAAAGTCTTCAAAGACACGTCTCCCTTACGAGTGGGATGCACCGGAGAATTCGACTTTGCAAAGATTCGCCGCCCTGGATAAGGGTGTAGAGTCTGATGGCTACCTTTATGTGCGGTGCCGAGCTATTAGCTCCCGCGTAAACAAGAACAATGACGGGTGGCCTTCGGAAGAGCTTTCGAAGGCTTACTCTTCATTCATCGGAAGACCCGTCTTTGTTGACCACAACAACGATGACCCTAAGCGAACACGCGGGGTTATCGTTGACTCGAAATTACACGTAGACGATGACGAGAAGACAAGTGCTCTTGATCCGTACTACGCAACCGCTCCTGATAATCACAAGCCGCCTACTTGGATTGAGCTTCTTATCGAGGTTGACGGAGATACCTATCCTAAGCTAGCTGAAGCAATCCGCAAGGAAGATATCGATGCGGTTTCTATGGGCGCGAACATTAAGCAGTCCGTTTGTTCTGTATGTGCAAACGAGGCTTCTGTTCCTGAAGAGTTCTGCGACCACATCAAGAAGAAGGGGCTTACCTTCGAAGTAACCTCCGCTGACGGCGAGACTATCCGCAAGAAGGCGTATGAGGACTGCATGGGCGTAGACTTCTTTGAAATTTCATTCGTCTTCGATCCAGCAGATGAAACTGCTTTAATCTCTGAGAAGACCGGCGCAATGGATAAGGGTTCGCCATATCCGTCCAACAGTGAGAAGAACGCGCCTGATCATTCAGCACCGGGCCATCACTTACCTAAGAAGGTGAACGATATTTACAACGCGATCATGCGCGAGCATCCTGAGTACGGTAAGGAGAAGGCTATGCGTATCGCATGGGAACGATCAGGACTACACAAGGAAAAGAAGGGCGAGTACGTCGATCAAGTCCAGCAGACACTAGAGGCTACTATACAGAATCACATGTCCGGTGGTCACAGCCATCCCGACCCTGATTGCCCAATTTGTCAGCAGCAAAGCCCCGAGCTATCAAACAAGCATCAGGTCGGACTTCCCGCTCCTACTCCTGCGCTATCTAAGGCAGCAGGATTTGAGGATCGTATCCAGGAGAAGCTAGGGCCAGGATTTGATCAAATGAGAGCCAAAAATACAGAACAGCTTAATATCGCTCGCGATCTTCTAGCACGAAATCCAGGCAATCCAAACTATGAACGCCTTCTTTCAAATCTGGAAGAGCAGGCACGTCTTCTTGAAGGTTTGCCAAGTGTGCAGCCGCTATCTTCTTACGTTGGAAAGACTCTCCCGATGGAGCGCGTAGCCGCGCTCAAGGCAGCGTATCCAGTACCATCAGATTTCGTAGAGCCAGTGAACGCCGACCATGGTAATGGTGGCGATCCTAACTTTATCCCTCAGTCAGATAAGGTCACGGCTCCGCAGGAAGTAAACACTTTGAGAAATGAAAACCTTTGTCCTGTCTGCAAGGCTTCCATTATGGAACCGGGTAGAGACGGCATTCTAGAGTGTAGCACATGCGGCCATGTAGCCGAGCCTGAGCCTCTAAACAATCCTGACTTGAGCCTATCGCAGGATCAGGACTTAAGAACTGATAACGCGGAAAACCTTCCGCAAGAGGGAACACCTACACAGGACGATAGCGCAAATCAGATTACCTTTACTCCCTCTACTGCTAGAAAACAAAAGGATACTGAAGGAGTAATTAGTGATATGGATAATATTTTCACAACGCTTATCACAACAGCTTCAGAAGAGGTTGTAGATAAGATTTTGCCTGTCGCGAAAACTGGTCGCGTCGAAACCGTTCTCGGTGCAAGACGACCAATTAGCAACGATATTTACAAGGCACTAAAGGAAGCTGGAATTCTAGAGGACGTTACTGTAGAGTACCCGGCTGTAGAGCGAAAGATTGAGTTAGCAAAGACCGCTCCGATCTTTAACCTCTTCGCAGCGGAGGAGTCCGCAATGAAGCTTAACATTAAGCTTGAAGAGGTTCCAGTTGTCATCGAAGCACCTACACAGGAAGCCGCAGACAAGGCAGCAGAAATTATTACGGCGGCACTTGCGCCGAAAGAGGCAGCAGTTACCAAGCCAAAGTCAAAGAACACAATCCTTCCAGCCGGAAAGGTTATCTCCGATAATCCTAACCCGAAGGAAGAGAAGGTAATCTCTGATCAGTTGGCTCCGGTAGAGTCAGCCGTAACCATCAATATTGGCGACACTCCTGAACCGGCTGATGAACCAGCCGAGGCAGTTGAAGAGCCGGTTGAAGAAACAGTAGTCGAGGCTACTGAAGAAGACGAAGCACCCGAAGCAGAGTCAACCGTCGAAGACGTAGTTGAAGATGTAGAAGATGCAGAATCAAAGGACGAAGAAAAGGAATCTGCCGAGGATAAGGAAGCTAAGCTTCTCACGGCATTTAGGCTAGCGGATCTATCCGTAGAGCTAGGTTTGGTAGAAGCGGCGAACAAAATGGTGTTCATCGCTGAGTTAGAGGAAGAAACCATTGAGGCGCTAGAGGCACGAGAAAAGACGCTCTCTTCTGTGAAGACCGCTGGACTTAAAAAGAGTTCTTCGCGAATCGCAGGAATCACGAGAGTTCCTAGACTTAGCCACTCAGCCGTTCCAGTTGGTGTCGGACTCGACGTAATGGACGAGCAAATCTTCCTTTAAACACTACAAAAAGAAATATATCAACCAATTTAATAGTTGATAGGAGAAATATAAATGATTAGAGCAAATAACCTAGCAAGAGTAGCTCAGAAGAGAACCATTCGTCCTTTGTACGCATGGCACTCCGCTGTACCTTACGCTTGCTTTGCAGACATGTCAACGGGCGCAATCAGCGGTACTGTCACATTTGCAACGGCTGGTTCTGTCTACCCAGGTCAGGTAGCAATTAAGACCACCGGCGAAATGATGAGAGTAGCGGCTGGTGCTGGACAGGTAAACTTTGGTCTGTTCAACAACTTCATCGGTGGAACCATGGATGAACTTGCTGGCGGAACAGAGATTGGTGTCTGGGTCGGTGGCCGTGACGCAGTATTTGAAGTCCTTGGTGGCTTCAGTGGTACAGAAACTCCGCTCGACGGTTCTGGTTGGGTAGCAGCTAACTCCACTCTAGGTGGCGCTCCTGTTTACTCAGACGCAGCCGGACGACTAACTTTGACGGCAGGCTCTTCGCTAAAAGTAGCTCGCTTGATTGAGGCTGTATCCGCAGCTAAGATCATCGTACAGCTATCCCTAGCCGAGGCGTAAAGGAGACATTGAATTATGAATCAGAATAGAACAGCCGTCAGAAGTGAAGATTACGTTAGCAAGCTAGCTGGCGTACCGAAGCTAACTGGCGAGCAGAAGACAGCTAAGCTTAACCAGATTTGGAACGCTGATACTGATCCTGGCAAGCGCGGCGCTTTCAAGCGCATCGCTCAGGGAATGATTGGGCCGATCCAGATCAAGCTTAAGTATGAAGGTATCGGACGCAACGTACTCGTTGAGGACGTTCGCGAACGAGGTTTCCCTCAGCCTTATGAGGTTCTAGACGATCTTGGTCAGGCATACATTCTTAACCAGACTGATGCTGAAGTCAAGACGACACCATTCGAAGGCAAGTGGGCACCGCCTAGCTTCTTCCGAATCGCTTCCTTCCCTTACGTCCGTAAGGAAGAGCTTTATTTCCTAACTGCCAACATTGTTGAGTATGCTCAGGAAATGACGCGAGAAGCAATTCTCAAGCAGGAAGACGGACGCCTCCTAACCCTACTCGCAGCAGCAGTAACCGATTACGGAACTAACGCTTCCCACATCATTACTCCTGACCACGTTGTAGAGATTGGTGCAGGTAACCCATTCGACTTCGCTGACTTGCTAGACGCGGCTTCCCGCGTAGAGCTTCACGAGTTGAAGGCTACCAAGGTTCTTCTTAACCCGGTTGACTTCCGAGATATTCTTCTCTGGGACGTTAACCTAACAGGATGGGACTTCAAGAACGACGTTAGAAATAACGCGAACATCGCTCGCTTCGGTGAGTTTGAATTCCAGACAAGCATCATGGTTCCTCAGGGCACCTTGTTCTTGCTTCCTGAGGCGAACTTCCTAGGAGTTATGCCTATCATGTACAGCCTAGACGTTGAAGAGAACAACCAGATCGAGCAGTTCCGACGCGGTTGGGTATTCGATGAGCTAATCGGCATGATGGTTCTTAACCCTCGTGGACTCGCCCTAATTAAGAAGGTCTAGTACCTACTTAAAGGTGAAAAGTTTGAGGCCCGCTTCGGCGGGCCTCTTCTTTTTGGGGATTGACTCACATGTAATAAGTGAAACAATCATTTCTTTACATTTTCTGATATGAAGTTAGATAGAAAATCCTTTTGAGCAAGACTTACAGGTTGACTCTTTTCCGTTTCGGGCCTTAGACGGTTCGATCTTTTCCTACTCTATTTTTCATTCATTCTAGTAAGCACTTTGGCCTTCAACGCCGTTCAGAACGCAGCGGATCATGCGCTCAAGGTTGCCCTTGGTGCTTCAATCGTAGTTAATGAACTAAAGAAGGAAAAAGTGTGCTCTGAAACTAATCAGGGTGAAGCTTGCCGTGATCTATTTGACAGACTCGCCAATAATATTACTGATGCCCAAAGACTTAGATTGGCGTGCGTGGTTTTGAACGCACAAAGTAAAGCAGAAACGATGGCTGAGCTAAATTGCCCAACCATCGTTTCTAATCATCCGCCTCCTGCTAAGAATCCTTAAGGGCAACGCTACTTATAGAAGTATATCACTCGTCCTTTAGCTTATCAAGTTCGACTAAACATCGTGGCAGGGAAGATAGCGGTACGACCAATGCCGAGCTTCACCCGAAACTCAATCAGCACACCGGGCTTATACTGGCCGCTGTTGGAAAGCACGTCTCTCATGTAGGCAGCGGCCACAGCGTTATTTGTGTGAACGCACACAAGGTCAGGCCACACGTC
>Ga0070683_100004757_pt1 | contig 11234 bp, 11 predicted proteins | sample KBSC713LmetaG_FD_64662 | JGI IMG/M metagenome (GOLD analysis project Ga0070683, IMG submission 64662) | Corn rhizosphere microbial communities from Kellogg Biological Station, Michigan, USA - KBS C7.1-3L metaG | ecosystem: Host-associated > Plants > Roots > Rhizosphere ...
CCCTCGAGCTCGAGCCCGCCGTAGCGGGAGCGCTCCCAGCGACCGTCCTTGAGCGCGGCGTGGGCCTGCGGGATGTTGCGCGAGAGCGCGAGCAGGAGGCCGACCGTGTGCTCGGCCGCGGAGATGACCGTCGACTCGGGCGCGTTCGCGACGACGATCCCGCGACGCGTCGCAGCCTCGACGTCGACGTTGTCGACGCCCACGCCGGCGCGGCCGATCACCTTCAGCCGCTCCGCGCGCTCGATGAGGGCAGCGTCGATCTTCGTCGCTGAACGAATGACGATCGCGTCGTAGCCGCCGATCGTCTCGGCGAGGTCGCCGTTCGCGTCGACGTCGACGTCGAAGCGCTTGCGCAGGAGCTCGATCCCCGCCTCGGCGATGGGCTCCCGGACGAGAACCTTCAAGCGGGCTGGTGCTCGTATGTCTCGAGCGCGCGTGTGACCGCGACGCCGCGCTCGATATCCGCTCCCGCCTCGGCCAGCGCGAGCTCGATCCCGGCGAGCGCGGTCGTGATGTCGAACACGTCGTAGTAGCCGAGGTGGCCGACGCGGAAGACCTTGCCCTTGAGCGGGCCCTGGCCGGGCGCGAGCGTGATCCCGAAGCGGTCGCGCAGGTCGAGCAGGAGCTGTGAGCCGTCGATCCGCTCCGGCACGCGAACCGTGGTCACGACCGCGGAGCTGTCGTCGTCGGGAGAGAAGAGCTCGAGGCCCATCGCCTTGACGCCTTCGCGGCAGGCGCGGCCGAGCCGGACGTGCTCGTCGAACGCCGCCTCGAGCCCGCGGTCGAGGATCATCCCGAGCGCCACGTTCAGACCGACGACGATCGAGACGGCCGGGGTGAAAGCGGCGTCGAGCGTCTCCTGCGCCACGAGCGTGCGCTTCCAGTCGAGGTAGAAGCGCGGAGCAGACGCCTTCTCGGCTGCCTTCCACGCCTCGTCGGAGACGGAGACCGTCATCAGGCCCGGCGGCGACATGAGCGCCTTCTGCGAGCCGGAGACGACCGAGTCGAGACGCCACTCGTCCGTCTCGCACGGAACCGCGCCGAGGCTCGAGATCGCGTCCACCGCGACGAGCGCCCCGGCGTTCTTCGCGGCGGTTGCGAGCGCGGGCACGTCGCACACGACCCCGGTCGACGTCTCGGACTGCGTGACGAGCACGAGGCTCGCGCCGCCGAGCTCCGAGAGTCGCGCAGCGAGGTCGTCAGCGGAAGGCGTCTCGCCCCACTCATAGGCGATGTGTTCGACCTCGCAGCCGTACGCGCGCGCGATGTCGGCCCAGCGCTCGCCGAAGTAGCCGGCGGAGATCGCCACGACACGGTCGCCCGGGGAGGTCAGGTTCGCGACCACGGACTCGAGGCCGGCCGTTCCCGACGCCGTGTAGAGGAGCACCTCGGTCTTCGTCCGGTACACGTCCTTGAGGCGGTCGAGCACCTCCCGGTACGTGGGGCGGAAGTCCGGGCTGCGGTGATGGACGATCGGGAGCGCCATCGCGGCCAGCACCTGAGGCGGGACCGGCGTCGGCCCCGGCGTCATCAGATAGCGCTTCTCCGCCAAGCGCCTGTGACCTTAGCTCAGGCTTAGGCTCCCCTCGGTGGAAGTGCTCCTTGCGTTCGGTGCGGCGCTGCTCTCACTTCGGCTTGCGAGCCTGGTCGCAGGTCGCTGGCGGGCGACCCGACGGCCCGAGCTGGCGGCATGGGCGTGCGCGCTCCTTGCCTACGCGGCCGCCTCGGCGGCGCTCACGTGGGGCGCGGCGTACGGCTGGGACGGGCGCTCGTTCCGGGTCTACTACCTCTTCGGCGGGCTGCTCACGGCGCCGTTGCTCGGGCTCGGTTCCCTCCTACTTTATGGTTGGAAACGCATAATCGGCCCGGCTCTCATTTACATCGGGCTTGCGGTCGGAATTGCGATCTCCGTTCCGGTGCACGGAGCCTTCGGCGACAGCATTCCGGCAGCCCAGGACCACCTTCAGTTCCTGCCGGCGCGGTTCGTGGCGATCCTCGCAAACACACTCGGCACAGTGGCTGTGGTTGCTGTGGCGATCGTCACGATCAGGCGTCGTCCGCTCGGTAACGGCCTCATTCTGGCCGGGGTCGCCGTTGCCGCTCTTGGCACCGCGCTATCCGGCTTGGGAGCTGCGAAAACGGCCGTTTTTGTGGCAATTGCAGCACTTCTTCTTTACGGAGGTTTTACAGTATCTCCGCGTCGGAGCGCTAACTAGCCGCTAACGTCCCGGGTCTTACAGGTTGACATCGACCTCCGAGCCCGCCCAGGGGCTCGCTCGGACACTGCGGCCCCTCCGTCCGTCTGCGAGCACTCGGTCTCGGAAAACGAGGGGGTTCTTTTGCTCCGACATTCACTGCGGCTTTTGCCTGTGCTCGCACTCACGCTCGTGGGGGTCTTCGCCCTGACCGCGGCACGGCCGGCCGATGCCAAGGAGAACGCCGTCCGCGTCCTCCAGGTCCACCCGGGCGACGGAGGCCTGGTTCGGCAGATCCACCACTACCGCCGCGTGACCTGGCGCTGGCAGTCGGTGATGGGTGTCCGCCACACGCGGGCCACGCGAGCGGCGCTCGGAGATCCAAGCCGCCGGTACAAGGTCTGGGTCCGGAATCTGTGGAAGCACCGCGCGAAGCGTGCGCACCGACTCGCAGCGCACCCGCCGCATTTGGCCGGCTGGCTCTGCATCCACCGCTACGAAGGGGCGTGGACCGACTCGGGAGGGCCGTACTACGGCGGGCTCCAGATGGATCTCGGCTTCCAGCGGACCTACGGAGCGCGGCTCCTGCGCCGGAAGGGCACCGCGAACAACTGGACGCCGCTCGAGCAGATGTGGGTCGCAGAGCGCGCGCATCGGAGCGGTCGCGGCTACTACCCGTGGCCCAGCACGGCACGCTACTGCGGACTGATCTAGTCTCCCGCGCATGGGCCGAGGCTCGAGACCGATCAGGCGCTGGCGCAGAGACCGGCAGCGCAAGAAGAAAGCGCGCGAGAAGCGAGGCGCCGCACCCGAGGCTGGGGCGGCGCCGAAGCGGCGGACGTCGAGCCGCCCGAAGGCCTCCGAGTAGGTTTCCGTTGCGGGTGGGTGTAGCCTTGAGGAGAGGCCCACCGCAGCAATGCGTCGCAGCAGCAACCAGATTGCTGCGTGCGCCGTTGCGGCCACGGTGCTGGCAGCCATCGCCGCCCCTTCCCCGGCATGGTCGAACTCGGCCTCGAAGCTCTACGCCGCCGGTAGCGACGTCGCAGCGCCCCGCTCCGGGACGCTGCTGATCCACGCCGCGCCCGGCTCGAGTCGCATCCTGGCCAGAGCTCGGACGCGGACCGTCTTCGGATCGCCCACGAGGCTGGCCGTCCTGCGCGAGTCCGGAGACTGGCTCGCCGTCATCTCGGCCAAGCTCGGAAACCGGGTGCGTGGTTACGTCTTCCGACCCGACGTCGACCTCGTCCACGACCCGTTCTCACTCGAGGTCGATCGGTCGGCGCGGCTCCTCACGGTGTGGCGGATGGGCGTCAAGGTCGGTCGGTTCCGCATTGCGGCCGGAGCGCAGTCGACCCCCACGCCGCTCGGTCGCTTCTCGATCACGGACAAGCTCGTGGACTTCTGGCCCTCGGTCTACGGCTGCTGCGTGATCGCGTTGTCCGGGCGGCAGCCGCTGGCAACCCCGGGCTGGAGCACCGGCGACCGCCTCGCGATCCACGCGGGAACAGGCATCGGAGCGGGCGTGTCGACCGGCTGCCTCCGGGCCTCGCCGCGCGACATGCGCTTCCTGATGCGGACGATCCCGCTGGGGACGCAGGTCGTCATACACGAGTAGCGCTCGGTCAGGCGTCGAGCTTCTGGCGGAGCAGCTCGTTGACGAGCTTCGGGCTCGCGCGGCCCTCGGTCTCCTTCATCACCTGACCGACGAAAAAGCCGAGGAGGCCCTGTTTGCCGGAGCGGTACGACTCGACTTGCTCCGGGTTCGCGGCCAGCACCTGGTCGACGAGCGGCTCGAGGTCGCCGGTGTCGGTGATCTGGCCGTCGCCGAGGTACGCGTCGGCCGAGAAGCCGGGCTCGCCGCTCTTCGCGAGTGCCTCCGTAAAGACGTGCCTCGGAACCTGGTCCCGGGCCAGGATCAGCTTGGACAGTTCCTCCGCGTCGACCTGCGCCGGGTCGACGCCGGTCGCGGCGAACTGGTTCATGAGCACGTTGGCGACCGCTCTTCGGTCGCCGCCGACCTGCTGGAAGAGGCGGTCTCGGCCGCTCACGACGAGGCCCTCCGCGAGCTCGAACCCGACCTCTTCGCCGATCTTGTCGATCCGCGCCCCGGGTAGCTCCGGCAGCTGCGCGCGCAGCTCCTCGACGAGGTCGCGCGGCGGTTCGAGTGGGACGAGGTCCGGCTCCGGCAGGTACCTGTAGTCCTGCGCCTCCTCCTTGGAGCGCAGCGGCGGCGCCGACTCGTTGCCCGGGTCGAAGTGCATCGTCTCCTGCTCGACCTGTCCGCCCGACTCGTAGATCTGGATCTGGCGTTGGATCTCGCGCTCGATGCCCTTCGCCGCGAAGTTGAACGAGTTCATGTTCTTCAGCTCGGTGCGCGTGCGGAGCTCGTCCGAGCCCTCGGGCCGCACGGAGACGTTGACGTCGAAGCGGAGCGAGCCCTTCTCCATCTCCGCGTCCGAGATCCCGAGCTCGACGACCGTCTGTCGAAGCAGCTGCAAGAACCGCTTCGCGTGCTCGGACGAGTGAAGGTCGGGCCCGGTGACGATCTCGACGAGCGGTGTCCCGGCCCGGTTGAAGTCGACGAGCGTCCGGTCGGCGCCGGCGATGCGACCCGCGGCGCCGCCCATGTGCACGTTCTTCGCTGCGTCCTCCTCGAGATGCGCCCGGACGATGCCGACGGAGATGTCTCCGTCGGCCGTCGGCAGCGTGAACGCGCCTTCGATGCAAAGCGGCTCGTCGTACTGCGAGATCTGATAGCCCTTCGGGAGGTCGGGATAGAAGTAGTGCTTGCGGTGGAACACCGCGTGCTCGGCGATCTCGCAGCCGAGGGCCTGGCCGAGCAGGATCGTCATCTCGATCGCTTCTCGGTTCGGAACGGGCAGCGTCCCCGGGTGTGCGAGGCAAATCGGGCACGTGCGCGAGTTCTCGGGAGCGAAGTACTCGAGCTCGCAGCGGCAGAACATCTTCGTCCGCGTCTTCAAATGGACGTGGATCTCGAGGCCGATGACAGGCTCCCAGTTCACTTCAGCCTCGGCGGGACGTAGTCGAATCCAAGCGCCTGCTCGAGTGCATGGCCGGCGCGGAAGAGGACGTTCTCGGAGAACTGCGGGCCGATCAGCTGGAGCCCGACCGGGAGGCCCTCGGAGAGGCCGCAGGGGATCGACAGGCCGGGCAGCCCCGCCATGTTCGGCGGGATCGCGAGCACGTCGCACAGGTACATCGCGAGCGGGTTGTCGACCCGGTCGCCGAGCGGGAACGCGACCGTCGGCGACGTCGGGCTGATCAGGACGTCGAACTGCTCGAGGGCCGCGCGGAATTCTTCGCGGATGACCGTCCGCACCTTTTGCGCCTGGCCGTAGTACGCGTCGTAGTAGCCCGCCGAGAGTGCGTACGTGCCCAGCATGATCCGGCGCTTCGGCTCGTCGCCGAAGCCGGCGTCGCGCGTGCGCATGTACTGCTCGCGGACGTCGCCGTCGGCGACGCGGAGCCCGTAGCGGACGCCGTCGTAACGGGCGAGGTTCGAGGACGCCTCCGAGGGGGCGATCAGGTAGTAGCAGGGCAGCCCGTACTCGACCGAGCGCGGCAGGGTCGTCTCCCCCACCTCGGCGCCGAGCTCGCGGCAGAGCTCGATCGCGGCGTTGACGGCTTCGCTCACGCCCGGCTCGATGCCCTCGGCCTCGTTCAGCTCCTTCGGGACGCCGACGCGCAGGCCCTTCAGGTCTTCGGCTCGTGGGATCTCGATCGGCTGCGGAAGCTCGACCGTGGTCGTGTCGTTCGGGTCGCGACCGGCGATGACCGAGTAGAGGAACGCGCAGTCGGCGACGGTCTTCGTGATCGGGCCGATCTGGTCGAGGCTGGACGCGAAGGCGACGATGCCGGAACGCGAGACGGTGCCATAGGTCGGCCGGAGCCCGACGACGCCGCACAACGCCGCCGGCTGCTTGATCGAGCCGCCCGTGTCCGAGCCGAGCGCCCACGGGGTGAGGCCGGCTGCGACTGCGGCCGACGAGCCGCCGGACGACCCGCCGGGCACGCGGCTCGGGTCCCAGGGATTCCGGGTCGGTCCGTACGCGGAGTTCTCCGTCGACGAGCCCATCGCGAACTCGTCCATGTTCGTCTTGCCGATCACTCGCAGGCCGCGGCTCGCGCAGCGCTGGGCGACCGTCGCGTCGTAGACCGGGCGGTAACCCTCGAGGATCTTCGAGCCGGCCGTGGTCGGGATGCCCTTCGTGCTGACGACGTCCTTGTGCGCGATCGGGATGCCCTCGCCGGGCGCGTCGTCGTTCACGTGCAGGAAACAGTGGAGCTCGGGGTCGCGCTCGTCGATCGCGGCGCGGTACGCGGCGAAGATCTCGTCGGACGACGCTTCGCCGGTTTCGAGGAGGTCGTTGACCTGCTGCGCGCTCAGACGGAGCGTGTCGATCATCGAGACACCGCCTCTTGGTCCGGTACCCCCGACCTCCTCCCCACGACGAGCCTATCGACGAAATGCGCACTCGTGGGTGACGGAACCGGGCCAGGTGTGTGACGTTCGGCGCGGGTGTTCATGCGGGCGGCACCCGGAAGAAGCCGGCCTCGCGATCGGGTGCGTTGGCCAGCGCGTCCTCGACCGAAAGCGATTCGTGCGGCTCGTCGTCGGCCCACACGTTGACGAGGTCGAGCGGGTGCGCGGTCGGCTCGACGTCGGCCAGGTCGAGCTCGCTCACCTTGCCGACCGCTTCGAGGATCGCGTTCAGCTGCGCCGAGAGGCGGTCGACCTCGTCGTCGCTCAGCGCCAGCCGCGCGAGGCGGGCGACATGTAACACCTCGTCTCTACTGATGGCCACGTCTCAATCCTTCCAAAATGGGAGCGGGCCCCTTCCGGGGCCCGCGAATTCGTCTCGAGTCCGGAGGTACTAGGCGGCGGTGACGTTCGAGGCCTGAAGGCCCTTGTCGCCCTGCACGACTTCGAACTGGACGCGCTGCCCCTCGGTCAGCGACCGGTAGCCGTCCATCTGGATCGCGCTGTGGTGGACGAACACGTCGTCCCCACCCTCGCGCTCGATGAAGCCGTATCCCTTCTCGTTCGAGAACCACTTGACGGTGCCTTCAGCCAACACTTCCTCCTTCTACAGCCGGACTCTAAAGCGGCGGAAGGTTAACGTCAGGCCCCGGGGAACGCAAGGATTCCGCGCCGATACTGGGCCGCTTTCACAGTGCCGGCGAGCAGCATCGCGATCGTCATCGGCCCGACGCCTCCGGGCACCGGCGTGATCAGCCCCGCCCGCTCCGCGACGGCCGGGTCGACGTCTCCGACGACGCCCTCGTCGCCGCGGTTCATCCCGACGTCGATCACGGCCGCCCCCTCCTTGACATCGTCGGGGCCGATGACGCTCGCTCGTCCGACCGCGACGACGAGCACGTCCGCCTCACGCGTGACCGCACCGAGGTCCTTCGTCCGCGAATGGCAGACCGTCACCGTGGCGTTCGCGTGCAAGAGGAGCAACGCGGCCGGCTTGCCGACGATGTCGCTGCGACCGACGACGACCGCCTTCGCTCCCTCGAGCGGCACGTCGTACTCCTCGAGCAGTCGCATGACGCCGACCGGGGTCGCACCGACGTGCCCCGGGCGCCCGAGCACGAGCTGCCCGAAGTTGAGCGGGTGCAGACCGTCGACGTCCTTGATCGGGTCGATTGTGCGGATGACGCGTGCCTCGTCGATGTGCTCGGGAAGCGGGAGCTGAACGAGGACTCCGTCGATTGTGTCGTCGTCATCGAGCTGCGCAACCTGCTCCAGCAGCTCCTCCTCGGTCGTCTGCCCGGCGAGCCGGATGTCCTTCGCATTCATCCCGGCCTCGGTAGCCGCTTTGTGCTTGAGCCGGATGTAGATATCCGAAGCGGGATCCTCTCCGACCAGGACCGTGGCGAGCCCGATCTCACCCAGCTCGCGAACCTCGTCGGCGATTCCGCTGCGGATGCGCTCTGCGAGCGCCTTGCCGTCTATGAGGCGAGCCGCCACTACGGGCGCGGCAGCTCGACGTCGCTGACGTCGAGGCCGAGCGACTCGGCGAGCTTGACGCCCTCCTGGAGGTCCTCCTCGAGCCGCTGCAGGTCGCGCTCGTACATGAGCCGGCCGATCACGGCCCGCGCCTTCGGACGCCAGAGTGCGTGCTTGATGAAGATCGGTAGCAGGCGGTTCGCCGCCTCGACGAGGCGCTGGTTCATCTTCTTGCCCGCGCCCTCGAGCAGGACGCGCTCGTACGCCATGCCGGCGCCGTGGTGGATGCCGTCGTCCGTCGCGAGCCGGTTGCAGAGATCCTCGAGCACCGTCCCGCGCGAGGCGCGCGCGATCAGCCGGAAGCGCGAGATGATCAGCCGCTCGTAGAAGACCTGCATCTGGAAGACCTTCTCCTCGAGCGTGTCCGCCTCGAGCGTCATGTGCGCCAGCTCGTCGAGGTACGGGTCGCGCTCGGCGATGCCGCCGACCTCATTGATCAGCTTGAGCCACGCCTCGGTGTGGCGCGACTCGTCCTGCACCATCGTCGAGTAGTAGAGCTTCGCCTCGGGGTCGGGCGCGACGTTCAGGAGCTGCGAGGACATCTCGCAGGCGAGCATGTCCGCCTGGAGCTGCTGGGTGAGAACGGAGCGCCACATGTCGCTTCGCCGCGCACGGCGCTGCGGGGAGCCGGAGCTCTTCCCCTCGGGGATCGGCGGTAGGTCGTTCCAGGGCAGGTCGCGCACCTGCCACTCCTGCTTCTTGGCGAGGTCGTAGAAGCGCAGGACGCCTGCGTAGGCGTCGCGCTCGCCCGCGACCGGCTCGACGACTTGCTCGGTGGCCATGCGCGGAGATTATCGTCCCCGTCATGGAGCTCAGGAAATGGCCGCGCAAAAACGACCCTGCGTCGATCTCTGCGCGGCAGGCGGAGCTCGACGGGCGAGTGGACAGCGAGGTCTTCGGATTCGACCTCGAACCGTGGGTCTCGGCGCAGGAGGCACTCACCGGCGTGTCCGTGACGCCGACGGCCGTGATCGGGCCGCTGACGATCTCGCTCGGCGAGTACGAGCTGACCGAGCCCGACGGGGAGCTCGTCGAGCATGGGCGGAAGACGGACGAGGTCTACGTCCCCCTGGCGCACACGGAGGGATCCTTGTCCGACTCGCTCTACCGGGGCGCGCGCGCGGCGACCGAGTCGGGAGGGTTCAGGACGGAGGTCCTGCGCGACCGGATCACGCGTGCGTCCGCGTTCGTCACGCACTCCGCCGAGGAGGCTGCGGCGCTCGGCCGCTGGATCGAGGCGGAGCTCCCCAAGATGCGTGAGTGGCTCGCCGGCCGCGAGGAGGAGTGGATCTCTCGGTACGCGAAGCTCCGGGAGGTCGAGACCTACGTGGCGGGGCCGATCTGCCACGTCATGTGGGCGTTCACGACCGGCGACGCGTGTGGGCCGAACATGATGACTCGCAACGCCTACGCGCTGAACATGGGCTACGTCATGGAGCACGCGCCTCGAAAGCCGGAGCGGGCGATCCTCGAGGCGAACATGGGCGGGGACAAGAAGGTCTCGCACCGCTACTTCGAACAGGGAGGGCACGGGAAGACGGTCGTCGCCGAGGTGACGCTGACAGACGAGGCCGTGCGACGCGTGCTGCGGACGACGATCGACGACCTGCTCGAGCTGTCGTGGGCGGGGACGCACGGCGCGATCGCCTCCGGGATGCAGTCGGTCGCCTTCACGCCCGCGACTGCGATCGCCGCGATCTTCAATGCGACCGGCCAGGACCTGGGCATGGTCGGGACGAGCTCGATGGCCCACGGCACGGGGAAGCGCGTCGAGGGCGGGCTGAACGCCGCGATCCGGCTGCCGGGCCTAGAGGTCGGCACCGTCGGCGGCGGCACGACGCTCCCCTACGCGCGCGCCTGGCTGGGGCTGATGGACTGCGCGGGGCCCGGGAAGGTCTACCGCTTCGCGCAGATCGTGGCAGCTGCGACCTTGGCGCTCGAGATCTCCGCGTCGTCCGCGATGGCCACGTCCGGCTCGGAGAACTTCTTCAAGGCCCACTTCGAGCGGGGCGGCATGCGCTGAAGATCCCGCCGCACCACGATCCGGCGTGCTTCGGGTGCGGGGACAACCCGATCGGCTTCCACCTTCCGCAGCCGGAGACGGAGGGCGCCGATCGGTACGAGACGACATTTGCGTTCGACGAGCGCCACCAGGGCGGGCCCGGGCTGGTGCACGGTGGGATGGTCGCGGCGCTGATCGACGAGGCCTGCGGGCTCGCGGCCACCTGGTACCGCTTCCCGACCGTAACCGGCCGCATGTTCCTCCGCTATCGGCGGCCGGTGCCGATCAACAGGCAGCTCTCGGTGCGGGCGTGGGTCGAGGACGAGCGTGGCCGGCGCGTCTTCGTGCGCGGCGAGCTCTGGGATGCGGACGAGCTCCTCGCAGAAGCCCGGCTCGCGTTCGTCCACGTCCCTCTCGAGCACTTCCTCGAGACCCCCGAGGGGCGCGCGCACGCCGAGGCCTGGCAAAGGCGACTGCAAGTGGACTAGTTCAGGTGTTGACGAAGAAAGCGCGAAAGGATCAGCACGGTCGCCACCACTCCGGCCAGCTAGAGCGCAGGTAAGAGCCGCTGGCGCTGCCGAGTCGGCTCGCGTCGAGCAACCATCGTAAGTAGCGGCTAGCCGGCTGCTTTGTACGCCACGGCCAGCGTTGCGTTCGCCGTGGAGCCGGTGCTTCGCGACCATGTGCCGTTCACAGTCTTCAGTCCCGCACTGGACTCGATCCGATAGGTGCTCGTGGCCCAGCTGAAGAAGACGCTGTTCCCGAAGTCGTGGACCTCGGTGTTCGGGGCCGTCGGCGTGCTCGTCGCGTTTGCATCGATGGTCGACCATCCGACGACGAGATCGTTCGGGTTCGTCGTCGTCACGCTTCCGGCCCAGCCCACGACGCCGCCCTGAGTGGTGATCGCGCTTGCGTCGGCCGCTGTGGCGGGGGCAAGGCCGGTGAAGGAGGCCGCCGCGATCAGTCCGTGCGTGACCGATCGAGAGAACCGCGCGGTGAT
>Ga0070683_100004759_pt1 | contig 11233 bp, 8 predicted proteins | sample KBSC713LmetaG_FD_64662 | JGI IMG/M metagenome (GOLD analysis project Ga0070683, IMG submission 64662) | Corn rhizosphere microbial communities from Kellogg Biological Station, Michigan, USA - KBS C7.1-3L metaG | ecosystem: Host-associated > Plants > Roots > Rhizosphere ...
CCGCCTCACCCGTGTGCTCGTTGCATTTGGCGCCTGCGCCCTCTGGGCAGCTTGCTCGAAGGGAGACAACAAGGCCGACTCGGCCGCCGCCGCCGATAGTGCGGCGAAGGCGGCCGCCGCTGCGCCTCCCGCTGCTCCGGCGCCTGCGCCGTTGACCGACGCGAACATTGCCGCGATTCTCGATGAAGCAAACGCCGCCGACAGCGCGGCAGGCAACATCGCTTCGACAAAGGGCACTCACGCCGATGTGAAGGCGTTCGGTCGGGACATGATGCGCGATCACCATGCGCTGCGGAAAGCGGGGCAGGATCTCGCGAAGAAGCTGAACCTCACGCCGGCAGCGCCGTCGGGTGACACACTGCAGTCATCCGCCCAGAATTGGCAGACTACACTGAACTCGCTTCCCAAGGGTGCGGCGTTCGATACCGCGTACATCAATCACGAAGTCGTGATGCATCAGGCGGTGATCGCGACGGCGCAGACCGCGCAAAGCGCAGCACAGGACACATCGCTCAAGGCGCTGATCACGAAGGCCCTTCCGAACCTTCAGGCGCATTTGAAGCACGCCCAAGAAATTCAAGGGAAGCTCAGTGGTGCTGCAGCACCGGATTCCGGCAAGAAGAAGAAGTAAAAACTGACAGGCTCGTCCGCGCGCCGCGGTTCGGCGCGCTCCTTGAAAGAATGTCCGGGTGAAGTCATCCGGACATTCTTTTTTCAGGCGCAGAAGGGGCAGGATCGCCATGCTACGATACCAATCGACGAGTGCCGCGCTGGCCGTATTGAGCTTCTTCTCGATGGCATGTGGTCGCGACGAGGCGAACGATCGCAGTCGGTCTCATGCAGCGACGGCGGGCGGCGACGTCGTCATGGAGATGCCTTCAACGACTCCGGCGGCGGCGGCCTCCGCCCGCTGGATCACTGACGCGAACGCCCTGTCGCTCCTCAATACGCTCAACTCGCGTGCGATCGCCGCGGCTGATTTCGAGCTCGAGAACTGGCACGTCGATACGGCGCGAGCTTTTGCGGCGTCGATGGCTCGCGAGCACGCCGATCTTCAGCACTCGATCGACTCCCTCACGACGCGCCTCGGCGTGACGCCGGTCAGTCCAGCGCTCGGGCAAAAGTGGACGTCGACGATGCAAGCGCAGATCGACACGGTGCGCCGGTCCGGCGAGGCCGGAGTCGATCTCGCGTTCGTGAAACAACAGGCAGCGAGTCACCAATTGATGTCGGAATATCTCTCGCAACTCGCAACGGTCGCCGAGCGGCCGGAGTTGCAGGCATTTTTGGAGTCGGCGACGACGAAGGCGGCGTCGCAAGCCGCTCGTGCACGAGCGTTACAGCCGACCGTCGCTCGAATCGACTCGACACGTCGCGCAGCGCGAAAGCGAGGAGAGACACCGTGAGCGCTCAGCCAGTCTCGGACTCGGACAATGGCGAGAGCAATGTTGTCCTCGTCGACGGATCGAACGTCGCGCACTCGATCGAAGGAGAGCCGGCGCACGTCGCGAATATCGTCGCGATTCGCGAGAAGCTCCTCGGGGAAGGGCTCGAGCCGATCATCGTCGCTGACGCCGCGCTTCGACACCAGATCGATGATCCGCAGCTCTATGAGAAAATGGTCGACGACGGAATGGTGCGTCAGGCGCCGGCGGGAACCGATGCCGACTACTTCATTCTTTCATTCGCGCGCGAGCTGAATGCGAGCATTGTCTCAAACGATCGGTTTCGCGATCGCATCAAGCAGTTTCCGGAAGTTCGCGACCGGGTGATTCGCTACATGATCGTCGAGAATGAAGTCGTCCTCGAGCGACGTACGCATCGCCGGCATTCGTAACATCGCGTTACTGTTCAACGCCGAGACAGCGTTCGACACTCGATGGATGTGAGGCAACGCACGCAGTCGCGCGAGCGCGAATCCAAACGTTGCAGATCGGCATGCTGCTCGTTCGTGGCGACGATGGGGACCGATACTCGGTAGCAGTTACTCACACTGGGAGTCCCCTCGAATGAATCGCCGTCTTTCTGTCACTGCTGCGCTTTCCGTTGCCGTTCTTGCTGCCGCTTGCGGTGGCGCCGATAGCGCAGGCCTGAATGGAAATGGGACGCTTGTCGTTCAGCTCACGGACGCGCCGTTTCCAACGGACTCTGTGAAAAGCGTCGATATTTTCGTCGTGCGTGTCGATGGCCGCGTTGCGGACGTCGATACGGCATCGGCAAATCAGAACGTGGCTACCGACTCGTCGTCGAAGAGCGACGGATGGAAGACGCTCGCGACGCCGAATGCGAGCATCGATCTTCTCGGGCTGCAAAACGGCGTGACGTCGACCCTCGGCGAGACCGAGGTTGATGCCGCGTCCTATCGAGGCTTTCGTCTCGTGATCGATCCGAGCAAGTCGAGCGTCACGCTGAAGAACGGCCAGGTGCTGACGAGCACGAGCTCGCCCAGCGTCGGGTTTCCGAGCGCGAGTCGCTCCGGGATCAAGATCAGCTTGAGTGCGCCGATCGACGTCGCGGCGGACGGAAAGACGACGATGGTCGTCGACTTCGACGTCGGCAACAGTTTCGTCATGCGCGGCAATTCGCTATCTCAAAACGGGCTCCTTTTCAAACCAGTAATTCGCGGGACGGCAAAATAACTCGACTGGCATTTTGATATAGCGATAATGTCCACTTGATGGCGCATTAACCGAGTAATTCAAGAAGCCGCCGACAGCAAATGTCGACGGCTTTTTTTGTGGCTGCGACTCCTCGACCTCGCGCGTGGCTGTCGAAATCGAAGATCTCCATTCGTCGAAGGAGTAGAAGCGGCTGGTGCATGCCAGATTGTATGCAAGTAACTACTTGCATTCAGTGCACGAGCTTTTTAGCATTCCCGCCCTATGGATATCCGCGACCGCATCCTCGACGCCGCGAAAAAGATCTACGCCCTCCACGGCTTTCGTGGCGCAACGACGCGCCTCATTGCCATCGAGGCCGGCGTCAACGAGGTGACTCTATTCAGAACCTTCGGTTCCAAAGCCGCGCTGTTCGAAGCCGTCATGAGCGCGCACGTTGCAAACGCTCCGATCCCTGGGCTCCCCGACAACCCAGAAGACCCAGAGCACGAGATGACCGACTGGGTCAACGCGGTCCTCTCGCACATGCGGGAAAATCGGGCGCTCATCCGCAAGTCATTCGGCGAGATCGAAGACCGGCCCGACGCAGCGATGTCGATGTGCGAAGGACCGAACTGCGCCGGAATGATTCTCACCGACTACCTCCTCCGCCTGCAGTCGATGGGCATTCTCGCCGCCGACGGCGACATCCCGACTGCCGTCGCCATGCTCATGAGCTCGATGTTCGGCGACGCCATCTCGCGCGACGTCATGCCGAGCGCGTTCCCACAACCGCAGGAAGAAGCCGCGGCACGCTACGTCCGAATCTTTTTGCGGGCCCTCGGCGTCAAAGCTGCCAGGTTCCAATCGCCTCAGTTGCGCTCCGCCGCCGGAGACTGAGGCCTCGTCATTCCATAAGACTATTCGAACATGAGACTTTTCTCATCACTGGCCGTCGTCGCGGCCTTCGCCGCCGGAACCGCGACGGCGCAGCAGCCGGGCGCGCCACGCGCTGGACGCGGGACGCCCGTCAGCCTGTCGCTCGACGACGCGCTGCGGATGGCGCAGACGCAGAGCCAGACGGTCGAGATCGCGCGCTCGAGCGTGACGCGCGCCGAAGGGCAGCGTGGACTCGTCCGCGCGCAGTTCCTGCCGCAGCTCAACGGCACGGCGGGCTATACCAAAACTCTAAAGTCTCAGTTCTCAGGCTTTGCGAGCAGCGCTCCGGCGCGTGACTCGACCGTCGTCGCGACATCGTCGCTCTGCGCACCGTTCGTGCCGAGCACCGCGACGCCGGCCGAGCGCGCAGCCGCGCTGGCGCAGGCCGCTACGTGCGGATCGTCGGGCGGCTTCGATCTGAGCAAGACAAGCTTCGGCGCGACCAACCAGTGGGCGCTCGGGCTCAACTTCTCCCAGAACCTCTTCACCGGCGGCCGGCTCACCGCGCAGAACGACGCCGCGCAAGCGACGGTCCGTTCCGCAAATATCGAAGTCTCCGCGCAGCGGGCCCAGGTCGCTCTCGACGTCACGTCCGCGTACTACGACGCGGTCCTCGCCGACCAACTCGTGTCGATCGCCGACTCTTCGCTGGCGGAGACGAACGCAGTGCTCGAGCAGACGAAGGTCTCGAAGCAGGTTGGAAACGCTTCGGAGTTCGAGCTGCTTCGCGCACAGGTCACGCGCGACAACCAGCTTCCCGTTCAGATCCAGGCGCGCGCGAACCGGCAGGTCGCGTATCTGCGCGTGAAGCAGCTCCTCAACATGCCGCTCGACGATTCGCTTTCGCTGACGACGGGAATTGAAGGCACGAACGGCCCGACGCTTCCGTCGATCGCCGCGAATGTCACCACCGACACGACGACCTCCGGTCGCGCGCCGGTTCGCGAGCTCGATGAAACAGTGAAAGCGGCGGAAGCACAGGTTCGCATTGCGCGCTCGGAACGCATCCCGGCGTTCTCGCTCGTGTCGAACTATCAGCGGTTGTACTTCCCGTCGAACGTGTTTCCAAATCTCTCGAACGGCGTGAACAACTGGACGGTCGGCGTCTCGACGAGCCTTCCGATTCTCGACGGCGGTCGCATCAGCGCCGACAAGACGATCGCTGCGGCAGGCGTTCAGCAGGCGCGCGCGCAACGAGAGCAGACGCGCCAGTTCGCGGCGCTCGACACGCGCGTCGCGCTGACGTCGCTCGAGCAGGCGCAGGCCGCGTGGACTGCGAGCCAAGGCACGGCGGACCAGGCGCAGCGTGCCTATGCGATCGACCAGGTTCGCTTCCGCGAAGGCATTTCGACGCAGACCGATCTGTCGCAATCGCGACTGCTCCTCGAGCAGGCGCGCGCGAATCGAGCGCAAGCCGCGCGCAATCTCGCAGTCGCCCGCGTGCGAATGGCGCTGCTCAGAGATCTTCCGATTCAGGCGAGTGGCAGTGGAACGACCGGCGCCGCAGCTGGACAGTCGTCGCAGCAGCAACAGCAGCAACAGCAGCAGTCCCAACAACGCTCAACTTCGCCATCAACAACCGCTGCTGGCACGAGCGGCAATCCAGGGGGCATTCAGCCATGATACGGCGCAGCAACGCACTCGTCCTACTCGCCGCGCTCGTTGTCGGGTGCAAGGGAGCCGACACCACCAAGGCCGCCACGACGCCGAGCGGCGTGATGGTCGGCCCGGAGAACATCTCGGTGGTGAAGTCGCAGGAAATTCGATCGGGTCCGGCGATCTCCGGAACGCTCGAGCCGGAAGAGCAGGCGACTGTTCGCGCAGAAGTCGGCGGGGCCGTTCTTCGCACGTCGGGCGAGCAAGGCCAGCGGGTCGCAAAGGGCGCCGTGCTCGCGCAGATCGACGACGCCACGCTGCGTGAAGCCGAGCTTTCGGCGAAGGCCGCGGTGACGACGGCGCAGAACACGGCAGACATCAACAAGCGACAGGTGGATCGCAACGACGCGTTGCTCAAGGCGGGCGCTATCGCCGAGCGTGACGTGGAGCTTGCGCGAAATCAGTACTCGGCGGCAGAAGCGCAGCTTGCGAACGCGAAGGCAATGTTGGCGAACGCACAGAAGCAGCTTGGAAAGGCGACCATCGAAGCACCCTTCACGGGAGTCGTGAGCGCGCGAACGGTGAGCGCGGGCGACATCATTCAGGTTGGCGCCGCGATGTTCACGATCGTGAATCCGTCGACGATGCGCCTCGAAGCGTCGGTGCCGGCGGATCAGTTGTCGGCCGCGCGCGTCGGCGCGCCGGTTGATTTCTCTGTGAACGGATATCCGGGCCGCCAGTTCACGGGCCGCATCACGCGAGTGAATCCGGTCGCTGACCCGTCGACGCGTCAGGTTCGCATCATCGTGTCGCTCCCGAATGCGAACGGTCAGCTCGTCGGCGGTTTGTTCGCGGACGGGCACGTCGCGAGTGAGGTTCGCAATGCGCCGGTCGCGCCACTTGGTGCGGTCGACGAGCGTGGTTTGAAGCCGTCGGTGATGAAGATCAACCACGGTGTCGTGGAGAAGGTCGAAGTCGAGCTGGGCATTCGCGATGCCGCGACGGAAACGGTCGAGATCCGGAAGGGATTAGCTCCGGGCGACACGATTCTCCTCGGCGCAGCGCGCGGCATCACGGAAAAGACACCGGTGAAGGTGAGCGCGCCATCCGATACGGGGCGGAAAGAATAGGTAGGTGCATTCAGGTACCAGATACCAGATACCAGATACCAGATACCAGGTGCCAGGTGCCAGATAGTTCGGAATGCTGCGCTTTTATCAGAAAACCACACGTCCGAAATCTCTGGCACCTGGCACCTGGCACCTGGCACCTGGCATCTGACGTACAAAATCGCCTGACCATTAGAGATTCCCATGATCATTTCAGACTTTGCTATCAAGCGTCCGTTGATCACCGTCGTGACGATGGTGGCCCTCGTCATCTTCGGCATCTTCTCGTTGCTGAAGCTGAAGACGGACGAATTCCCCGAAGTGGCGCCGCCGTTCCTGACGGTCGGAATCGTCTATCCCGGCGCGTCGCCCGACGTCGTCGAAAGCGAAGTGCTCAAGCCGGTTGAAGAGCAAATCAGCTCGATCACCGAAGTGAAGCGCGTCATGGGCAAGGCCTATGACGGCTACGCGATGATCATGATCGAGTTTTTCTTCGGCAAGGATCTCAACGTCGCGTCGCAGGAGACGCGCGACGCGATCTCGACGATCCGCTCGGATCTGCCGGCGGAGATGAAGGAGCCGATCGTTCAGAAGTTCAATAACACTGATCGTCCGATCGTCTCGGTCGCCATCTCGTCGACGACGCTTTCACCGGCGGAGCTGACACGTCTCGCGGATCCAGGGATTACGCGCGAGCTGCGCGCGATTGCCGGCGTCGCCGACGTGCAGATCTTCGGTAAGGTGGAGCGCGAGCTCACGGTCGAAGTCGATCCGCACAGACTGCAGGCCTCTGGCGTGAGCGTCGCGCAGGTCGTGCAGGCCCTCCAAGCGCAGAACCTCGCGGCGCCGGTCGGTCGCGTGAATGGCTCGCTCGACGAGCGCGCGATTCGACTGCGCGGCCGTCTCGAGACGCCGGCGGAGTTCGAGAACCTCGTCGTCGCGGATCGCGGCGGCACGCTCGTTCGGCTCGGTCAGGTTGCGACCATCAAGGATGCCACCGAGGAGGCGCGCACGCTCGCGCTCTTCAATGGAAAGGAAGCGATCGGCATCGACATCAAGAAATCGAACGGATATAGCACGACGGATGTCGCGCTGAAGGTTCGTCAGCGTCTTGATGAAATTCAAAAGACGTTGCCGACCGGTACGAAAATCGATCTCGTGAAGGACTCTGGAACGCGCGTCGATCACGCCGTCGCGAACGTCGAGGAGTCGCTCGTGCTCGGCGCGTTCCTCACCGTGCTCGTCGTGTTCTTGTTCTTGAACTCGTGGCGCTCGACGGTGATCACCGGTCTCGCGCTGCCGGTGTCCGTGCTCGCGAGCTTCATCGCGGTGTGGGCGCTCGGGTTCAAGCTCGAGACGATGTCGCTGCTCGGGTTGTCGCTCGCGATCGGTATTCTCATCGACGACGCGATCGTCGTTCGAGAGAACATCGTGCGACATGTCGAAATGGGGAAAGACCATTTCAAAGCGGCGCATGACGGCACTGACGAGATCGGACTCGCTGTCGCCGCGACGACATTTTCGATCCTCGCGGTATTCGTTCCGATCGGATTCATGCCGGGAATCGGCGGTCAATGGTTCAAACCGTTCGCGCTGACGATGGCGTGTTCGGTCGCGGTGTCGCTGTTCGTTTCATTCTCGCTCGACCCGATGCTCTCGGCGTATTGGCCGGACCCGCACATGCCCGATCATGAGCGTGCCTGGATCTCGCGTCAGATCGCGAAGTTCAATCACTGGTTCAACCGTCAGTCGGAGAACTACAAGCACGTCATCGCGTGGGCACTGGACCACCGCGCGGCGATGATGACCATGGCTGTGTTGACGTTCTTCGCGTCATTCGTGCTGCCGGCGAAGGGGTTGAGCGGATTGGCGGCAGCGTTCGTCGGCATCGCGATCGTCGTGTTCGCCCTCGTGAAGAAGAACATCCATTGGACCGTTCGCGCGCTCGTCGGGATCGCGGGACTGTTCGCCGGCGCAGCGTTGATCAAAGTCGTTCCGCCGATTCGCACCGTCGGGACGGCGTTCTTCCCGGAAGACGATCGCGCCGAGTTCATCATGGCGATCGAAACACCGCCGGGGTCGAACCTCGAGTACACGCGCCTCAAGGCACAGGAAGCCGCGAGCATCGCGGCGTCGCATAAGGAAGTTCTCTATACATACACGACGCTCGGCAACAGCGCGACACAGGGCGTCGATGAAGGGAACATCTACGTGCGCACCGTGGCGAAGGACAAGCGAAACGTCTCGATCGAGCAGCTCGCTGAAGAGTTGCGCCACGAGATGGCGAGAATGTCCGGGGCGACGATCTCGGTGTTCACGAGCGACTTCAACGCCGGCTTCAAGTCAATCCAGTTGCAGCTCCGCGGGCAGGACGTGAACGCGCTCGCGCAGGCCGCGGACATGGTGAAGGCGGGCGTCGAGAAGATTCCGGGCGCGGTGGACATTGGTCTTTCGACCAAAGGACAAAAGCCCGAGTTGGAAATCGATCTCAATCGTGGCGTTGCCGGCTCGATGGGACTCACCGTTGGTCAGGTCGCCCAGTCGCTGCGTCCTGCGTTCGCCGGAATCGACGCGGGATACTGGATCGATCCGACGGGTAAGTCGCGCAAAGTCACTGTGCGCCTCAATCCGGAATCGCGCGGCCGGGCGTCGGATCTCGTTCAGCTGCCGATGGCGGTGAATGGCCCGAACGGCACGCCGCAGATGATGCCGCTCGGCCAGGTCGCGACGATCAAGCAGGGGCTTGGTCCGGCGATCATCGACCACCTGAATCGCGATCCGGTCGTCACGGTCGAGCTCAACACGTCGGGGCGGGCTGCTGGTGACGTCACCGCGGACATTCAGAAGTTCCTCGAGAACACGCGACTGCCGGCCGGTGTCCGCTACACGATCGGCGGCGACGCGGAATCGCAGGCCGAAGTGTTCGGCCAGATCTTCTCGGCGCTCGGTGTTGCCGTCTTGCTGATGTACATGATTCTCGTGGTGCAGTTCGGTTCGTTCGTCGATCCGATCGCGATCCTCATGTCGCTCCCGCTTTCACTCATCGGCGTGTTGATGGCACTCGCGGTCGCGGGAAGCACGATCAACATCATGAGCCTCATCGGCGTCATTCTATTGATGGGCATCGTCGCGAAGAACGCGATCCTGCTCATCGACTTCGCGAAGTGGGCGCGCGAGGAGCGGGGTCTGCCGCTCAGAGAGGCGCTGATTCAAGCGGGCGCGATTCGCTTGCGTCCAATTCTGATGACGACCTTCGCGCTGATCGCGGGTATGATCCCAGTCGCCCTCGGTCGCGGCGAGGGCGCGCAGTTCCGCGCTCCGCTCGGCGTGGCGGTGATGGGCGGTGTGATCACGTCGACGTTGTTGACGCTTCTCGTGATCCCGACCGGGTATGAGATTGTGGATGAGTGGCGCCAGGCGTTCTCGCGCTGGTTCGGCATGACGCCGAAGCAGATGACCGCTGAGCATCCGGTGCCGATCGCTGGGGATTGAGTGACAATGAATCGTCGCGGATTTCTGAATTCACTGGGCGTCGCTGTCGCGAGTGCGGCAGCGGCGCCTTTGTTGTCGAAAGTGTCCGCGCAGCACGGAACGCCGTCGGATTTTGTCTTCGCGCGACTGCGATATGACTCCGGTGACTGGGACTACAACCCCAAGGTTTGCGCGAACGTACTGGACTCGATCGTTCAGTACACGCAGATCCCGGTGCAACAGGGCGAAGCGGTCATCACGCTCGATTCGGCAGAGTTGTTGTCGTATCCGTTCGTGTTCATGACGGGACACAAGCTCGTCCGCTTCAATGAGAAAGAGCGAAAGGGGCTCGTGCGGTTCGTCGACAACGGCGGGTTGCTGTTCTCAGACGATTGCAACCACGACGTCAACGGTCTTTACGCGAAGTCGTTCGAGTCGGAGATGCAGAAGGCGTTTGGCGCCGACTCGCTGCAGAAGCTTCCGAACAATCATCCAGTCTACAAAGCGTTCTTCAAGTTCGATGGACCGCCGCAGACGTCGCATGAGCTCAATGGCTGGGGCGACAATGTCGTGCACAACTATTTGCGCGCGGTCGAGCGAGGCGGGCGACTCGGTGTCGTCTACGCGAACCAGGACTACGGTTGCGAGTGGGACTACGCTTGGCAGAACAAGCGCTTCCGCACGAAGGACAACACCAAGTTCGCAGTCAACCTCGTCGTCTACTCCATGACTTGAGTCATCCCGAGCAGCGAAGCGACGAGGGATCGCTTTCACTAAGGCGGATTGAAACGCCGGTGGATGGAAAGCGATCCCTCGCTGCGCTCGGGATGACTACTTGTTCAAACCGCGAACAGCGGCGGCGAGCAGCCGGACTTTCGCAGCGTCAGAGGACTTGGCCGCATCCGCGTCGAGGCCGGTCGCAAGCTTCGTGAGCGCGGTGCGACGCGCCGCACCCGATGCGGACTCCGCCGACGACAGCGCCTGACGAACTGCGCCGAGACGATCCGCGCTCAATCCATTCGAACGCTCGAGTTGATCCGCATACGCGCGAGCCAGCGGGAATGACGGCGCCCACGTGAACTTCGGCTGGTCTTGCACATTCAAATACTCTAAATGGACGGTCTTCGCGGCGTCGATCTCGTTCTGTGACAGCATGTCGCTTGGTGTCAGCTCGAAGAGATCGAGCCCCCGCGTGATCTCCGAGCTCGCGATGACACCGTTGTACCAATACGCCGACCACGTTCCGCCGAGTATCATTTGGTTCGCGTCGAGCGGGCCGCGGTCGAAGAAGGCGATCTCCTTCGGGTGCATCGCGTCAGTGAAGTCGAACACGGAGACGCCGCCCTGATACCACGACTGCACCATGATGTCGCGGCCGGGTACTGGAACGAGCGACCCGTTGTGCGCGACGCAGTTCTCCTGTGGCGTCTGAGCGACGGGAAGCTTGTAGTAGCTCTGGAAGTGCAGCTTCCGCGCGTTGTCGATCGTGAAGATCGCGTCGGCGCCCCAGTCGTGCGGATC
>Ga0070683_100004760_pt1 | contig 11231 bp, 8 predicted proteins | sample KBSC713LmetaG_FD_64662 | JGI IMG/M metagenome (GOLD analysis project Ga0070683, IMG submission 64662) | Corn rhizosphere microbial communities from Kellogg Biological Station, Michigan, USA - KBS C7.1-3L metaG | ecosystem: Host-associated > Plants > Roots > Rhizosphere ...
ATTGCGCATAGCCCGGTGCACACTGCCCACACAAGACATTGTCTGCGGCCACCAGTCGATTGGGCCCGCACTGGTCTGAACCCGCCTGGCTGCCGCCCGCACAGAGACCAATGGGACATGCACTGACGGCAATCTCGGTGCCTTGCTGAAAGAGCCAGTAGCCGGTCTCGGCATAGACACGTCCGTCGTGACAATTGACGGCGACGGCAGGGGTCGGACATGCATGACATTCGGTGGACTGATTGACAGCAGTGTAGGTCTCGGGCGGACACGTCGTGCAATCACCCAATCCATTGCTCGAGAAACGACCAGGCGGACACATGTAACATGTACCCGAATCGTAATCAAACCCGTTGCCCTGCCCACACGTCTTGGCCACACACGCGGTCTTGTTTTCGGTGACGAGGTTGTTGCACGGCGAGCAAGCCGCCGAGCGCGCCACGGCCGTAAAGAAGTGGTCCAAACACTCGATGCACAGCTCTTTTTAGAAAAAAGAGCGCAAAAACATTGATGAGAAATCGAATCTTTTTGCGCCATTTTTTTTAAATGGCATACGAACAAAAGAGCAAATATTTTGCAGCCTTTTTTTAAAAGGCGCTTACCTTGGCCGGTCTGAGATTGAAAGTGGCCTGGAAGACATTCGTCGCAAACGCTTTGGCCAGTCAGCGGCTGAACGGTGCCAGCCTCGCATGGCTGACATGATCGGCTTCCCATGTCACGGGCCACGAAGCCGGCCACGCATTCCACGCACACTGACGCATTGACATCAGACATGAACCGTCCAAGTGGACAGTCGAGACACACGGTGCTCATGATTGATGGCTGATAGCGGCCGAGATCACACGGAGTGCAGTCTTGCTGTGCCGTCGAGGCCGCAAAGAAGCCAACTTCACATGGTTGGCATGTCGCGGATGATTCCTGCGCCGCTCGGGTCCCAAGTGGACAGGCCAAACATGTGGTGCGCCCCGGTTGATCTTGATACCTGCCGCGCGTGCAGGCCACACATTCGCGCTGCCGAGCTCGGTCGGTAAAGGTGCCATTGACGCATGACAGGCATGCGGTCTGGCCACCGCTGTTGACGTATTGTCCTGCGGTGCAATCACTGCATGCTGAAGCGCCATCCAGTGGCTGAAACGTGCCAGCCACGCAGTCGCTGCATTCAGTGGCGGCCATCTGTGATCCGAATCGACCGGCGGCGCACAAGAGGCAGGCAGTGGCACTTTGCCACATGCTGCCTGCATCACACGGGCGGCAAAGGATGGTCTTGGTCTGGTTGCTGACGAATCCGACGGCGCATGGATTGGGCTGGCCCAGTGGGCATTCAAAGCCCATTGGGCAATCGGCAATGGCGCTGTTTTGGAGTGTGGAATAGCTGCCAGGCGGAACATGAAGTGGAAAGGGCGAGCCGGCGGGGCAATACACACCGGGCGTGTCACAGGCAATGGCATTGGCCAAGGTTGACGAAGCCGGACACCAGAAACCAGCCGCACATGCGCCCGAACAGGTGGTATTGAACAAGCCGTACTCGGCACCAAATCGACCAGCCGGACAAGCTTGCACGGTGCCATTGATGCAATAAAATCCAGGTGGACATGGGCCCGTGCAATCGGAATTGACCGACCCTGGCTGGCTGCCTTGGCGTCCTGGGCCACACGGCAACGGCTGCGTGCATCCGACTGGGCAATAGTTGCCCGTTGGACAGGCCATGGCACAACTGGAATCCGCAAACCCACGTCCATTACCCAGCCGCCCGGCGTCGCAAAAACCAGAGCACAAAACACTGGCCTGTGCACCTCCAGGCAGGTCATAGGTGCCGTTTTGGCACGCATTTAATTGATTGCCCACCACAAAGGTTCCCGGTACATGATTGGTCCAAACGTTGTAGGCTTGTGCAACGGAGCCAGGAGGCGAGCCCCAACACACCATGTCGGTTGCCGTGTCGTTTTTGGTCAGTGCACATGTAAAGCGCGTGCCACTAACCAGCTGAATTGGCCACATGCCCAACGGCGCGCTGCCTTGGCCATAGTCATTGGAACCCCAGCAAACAATGGGTGTGGTACTGGCGCTGCGCACCGCACAGGAATGCGTTGCGTGCGCGGTGACCGCCAATGTCATGGATAACGTGAGTGTGCTGGGCACCGTGCATTGTCCATTGCTATTTTTGCCCCAGCAAAGGACTCGGCCTGATTGCAACACCGTGCACGAATGAAACAACCCGCTCGTCACGTGAATCGCGGCATCGCCTAAATGGCACTTGTGAGCGATTTTGAAAAGAGTACAAAAAGGTGCTTACCCGGTGCAATGGCGGGTGCAATGGTCTGATTGTCCGTATTAATGCCCCAACACTGCACGCCACCAACGGGTGCCAAAGACATGATGCCACAAACGTGATAAGCACCGGCGGCCACCATCAGCCATCTGGATTGGTTCATGGGTGCGACGAGCGTTGTGACGACACCGGCATTGCCCCAGCATTGCGCCATGGCATTCGCGCGTTGAATTCCACATGAAAAGTAACGCCCGGTCACCAGTTGCAAATAAGGTGCACGAGACGTGCCCGGAACGGGTGCCAGCTGACCGTCGGCATTGGTTCCCCAGCAAATGGGCACACCCTGGGTGGTCATGGCACAGGTGTGAAATTCTCCGCATGCCACATGTTCAAATGCACGACCGACGCGATCCAGTGTGCCATTGACACAGACCACCACTTGCGTGGCATCCACCATGCAGACATCCTGATCCAAAATCATGGGCGAGCCAAGCGGGCTGCCGGTTGTGTTGACCACGACGGTCCATGTCACGGTTTCGCGGCAAATGAGACGGCCGTCGGTCGACACGTTGCCACAAACCAGCCTATCACGATTTGGGTCGATCGTGACGCTGTTGTAGGTCTCGGCCCATGTCACCGAACCTGGATCATTCAAATAAAACACAATTTGTACGTGGATGGTTACCTGCCACGTTCACGCACTGAATTCGTGCGTCGAGACGCAGAACGCAAACCACATTGGCGCCCATCGAAACGCGTACCAGCGTCTGTGTATTGAGCAGTGCCAGATTCAGGGCTGGCAAGGAGCCCCAACACCAGAGACTGCCATTGGTGAGAATTCCACATGCCCAGCGTCCAGCACTGGCAGCTGTGATCCATTTGAACGTGGCATTGACGCTGGGCAACGACATGCCCAGATTTCGACACATGACCTATAAAAAAACGTCAATATTTTGTGTCCTTTTTCTAAAAGGACCTGTTGATTGGTTTGCAACGCACAATCAAAGCTGTCGCCAACTGCCGCCTGAGTAAACGTGCCTGGTGCCGTCAGCTGTCCCATGCCGGCGCCAAAGCAGTGCAGCGCTTGATTGGTCCGGATGCCGCACGCATACGTGGCACCGGCAGACAAGGACGTAAACTTGTGGCCTCCCATGGGCAAAAACGGATCCGTCACAATCCGATCATGTGGACAATGAATGGTTTGATCCGACATGATGCCACAAATGGTCTTGTTCATCATTTGAATCGATAGCCACGTCGTCGACACCGGAGGTGGATTTCCAAGCCCCAGACATCTCACGCTCGAGTCGCTGGCATCCAACACACAGGCATAGCCGCCATAGGCACACACCTGTTGTGCGGTGACGAAAGTCACTTGCACGATCGTGACGGTCAAAATCAGTAGCTGTATGGACTTCATCGCCTATGTATAGTGTTTTGGACCGACGTAAAGAGTCAAGCGTGTCACCCGATGAAGGTGGCGTAATGGCCACGAGGCGACCAAATCCACTCAAACAGAGTCTTGATGCGCTGTCTGCGTCCTTCACAGGTGCCCTGGCCGATGTCGATACACTCAATGCGGACCTCGATAGTCTTTCGGCCGATATCGCTGCGCTGTCATCAAGCATCACCAGCATGACCACTCAATTGTCCGGGCTCAGTTCATCCCTCACATCGCTTCAGAACAATGCGGTTCTTTTCGACACACAATATGGCGTGGCAACGGATTCGATGGGTGACTTTAACGCGTCGATCCAGGAAGCAACCTTTTCGCCTCCCTAGGCCCTTTTCCCTTTTAGAAAAAGGGCGCAAAACATGAATGTGTACTGAGCGTTTGTTGTAACATGATGTTTTGGACAAGACACACATGCATTTTCACGTGACCACACCACTCACGCCAAAGCGAATATTTTGCGCGCTTTTTCTAAAAGCGCAGATGAAAAGGGCTCGAACAAACGAGCCGTTCAAGACATTGCCCAAGAACTTGCAAGTCCTGGTCATGACCTTTTTATCTCTTCACGACCTTGGATCATTGATCGCGACATGCTCCGCCATGCTGCACAACACATGCGAATTGGCCAAGCAGTCACGACGGATCGTGGTGGACGAAGAGAGAATATCACGAGTCGTCCTCTGGATCTGGTTGCGAAACGCTCGGCAGCTACGGCAGATTGAAGTCAGCGGCCAGGGAGCGATGGCTGATTTGTTTTTGGCTCGACTCGTCACACTGAATCGGCAAACCATGACGAGCATCGAAGATACCAGCCCAAAAGCAACAGAAATCCACCGCATGACGTTCAGGGCCATGTCTCTTTGCAGTCAAATGACACAGCTGGAGCCGCACATGATACCGGCTGATACCAAACAAATGCTTTTGTGGTGGCCCAAGATCAACAAGGTGACCCTCTGGTCCAAGATGCTCGTTCCCGCGGATCAACGCCTGATCCATATCAAGACGTTTGTTCGATTCGAGCACCTGCGGAGCATTCATGTCAACCAGGTTGATCTTGACGCGGCCAAATGGCTGTTTTATCACTTCCCACCACGACTCGAGGAATTTGTGTTTGGGTTTCGGGCAAACATGTCGATGGAAGATGTCAGCCAGGGCATCGAACTCATGTCCACGATCATACATCAAGCCAAAATGGATACATTGACCGAGCTACGGCTTGATTTGGCCAATGCCCATCGCATTGTGGGCAAGACCGATTACTGGAAGTTGCCCAATCTGAACTGGTTTGAGCTGGAGACGACGGGTACATGTGAGGCCAAGTCGTTTCCCATTCTTGTGGCACCCAAACTCACGAGGCTCGACTGGCGTTCCAACGTTCGTGGATACTGGGAAGCGGCACTCCATTCACCTGAGCTGGAATCCTTGGTGCAGGAACCATCCACCATGTCGCGAGAAAAACTAGATCCAGATACAAAGGAGATTCCGTGGACCAAGCTCACAAACTTGAATCTGGACGATGATGTGTCGGCCGAGTTGGTCGAGGCCATCACCATACGAAATCCAAGTCTGACCAAACTATCCGTCTGTGTTCAGAGGGGAGACAACCTGGATGTATGGCATGTTTGTCGAAGACTGCCCCGTCTTGAATTTCTCGAAGTGGTGGAAGGAATCTCCGTCGTTCGATCCAGCAAACGCCAGATTCGGCCGAAAATATCAACGCTGACACTGTCGCGTTTGTCATCCTTGTCACTCGTGACAAACATGTGTGACCAATTGCTGATGCAAAACCTGGTGTGCCCAGCCGTGGAATCTCTTAGTCTGTATCTTCACGAAGCGACGACGATCCAGATGGATGATCTACTCGCCCGATTTCCGAGTCTCCGTGGCCTCGCCATCCATGGTCGTATGTTGGCCTCGCATGCTCCATCGAAAAGGACCAAGATTCAACGACTGAGTTTGCGTGGGCCGGTCGATTTACAGACCATGGTTCCATGGTTTGAGAGCTGCGACATGGTAACCTGTTCCAATGTCCAAATTTCACCACCTCGTGCAGATCACGGAGCTGACCGTGGACGATGATTCGAGTGATCTTTTTGATGGTCAGTCGTCTGCTTATCGCCACTCCTTTTGACGTATTGTTGTTCACAGCGCTCAAGATAAGTCCGCTGCGCCAGCTGACCAAGCTGACAGTGTCTGCCAATGGTGTGGCTGCGCCTTCATCATGGGATCTGATGAATCATTTGCGCCACATTCCACGCCTCGCGGCGTTGACGGTGATGGGTAAGACGGACAGATGGGACAATCTGATATCGGATGAATCAGCCGCATCCATGGCACGCGCGATGGCGGGTGCCAATCCTCGAAAAATCAAGTTGGTGATTGGAGACAACAGTCAAGTGATTGTGATCAACAAGTAGAATATCCCGAGCTAACGTCAGTAGCTTGAATTTCGTCAACACCAAATTTCGTCGAAATGCGAAAACGCCATGCGAGTGCATGATGTTCACCGCAGACATTCACATAAATGACGAAATTCAATACTGTCGAAATTACATTTCATGACGTTACTGTTACCCACAAAGCGCGATCCATTCCTGTGACGAAATAAAACGAGTAATCAGTGTACGTAGACAAACAAGACATGGTCGAGAGAAACAAGGTCATGTCACGGGGTTACACAACAAGATGAAGAGGAATCGGACGGGAACAAGCAGATGGGATGCCCTTGCCACATCACTGCGAGAACACATAGTCCAGTTCCTCCAAGTCAGCGACTGGCCACATGTCATGCTGGTGTCGCACGACACGCAGGAACGGGTGCGTCAGGCCATGGCCAAGTTGACACGGCTGGTCATGTGCCGCGTGGAGCCCAGGCACACATGGATCAAGGCCGAGATCCTTGAGAATTGCAAACGATTGCGCCATCTGACCCTGGCCACGAATGCCAATATCTCCAACACATGGCTGGCTCGCCTGGTGGTTCAGAATCGGCATACCATGCGGCGTTATGCGGACGATCGATCAGATGATCGGCACCTCAACAGGAAGATGATTCGAATGGCCCTCGGCATGTGCTCTCAGATGGAATATGCCGAATCCAAAACATTTGACAGCTTTGGTGATCCGATCCATGTGCTTGAAGCATGGCCCAACCTCAAGAAAATTGATCTATGTGAAACACCAATGACGGCCAACGAAGACGACGCTCCATTGTTACGCCACCTGCAGATCGCCGTCCAATTTCAGCACCTGGAAACACTTATTCTTTATCATCTCGCGCCACAAACGACCCGTTTCTTGTTTGATCAATGGCCGGTTTCAGTTATCCATCTGGAGACACGACTTGCCGACGGCCAACAAGACGATGCCATTGCCGCCTGTATGGCCACGATGTCGGCAGTCGTCGCCGTTAACGGCGGCAAACTGAAACGACTCCGTGAATGGAACTTGAGTTTCGGCAAGGCCAAGCGAATCGACATCCAGGACAGCAATGAATGGGTGTTGCCCGAGCTTGTGGAATTCTGTTTGGCGACGCACGCCGAATGCGTGACAGAAGGATTTCCAGTTATTCGAGCGCCCAAACTCAAGCTACTGAATTGGCAGTCCAATGCACAATCCTTTTGGCACACGGCATGTCTGGCTCCTGGACTTGTGCACCTGAGTCAGCGTGCGCACATTGGAGAACCAAAAGCCGTGATCACCGATGAAAAGACAAGCGCTGTCCCATGGAGACACCTTCAGACGTTTGACGTGGATTGGAATGTGTCATTCGACATCGTGGATGCTGTGGTACGGCAGAATCCAGATATGGCAGACGTTTGTATACGTTTGATCGACGGTGACCCGGGTCGGCTACGCGATTGGTGTCGGCGCATGCCACGGCTGAATTCGCTCCGTGTTCTGACGGACAGTGACACCCAGCGGCAACAAGACAGCGGCTCATCGTCAGCTGCGTCATCTGAAGGTGGACTCAACATGCCCAACCTCCGTGAGCTGTCCTTCACGTGCGCGGCGTGTGATTCCACGTGGCTTCGCGACTTGAACTGCCCGAATTTGACAGAGCTGCGTCTGGTGCGAAATGGGACCACGCTGGTCAGCGAGTTGCATGAATTTCTGCTCCGGTCTCCAAATCTTGTGGAACTCAAGCTGGATCATGCAAGCGAAACGACACTAGCCGCTCCAGCCAGCAAGCTGCCGGTTCATATCTTGTCCATGTACGACTCAAGTTTCTCAGGACCAACCATCCTGTCATGGCTCGAGGCGTGTGACCAAGTCAGGGAATTGCACATTCACCCCGATCATAACATTTCCTTTTTTGTACTGGCCATGGTCCCACTCCATCGTTTGCGTGTGCTGACCATCCACGGCCGTCGCGTGTGTCTGCCCACGTCAACCAATCTGGTGGAATACATTCGGAACTGGCCCAGTCTCGAACACTTGATTATCGAATCACCCACAAACAGGTGGAAACATCTGATGGACTCGATCAACTTGATGGATGAAGACCATGGCAAAACGCTGACGATCAAGTTTGGAAAGGAGCAGGAAAAGATCGCGATACGCCGTGTGTCTCAAAGCCGATGAATCAATTCGTCTTCTTAGTCATGACCATTTCTCATGATCTTGATAAACTCGTCGTCAAGATCATGGACATGATCATGACATGATCATTGTTTGCATTTGTTAGGTAACAGAGTGGTGTAATTCCAGTAAAAAATTTTCCAATCCGGATCCTGGCACGCCGATGCATTGATGACAATCAAACATGCGAAATGAACACATGTATGTCACGTCAAACGTGACTGTGTTCATGTGATGATGTATGTTCAATCATTTAGCCACATTCACGAAGTCTGTTCGTCCCGGATGGCAGCTCTGAGATCACATGATCCACCTCGTGGTTGTGTCGAGTGTAGAATGGCTGTTTGTTAACATCGAGTTCATGTCGGTTCCGTGTTCAAATTGACACCATTCGATAATGAAACGACCTCTACCGGTTTTTGAAATTGACGAGAGCACCGACCGAACCAGACGATCGTACAAGTGCGCTGGTCTGGTGGTGCTGTGTCTGATGGCCAACGCGGCCATGACTGTGGCCATGGCAAGCGAATGGACAACCGCTCGCATCACCATCCAGCAGCCTTCTCGGAATCTGACAGCATTAGCAGGCTGGACGCAAATCTTGTGCAACGAGACTCGTTGTGTGCAGACCGCATGGAAAGAGACTCGCATGAAGGCGGTCTTTTACACGGCACGTTTGTGCATGGTATTGACTGGCATCACCGCTGTCACGGCGCAAGTTGGCGCCTCGGTGATGTTGTATCTGCGACAGCCCAACGAACACCTGCGTGTGCCCTTTTTCATTGTGTGCATGGGCATTGGTATTTTTCAACTCACGAGTCACGTGGTCTGGCTCGGTTTGTTTTACCGCGACTGGCCAGATGCGCTCGAAACAACGTGTAGTCATGTGTATGACGTCGATCAAACACTTGTACACGCATTTGATATTCGGATGACCATTTGGTGGTTTGTGGGCCTCGGTATATCAGTTGTGTGGCTTGTGGTTGGTGTTTTCTTTCCGGTTCGCAAGCGTGAATATGTCTTTATTCGGACGACAACGGATGAACATGACTGATTGTTTCTCTTTACACACAACTACAGCCACGAAACGATATTTCGACAAGACCCAGCATCGTCATGACACTTCCTGATCAAATCAAGCGCTGACAAAGTCCGAGTTCACACGGAATCAATCAGCAGCATGGCCTTGGTTTCCTCTTCATTGAAAACAAAACGCGTGACTCGTGTGACTGGAGTCACATCACAAGTTGATGAAATCCAATTGGCAGTCAAGCCGTAATCCGTCAGTGACTTGAGATCTTGCAAAAAGGTTGCGTGTTGCATGTCGGGTGCATGTTGGCCAACACGGCGACTGTAATTTTTGTCAAACGTGACCTTGTCCTTGAGACCGGCTGCGACATAAAAGTCACCCTCGTCGAGGGCCGCTGCCAGCGCCTGGATTCCAAACCACCACGTGCCATTCTTGTCCATGGCCACGCGTGCCACACATGGGTCCATGGTCGTCAGCAGACGCACGATATCGGTCTCGGGCGTTTTGCCCTCGATGACACGCCCCGTGGTTTCGAGCACATACTTGTCGCAAGCGAGTGTCATGATGCAACGCGGCACCAGGACGCGATTGTACAAGATGTGGTCACTGGGCAGTTTGACCTCGCTTGTGACGAGGCTGTGGAACGCGTCCATCAGCGAAAACAGCGTGCCCAGGCCCACTTCGGCCTTTTTCGGCTGACTTGGTGCGTTGCTGGTCTTTTTGACACAATAGACGTATTCGTCTTCTGGATGTGCATGGGCATATTCAATGATTTTGTCGCGCTTGCTGAGTGCATCCTTGAGATCCTTGATCTCGGGTCGATCCGACTGTGCATTCCTTGGATGTGAAATTGGCTATCAGATCATCAACACAACCTTGATGTCCTGAGGCGTCCCCTGGCTGACCGAGCTGCCCATGCTTGTTTGCGAAATGACACGTGCATGACTGATTTGGGAGATGCCTGTCTTGTTGAAGTTTACAATGAATGTTATGTACAGACACCAAGACACGCTATGCATGCCAATAGCTGTCAACCATTCACAAACAATGTCGGATTTAAAGTTCGTCCACTTTCTGGATCGTTGGGAAGGGACAATTCATCAAACGTTTCCAGTATGCGTGATTTGCTCCGAGCGCGCGAAGCAATGTTGTGCCCCATGCATGGTAACGTTATACTGTTCACAAACGTGCCAAGCCAAGGATTGGCCACTACACAAGTGCTTCCCGTCGCGATATGTACGTATCGATCCAAGTCTGTTTGAAGCGGTCGTGATGAGAATCGACAAACTCGGTGACTACAAATCAAAAGCGATGCCGGCGCTGGCCGACTTTCCAGCCAAAGCCACACAACTCGACAAATTACGCATCCAGACATTTCTCGATGAGGAATGTGCCAAGTGCGCGCATTGTGGGAAATTGTCGGTTACTCATGCGTGTCCCAAGTGCCAGTCCGAGATGTATTGCGATGCCACGTGTCGTAAGGCAGACCGCTTGAATCATCAACAAAAGTGCAGAAGCGTTCGAATCCTCCGTGGAGATCACACCGTCGGAATAAGTCGGCGAAGCCAGCAACGTCGATTCATGGACGCGATGGCACGTCATTTGGAAGACCGTCTCCTCGTTGTCCGCGTCGATTCCAAAACACAAGACTCGACGACACCCACCCAACAGACCTTGACAACCGCATCAAGCGACACCAAGACGTCGGATTCCAAACAGACGACGACTGTCGTTGATTTGTCGACGCCACATTTGATTGATTCAGTGACAGCGCGACAGAATGAGTCGTTTTTTTTCATGAACATTCATGTTGTGTTATTTTCATCAATCAAACACAAGTCCATTCATATCTGCAGCCTGTTTCGCTTTTGCCAAACCCATCAAGATTTTGCAGCCTT
>Ga0070683_100004761_pt1 | contig 11230 bp, 9 predicted proteins | sample KBSC713LmetaG_FD_64662 | JGI IMG/M metagenome (GOLD analysis project Ga0070683, IMG submission 64662) | Corn rhizosphere microbial communities from Kellogg Biological Station, Michigan, USA - KBS C7.1-3L metaG | ecosystem: Host-associated > Plants > Roots > Rhizosphere ...
CACTCCCGGTAGGTACTACCAGGTACTGGTACTGAAGCGGCCGTTCACATCCGGGTGCGCCAAGGTGCGCCAAGGTGCGCCAAGGTGCGCCAAGGTGCGCCAAGGTGCGCCAAGGTGCGCCAAGGGGTCAGACACCTGCGGTGTCTGACCCCAGTGTCTGACCCCAATGTCTGCAAGCTCCGACTACTTCTGGTGGCTGGTCTGCCAGTCCCGTACCCGCTACGCGCTACTGGTCTTCTCCTTCACTTCCTCCCCGAAGCGCTCATCGGCTCCCCGCCCGCGGCGAGCGGATTCCCGCCGAGCACCGACGAGATGTACTCGATCGCCCGCTGGGCGCGGACGCTGTTGCCCGCCTTGTCGAGTGGGGGCGAGACGACCGCGACGCCCCACTTGCCCGGCGACACGGCGATCAGGCCTCCACCCACGCCGCTCTTCGCCGGAAGCCCCGTGTTGAAGAGCCAGATCCCCGAATCGTCGTAGAGACCGGCCGTCGCCATGACGGAGAGCAGCTGCGGCACGTGCTGCGCGTCGAGCATCCGCTTCCTCGTCACCGGGTTCGTGCCCCCGTTCGCCAGCGTCGCGGCCATCATCGCCAGGTCCTTCGCCGTCACGCCGACGGAGCACTGCCTGGTATAGATGTCCGTTGCCTGCAGCGGATCACCCTTGAAGTGCCCGTAGGCGTACATCAGCATCGCGATGGCGCGATTGCGCTGGTTCGTCTCCGCCTCGGACTTGTACACGTCCTCGAGCACCGTGAGATGTCGCCCCGCATAGCCGTCGTACGTGTCGGCGATGTTCTGCCACACCGCCGACGCACTGCCCCCGCCCACCAGCGCGGTCGTCGTGATCGCACCCGCGTTGACGAGCGGGTTCATCTCGTGCCCCTTCTTGTCCTCGATCGCGACGATGGAGTTGAATTCGCGCCCCGTCGCGTCGACGCCGGTGTTGTCGATGAACACCTTTCCGCCCGAGTCCTGGAGGACACGGGCCATCGTGAACACCTTCGAGATCGACTGGATCGAGACCTCGGTCGTGTTGTTTCCCGCCGTGAACGTCCTGCCGTCGGGCGTCACGAGCGCGATGCCGAACAGGTCGGGGTCGACCTTGGCCAGCGCGGGGATGTAGTCCGCGTTCTTCCCCTCCTTCAGGTTCTTGAACCGCGCGTACGCCTGGTCGACGACGCGCTGGATGTCCTCCGCGCTCGGCTCGTTGGGCCGAGGCGAGCGTGCGGAGAGCCGCTGCGCGCCGGCGCTGGGGGCGACGACCGCCGTCACCAGCGAGAGAGCGACGAACGTGCGAGCGAGGCGGCCGCTCGCGTGGTGCATTCCAGCGGACTTCATTGGGTACCTCCGAACTTCTGTGAGAAGCTGTACTTGAAGGAGAATTGCAGCTTGAAATCGTTGAAATCGAAGTCGTTCCTGAAGTTCGAGCGGCGCGAGTACTGGAGCTCGCCGCCCATCATCACATTCGGCACGGGCGTCCACAGGAGGTTGGTGGACGCGTACTGTCCGTTGTGGAACGCGTTGTCGGCCTGGCCATCACTGTTCGTGACGTTGACCATCGACCAGCCGAGGGCCGAGGTGAACTGCTTGTCCCAGGCGTGATCGAGGTAGAGTACCGCGCCGAAGATCGGCAGCGCCTCGCCCGTGATCGGCGTGCGCGCATTGCTGAACTGGTTCTCGACACCGACGTCGACGGGCGCATCGTTGAAGTAGTTCTGGATGCCGTCGCCGTAGTTGGCCTGCCATCGGAGCACGTTGTTCTTGTCGCTCGTGACGTTCCAGAATCCGCCGAGACTCACGCCCCAGCCGGTGACGTGCCCGCTCAGGTCGAACGTGTCGGTGGGCACCTGATCCCAGCGGATCATGCGCCAGATGCCGCCGAGCTGCACGTGGCCCCAGTCGCCCCCATACAGGTAGTGCGCCGAGATATCGGGCCACGGAAAGTGCGGCTTCACGTTCGCCAGCTCGATGCGACCGGTGTAGTCGCCCGCATCGGCGCTCGCACCCGGCTTCTCGAGTGCGATCTGGAACTGCTCGTTCTTCTTGTCGACCGCCCGGTATGCCACCTGAGCGTTGCGAAAGAAGAGCATCCCGTTCGGGCCCCAGTAGTCGAGAATGTTCGGGAAGACGTCGAGGTCCATGAACGTCGACTCGAACTGTCCGCCGAGGATGTGCATGAACGAGCCGTACGCATGGCGCAGGCGGATCGTCGTCTGGCCGGCGTCGACGCCCACGCCGAACATGTCGAAGTCGAACACCGCGGTCATGTCGCCGCGGTCGGTGAGCTTCGCCGCCTTCACGCCGAAGCGGCTCTGGCGCGCGCTGGCCCACGCGTTGCCGTTCTTGCCGAATTCGTCCGGTGTCGAGGGCAACTTGGACGGACGGACGACGTCGAACCACTGCGGGTTCATTCGCCCGAAGTCGTAGCCAATGTCCCCCTGGCCGAACCCGTAGATCTCGAAGCGGAGGGTGGTGTCGTTGGACGCCGCCTGGGCCGCCGCCACGCCGCTCGCGATGCCGAGCATGGCGCAGATGACGACCGCGCGCCGCAACAGCGTACGGTACCACGAACTGGCAGCGTTCATTTCATCGTCCTCAATTCGAGACGTGAGCCGCTTCCCACGCGCGCACCTTCGTGCGGGCCGCGCCGAACAGCCGCTCATAGTTGCTGACGCGGACCTTGCTCCGCGCGTCGGGGCTCAGCGCGGCCCAGAGGGGCGCGTAGAGCGTATTGGTGGTCAGGTAGGCGGTGGCGTTCGCCGGAGCGACGGCATCCGTGCCGAAGACGAAGCGATCGGGGAAGCGATTGATCAGATCGGCCGTGATGCGTACCGACTCCGGCGAGCTGACGATGTAGCGCGCCACCAGATCCCAGGAGATGTCGAAGTACAGATTCCCGAACGCGGGGTCGCCGAGCATCGATGCGAGCACCGCGGCGTGATTGCGCACGGGGCGCACGACCCGTCCCATCCCGGTGTGCGCCCAGATGATGGTGGTATTGGGATGCCGTCGTACCAATGCCTTCATCTGGTCCAGATACGCCGGCGGTTGCTCTCGTGCCGCCTGCGAGGCGGTGTCGGGGGCAAAGGGGACGTCCATGTCGTTGTGGATGATCGTGAGCAGCCCGATCTCTCCCGCCGTCGCGAGCACGGAGTCGAGCGCCGGATTGATCAGGCTCGCCGGCCCCGGGTCGGCCTTGTCCGACACGAACTCCTTGTGGATCGAGAACTCACCGATGCCGGTGAAGACGCCAGGGAACGTCGCGAGCACGCGACGGATGTGATCCGCCGCGTACATGTCGGCCGGGTTGAAGCCGGTGATCATCGGATCGAACCGCGCGCGGTCCCGCGGCGGCAGCGCCAGGTACTGCGCCGCGATGAATGCGTCGGTGAACGAGTAGTAGTAGAGCGGCGCGTCCGACTGGAGATAGTAGGTCGGCGCGCGATCGCCGCTCACGCCGTAGACCCACATCTGCTGGAGCGGGATCCCGAACAACGCGACGCGCCCGATGCTGTCGCCCATCATCCCCAGCAGGTCGTGCAGCGTGATCCCCTTCTGCACGTAGTTCGTGAGATGGAAGTGCGAGTCGTCGAGAGTGACGCGTGATGGAGCGGCCGCCGGCACGGTGGTACTCTGCGCGCCGACGCTCGCCGCGATGAGCATCGCCGCGCACGACAGCCATCGAACGAGCATCACGGAGCGATCTCTCATCGCCACATGCCGGAGAGGAATGCGAGCTCTTCCCGGTGACGGACCGGCCCCCGGGCGTGCGCTCAACCTCGCGACGTGACCACCCTCGCTCCATTGGTAGAAGTGCCTACCAACGCACCCAGCGGATTGCGCATGGGACGTACGTCCCATAGCCCGCGACGGACACGCAACGAAACGTTCGCGTTCCGTCTTTCACTGGGGGAAACGTGCAATGAAGCTATGGCACCTTGTGATTGCCCGCCGATGGTTGGTCATCGGCGTGGTGGCGGGGCGATGCGTCGTCCCGCCACCAGTTGGCGCACAGGATGCCGATCCACGACCCGCCCCAATCGATACGACGACCCCCTACCCGCACACGCGCGACACCACCTTCAGCTGGCCGAACGACATCGCCGGCGAGTTCACCCCCGGTTCCGGCTTCGACATCGTCACCACGAAGAGAGGCAGCCTGAACATCAGCGTGTACGGCCTGTTCCGATACGTGAATCAGTCGCCGGGCGATCAGAAGTTCCTCGATCATCTCGGCCGCCTGCGCGACGTCAACACGGTGAACTCGCTCAACTGGCATCGCACGCAGATCTGGCTGTCGGGATTCTTCTTCACCCCGCGATTCCGCTACACCATCACGAGCTGGGCGCTGCCCACGACGCAGCAGGCGCTGGTCTTCGGGCTCGTACAGTACTATGCCAACCGGTACTTCCAATTCGGCGCGGGGATCCTCCCCTCGCTCACCGCGCGCTCGATGGGGGGCTCGTGGCCCTTCTGGGGGGGATCGGACCGCCAGATGACGGAGGAGTTCTTCCGCGGCGGCTTCTCGTCGGGGGTGTTCGTCTCGGGCGAGCCGATCCCCCGACTGAGCTACACCTTCACGATCACGAACAATCTCAGTCAGCTCGGCGTCGTCCAGGCGAACGACACGCCGGACCTGACCTACAGCGCTTCGCTCAAGTGGCAGCCGACGACGGGCGAGTTCGGCCCGCGCGGGGGCTTCATCGATTTCGAGGACCACACGACGGCGGCGACGCGCTTCGGGCTCAACATCGCGCGGAGCCACGAGAGCCGCTACGCGCCGCTCGGCTCTCCGCCGAACGCGAACCAGATCAAGCTCTCGGATGGCGTCAATCCGTTCGATCTCGGTGCGCTCGCGGACGGGGTGACGGTCACCTCGCTCACGTACAAGGTGTTCTCGCTCGACGCGGGCTATAAGCTCCACGGCTTCGCCGGCCAGGCCGAGTGGTGGTGGCGCAAGCTCGACGACCTGCAGGCGGACGGCCCGCTCCCCCTCACGTCGGTGAACGATCGCGGCGGCCAGCTGCAGCTCTCGCAGATGGTGATCCCGCGCACCCTCGCCGCGTTCGTCGGCGGCGGCTACATCTGGGACCAGTTCGATCGGCAGCCGTGGGAAGCCGGGGGAGGGTTGAGCTTCTATCCCTCCTTCACGCGGAGCTGGCGCGTCAACGCGTACGCCATGCACGTCAACAAGTCACCGGCCGCGTCGTCGTTCGGCTATTACGTCGCGGGGATGACGGGAACGATCTTCTCGCTCGGAACGGACATCCTGTTCTGAGCCGGAACGAGGAAGGGAGCCGGTCCGGCGGCCTCCTTCCTCGTTCAATCCCCGCCGTCGTCGATCTTGGAGAACTGGAACTGCATGCGCGCCTGGAAGAACTCCGTCGTGGCGTGCGGCGAGAAACGATCGAGGTTTCCGAAGCCGTAGGTGAACTCGAGGCGCAGGTGGTCGTCGAGGTACCAGTTCACCATCGGCGTGACGCGCCAGAACTTGCCGCCGCTCAGCGTGTCCGAGTCGTAGTTGCTGTACGAGACCTGGAGCACGGTCTCGAGCGCCCCCTTGCCCCCCTTCGTCACCGGACGACGCGGCGTGATCCCCTTGAACATGCCCCCCGGGGTGGCGTACGGTCGTACCTCCCCGGTGATGAGCCACGACGCGAGCACGAACCCGCCGTTGAACGACGGGTTCCCTTCCTGCGCCGACCGCGCCCACACGCCGTAGTACTCCGCGCCGGTGACGAACGAGCCTCGGCGGTAGTACGCCTCGAGGCCGCTGATCGTGCCGAACGTCGCCGGGAAGTTGCCCGTGTCGATGAAGAGTGGGGCGATGAACACCTCCGGCTTCGACTTCAGGCGAAGGGTGTCGTTTTGCGGCTTGCCGAAGTGGCCGGCGGCGCCGATGTGGAGCAGCTGGCCGGCCGAATCGCTGTCGAGGTTGACGTACACCGCACGCGCGACGACCTGCGACCGATACGTTTGCCAGCTCTCGTTCTTCGATAGCCAGTTGGTGTACCCGCCGAGGCTCCAGAGGAAGTGCGCTTTCGGCAGGTAGCCGAGCCACTTGATCCCGTCGCCGAACAGCGGGATGACATCCGTGAAGGTGGGTCGCTCCTGCGTGAGGCCGTCGTACCCGTTCGTGATCTTGTTGAGGCTGATCCCCTCCTTGAACCGACCGACGTGCACCTGGCCCCAGACCTCGGGTGCGGGGATGTTGAGCATCGTCTGTCGGATCAGCCACTGACTCTTCTGGGTGTCGTACAGGAGGCCCAGCTGCCAGGGGATGCGGCGCGGCGTCCGGAGCATGCCGGAGAAGAGGAAGCGTGAGTCGCGGATGAATCCCTGGCGCTCGAGATCGAACTCCGCGGCGCTCGCCGAATCCTGGTTGTAGCTGACGTAGTCCTGCAGGAACCCCGCGCCGATGACGATCGTCGCGAACCCGAGATTGAACTCGTTGGTCCCGAGGTGGAACTGCGTCGGCCACGTGCCCGTGTCGGCCGGCGCAACCGACTCGTTCGCACCCCCCTCCGACGGCAGCGAGCGCTCCTGCGCGCACATCACGCTCGGCGTGGCCAGTGCGAGCGCCACGCCGAGCGTGAGCCATCGTCGTGCGATCACCTCAGTACTCGTCGTAGTACCGCTGGATGGCCTTGGGGTCCTGGGTCTTGAGCAGCGCCAACCGAAGCAGCACACGTGCCTTCTGTGGGTTGAGGCCCAGCGAGGCCACCGTGCCCAGACTGTCGTCGTTCACCTCGACGTTCCGTCCCACCATGCCCGTCGTGACGCGCGACGACCGCACACACACGACACCCTTCTTCACCTGCCGCCCGACTGCGTCGAGCGCCGCCTTCGTCATGTTGCCGTTCCCCACCCCGGCGATCACGAGCCCCTTCGCGCCGTCCGCCACCGCGGCATCGATCAGCTTTCCGTCCATGTTCTCGTACGCCATGATGATGTCCACGCGGGGCAGCACGGTGGTCGGCGTGACGGAGAAGTCGGAGCTCGTCGTGTTCTTGCCGATCGGCTTGCGGAACCACTCGACGTCGCCGTAGGCGACCGTGCCGATCAACCCGGAGAGCGGCGACATGAACGTCTGCACCGCGGTCGTGCTGGTCTTGGTCAGCGACGAGGCGCCGTGGATCCAGTCATTGACGACGACGAGGACCCCCTTCCCCCTCGCCTCGGGCTTCGTCGCCACCGCGACGGCGTTGAAGTAGTTGAGCGGGCCATCGGCCGAGAGCGCCGTGGCCGGCCGCATCGCCGCGGTCAACACGACCGGTTTGCTGGAGTGGGTCACGAGGTTGAGGAAGAAGCCCGTCTCCTCGATCGTGTCGGTGCCGTGCGTGATCACGACGCCGGTGACGTCCGGCTTTGCGAGGATCTGGTTCACCCGATCGGCGAGCTTCAGCCAGACCTCGTCGTTCATGTCCTGCGACCCGATGTTCGCCACCTGCTCGCCGGTGATCGTGGCGAGCTTCTTCGCCTGCGGCACGGCGTTGATGAGCTGTTCCACGCCCACCTGACCGCTCGTGTAGCCGGCCTGGACGTCGGACGCTGCCGCGCCGGCGATCGTTCCTCCGGTGGCGAGCACGACGACGTGGGCGCCGTCGTGGCTGGGGGTCTCTTTCGATGGCTGTGCTCCCGCCGTCGCTGCACTCGCGAGCAGGACCAGCGTGAGCGGGATGGTGAATTGGCGTGACATCTGAAGACTCCTGCCTGATCGGCAAACTCGTGACGAGCCCGCGCGGACGGCACGACGATGCCGTCCGCGCGGGCAACGATGTGGCTACTCCGGTCCTCCGCGCCCCTGCCCGGTGAGCGCCTTCGGATTGAGGATCTCGTCGATCTGCGCGTCCGTGAGGATGTGCTTCTCCTTCACGAGCGGGATGATCCCTTCTCCCGTCTTCAGTGCCTCGGCGGCGAGCTCCGTCGCCTTGTCGTACCCGATCACCGGGTTGAGCGCCGTGACGGTGCCGATGCTCGTCTCGAGGTAGTGCCGGCACACGTCTTCGTTCGCCGTGATCCCCTCCACGCAGTGCACACGGAGCGTCCGCGCGGCGTTCACGAACATCACCTGCGACTCGAACAGCACGGCCGCCATGACGGGCTCGAAGGCGTTGAGCTGGAGCTGCCCGCCCTCGCCCGAAAGCGTGACGACCAGGTCGTTCCCGATCACGCGATAGGCGACCATGTTCGTCACCTCGGGGATCACCGGGTTGACCTTGCCGGGCATGATCGACGAGCCGGGCTGCGTCGCGGGCAGGTTGATCTCGTGCAGCCCGCACCGGGGCCCCGACGACAGCAGCCGCAGGTCGTTGCCCACCTTCGCGAGCTTGATGGCCAGGCTCTTCAGCACGGACGAGTAGAGCACGAACGCCTGCGTGTCCTGCGTCGCTTCGACGAGGTTCCGCGCCAGCTTGATCCGCATCCCGGTGATCTCGGCGAGATGCGCCGCGCACTTCTGCGCGTAGCCCGCCGGTGCGTTGAGCCCCGTGCCGATCGCCGTCCCGCCCATGCTGACCTCGGACAGCACCTTCTCGATGTTCTGCAGGGCGGTGATCTCGTCCTCGAGCGTCTCGGCGAAGGCGACGAACTCCTGACCGAGCGTCATCGGCACGGCGTCCTGGAGCTGCGTGCGGCCCATCTTGAGGATGTGCCCGAACTCCTTCCCCTTCGCGCGGAACGCGGCGATGAGCTCCTTGAATGCGCCGATGACTTCGCGGTTGCCGAGCGCGAGGCCGATGTGGATCCCCGATGGGTACGAGTCGTTCGTCGACTGGGAGCGGTTCACGTGGTCGTGCGGATCGACGTACTTGTACTCCCCCTTCCTGTGCCCCATGAGCTCGATCGCCCGATTCGCGATCACCTCGTTCACGTTCATGTTCGTCGACGTGCCTGCGCCTCCCTGGATCACGTCGAGGATGAACTGGTCGTGCAGCTTGCCGTCGATGATCTCATTGCAGGCGCCTTCGATGGCCGTGAGGATCTCCTTCGAGAGGCCGCCCGTGTCGAAGTTCGCGCGCGCCGCCGCGAGCTTCACCATGACCAGCCCCTTGATGAAGTTCGGGTAGAGGCGAAGCTGCACGCCGGAGATCTTGAAGTTCTCGAGCGCTCGGACCGTCTGGATGCCGTAATACGCGTCGGCGGGAACGGCGAGATCACCGAGCAGATCGTGCTCGATGCGGGTGTTCGCTGCTGGCATGCTCGCTCCTGGTGCTGCAGTGTGGCAGTCGATCACGCGCGGCGGCGCTGCCGCGGTCGCGACGAATGCGAACGTTGGGTGGCGCACGTCCGGCATCGCAGTGGACCTTGGGGTAGCGCGGCGCGCGCCGGGACCGGCGCAGAGGACGGAGCCAGGTCGCGCTGCGGCGCCATCGCGCGACGCACCGCCGTCTGCGTCACCGGTAGAGCTTGACGGTGATGCCGAGCGCGTTCACCCGCGCCGGCTCCCCACGCGAGTTCTCCTGGCGCGCGAGGTACAGGTCGACGTCGCTCGCCGGCCAGAGCCGAACCTCCACCCCCGCACGACCGGCGAGCCGCGCGATCGTGTTGTACTGCGAGTAGTAGTACGCCTCGAAGGTGCCGTACGGCCTCGGATCCAGGCGCCTCGGCGTGGCGAAGAAGCGCTGCAGATGCAGCCGCTCGCGCAGACGCCAGTTGTACGCGCCGTTCACCCACCGGAATTCGGCGCGTGATCGCTCCACGAGTCGCCACGCCGTTTTCCCCGCGAGTCGCTCCGTGACCTCGGCAACGAGGCGCGACTCCCGATAGCTCGCGTCGCGCGTGCTGAACGTGAAGCGGTAGCCCAGCCGCAGATACCCGCTCGGCAGCTGCAGGTAGTCCTGGTAGACCCCGATCGTCGCTTCCTTCTTCGCCGCCTCACGCTCGGACGATCCGGACAGCTCGAGCAGCGTGCGCTGATGCTTGGCCGGCGTCCAGTAGACGTCGAGCTCGGGCCAGAGCTCGTTCACCGGACTCTGTGCGCGCGCGGGCACGGCGATGCACGACGCAAACATCAGCCCCCCGCCCAGCAGCCACGACGCAGCGTGCCGCCGTTCCCGGGCGCACGAACGGCGCGGGTCGCCGACGTTGGACATAGGTCCGGCAATCTGACGCGCTCGCCCGCGGACCCCATTGGCTGAAGGGCGTAGCGCCCATCGCCCGTGCACCTCTGGTCTTACATGGTGGCACTGCGTGCCTCATTCCTTCAGCGGAGCAGCACAATGCGGAATAGCAGCATGCGAGTGTACCTGACCGCCGCCCTGCCCCTCGCGCTCGTCCTCGCCTCGGGCTGCTGGCGTCGCACGGAGCTCGCGGCCACCTGGCACGAGCCGAGCCCGACGCTGCTGAACTTCCATCGGACGGTCGCGGTGTTCGTGACCACCGACGAGGCGTTGCGGCGCGCAACGGAAGACCAGCTCGCCGCGGTCTTCCCCAATACGATCCCGTCGTACCGCGTGCTCCCCAACGTCGCGAACGTCGACAAGGGGACGATCCTGCAGCAGCTGCGCAAGGCGGGCTTCGACGGCGCGATCAGCATGCGCATCACCAACGTGTCGCAGCAGCTCACCTACACCGCCGGCTACAACGGCCCGTACTGGGGCGGCGCGTACGGCTTCGCCGGCTATTGGGACAACGCGTGGGCGTATCCCTACAATCCGTACTACGTGACGACGACCGAGATCGTCTCCGTCGAGACGAACATCTACTCGCTCGCGCAGGACAAGCTCGTCTTCGCGGCGCTGAGCCAGACCTCCGACCCTTCCAACGTCGGGAAGCTGGTCCGCTCGGTGATGCGCCACGTCAACGAGCAGCTCAGGAAGGACGGCATGATCGTGGCGGCGCCGATGAAGATGGGCGACGTCAACGCCGAGGTTGCCGCGCCCTGATCGGGCATATGGCGACCTTCCGCCGGCTGCCGTACCCCGGAGTGGTGCGGCAGCCGGCGTTGCGTAGCAGGGTGTCACACACGCCGCCGAGGCCGTCACGCACTCACGCACTCACGCGCTCACTCAGTCCGCGTGCTCGTACGTCCCCATCAGCTCCGCCTTCTCGAGGACGTGCCCCTGCATCGCCGCCTCCACATCGGCGCGCGATGGCCGTTCTTTCTCGGGGAGCGACGTGTCGAGCGCGTACAGCGTGAAGAAGTAGCGGTGGCGTCCGATCGGCGGACACGGCCCGCCATAGCCGGTCTTCTTGAAGTCGTTCGAGCCCTCCTGCGCGCCGGGAGG
>Ga0070683_100004765_pt1 | contig 11227 bp, 10 predicted proteins | sample KBSC713LmetaG_FD_64662 | JGI IMG/M metagenome (GOLD analysis project Ga0070683, IMG submission 64662) | Corn rhizosphere microbial communities from Kellogg Biological Station, Michigan, USA - KBS C7.1-3L metaG | ecosystem: Host-associated > Plants > Roots > Rhizosphere ...
TTCTGAAGCGTTGCCCCAGAGCAAGTCATGAGCCAGAGGAGGCACGGTGCGCATCACCGGTACCGGGCACGCGAGCATGCGGATCGACACCGCGGCCGGCAGTATCCTGTGCGACCCGTGGGTCAACCCGGCCTACTTCGCCTCCTGGTTCCCGTTCCCGGACAACTCACAGCTGGACTGGGAGAGCCTGGGCAACTGCGACTACCTCTACGTGTCGCACCTGCACCGCGATCACTTCGACGCCGCCCACCTGAAGCGGTTCGTGTCGAAGAAGGCGACCGTGCTGCTGCCCGAGTACCCGACCTCGGAGCTGCGTGACCAACTCGAGGAGCTCGGCTTCCGGCACTTCCTGGAGACCAAGACCGAAGAGGTCGTCGAGCTCGACGGCGGGCTCAAGGTGATGATCCAGGCGCTGACCTCACCGACCGACGGGCCGATCGGCGACTCGTCGCTGTGGGTCGAATACGACGGTGTGCGGCTGCTCAACCAGAACGACGCCCGGCCGACCGACCTGACCGTGTTCGCCGAGCTCGGCCACGTCCACGCCCACCTGCTGCAGTTCTCCGGCGCGATCTGGTACCCGATGGTCTATGAGCTGCCTCAGACCGCGAAGACCGCGTTCGGCAAGCAGAAGCGGGACCGGCAGTTCGACCGGACGTTCCGTTACATCGACGACCTCAAGCCGTCGTGGGTCTTCCCGATCGCCGGACCGCCGTGCTTCCTCGACGACTCGCTCTGGCAGTTCAACGACATCTTCGGTGAGGAAGGCAACATCTTCCCCGACCAGCAGGTGTTCATCGAGGAGTACGCGAAGTACGGCGCCGACAACGCGGTCGTCCTGCTGCCCGGCTCGGTGGCCGAGGTCGCGGCCGACGACGTGAGCGTCAGCCACCCCGTCGACGACGTCGCCGACTTCTTCGCGCACAAGGAGGAGCACCTCCGCGCGTACCAGGAAAGGCAGCGACCGGTCATCGCGGCGGCCAAGCAGACGTGGCGGCACCCCGAGGTCGACGTGCTGAAGGAGATGAAGCGGCGCATCGAGCCGCTGCTCGATGAGTCCATCTACCTGGCCAAGGGCGTCGGCGGCCCGGTGCGCTTCGATCTAATCGGCTACGACGGCGAGAGCGTCGAGTCGATCGTGGTGGACTTCCCCGGCAAGCAGGTCCGCCGGTACGAGGATGAAAAGGTCCGCTACCGCTTCCGCACCGAGCGAGCGTTGGTCGAACACCTGCTCTTCATCGAAGAGGTCGACTGGGTCAACTCGCTGTTCCTGTCCTGCCGGTTCTCGGCCGCGCGCATCGGGCAGTACAACGAGTTCGTCTACGCGTTCTTCAAGTGCCTGTCCGAGGAGCGGCTGCAGTACGCCGAGGGCTGGTATGCCGAGCAGAAGCCGGACGCCGAGGACATCAAGCTCGGCGACTGGGTCGTGCAGCGGCGCTGCCCGCACCTGAAGGCCGACCTCACCCGCTTCGGCATTGTCGAGGGCAGCAAGCTGACGTGCCAGTTGCACGGGTGGCAGTTCGACTTGAAGAGCGGCCGCTGCTTGACGAGCGTCGGGCACGAGATTCGCTCGCGTCCGTACGAGTCGCCGGCAACCTGATTTTGTCGGTGGGGTCGGATACCGTCGGGACGTCCGAGCGGGGGCGACGACAAACCGGGGGTTCCACGGTGCTCGACAAGGTTCGCAAGCTGTTGGCCAAGGCGGAGGATCCGGCGTGCCCGCCGGCCGAGGCCGAGGCGTTGACGGCCAAGGCGACCGAGCTCATTGCCAAATACGGCATCGACCAAGCGGTGCTGGCCGCACAGCGCCCCGAGCCGAGCCGGGTCGCCGACCGGCGGGTGCTGCTCGACGCGCCCTACGCGCGGGAGAAGGCCTATCTGCTGCACGTTGTCGCCAAGTCCATGCGCTGCCGCGGCATCAGCGTCGACGAGCGCACGGTGCATGTGTTCGGCATCGACGCCGACCTGCACTGCGTCGAGTTGCTGTTCGCGTCTCTGCTGGTGCAAGCGGCTCGCGCCCTTGCCCGCGAGCCGGTGCCGCGGGGCGCGCACGCGGCGGCGTGGCGCCGCACGTGGTATGTCGGGTTCGCCCAGGCGGTGGCCGGGCGCTTCGCCGAGGCCGAGCTGCGCACGCGGCTGGCCGAGGATGCGAGCGTGCGGCCGGGGCTGGAGCTGGTGCTGGCCGACCGCGCGCAGGCCGTCGACCGGGTGGTGAGCGACCACTACCCGCGGTTGGCTCGAGCTCGCCCGCGCCGGCTGACGGGGAGCGGCTACAAGTCGGGGACGGTGGCCGGCCAGCACGCCGACTTGGGCGGCACTCGGCTGGCCCGCGCGACGGCCCACCAACTCGACGCGTAGCGCCAGTTCGAGAACGCCGGTCCGTTGCATACCGACGGACCGGCGTTTCGTCTGTCCGTGCACCCTCGGACCGGTCGCCCCGAAAGCGACGGTGGTCGATCTGACCCGGAACCCGCCAGACGGTGGTCGATCTGACCCGGAACCGGCCAGACGGTGGTCGATCTGGCCCGGAACCGGTCAGACGGTGGCCGCTCTGGCCCGGAACCGGCCAGACGGTGGCCGCTCCGCCGACATTTCGTCGGCGTGTCGAGTCGGCGGATCGACCACCGTCTTCGGGTCGGCGTAGACGATGGTCGATCCAGTCGCCTTAGCGATCCGTTGCCGCCGCTCGGCTACCGCGTGATCGAGGCGTCCGTCGAAGAACCGGTCAGAGGTGTAGCCACCAGGTGAGTGTTGAGAAGTCAGCGATTGCTGGCTCGCAGGTTCATGCGGTGGATCTTCAATCATCGAGCTTGGCTCGGCATGTGAGTTGTCGGTTCGGCTGTTGGGACGCTTGGTCGCCCCGCAAGATCATTGGTGTGAAGTTGGCGATTTGCCGGCCCCCGCTCGCCAACTTGCCACCATTGATCTTGTTCGACTGGCACGGATCGGTAACGGTCTACGTCGCTCGCAAGACGGTGGTCGATCTGCCGACGCGACACGCCGATGAAATGTCGGCAGATCGGCCACCGTCTGGTCGGTTCGGGGGCAGATCGGCCACCGTCTGGTCGGTTCCGGGGCAGATCGGCCACCGTCTGGTCGGTTCCGGGGCAGATCGACCACCGTCTGGTCGGTTCCGGGGGTAGATCGACCACCGTCGACATGCGGGGGCGGGGGGGGGCGTCGGGGCGACGTTTGGGCAGCTGGCTCGCATCGGCAAGCAGTTGACGGTCGAGGGGCGGCGTCAGGAGTTGAGCACGGCGTCCACCTGGTCCAGGCAGCGACTGCGGAACTGGTGGCGGTGAATCAGGTGACCCTCGTGGGCCGCGGTCATCGCCATCAGCACCGGCGTCTCGGTGCGGGCGATCTCGAGGTCCACGGCCGATGCGGCCTCCACCGCCAGCGTCGCCGCCGCGCGTGGGGGAAGAGTCCGCCACTGGTCGAGCAGCGTCGCGTTCATCGCGTCGTCATACCAGGCGGGCACGGTTGGGGGCGGCATTTCGCCGGTGCGCCAGCGCCGGATCAGCTGCTCGGCCCAGCGATCCCAGAAGGCTAGGTAGGCAAGGTGCGTCGAGACCGTCCAACCGGCGCCGGCAGCGCGGCCGAGGTCGTCGTCGCTGAGCCGGTCGACCAGGGCGACGAGGCGCTGCCGCTGTTGTTCGTTCTCCTCAAGCGGCACGTTCTCCATGTTGGAAAGCCTAAGGGGAGCCGACGGAACTGGCAGCGCGTCAGAGTGACATGGTCACCGGTGAACTGCTCGTGGACATTCCGTTATGCCGGGAACTCGTCCGGCGCCGGCAGCCGGCTTCAAGAACACCGATATTGCTGGCCATTCCGGTCGTGGCCTGGGCGGCGGTGTTCGGCTGGCTCGGCTGGGGGATCGTGCTCGTCGGGCTGGGCATCGCGATGTCGGTCGCCGTGCGGGACATGGTGGTGCTCGGCCGCACGTTGTGGATCATGCACCCGGGCAACAGCTACTGGCGCTACGAGATCGACGACGAACAGATCCGCGTCTTCAATTTGCGTGGCCTCACCGCGTACCCCCGGAAGCATTTCAACAACGTGAGCGATCGGGGCGCTTTCTGGCGGATCTCCACCCCGTTTGGGCTGGCCGCCGTCGTCGTGCCGAAGTCCGCGTTCACCCCCGAAGACCAGATGGCCGTCGACGCCTACCTGCGGCGGTCGCCTACCGTCGCGGCATGACCATTTTCGAGACCGAGCGGCTGATCGTCCGGGCCTGGACGGACGGCGCCGAGGATCTCGCCCGGATCTTCGACATCTACTCGCGCGTCGAGGTCACCCGCTGGCTCGGCAACCCGGTCCCGATGACCACGCTCGACGAGGCGCGCGCCGCCGTCGAGCGGTGGTCGGCCATCACGGCCGCGGACCAGCACCTCGGCGTCTGGGCGATGCAGCGGCGGGTCGACAACACGCCGGTCGGCTCGGTGCTGCTGAAGCATCTCCCCAACGACGAGGAGATCGAGGTCGGCTGGAACCTGCACCCCGACGAATGGGGCAACGGCTACGCAACCGAGGGCGGCCGCGGGGCGCTCGAGCACGGCTTTACCAGCGGCGTCGAAGAGATCTTCGCAGTCGTCCGGCCGGGCAACGGGCCGAGCATGGCCGTCTGCCACCGGCTCGGCATGGCGCCGATGGGCCGCACCACCCGCTGGTACGACCTGGAACTCGAGGCATTTCGCAAGCAGCGACAATAAGAGGGTGAACCCCCGCGACATCGTTCTCCTCGGCTCGACCGGCTCGATCGGCACGCAGGCGATCGACATCGTTCGTCGCAACCCCGCGCGGTTTCGCGTGGTCGCGCTCGGCGCTGGCGGGGGCAACGTCGCCCTCCTCGCCGAGCAGGCCCTTGAGCTGGGCGTCGACGCCGTCGGGGTGGCGCGGGCGAGCGCGGCGCAGGATTTACAGCTCGCGTTTTATGCCGAGGCGAGCCGGCGGGGATATGAGACCGGCGGTTTCAAGATTCCCAAGATCCTCGCCGGTCCCGACGCGATGACCGAGCTCGCCACGTACCCGTGTGACATCGTGCTCAACGGCGTCGTCGGCTCGCTCGGGCTGGCCCCGACGCTCGCCGCACTCCGGGAGGGCCGGACGCTCGCCCTGGCCAACAAGGAGTCGCTGATTGCCGGCGGTCCGCTGGTCCGGCGGCTGGCCCGGCCCGGACAGATCGTGCCGGTCGACTCCGAGCATTCGGCCCTCGCCCAGTGCCTGCGGGGCGGGCGGGCCGACGAGGTCCGTCGCCTGATCCTGACCGCCAGCGGCGGGGCGTTCCGCGGCCGGACCCGCGCCGAGCTCGTCGACGTCACCCCCGAGCAGGCGCTCGCCCACCCGACCTGGAACATGGGACCGGTCGTCACGATCAACACCGCGACCCTGGTCAACAAGGGGCTCGAGGTGATCGAGGCGCACGAGCTGTTCAACATCCCGTACGCGGATATCGAGGTCATGGTCCATCCCCAGTCGGTGATCCACTCCATGGTCGAGTTCGTGGACGGCTCCACGCTGGCCCAGTGCAGCCCGCCCGACATGCGCCTGCCGATTGCCCTCGCGCTTGGCTGGCCGGATCGGGTTGCCGACGCTGCGCCGGCCGTCGACTGGACCCAGGCCCACACCTGGGAGCTTCGCCCGCTCGACCCCGACGCGTTCCCGGCGGTCGGCCTCGCCAAGGCCGCTGGCCAGGCCGGATGCTGCCGACCGGCGATCTTCAACGCGGCCAACGAAGAGTGTGTGGCGGCTTTCACAGTCGGCGCGCTGCCGTTCCTCGGCATCGTGGAGACGGTCGAGCGAACCCTGCAGGACGCTCCCGACTTCGCCGAACCAGGTACCGTCGAAGACGTGCTCGCCGCCGAATCCTGGGCGCGGGCCTATGCCCGTGAGCACATTGCGGCGGCCGCGACCGCCGTGGAGAAAGGGGCCTGATGGCGTACGCGTTGGGGATCATCCTTTTCGCATTCGGCATCTTGGTGGCCGTTGCGCTGCATGAGGCGGGTCACATGTGGTCCGCCCGGGCGTTCGGGATGAAGGTCACCCGCTTCTTCATCGGGTTCGGGCCGACGATCTTCTCGTTCCGCCGCCGCGAGGTCGAATACGGGCTGAAGGCTCTGCCGTTCGGGGCGTTCGTCAAGATCGTCGGGATGACGCCGCAGGACGACGACGTCGCGCCCGAGGACGAGCCCAAGGCGATGTGGAAGTTCCCGGTGTGGAAGCGCACGATCGTCATGGCCGCCGGGTCCGTCAGCCACTTCATCCTCGCGATCGTCACGCTGTGGATCGTCTTCGTGATCGTCGGCGTGCCCGACGGCAGCAAGATCGACACCGTGCCGGTGAAGGTCGGCGCGATCCAGAACTGCGTCTCCAAGACCTACCAGTACGACCCGACCACGAAGGCGCCGAAGGCCTGCGACCCGGCCACCGACCCGAAGAGCCCGGCCGCCCAGCTCGGGCTCCAGCCGGGCGACGTGATCACCAAGCTCGACAGCACCCCGGTGCCCAACTCGCCGACCCTGCGCGACACGCTCAGGACCCTGGTCAACCGCAACGTGACGGTGACATACACGCGCGACGGCCAGACGATGACCGGCACGGCCTTCATTCCCCAGGTACAGCGGATCAAGGCCGACATCGACCCGAACAAGACCGCTGACAAGGTGACCCCGTCCGACCTCGAGCAGGGCGGCATGATGGGGATCAGCATCGACGTCTACTCGGAGCTGCCGATCGTGCGCTCGGGTCCGATCGAGGGCATCGGCGACACGTTCAGGACGATCGGCACGATGGTCGAGCGCACGTTCGAGTCGCTGAAGCAGATCCCGGCCAAGGTGCCGAAGCTGCTCAGCGCCATCGCCGGGGAGCAGCGCGACCCCGAGACCCCGGTCAGCGTCGTCGGCGCCAGCCGGATCGGTGGCCAGCTCTTCGAGCTCGGCGACTGGACCAACATGCTGACCCTGTTCGCCACCCTCAACCTGTTCTTCGGCATCTTCAACCTGTTCCCGCTGCTGCCGATGGACGGTGGACACATCGCGATCGCCTGGTTTGAACGGCTGCGCTCCTGGATAGCGGCCAAGCGGGGCAAGCCCGACCCCGGGCGGGTCGACTACGTGAAGCTCGCCCCCATCACGCTTGGCGTGATCGGTATCCTTGGCGTCTTCGTGCTCCTAACCGTGACCGCCGACATCGTGAACCCGATCAGCATCAAGTAGGAGAGATGACCGCAGTCAATCTCGGCATGCCCTCGGCTCCGCCGCCGGCTCTTGCGCCGCGCCGGATGTCACGTCAGATCATGGTCGGCTCGGTGCCGGTCGGCGGAGGCGCGCCGATTTCCGTGCAGTCGATGACGACCACGCTGACCGCTGACGTCAATGCCACACTGCAGCAGATCGCCGAGTTGACCGCTTCCGGCTGCCAGATCGTCCGGGTCGCGGTGCCGTCCCAGGACGACGCCGATGCGCTGCCCATCATTGCCCGCAAATCGCAGATTCCGGTCATCGCGGACATCCATTTCCAGCCGAAGTACGTCTTCGCGGCGATCGACGCCGGCTGCGCCGCGGTGCGGGTCAACCCGGGCAACATCCGGCAGTTCGACGACAAGGTCGCCGAGATCGCCAAGGCAGCCACCGAGGCCGGCATCCCGATCCGCATCGGGGTCAACGCCGGCTCGCTCGACAAGCGGCTGCTGGACAAGCACGGCAAGGCGACGGCCGAGGCGCTCGTCGAGTCGGCGCTGTGGGAGTGCTCGCTCTTCGAGGAGCACGGCTACCGCGACATCAAGATCTCGGTCAAGCACAACGACCCGGTGGTCATGATCCGGGCCTACCGGCAGCTGGCCGAGCAGTGCGATTACCCGCTGCACCTCGGGGTGACCGAGGCCGGCCCGGCGTTCCAGGGCACGATCAAGTCGTCCGTGGCGTTCGGGGCGTTGCTCGCCGAGGGGATCGGCGACACGATCCGCGTCTCGCTGTCCGCGCCGCCGGCCGAGGAGGTCAAGGTCGGCCAGGCCATTCTCGAGTCGCTCGGGCTGCGTGAGCGCGGCCTGGAGATCGTCTCCTGCCCGTCCTGCGGCCGCGCCCAGGTCGACGTCTATACGCTGGCCGACCAGGTCACCGCCGCGCTCGACGGGTTCCCGGCGCCGCTGCGCGTCGCGGTCATGGGCTGCGTGGTCAACGGACCGGGCGAGGCCCGCGAGGCCGATCTCGGCGTCGCATCGGGCAACGGCAAGGGCCAGATCTTCGTCAAGGGTCAGGTCATCAAGACCGTGCCGGAGTCGCAGATCGTGGAGACCCTGGTCGAAGAGGCGCTCCGGTTGGCCGAGGAGATGGGTGTCGAGCTTCCGGAGGAACTCCAGGGCGTCGGACCCTCCGTCACCGTCCACTGAATAGGGACGCCACTGGCCTTGATCTGGCAGGCTGTTATTCATGCTCACGGTGGCGGCGCGGCTGCTCGGGGATGCCGAGCGCGGGTCTGTTGAACGGCTGCTCGACGACGATCCCTACGGTGGCGCCCAGGTCGCCGAGCGGGTCGCGATGGCCGGACTCGCGTGGTGGCGCCAGGACGCGCGGGTCTTCGGCTATGGCCCGCGCCGCCACCTCGAGTCGCTGTGCTGGTTGGGCGCCAACCTGATCCCCGTCCGGGCCACCCCGAACGCCGTCGCCGCGTTCGCCGACCTGGTCCGCGGCGAGCCGCGCGGCTGCTCATCGATCGTCGGCTCGTCCGACGCCGTCCTCGGCATGTGGGACCGGCTCAGCCCGCACTGGGGACCGGCCCGCGACGTTCGCCCGGCCCAGCCGCTGCTCGCCACGACCTCGGCCGCCCCCATCGCTTCGGACCCGCAGGTGCGCCTGGTCCGGCCGGACGAGATCGACACGCTCTTCCCGGCCGCCGTGGCCATGTACACGGAGGAGGTCGGCGTCTCGCCCACGGCCGACGGCGGCGAGCGGTCCTACCGGGATCGGATCACCGACCTGGTGCGGGGCCGCCGCGCCTACGCGAAGATCGTCAACGGCCGGGTGCTCTTCAAGGCCGAGCTGGCCGTGGTCACCAAGCACACCGCCCAGGTCCAGGGCGTCTGGACGGCGCCCGAGTGGCGGGGCCGGGGGATCGCGACCGCATGCATGGCCGCCGTGGTCAACGACGCGTTGCGCCGGGTCGCCCCCTCGGTGAGCCTCTACGTCAACGACTTCAATGTGCCGGCCCGCCGCGTGTACCACCGCTGCGGCTTCCACCAGGTCGGCCTTTTCGCCACAGTGCTCTTCTGACGCCAATAATATGCCCATATGGGGCATATAGCTCGACAGGTGTCCGCGAACACCACCCGCTACTACTGGTACCCGGGCGACAAGCGCGAATGGGCCCGCGCCGCGGTCGCCGTCGCACTCGGTGCCGCGGTGGCCGGGATCGTCGCCACCATGACCCACGGCCTGCTGGCCGCCGCCGTCGTCGGTACGGCAACGACGGCCGTGCTGGCCGGCTTCAACTTCGGCCGCCGCGACAGCCGGGCCCTCAAGGACCAGCCCGACCTCGTCGACAAGGCCCTTCGCCGGGCCGCGCTCACCCACAGCGGACGGGCCGCCTGGCGGGGCGGCGTCCAGGGCGCCTACTGGGCCGGGGCCGCGGTCGTCGTCGCCCACCTGCCCAATCACGGTGTCCTGGCCGACTGGGTGCTGCCGGTCGTGCCGGCCGTCGCTGGGGCCCTCGCCCACCAGGCCGGCCTGCTCTACGAGCGGACCGGCCAGATGGTCGTGCCGACGACGTTGAGCAGCAGAACCCCGATGCTTGCCGACAACGCCTCGAAGAGCACGGTTCCCTGTAGCGCTGTCCTGGACGCTACTCCTTGATCATTGTCGGCTTGACGGGGTCGGGCGAGCCGAATCGGCCCTAAGACCGGACCCGGCTGTTTGCGGGGTCGAAGAGCGGCTCGGCGGTCACCGTCGCGTCGCTCCAGGTGTCGAAGACGCTCACCTGGACCCGCTGCCCGACCTCCACTGTGGAGGGCAGATAGGCGTAGGCGATCGATCGGCCGACCCGGTAGCCGAAGCCGCCCGAGGTGACCCGTCCACAAGGGACGCCGTCGATCCGGACCGGTTCGGTACCCAGGCACACGGTGGCCGGGTCGTCCAGCACGAGGCAGCGCAGCCGGCGCTTCGGCCCGCGGTCCTCCCGCGCCGCGAGTAGCGCAGCTCGCCCGATGAAGGGCAGCTCCGGTCGTACCGTGAAAGCAAGACCGGCCTCGTCGGGCGTGGTGTCGGGGGTGACGTCGGATCCCCAGACCCGGTAGCCCTTCTCCAGGCGCATCGCGTCGATGGCCCGGTAGCCGGCCGGCCGCAGCCCGAAGCGCCTTCCGGCGTCGAGCAGCAGATCCCAGAGGGTGAGCAGGTAGTCGGTCGGTGCGTACAGCTCCCAGCCGAGCTCACCGACGTAGGTGACCCGCTGGGCGAGCAGCGGGACCGGCCCGACCGAGAGCCTTCGGGCCCGCATGAACGGGAAGTCGCCGTGGGCCAGCGAGGTGTCGGTCAGCGGCTGGAGGATCTCGCGGGCGGCCGGCCCCCACAGGCACAGGCAGCCGTGGGCGCCGGTGACGTCGTCGACGGTGTCGTCCGGGTCGAGGTGGCGGCGGATCCAGGCGGCGTCCCGCACGCCACTCGCGGTGCTGGTGACGACCCGGAAATGCTCCTCGCCGAGCCGGGTGACGGTGAGGTCGGCCTCGACCCCGGCCCGCTCGTTGAGGAGCTGGGTGTAGACGAGCGTGCCGACCGGCCGGTCGACGTTGGCCGTGCACAGCCGGTTGAGCCGGTCGACGACGCCCTTGCCGCGTATGTCGAGCTTGGCGAACGACGACTGGTCGAACAGGCCGGCCGCCTCGGTCGTCGCCTGGCACTCGGCGGCGATGGCCGGCGACCAGTAGCGGCCGGCCCACCCCGCCGGGCGCTGAGCCTCCGCCCTCCCGACCCGCGCCTTCGACGCGGCCCCGCCCTGAGCCTCCGCCCTCCCGACCCCCGCCTTCGGCGCGGCCCCGCCCTGAGCCTCTCCGTTCTTGTTCGACTCGAACCAGTTGACCCGCTCCCAGCCGGCCTTCTCGCCGAGGACGGCGTCCAGCTCGGCCAGCCGGGGCCATACGGCCGAGCGGCGCAGGGGACGAGCCGCCGACCACTCCTGGAACGGATAGACGATGTCGTAGTAGCGGGCGTACGCGTCGATCGCCTTGGCCGTCGCCCAGGAG
>Ga0070683_100004770_pt1 | contig 11224 bp, 8 predicted proteins | sample KBSC713LmetaG_FD_64662 | JGI IMG/M metagenome (GOLD analysis project Ga0070683, IMG submission 64662) | Corn rhizosphere microbial communities from Kellogg Biological Station, Michigan, USA - KBS C7.1-3L metaG | ecosystem: Host-associated > Plants > Roots > Rhizosphere ...
CCGGCGCCGACCGTCATGAGCAGCGCGAGCGCGACCTCACTGACGACGAGCAGGTCGCCCCACCGCTTGCCTCGCGCGGTTTGCGCGGCACCGCCGCGGCCGCCCTTGAGTGAATCGGCAGGGTTGCGGTGGCGAGCCCAGAGCGCGGGCGCCACGCCGAAGATGAGCGCGCTGATCATCGTGATTCCGAGGACGTACGCGAACACCGAGCCGTCGACGCCGAACTCGCGGACGCGCAGCATGTCGCGCGGCTGCAGGCGCACGAGCACGTGTGTTCCCGCCCACCCGATCACGAGCCCGAGCGCCCCGCCGGCGAGTGCCAGCACCAGACTCTCGGCCAGCGTCTGGCGCACGAGCCGCGAGCGGCCGGCGCCGAGGGCGAGCCGCAGCGCCATCTCGCGCTCGCGACCGGCGGCTTTCACGAGGAGCAGATTGCCGACGTTGGCACAGGCGATCAGCAGCAGAAAGACGACCGACGCGAGGAGCACGAGCAGCGGCAGGCGCGTGTCACCTATTAGAAAATCGTGAAGCGGCATCATCGCCGCCCCCATCGCCTTGTTCGTTTCCGGGTATTCGCGACGCAAGCGTTCGACGACGGTCTGGAGCTGCGCATTGGCGTGCGCCTCGGTCGCGCCGGGCGCGAGGCGCGCCACGGCGCGCAGCCAGTGCGCGCGGCGAAAGCCGATGTCGCCGCGCTTCGCCTTGTCCCACTCGACGGAGCGCCAGTAGTCGACGCCTTCGTGCGGAAAGGCAAAGCCCGGAGGCATGACGCCGACCACACGTTTGCTTTCTCCGTTCAGCACGATCGACTTGCCGACGATCGACGGATCCGATCCAAAGCGGTCTCGCCACCCGCGGTCGCTGAGCACGACGACGTGCACGCCGTTCGCCCACGACTCATCGTCGGTGAATGTTCGACCCAGCGCGGCGGGCACGCCGAGCGTGGAAAAGAAGTTCCCGGTGACGGTCGATCCCATGAGGATCTGTGGATCGCCGCGGCCGGTGAGCGTGGAGCGCCCGAGCCCGGTAGTGTAGCCCATGACATCGCGGAAATCGGAGACGCCCGCTCGCCAATCGAGCATGTTGGCTGGGGCGGCGGTCTGGAGATGCCAGTGCTTTTCCGGATTTTCCTCGGTGACCACCATGAGGCGATCCTGCGCCGGGAACGGCAGCGGCTGGAGCACGACCGCGTTCACCGCGGAGAAGATCGCGACGTTCGCGCCGATCCCGAATCCGAGCGTGAGAACGGCGGCGCCGGCGAGCGTCGGGGTGCGGCGCAGCGTACGGAGCGCGAAGCGCGCGTCGGCGAGAAAGTCCTCCAGCCACCGCGCGCGCCGGACATCGCGGTGCTCTTCGCGCACGCGCTGTACGCCGCCGAAGTGGGCGACGGCCAGGCGTCGCGCCTCGTCGGGCGCCATACCGAAACGGAGGTTCTTGTCGGTCTCGGCGTCGAGGTGGAATTGGATCTCGTCGCGGAGGTCGCGATCGGCGGCGGCGCGGCGCACGAGAGCGCGCAGGCGCGCGCGCAGCGCTTTGACAACGCTCATGAGCGTTCCCTAACCGATGTCGAGGATGAGCTCGACGGCCTCGACGTAGAGCCGCCAGTTGGCGGTCTCGGCGCCGACGGCGCGTCTGCCGGCCGCCGTGAGCCGGTAGTACTTGGCGCGGCGGTTGTTCTCGGTGGTGCGCCAGTCGCTGTCGATCCAGCCCTTCTGCTCGAGCCGCTGCAGCGCCGGGTAGAGCGAGCCTTGATTGACGTCGAGGATGCCGCGCGAGAATTGCTGGATCCGCGCGCCGATGCCCCAGCCGTGCATCGGCTCGAGCGTGAGCGTTTTCAAAACGAGGAGATCGAGCGTGCCGCGAAGGACGTCGGATTGATCGGCCATGGGCTCATGTCGGGTTCCGACAGAAGCTACGGCACCTCCTGTCGGAATGCAACAGGAACGGGCCGCGGCGGCCCGCTGTCGCGATCTCCGCCACCGGGCCGCCGGCTCGACGCCACCGCGAACTCCGGCAGCACGGTCTGGGTGTCGCGGATCTGATCACTGATCTTGGCGCGCGTCGCGAGATATTTCTTGTAGGCCTGCGCCAGGGCGCTCGATGCCGACGTGAACGGCGTCTGGCACCGTCCGATCGACGTCACGTCCATCTGGCACGCCGCCGACGAACGGGCCAGGCGGTCGAGCGCCGATCGCGCCGCGTGCAGCGACTTCACCAGTTCGCCGTGCAGTGCGCCGAGGTCGCCGGGCACGCGTGTCGTCTCGAAGCGCGACACGATGTCGTCCACGCGATACGCCGCCTCGCTGCTGCGCCGCGCCACCTCGTAGAACACCGCGACCGCGGAGTCACTCGGCGTCATGAACATCAGTTGCACACGGAGCTGCGCGCGCGCTGGGAAAAAATCGAGGCGATGGATGGCGCTGTCCGCTACGGAGGCGATGGACGCCGCGTAAGCGGCTTCATCCGCGGCTGGAGAATTCGCCGGCTCCGCGGTTTGCTGCGCGTGCGCGACGGCTGCGGCATGAAGATTTACTAATGCATAGCAGCCAATCAGTCCGACCCACCAAGATCTTCGACGCATCGATGCGCGGTCCCTGTTGTGCAATATGCGGTCGTCAATGACCGTGCCCTTCACCACGACCCTGCTCGAGGGGCGCCGGCGCGTGCGCGGGCCGTTCACGCCGCTCGTCGCCATCGCCGCTGTTTGCGCGTTCACTGCCTGCACTCCGCCGACTCCACGCATCGACGGCGCACCCGGCGCGCCGCCGAATCCACAATCACAATGGACGATCCCGTCCTCCGCTCGTACGCCCCCGCCCCCCGCCGCGCCGCCCATCGTGACCACGGCCACCGCCGCGCTGCGCACTGACTCTGCAACCGTGGGCGGCACGACGCAACTGTCGATGACGGATGTCGTCGATCTCGCCCTGCGCAACAACCCCGCGACGCGTGAGTCGTGGGCGACGGCGCGCGCCGCGGCGGACCAATATGGCGCGGCGCGCAGTTCGCTGTTTCCAACGGTCAACGGGACGATCAACCTCACGCGAACGGGCTCGAGCGCCGGAAATTTTGGAACGTTCGGCAACACGGGCGGCACCGTGATCGATACGAGCGGCACGCGGAATGGCCTCAACACGGCGACCCGATCCCAGCTCACGCCTGCACTTTCTCTCTCATACCTCGTGTTCGACCTCGGTGGACGCGCGGGAACGATCGAGGCCGCGAAGCAGCGCGCGATCTCGACCGACTTGTTACACAACGTCACGGTTCAGAACGTCGTGCTTCAGGTGGAGTCGGCGCTCTTCTCGTTTCTCGCAACCCGCGCGCTGCGCGACGCGGATCTCGTCGCGGTGCAGGAAGCGCAGGCCGACACCGCCGCCGCCGAGGCGCGGTTGCGAGTAGGCGTCGGCACGCTCGAGGAAGTGCTGCAGACTCGGACGGCTCTCGCCCAGGCGCGTCTCAATCTCGCGACGATCGACGGCAACCTCCTCGCGGCGCGCGGCGCCCTCGCCGCGGCGATGGGCTTCCCCGCGCACTCGCGGTTCGACATCCCGACCATCACGACGACCGACTCCGTGGCGGCGATCGCGGCGTCGGTCGACACGCTGATCAATCGCGCGATCACGCAGCGCCCCGATCTCGCCGAGGCGCGGGCGGAGGCGGAGGTGCTGGCGGCGGAGATTCGCGTAGCGCGATCCGCGGGGTATCCGGCGCTCACGCTCAGCTCGACGGCGAGCTACGCGCGCCAGCTCCAGGGGACGACCAACACGACCAGCGGCCGCAACTACTCGCTCGTCCTCGGGCTGCAGATTCCGATCTTCAACGGCTTCGCGCGCGAGTACGACGTGAAGACGGCCCGCGAACAGTATGACGCCGGGCTCGCCCGCGTAGCCTCGACGACGCAGCAGATCAGCGTCCAGGTGTTCACGTCGTACGCGGCGCTGCAGACGGCGACGCAGCGGGTGATTGCCGCGGCCGAGCTGCTCACCAGCGCGTCGCAGTCCGCGGACGTCTCGCTGGGCCGCTATCGCGAGGGTGTAGGAACGATAGTTGACGTCCTGCTCGCGCGGAGCGCGCTGGCCTCCGCGCGCGCCGACGAGATCCAATCGCGGTGGGAGTGGCGCACCGCGCTCGCCCAGCTCGCGCACGACACCGGCTCGCTCGATCTGGGCGGCCGCCCAAACATTCCGTTGGCTCCGCTGCCGGGTGCTCGTCGATGATACCGCGACATTTGCCGCACCTCGCGATTGCCGCGTGCGCCGTTGCTGCGTGCGCCGCGGCCGGGTGCAGCGGCGGTCAACCGCAGCGCGCGCAACCGGCGATTCCCGTTCGCGTGGCAACGGCCGCGCGGATCGACGCGCCCGTGAACATCGTGGCGAGCGGCATCGTCGAGCCGATGCAGTCGGTCGCGGTGACGGCGCAGGTGAGCGGAAACTTGCTCGATGTCTCATTCAAGGAAGGTGATTTCGTTCGCGCGGGGCAAGTGCTCTTTCACATCGATCCACGGCCGCTGGTGGCCGCGCTCGATCAAGTTCGAGCGACGTTGGCGCGCGACGAAGCACAGGCCGCCGCCGGCCTCGCCGACGACCAGCGGTACCAGAAGCTTGCGGACATGGGCTACGTGAGCCGCTCGCAGTCGGACCAGATGCACGCGACCGCGCTGGCGCAGGCGGCGACCGTGGAAGCGGACCGCGCGGCGCTTCGTGCCGCGCAGGTGAATCTGGGGTTTGCCACGATTCGCGCACCGATCTCTGGTCGCACCGGCAGCCTGCTCGTGCGCAAAGGAAACAACGTGAGTCCGGGCAGCACCGCGCTCGTCGTGATCAATCAGCTCAGCCCCGTGCTCGTCCGCTTCCCCGTGCTCGCGCAGGATTTTCCGACGTTGCAGCACGCTGTGGCGGCGCGGCCGCTGATGGTGCGCGCGACGGCAAGCGATACCGCGCAGACGAGCGAGACAGGCCATCTCGACTTTCTCGACAACAACATCGATTCGCTCACGGGCACGGTGACGGGCAAGGCGATGTTCGCCAACAGCGCGCGCCGGCTCTGGCCGGGCGAGCTCATTTTCCTCACGGTGCAGGTCGACGTGCAGCGCGGCGTGATCGCGGTGCCGACCGATGCGGTGATGACGGGCCAGCAGGGGCCGTACGTCTACGTCGTCGATGAGAAGAACACGGCGAACACGAGGCCGGTTGCCACCGGCATTCAGGTCGCCGACATGACAGTGCTGCAAAAAGGTCTGAACGCCGGCGAGCGCGTCGTGGTCGATGGACAGTCGCGATTGAATCCGGGCTCGCGCGTCGCGATCACGAGCACGGGGAGCGACACCGGCACCGCCCACCTCGGCAACACGTCCGGCAACCCAGTCGGCAACGCCATTGGCGCCGACGCAGCGAGCGCGCCCGGTGCACCCGACATGGGCACGACTGGAAGCGCGACTGGAAGCGCGACTGGAAGCGCGACTGGAAGCGCGACACCGAATGCGACCCGCGCGTCGCCGGCGACGCCAGTCACGCGACGTCCCGGCACGCCGCCGCCAACGGGAACGCCGAGGCATCCATGAGCTTTTCCGCGCTGTTCATTCGCCGGCCGGTCATGACCATCCTGCTCATGATCGGCATCGTCGTCTTCGGCATCGACTCGTATTTGCGTCTGCCGATCAGCGATCTGCCGAGCGTCGACTATCCGACGATCACGGTGAGCGCGAGCCTGCCGGGGGCGAGCCCGTCGACGATGGCGGCGGCGGTGGCGACGCCGCTCGAGAAGCAGTTCTCGACGATCGCCGGAATCGACAACATGACGTCGACGTCGAGTCTGGGTTCGACCTCGGTGACGCTGCAGTTCTCCCTCGACCGCGACATCGACGCCGCGGCGCAGGACGTTCAGGCGGCGATCGCCAAGACGCTGCGGCAGCTCCCGCAGGGGATCACACCTCCCTCATATCAAAAGTCGAATCCGGCGGCGTCGCCGATTCTGTTCTTTGCGCTGACGTCGCCGACGATGTCGCTGTCCCAGCTCGACGAAGTGGGCGAGACGATGATCGCGCAGCGGCTGTCGATGGTCGACGGCGTGGCGCAGGTGCTGGTGTTCGGCTCGGCGAAGTACGCCGTGCGCGTGCAGCTCGATCCCACGGCGCTCGCCTACCGGAAGCTCGGCATCGACGAAGTGGCGACGGCGATCACGAATCAGAACGTCAGCCAACCGACCGGCGTGCTCTGGGGAAAGACCACCGCGTACACCCTGCTCGCCTCGGGCCAGCTACAGGATGCCGCCGCCTTTCGCTCGATGAGCGTGACGTATCGCAACGGCGCGGCGGTGCAGCTCTCGGCGCTCGGCCGCGTGCTGGACGACGTGGAGAACAATCGCAACGCAAGCTGGTACAACGGCGTGCGCTCGATCGTGCTCGCGGTCCAGCGACAGCCCGGCACGAACACCGTGGCGATCGCGCAAGCCGTGCGCGCCGAGCTCGAATCGATGCGCCCGACGATTCCCGGCGGCGTGAAGATCGAGACGCTGTTCGATCGCTCGGTGGGGATCGAGCAGTCGGTGCACGACGTGAAGGCGACGCTCGTGCTGACGCTCGTGCTGGTGATCGGCGTGATCTTCATCTTTCTGCGCAACGTGTGGGCGACGGTGATCCCGAGCCTCGCGCTGCCGCTGTCGGTCGTCGGCACGTTCCCGGTGATGTACGTGCTCGGCTACAGCCTCGACACGCTGTCGCTCATGGCGCTCACCCTCGCGGTGGGTTTCGTCGTCGACGACGCGATCGTGATGCTCGAGAACATCGTGCGGCACCTCGAGATGGGAAAACCGCCGCTCGAGGCGGCGATCGACGGCGCGAAGGAGGTCGGGTTCACGATTCTCTCAATGACCATCTCGCTCACCGCGGTGTTCATTCCCCTGCTCTTCCTGGGCGGAATCATCGGGCGGCTGTTCCGCGAGTTCGCCGTGGTGATCGCGACGGCCATTCTCGTGTCGGGAGTCGTCTCGCTGACGTTCACGCCGATGTTGTCGAGCCGCTTCCTCCGTCCGGAAAAGGACAAGAAGCACAACCGTCTCTACAACGCCAGCGAACGCGCCTACGACTGGCTGCTGGACCAGTACAAGTGGACGCTCGACTGGACGATGAGCCATCGCGGGCTGGTGATGATCTTCTCGCTGCTGATCCTCGTCGGAACCGGCGTGATCTTCAAGCTGGTGCCGACGGGCTTCATCCCGAATCAAGACACGGGGCAGATCAACGTCACCACGGAGGCGGCGCAGGGCACCTCGTTCGAGGACATGGTCCGGCGCCAGCAGCAGGTGGCGGCGATCGTCGCCAAGGACACGAACATCGCGGCGATGATGTCGAGCGTCGGCGGCGGCGGCGGCTCATCGTCGTCGAACACGGGGCGAGTGCAGCTCACGCTCAAGCCGCGCGGCGCGCGGCTGAGCGCCGACGACATCGTGAACGAGCTTCGCGGCAAGCTCGCGCGGGTGCCGGGGATCTCGGCGTACGCGTCCGTCCCGCCGGCGATTCAAATCGGCGGCCGGCAGTCAAAGAGCCAGTATCAGTTCACGATGCAGGCGTCGGACGTGGCGACGCTGTACGCGGGTGCCCAGAAGCTGCTCGACGCCGCGCGGGAGGACGACAATCTGCAGGACGTGACGAGCGACATGCAGAACAACAACCCCGAGGTGCACGTCGAGATCAACCGCACGCGGGCGGCTGCGTTTGGCGTGACCGCCGCGCAGATCGAGAACTCGCTCTACGACGCGTACGGCTCGCGACAGGTATCGCTCATCTACACGCCGAGCAACGAGTACGAGGTGATTCTCGAGCTGCTGCCGCAGTATCAGATGGACGTCTCGGCGCTCGGGCTCCTGTTCGTGCGGTCGGAGGCCGGCAATCTGATTCCGTTGAGCTCTGTGGCGTCGCTGTCCAAGTCGGTGGGGCCCGTGACGATCAACCACTCGGGGCAGATGCCATCGGTGACGATCTCGTTCAACCTCTCGCCCAACGTCTCACTCGGCCAAGCGACCGCCGACATGGAACGGCTTGCGCTCAAGAATCTGCCGAGCGGAATCACGACGGCGTTCTCCGGCACGGCCCAGGTCTTCCAGTCGACGCAGGCTGGGCTGCTCGTCCTCGTGGTCCTCGCGGTGTTCGTGATCTACATGGTGCTCGGCGTGCTCTACGAAAGCTTCATCCATCCGATCACGATTCTCTCCGGATTGCCGTTCGCGGCGTTCGGAGCGCTGCTGGCGCTTTATATTTTCCACGTCGAGCTGAGTGTGTTCGCGTTCGTCGGCATCATTCTCCTCATCGGCATCGTGAAGAAGAACGCGATCATGATGGTGGACTTCGCGCTCGACGCGGAGCACAAGGAGAACAAGCCGGCCGGCGAGGCGATCATCGAAGCCGCGCACGTGCGCTTTCGTCCGATCACGATGACGACGGTCGCGGCGCTCGTGGGAACGCTTCCCGTCGCGCTGGCGACGGGGATGGGATCGGAGTCGCGCCGGCCGTTGGGGATCGCGGTCGTGGGCGGATTGGCTTTTTCACAGCTCGTCACGCTCTACATCACGCCAGTGGTGTACACGTACTTGGATCCGTTGAACCGCCGCCTCGAGCGAAAGCTCGCGCGCGACAAGAAAAAGCAGGCGACGACGCCTGGAGACGTAGTGATCCAGCCGGTGCGCTAGCTCGACGCACTCGCGCCACATGCTCGCGCGCGTGACTCACCTCACCGCGCGAAACCGGATTCTGCTGTTTTCTAGGCGGTTACCCAGTCGCCGTTTCACCCCACAGAGTTTTTGAATGCAGCAACCCGTCGAAGCACCTACGCCCGAAGCCCTCGCGGACCTCGTCAGGCGATGCAAGCAGATCGATCGATTCGCCACGCAGCTCACCGCCGCCGAGGAGAGCCGCGTCGCCGCGCTCGCGTCGGGCATTCTCGCAATGCGCGGCGTGCTCGAGCTTCCGGCGATCGAGCCGGACAAGCTGCCGCAGCGCCAGCGGCTCATGCAGCACTGGTCGCTCACTGACGACGGCATGGACCATCTGCTCACGGCGCCGATGCGCCATCTGCACGGATGTCTGGTGTTGGACGAGCACGAACAGGTGAAGATCCTGTCGCATCGTACGTGGCGCGGCGGGTGGCGGAACGTCACGCTCTGGCACGACGGCGTCCATGGCGTATCGGCCCACGATCTCATGGAATATCTCGTCGCGCTGACGACGGCGGCGCAGGAGCGCGCCCCCGAAACGGCGCGCGCCCTCCTAGAAAGGGCAAAGGCCATCGCGGCGACTTCCGAGCTGTCGCCGCGTGGCCCTCGTTCTCGCGCTGACTGATCAGCGCCTTACTGCGTCTTCGAACTTCGTCGAGCTTTTCGAGCGAGCTGCTGCTAGGGCGAGCGCTGCTCGAGCGAGCGTTACGGCTGGAGCTCGTTCGGCTGGGCGAGGGCAACGGAGTTCGTCGCACCCGTCTCGATCACGAACACCACGCGACGATTGAGCTCGGCGCCCGGCTGATCGCCAGAAGCCTTCGGCGTCACGAGGCGCGTCTCGCCATAACCGACCGTGGCGAGCTGGGTCGTCTGCAGGCCGTGTCCAACGAGATAGTCGCGCACGGCATCCGCGCGGCGCTGCGACAGTTTGGCGTTGTAGCGTGTCGAGCCCTTGGGATCGGCGAAGCCTTCGATCGTCACCTTCGACGACGGGTAGTATTTCTGCACGACGGTCGCGAAGCGCGTCAACGTCGGCTCGTCGGCGGAGCGCACGGTCGCATCGTTGTAAGCGAAGTTCACCGGCATCGCGAAGTGCAGACCGTCTTCCATCATGGCGATCTTCGCGCCGAGGTCGGTACGCATCGACTCGAGCTCAGTGCGCAGCGACTGGATGTCGCCTTTCACCGCTCCCAGCTGCGACTGCATCTCGGCTTGCAACTCCGTGCGCACCGCTGAATCACTCGCGGCGCGCTGCGCGCGCTCGGCGGCGAGCGCCTGTTGCTGCTGATCCGTCGCCCGGCGAAGTGCGCCCGAGGTGGCGCAGCCGGTGACCATGGTGAATCCAACTGCCGTCGCGATCGCCGTTGCCGTTTGAAGACGCATTGTCACTTCTCCTGTATTTGATTTGGTCAGCCTTCTGGCGCGGGGTCGTGCAAGAAACGAGCACCTTGTGCCCGAATGTGAGAACGATCACGTAGCGGAAAAGCGCCGCATCACACCGGCGCGCGCGCGCGGTTGCGCGAATGGCTGCGTGCTCGGCAAATCGCCGCGTTTCAAAGCACGCGCTCGCTTGCGACACGCTCGGGACCGTTAACTCACAAGCGGGGTCCAACGTCTATCATGTGTCGCACGTGCAGTCGTAGTGTCTCTATCGCGTTATTGCGTGCGCGCGTGGCCGCATCCAGTGGTCGCATCTATCGGAGGAGTCGATGAACCGCTTGCATTGTCGAGTTGGAATGGTCGCCGCGGTCGCTGCCGTCGCGCTGCTCGCGGGCGCCGCGGCGTGCAGCAACAAGCCGCAACCAGCGGACGCGGCGTTCGCGGCGGACCTCAAAGCGGCGGCCGGCGGCGTTGAGCTCGCGCCGCGAGGGAACCCGGCGCAGGTGGTCGTGTCGCCGCTCGAGGGCGGACCGCAATCGGCGCCGAAAAAGGCCGCACCTCAGCCGGTGCGAAGGCCGAGCACGCACGCTGAGACGCGCGTCGCGAGCCGAGCGGAAGAGCCCGTGCCCTCGGCAGCCGCGCCGGCTCCGGTCCCCGAGCAGGTGGCAGTTCCTCAGCCCGCTCAACCGCCCGCTCCCGTGCAGCAGGCCCCTTCATCAGCGCCGGCGACGCGGCCGGCTCCTGTTCGATCGCAGCAGCGCCAGCCGGGGACCTACAAAACCGAGGCGGAGATCTTTCGCCAGATGCCCTGGATCCGGCCGTAGCGGCCATATCCTCGACGAATCGTCGAGCCTGATACGGCGGCGAGTCTTCCTCTCTGGAATGACTCGCCGTTTCCATTTCGACACGCTCGAGGCGCGGCAGCAGCCGCCCGCAACTCCCGCAAACTGTTACGTCATACTGCCTTAAGGAAACCAAACAAGATTCGTCGGCATTACTGCCGATAGGAGCAACCGCCTATTAGCCTTAGCATCGTGGCAGTGACGAAGGCAACGCACCAGAACGCATTAGAACGCACTAGAACGCACTAGAACGCACTAGAACGCACTAGAACGCACTAGAACGCACTAGAACG
>Ga0070683_100004772_pt1 | contig 11223 bp, 9 predicted proteins | sample KBSC713LmetaG_FD_64662 | JGI IMG/M metagenome (GOLD analysis project Ga0070683, IMG submission 64662) | Corn rhizosphere microbial communities from Kellogg Biological Station, Michigan, USA - KBS C7.1-3L metaG | ecosystem: Host-associated > Plants > Roots > Rhizosphere ...
GGCGGCATGGGTCCGCGGTAGTTCTTCGGATTCGGCACGCCGGCCGTGATCGTCTTCTTCAGACCGTTCACGCTGCCATCGCTCCAGACCCACTTGCCGGAAGTCAGATCGGGTCCCAACGGGGTGCCTTTGCCGTCGGATCCGTGGCACCCGGTGCACGGAGCGCCACCGACCTTACCGTCAAAGACCTGCTGCCCGAGGGCGACTGTTGCGCCTTCACCCGCATCCTTGTTCACACCCTCCGGTGGCAACGCCGCGACGGCTGCAGCGGTACCAACAGGAGGCGATGGTGGAGACACCGTGTGCAGCTCGGCCGACGCTTCGCCGCCAATGTAGGTCACACGCCAGACACGCCCGTTCTGATCGTCGGTCACGAACAGTGCACCGTCCGGTGCAACAGCCAGGCCGGAGGGCCGGTGCGCCGCCTTGCCGGGCTCCTTGTTGGAGCCGGCAAAACCATCGGCAAATATGACGTACTTGCCGGAAGCCTTACCCTCCGCGAGCGGTTGGAATACCAGGTTGTAACCTCCCTGCGGAAAGGGAGCGCGGTTCCACGAGCCGTGAAACGCGATGAAAGCGCCACCCCGGTAGGCTTTTGGGAACTGGCTGCCCTCGTAGATGACGACGTCATTCGGGGCCCAGTGCGCCGGAAATGCGGCCACCGGGGCGAGCTTCCCGGCGCACTCGCCGACCTTCCTGCCGCCATTGCCGCCATACTCCGGCGCCAGCACCAGCTTGTTCTGCTTGTTGTCGAAATAACATTCCGGCCAGCCGTAATCGCCGCCTTGCTGGATCTTCAGCAATTCTTCGGCGGGCAACTCCGCTCCCTGCTCCGGGGTATACAAGGTCGACCAGTTGGTGCTGAGCTGGTCGCGGCCGTGCTGGGTCGCATACAAGCCGGCGCCGGCGGAGTCGATCGTAATGCCGTCGGCATTGCGGATGCCGGTGGCATAGCGCTCGGCTGGCGAGAATTTCTGCCCCGTCTTGTTGGCATCGTAGCGCCAGATGCCCGCACGCGTCTCGAGCTCGGTGCACGGCTTGTCGCCCGGCACGAATGGCTGTCGATTTTCCTTCTGACAGGAGTTGGTCGCGCTGGCGACATCGACATACATGGCGCCTCGAGCATCGATCACGAAGGGATGCATCGGATGGTCGCCCGTCAGAGGCAACCCCGAGACGATCACGTCGGGTTTGCCGGTCGGTACGATCGAGCCTTCCGCCAAGGCATAGCGCAGAATCTTGTCGTTCATCTCGAAGTACAACGCGCCCTTGTAGAGCCCGATGCCGGTGCCACCGGCGCTACCGGTCTGCACCGTATCTCCGAAGCGTTTATTGACATCGGCATGGCCGCTGCCGGTCGTGTCCTGGAGCGCCACGAGAAAGCCGCCTTCGGGCGGCTTGTCGTTCCCGTAATACAGGCCGCTCCAGGTGTTGACGTACACCACCCCATTCGGAGCCACGACCAGGTGGCGTGCGTGACCGATCTTGTCCGCAAACACCGTGGCACAGAAACCGGGCGGCAGCTTCAGCTCACTCTTGCCGCCGGGACACTGCCCGCCCGCGGCAGCCGTGGACTTGGCATCCGCGCTCGACGATGCGAGGACGGCCATACCACCGATGAGCAGCGCGGCAGGGAGACAGAAGAGGGATAACGACACGTCACGCTTGAGCACGTTTGCGCCTTCTTGTTGCGGCGGTGGAAGCAGACGATCTTACGAGACCTTTGTGACGCCTTCCACAAATCGGAGCGCCAAACCGGACCTGTGCCTTGCGCGCCGTGCCTGGCTTTTGCCAGATAATTCGTTCCTGAGGTGTTCCGAGGGCGACGAAAATCCGTTTATGAAGGCACGATTCAAGGCATTCGGACTGCATTTCAGCGGCAGCGCCACCGTGTTGCTGCTCGTGCTGGGAACTTTGTATCTGGGTTGGTATCGATGGCCCGGCTGGTATCTCACCGGCGTACTGCACGTCTTGCCGATCGTGGTCGGCGTCGACGTAGTCCTGGGACCCTTGCTGACACTGGTCATCGCGAATCCAAAGAAATCACGCCGCGAGCTTGCTCGGGACATCGGCTGCATCGTCGCCGTACAGCTCGTTGCGCTCGGGTACGGAGCCACGACGTTGTGGAATGGACGACCTCTGTACTACACGTATTCCGAAAAAGAGCTTTCGGTGACACAAGGAATCGACCTGCAGCCCGAGGAGATCGCGCTCGCTCGCCAGACCAATCCGGACTTCGCGCCACATTGGTACAGCCGGCCGCGCTGGGTCTGGGCGCCGCTGCCAAAAGACGAAGTGACCCGCAAGAACATCGTCGAATCCGCGATACAGGGGGGATTCGACGTCACAGCCAGGCCACGCTATTTCAAACCTTGGCAGGAAGGTCTGCCGGAGTTGCGTGAGAGACTGACACGGATCGACGGCTTGGGTTACTACTCGCTGGCCCAGCAAAAGATTCTGCACGCACGACTGAAGGAATACGGTTTCGACCCGGACGCCGCGGACGTCTTACCGATGACGGGGCATGGAGTTCCGTTGCTCGCGGTGTTTGATCGCCAGACCCTGGAGATCAAGGCGCTGCTGCGCGCCAACTGAGCGTGCACGGGCGTCGCTTTTAAAAAATTCCGCCGCCAGACACAGCTTTCGCGAGGGGGTCACGGGCTGCGCTGGCGGCGTCGGACTTCGGGTCAGTGTCCGTGAGGTTGGAATTGCAATGCCCGTGCCAGCAGCCTTTCACCTCTCGGTCCCCGGAAAAACAATGACTTACACCCAGACCCGCGGACAGGGGGTCGCCGGGACGGTGCACGTTGCAACGCACTGGCACACTTACAGTGCGCGCGAGTGCGCAGCCGTCCGGAGCACGGCCGCCATCTGAGCGCGTCGTCCACTCTGTTCGTCGCATCGAGCACCGCCACCGTCCGTCACCTTCGCCTGTCGCACCTTCCTCCGTCGTACACTTGCGCGCTTTCCCAGACGACGGCTCTTGCCATGCATCTCGCCCACGCCCCCAATGCACCAGCGGCCACTCCCATCGAGTTCAGTCAGTTCCTGACTGTCGACATCCGCGTCGGCACGATCGTCGCGGCCGAGCCGTTTCCCGAGGCGCGCAAGCCGGCGTTCAAACTGCGGATCGACTTTGGCCCCGGAGTCGGGATCAAACAGTCGAGCGCCCAGATCACCCGCCACTACCAACCGGAGACCCTGGTAGGCCGGCAGGTCGCGGCCGTGGTGAATTTTCCACCGCGGCAGATCGGCAAATTCAAGTCGGAAGTGCTGACGGTCGGCTTTCCGGATGAAAGCGGCGAAGTCGTGTTGTTCTCGCCGGATCGCGCGGTGCCCAATGGTGCGCGCTTGTTTTGACTTACTCGAGGTCACCCCCCAATGATCATGAGTCGCCCGCTAGGGTTTCTGACAGCACTCGCCCTGTGCCTCGGCAGCGCGCAGGCGGCCGCCCCTGCCACTCGCGCGCAATTCGGAGACTTCGGCCTCGAGCTCAGCGCGCAGGACAAGTCGATCAAGCCCGGCGACGATTTTTATCGCTATGCCGCCGGCCACTGGCTGGCGACACACCAGATTCCCCCGGACCGCCCCCGTTGGGGCACCCTGGACCAACTCTCCGAGAACGCGGACGAGAGAGTGCGGCAACTCATCCAGGGCCTGCCACAACACGCGGCGAGCGGAACCATCGAGCAGAAGGTGGGCGATTTCTATCGCGCCTTCCTCGATGAGAGCGCCATCGACGCCGCCGGCCTGAAGCCGGCTCAGGCGGCGCTCGACGCCATTGCCGCAGCCCACTCCTACGAGGACATCGCAGCCCTCATGGGCCGCCCGGACCTGCAGGCAAAATCGCCGATGGACTTCGGGGTCGGCATCGACGCGAAAAACCCCGATCGTTATCTGACCGTCGTCTACCAGGGCGGCCTGGGGCTGCCCGATCGTGACTATTACCTGAAAGAGGATCCCAAGTTCCAACAGCTCCGCACCCAATACCAGTCGCACCTGGAAAAGATGCTCTCCCTCGCCGGCGTGAGCGATGCCGCCGCCAAGGCCGCGCAGATTCTTGCGCTCGAGACGAAGATGGCCGAATGCCACTGGCCTCGCGCGAAGCTGCGCGAGCGCGACCTGACTTACAACTTGCGCTCGATCGCGCAGCTCGAGCAGATGGCGCCGGAATTCTCCTGGAAAGCGATGTTCGCGGCTGGAGGACTGGGGGATCGCACGGAAGTCAACGTCGGCCAGCCCGACGCCATCGAGAAGCTCGCCAAGGTCTTCACCAGCGTGCCCGTCTCGGTGTGGCAAGCCTACATTGAGGCGCACTACCTCGATGCTTTCGCGGCGGTCCTGCCGAAGCAGTTCGATGCCGAGGAGTTCGATTTCTTCGGCCGCAAGCTCAACGGCCAGCAGGAGCAGCGCGAGCGTTGGAAGCGCGCCGTCGCGGCCGTCAACAGCGAGCTGGGCGAGGCGGTCGGACAGCTTTACGTGAAGGAATACTTTCCACCGGCCGCCAAGGCTCGAGCGCTGGAGCTGGTGGAGAATCTGCGCAAAGCCTACGCAGCGCATCTGGCGACCGTTCCCTGGATGTCCGCCGCGACGCGCAAGGTGGCTCTGGAGAAGCTCGCTGCCTTCCGGCCGAAGATCGGCTATCCCGATGAGTGGCGCGATTATGCGGCGCTCGAGGTGCGCAGCAACGATGCGTTGGGCAACGAAGTTCGCGCGTTCGAGTTCGAATGGGAGCGGAAGTTGAAGCGGATCGACAAGCCCACCGACCGCGGTGAATGGGCGATGACGCCTCAAACCGTCAACGCTTACTACAACCCCGCTTTCAACGAGGTCGTATTTCCTGCCGCGATCCTGCAGCCTCCCTACTTCGATCCACATGCCGACACGGCTGTGAACTACGGCGCCATCGGTGGAGTGATCGGCCACGAAATGGGACACGGATTCGACGACCAGGGCGCCAAGTCCGACGCCAAGGGGGTCCTGCGCACCTGGTGGCTGCCCGAAGACACGGCAGCTTTCAAAAAGCTGGGCGACAAACTCGCCGCGCAATATGACACGTATGAAGCGGTCGACGACCTGCACGTCAACGGTCGCCTGACCCTCGGGGAAAACATCGGCGACCTGTCCGGACTCACCATCGCATACGTCGCCTATCACCTCTCACTGCACGGTAAGAAAGCTCCGGTGCTCGCCGGCCTCAGCGGCGATCAGCGCCTCTTTCTCGCGTGGGCCCAGGGATGGCACACCCTCACACGCGACGAAAGACTTCGCAACCAGGTGATGACAGACCCTCATAGTCCCGAGCCCTTCCGCGTCAACGGTGTCGTGCGCAATGTCGATGCGTGGTACACGGCCTTTGACGTGAAGCCCGGCGACAAGCTGTATCTCGCGCCCGAGGATCGCGTTCACATCTGGTGAGCAGCCGATGTCCGCCCGCGCCTTGCTCGTGGCCCCGTCTCGGAAACCTGGTTGTACCAGTACACGGCCGGCTGAGCGGCGGCTTACAATGACGCCGGTTGCCATATCGGAGCAGGTTGATGCACGACTCCATTGCAACAATCGACCAGGTCAAAAACACCGTAATCGACCTGGCCATTCGCTTCGGTCCTCGGCTGCTCGCCGCACTCCTGATCCTCCTGGCGGGCGTCATGGTAAGCCGCTGGGTAGCGCGTTGGGTCGCCCGCGGCCTGAGCCACATCGAGCTCGAGCCGCCCGTCCGCGTACTGTTGGGCCGCGTCGCCTGGCTTTTGTCGATGGCGCTGTTCGTCATCCTCGCGCTCGAGAACCTCGGCGTCGAGCTTCTGCCGCTGATTGCGGGGCTGGGAGTCGCGGGCGCCGGCATCGCCCTCGCGACACAAGGCGTGCTGAGCAACGTCGTGGCCGGTCTGTCCATCATCTTCACCAAGCCGTTCCGCGTCGGCGAGTACATCTCCATCGTCGGTGAAGAGGGCACCGTCGAATCCATCACCCTTTTCAACACCACCCTCGGCCACCTCGACCGCTCGCGCGTCGTCATCCCCAACCGCAAGATCACCGGCGAGATCCTCCACAACTTCGGCCAGGTCCGCCAACTCGACATCTCCGTCGGCGTCTCCTACGACACCGACATGAGCACCGCCCTCGCCCTGATCGACGAAGTCCTACGCAACAACTCGCGCATCCTCCCCGACCCGGCTCCCATCGTCCGCACGATGCAGCTCGGCGACTGGTCCGTCATCATTGGCGTAAAGCCCTGGGTCCAAGTTCAGGACTTCGGCCCCGCGACCGGCGAAGTCACCCGCGCGATCCTCGAGCTGTTCCGAACCCGCGGCATTGTCATGCCCGTTCCGCAACGCGAGGTCCGCATGCTCCCGGACACCTCGTCCGAACCGGGACGCTAATGTCGTCGAACTTCAGGCCAGCTCGTCAACGTTTTCGGCCACCTGGTCAACAATCCTTTCCAGTGTGACATGACCGCTCGAACCGATCCGCGCGAGTCGGACGAAACGAGTAAGCTCATCCCATGCACGGCAGGTCTGAACGCCTCAAAGCCTTCGCAATCTACTCCTCGCTATGGGCGGCGTTAGGCGCCATCTACCTCGCGCAAAATGTTGCCAGGCGTTACTACCTCGGAGATCCGCGACCGTGGCAGGACAGCTGGTATCTCGTAATCACATTTGCCCTGTCGGCGGCTTTGACTCCGGCTATTTTGCAGCTCGGGCGCCGGTGGCCACTGGAGCGCTCCTCCTGGCCCAGGACTGCGGCGGCACACTTCGTCTTCAGTCTCCTGTTCACTTTTTTCAAGGGGTTCCTGGCAACCATCATCTATCAGCTCTTCCCGGCCCTGTATGCACCGCTTCCGGTCATGAGCTTCGCAACCGAGCTCACCATGCAAATGGTGTACGGAGCACAAAACGGCATGATCGCGTACTGGCTGGTCATCGCCGCGCAAACCGCTCACCAGTACTACGTCCGCTACCAGGAGCGGGCCCAGGAAGCCATGCGCCTCGAATTGAATGCGGCGCAACTGCAAATCCAGATCACCCACGCAAGGCTGAGCGCGCTGAAGGCGCAACTCCAGCCTCATTTTCTGTTCAACACTCTGAATGCCATCATGGTGCTGGTGCGGCAGCAGAAGATCGCCGTTGCGGAGGCGACGCTCGAACGCTTCAGCGATCTGCTGCGCGCGGTGCTCGCGGACAGCGATGCTCAGGAGGTGAGCCTGGAGCGCGAGCTCGAATACGCGCGACTGTATTTATCCATCGAGCAGCTGCGGTTCTCGGATCGTCTGCAAGTGCAAATTTCCGCTGATCCCGATGTTCTGGAGGCAGCGATACCGCACATGTGTCTGCAGCCCATTCTCGAAAATGCGATTCGTCACGGCATCGAGAAGCAAGGAACCGCCGGGCACATCGCGGTCAGGGCCATGCGGGTCGCCGATCAGTTGCATGTCGTCACCGCCGACAACGGACCCGGGTTCACCGCCGATCCTTGCCTCGGAGCGGATGGAATCGGACTCTCGAACACCCGCGCTCGCCTCGCGCAGCTTTATGGCAGCGCAGCGGAGCTGCGCGCCGAGATGGGCGCCCGGGCAGGGGCGATCGTAACAATGATTCTTCCCTATCACGTAATCTGCGAGGGATATGCTGATGCAGTCGGACTCGAACGATCGGGAGCTCAGCGCGCTCATAGCGGATGATGAGCCGTTGGCACGGGAAGGTCTGCGGCTTCTGCTGACCCAACACGTCAGATCGCCCGTGATCGCGGAGGCTGCCAATGGCCTGGAGGCGTTGACTTACATCAGGGCCGCAAAGCCGGACGTGGCCTTCCTCGATGTGAAAATGCCCCAGATGAATGGCTTCGATGTGGTGAAAAGGGTCGCTGCGGAATGCATGCCCGCGGTGGTATTCGTCACGGCGTACGATCAATACGCACTCCAGGCATTTGAGATCAACGCTGTCGACTATCTGCTGAAGCCTGTGGCGCGCAGCCGATTCTCTCAAACCATGCAGCGCGTGTTATCGAGATCGAAAGTACATGGCGAGAGCGCGCGGCAGATCACGGCATTGCTGCAGGCTCTCTCGGCGCCGCCTCGTTATATCGAACGCGTTTCGGTGCGCACGTCGGGCAAGACGCAATTCGTCAACCTGGATGAGGTCGAGTGGATCCAGGCAGCAGAGAACTATGTGCAGCTTCATCTGCGCACCGTGCGCCACATGCTGCACGTCCCGATCAACACACTGCAGGGCGTGCTGGACCCTGCAGTGTTCATGCGCATTCACCGCTCGCACATCGTCAACACCCGGCAGGTGAAGGAGCTGGCAACGGCTGCGCACGGAGAATTCGTACTGGTCCTTCACTCCGGCACACGTTTGCACTCCAGCCGGACATATCACGATGCGATCAAGCGCTGGGCCTCCAACCCTTTCTAGCCGCCGAGCAGAACGCCAGGGGGCTGGTGCAGTTATCGTTGGTCTTCAGCTCGTGCAGCTCAGCCCGGATCTCACGGCAAAAGCGCGGATCCTAAGCATCGAGCCGGCGCAGCCCCGCCCGGAATTCTTCGGGCGGGGCCGCATCTGCAGTCAACATGCGGTTGCTACGGACTGATCTTTCCGAATCCCGCCTTGGCAGTCACGATCGCAGGAATGTTCGCCGACGGATCGAGTGTGTACGTGTAGGGCACAGTCACCGTGCACGTCGAGTCGAACTGCCCATTGGTGATTACGGGGATCACCAGCGCACCGTGGCCTACCGAGCGGTCGTAGCTGATGGAGTCCAGCGTGTTCAGCCGGGTCTGCCAGCACCCGGGCTGGGGCGAATCATCCGAAGCAAGCAGAGGGTTGTTCGAATTCTTGAAGTAGTTGCCTTCCACGAGAACCCGGCCGCCCATGCGCGAATTGATGCCGTGGATCATGTCGCTGTTGCTCACATTGAACCAGTAGTTATTGAAGGTGTGGACCAGTCCGTGGCGCAGCAGCGGCGTGCGCTGCTGGAGGTTGTCGTACCAGTTGTGATGGAAAGTGATGTTCGTATTGGCGGCATCGCTGTCGCTGAATCCGATCAGGCCGCCGCGGCTCGAATTCAGGTAGTGGTTGTAAGAGACCGTGATGTTCGTGACACCCGACTTCATGTCCAGCAGCGAGTCGAACCCCTGGGCTTCGCCACCGCTTGCTTCGAGCGTGTTGTGGTCGACCCAGACATTGTTGACGCCGGACTCCATGCCGATCGCATCACCCCCGTTCGAGATGGGCGAGCCGCTCTTCTTGACGTTCTCGATGTGCAGATTCTGGATGATGATGTTGGATGTATTGCGCAGATGCACACCGATCTGGTCCAGCACACCGCGGTTGGCGACCCCCACCAGGGTGACATTGCTGACACCTTTGAACTGAATTTCGGTGGCGGTGGTGTCGCAACTGCCGGTGGCGCGGGTCGTGTTGCCGACATTGATCGTTCCGTCGACCCTGATGATCAGCGGCGTGGTCTTGCTGGCGCGAGCGCAGAGCGCCGCGTTGATTTCCGCGCCGGTATGCGCGGTCACGACAGCGCCGCCCGTACCACCCGTGGTTGCCCTTCCAAATCCGACCGGAGATCCAACGCTGCCGCCAGCCCCGTACGCGCTGCCTGCGAGTGCAAACAACGACGCCGCCGCGAATAACGCCTTGCGAGTCATAACAATTCTCCCTGCGTGTCTGAGGTGTTCCGTCACTGCAGCAGCCGGAGCCGTCGCCCCGGCTGCCGCGCACCACCGCATCACAAAGGGCCGACAGCCGCCCGACAGCGCCTGACAGCCGGCGATATGATACCGGTGTCATATCGACAATATCAGATCCTACAGGCTTGTCGAGGAGGCCGATGATGCAGATCTTATGATCCCGGTGTCAGACCGTGGGATGCGCCGGTACCGGATGCGACCGGCCCTGGCTTGCGCCTTTTGGAATCAAGGAGATGGCGCGCCCGGAGAGATTCGAACTCCCGACCTTCTGGTTCGTAGCCAGACGCTCTATCCAACTGAGCTACGGGCGCGTGAAACTGAGTTTTTGCCGGCCTCTGGCGTCCTAAGTTCCTGAAAATCCGGAATTAATCGACGCCGGAGCCCCCGCCGGGCCGGTGCTTGCGCGAGCCGGTGCCGTCTGCGGGGCGCGCATCCTACCACACCTTTTCAGGGAGTCGGGACCGTCAATAGCTCTTCGAAGAACCCCCCAAAACCGCGAGCCCGGTCTACAAAGTGGATCTCGAGGATCCAGTGGCGGGGATTACCGCTGTCGTCGGGCTCGCGCAGGCGCAGACCGTTGCCCGAACGAACCTGGAAGCGCTTCGAGTCGGGAGAGCGCTCATGGGGAAAATGGCCGATCAGGTGCCCCGCGGTCGCTGCGCCGAACTCCCAGCCGGAGGTGGTGGCCAGTCCGGAGACGAAATCGTAAAGAGCCCCGGCTGTGAGGTCCGGAGTGCGCTCGTACAGCTCCTTACCCCGGCGGAAGGCGGCGCCGATATCGCTCACGAGGCGGTGCTTGTCGGGATCGGAGCCCAGAGCATAAGTGCGCCCAAAGTCCGCTTCCCAGGATTCGAAGACCGGACCGAAATCGAGAAACACCACGTCGTCCGCCTCGATCCGGCGATCCTGGCTTTCCTCGTAGTAGCCGAGCAAGGTGTTCGGACCCGCGCGGGCGATCCGCTTGTGCCAATGGCGACGCACCCCATACCGCTCGCGCGCGAGTCGATGGATCTCCTCGCTCAGCTCGCTTTCGAGCTTGCCAGGCTGAATCAGACCTCCGCTGACGACGTCCGCGAACAGAGCCTCCGCCTTGTTCTGCGCCTCCAGCAGAGACTGCGACACAGAATCCATCACTCGCCCCCCTTTCCCATACAGCGCTCAAACCGCCCATTCACCCGATGAGCATACCAACTCGTGGTGAGCTTCCGGACGATCTTGGGGCCATGCAGCTTGATGCTCGGGACCACGGCGCGTGGCAGCGGCCTTTTGGCGGCCCGCTCGGCGAGAGCGAACACTCGCTTGTAGAGCTGCGTCTGCTCGAAGTCTTTTCCCTTACCCTCCTGCAGCGCATGGTGGATCGCGCTCTCGCTCATATCCAACCGTCCTGCGACTTTGCGCAGCGCAAGCTCCGTGCTGCTGACATCGCTCTCGCGGGAAAGCAATGCTCCATCAGTAGCCAGGGGGATCCCGGAGAGCCGGCTGACGGCATTCTGGAAAGCAGCATTGCGACTCGCATACTGCCCCGCGTT
>Ga0070683_100004774_pt1 | contig 11222 bp, 8 predicted proteins | sample KBSC713LmetaG_FD_64662 | JGI IMG/M metagenome (GOLD analysis project Ga0070683, IMG submission 64662) | Corn rhizosphere microbial communities from Kellogg Biological Station, Michigan, USA - KBS C7.1-3L metaG | ecosystem: Host-associated > Plants > Roots > Rhizosphere ...
CCGGCAACTCAAGAAGATACTGAATCGCTTTGTTTTTCCATTGTTGCTGATTATGATACATACCGTATGCAAACAGCATCGGTACGATGGTGTTAATAAGAATGTTATCCGTCATTTCAGCACCAAGATTTTTTGGTTTATAGTTTGTCGGCTGATCAAAAAGATAATGATAATGCCAATAATCATTTGCTGTAACATCGAGCAACTTTCTAAGATCAATCAAATTATTAATCTCAAGAATTTTAGAGAACAATTGTGTTGAGTTATAAACAAGCATTGCAAGTTGTGCTAACCTTATTGTTGGAAAATTTGCGGGACGCATTCTCAAAAAATCAGGTGCCTTGTTAATCGGCTTAAGTTGATATTTACCTGAAAGAAATTTGTATTCCCGTTGCAGCATTTTCGGATAATCTTCTTCAAAGTTTCCGTTCAATAAATTTGCTTGTCCCAATATCAAAGCCTCTAATTGATTTATTTGATTTTTGTGTTTTGCCAAAATTTTCACAGGAAGACTTCTTGCTATTTGTTCAAAAGCAGTGGCGTTTACTTTCGCACCGAAATTTTTTGCGAGCTGCCACCAAAAAATTTCTTCCCAATGATTGTTTGCCTGTTGTAAATTTTCAAGAACAGAAGTTGCTTTTCTTTTCAATCTTTCTATGGTAAGCCTTTCTTTCCATGAAAGCCAGCCGACAGTTGAGAGAACCGGCAAATGATCTTCACATGCAACAAATCCTTTTGTATTCATCAACTGTTCGTATTGCTGCAGCATAAATTTTGAAACAAGCGGCTGCAATTCAAGTGTGGAAATTGATTGACCATTGGTGTCTTTAATTTTTACATCATCATTCCAAACCACGTGAAGAATTATATTGGAATAATTGTGATCATTTGTATGGTGGTGTGCATGCCATTGCGAAGCTTCGTCATGTATTTCAATATTACCAACCCATGTAGTATTTCCTAATTTAATTTTTGCTTCTGAAAAATCCGGTCCCTGGTTGTGGTTGAAATGTCCGGGATGAATAATGCTTAAAGGAGCGCCTTCAACGGTAGTAAGTTCGTTTTTGTTGAAGTATTGAAATTGCCAGATGAATTGAAGCAGTTTTTCGTTCATATCAGTTTGAAAATTTGAAATGTAAATTTGAAATTGGGTTCGGAAGAAGTTGCAAAATCATTCATTGGTAAGGATAAATTATTTAAGGTTGAATTGTAAGATACAAAATAATTCAAATCGTATGAATTGAAAAGTTTTCAACTTCTCATTTTCAAATTTCCAAATCAACTACTCTTCAAATTATTTTACTCAACTCTTTCACTACTCTGCTCACGGGCAAACCCATCACATTGTAAAAATCTCCGTCAATTGATTTAATGCCAATCACACCAATCCATTCCTGTATTGCATAAGCCCCGGCTTTATCGTAAGGTTTGTATTTATCTACATAAAACTCGATTTCCTTATTTGTAAGGGAATGAAATTTTACTTCTGTTGTATCCGCAAACGAAATTGTTTTGTGCGCATTGAGAATTACAACTCCGGTTATCACTTTATGTTTATTGCCGGAAAGAGAAGTAAGAATGGATATTGCATCATTCCTGTCATTTGGCTTACCGATGATTTTATTTTTTAACACAACAATCGTATCGGCTGCGAGTATCGGAAGTTTTTTGTTTTCACTTAATGAACGCTTGACAGCTTCCGCTTTGTTGCGTGCAATATGAATGGCTACTTCTTCAGCAGGCATTCCTTCGGGAAAAGTTTCATCTGTGGTTTTTACAATTACTTCAAAAGGAACTTCTGCCCATTCAAGCAGTTGTTTTCTTCTCGGAGATTGTGAAGCAAGAATAATTTTTGAGAACATGTTGCAAGTTACAGGTTGAAGGTTAAGTTGGAGGTTACAAGTTTCCGGTTACAGGTTGAAAGAAAGTTTAAGATTGAGTTTGAATGTTTGATTGTTTTAGATCATTCGCAAATCTGCATATTTTCACATTTACACATTCTCGCATTTGCTCAATAAAAGTTCCGAAAGATAAAGTGATTGCGACGCAACAGGCGACGCTATGAAAAACTACAGTTGGTATCAAAATAATTCAACCATAAATTCTGAAAAAAATCATTGATAGAATTCCGGTGAACATTACAAATTTTACAAGCGAACTTATGCGATGAAAATCTTTTGAGGTTTGTGCATCATATAATTTTTTGATGGTGAAAATGAGCGGTGCAACAATCAATAGCAAACCATATATAACGCTTGTCCACCAACCAAGCCGCAACGCATACAATTGCACAATGATAAGCGTGCTCACAAGCACTACAAGCCACACTGCCACAAAAACTTTTGTTGCGTTGAAACCCCAAATAATCGGCATTGTTCTGCAACCATATTTTCTGTCGCCTTCTACGTCTTCCATATCCTTCACCACTTCACGCACCAAAGAAATGATAAATGCGAAACCTGCATAAAGAAATGTTTCGCGCAAAATTTTTGTGGCATGCAAAGTGTAATTTGTTTTTATTAAATGGTTGTACTCGCACCACGCAACAACAAGAATAACCCATGCAGTAAGAAGCGATATCAAAACATTGCCTATAAGAAACCGCTGCTTTAATGAAGTGGAATAAACAAACAACAGAAAAACACAAAGCGCATTTGAAAAACCAAGCAACCAAATGTGTGTTGTAAAATCAACATAAAAGCCAATGGCAATTCCTAAAACACTTAAAATAATATGCCATACAATTGCCCATCGGCGTTTTATTACACGCTCAACAACGAGCTTCTGAGGTTTGTTTACACGATCGATATTTAGATCAAAATAATCATTGATGATATATCCCGCAGCAGCAATAAGAACGGACGAAAGGCAGATGAGCACAAAGTTCCAGCCACTTACGTTCGGACGAATATTACTGTCTGCAAACACCGGCATCACTATACAATACACAAAAAGAAATTGTGTAAGCGCAATGAAAAAAAGATTTGGCCAACGTATGAGTTTTATAAACGCAGTAAAAAGTTTCAACAAGAAAATTTTGTGTAAAGAAAAACGAAGATTTACAAACTGCAATGCGATTATTGAGATTTAACATGTGTATCGAGTTGCCAATCGTCGCGCAGTTTCATAACTTTTTCAATCACTTCTCTTGCGCATCCAACGCCGCCCTGCAACGGAGAAATATATTTTGAAATTTGTTTTATTTCAGTTGCCGCGTCGAAGGGACAGCAAGGCAATCCGACAAAGTTCATTGCATTGTAATCAGGGATATCGTCACCCATGAACAAAACCTCAGCCTGTTGCAAATTATTTTGCTGCATAAAATTTTGCAGAATATTTTTTTTGTCTTCAACCTTCATCCACACATTTGATACACCAAGTTTATTCAATCGCTCTTTTACTTCAGGCGAATTGCCGCCGGAAATTACAATCACATTGTATCCTCGCTTCACAGCGAATTGCAGTGCATAACCATCTTTAATATTCATTCGCCTCGCCATCAAACCGTCGGGCAGCACAATTAAATTTCCGTCAGTCAACACGCCGTCAACATCAAAAACAAAAGTTGTAATTTTTTTAAAGAGTTCGAGAACGTTCATTCAATTTGAAAATTTGAAGATGAGTTAATTTGAAGATGTGAAAATATGCAAATCCCGAAGATTCGGGACAAGTAGTGAAAATGTGAAAAATTATTTATGACGGAATCTCTTTTCAATTTTATGAGCTAAACTGAAATGCTACTATTTAGCTTTTGGTGTAAGGACTTTCCAAAGGAGTACTATGTACCTTCGGGGTGTCGCATCTTTCCGATTTCATCAAAATCCTGCTTTGCGCGGACTTGTTCGTTTACACTTTTTTCAGCAGTTTTCCTGTTGTAAAATTTCTGACAGTCTCGCTGCAACATTTAACAATCAATGTAAGTCGAAGTCTGGATAATGATATTTTAAAAAAAGGAAGCCTCAAAAAATAGAGGCCTCTTTTTTCAATCTACCCAAATTTATTACATAATAAAAGCTCAACCTAAATACAAATAACTTTTCAACAAACCCATTCATCGATTTCAAATAAAAAAATGATTTTAATTCTGTGCCGATTCAAAATAAAACTCATTACCGGCACTAATGTTTTATTTGAACCCGAAACTCCGCTTCATTAAACATGCTTATGTTGATTGCGTTTTCTTTTTCCTGACAAATACCGATCAAGTAATATTAATGCAAACACAACATTACACATCCAGAAGATATTTAATACCGGCTGATTCAAATACTTGCTTATATCAAATTTTGATAAGTCGAACGATGAAGCGTTATTAGTTTGCGTCCAATTAATTTCTGCAAAACCATAGATCAATAAACCACCAATAAGAATGATAAAGAAAGCAGCAATCCCGGTGATGATTTTTCTGTTAATATATTTTTTCGTTGCAGGTGCAATTTTTGTTTTTGAAATTTCTTCCATCACATTTTTTGTAAAACGCATCGAAGGTTCTTCAAGTTGTACATCTTCTTTTATTCTTTGATGCATTTCCAACAATTGACCGTACACCTGCTTCCATTGCAGGTCATTCTTTAGTAATTCTTCAATTTGCATTTTTTCTTCTGCAGTAACAAGACCGTCAATATAATCCCACAAACGCATTTCTATTTTGTATTCTTCATTCATAATTTTTCTTTTAAAAAAATTACACCCACTACTCATTACTCACAACTAATTCATTATCTCCTTCATTTCATTTTTAAAATATTGTTCTAACTTATCTTTCAACCTTTGTCTTGCTCTGTGCAATTTTACTTTTGCATTGTTAGGAGTTATGCCTAATATATTTCCAATCTCTTCAAGACTTTGTTCTCCCTGGTAAAATAATGTTATTATCGCCGCGTCATCTGCATTTAATAAACGGATCGCTTTATTTATTACAGCAGCTCTCGATTTTTGAACCAATATAGTTTCTTCGTTTGGGTCCTTAACATTTGCCTGTTCAAAAATTCTTTCGTCACCAAGTGAATGTGTTTCTAATTTTCTCTTCCTCAAAAAAGTAATACTTGTATTTGTTGTAATCGTATATAACCATGTACTAAATTTTGAATCGCTTCGAAAATCCGCCAACGATTTGTATGCTTTTATAAAAACATCCTGTGCAATTTCTTCTGCATCTTCACGATGTTTGGTGTAGCGCATAGCAATAGTAAAAACGAAAGGTTGGTATCGTTTCACCAATTCTGCAAAAAACTGCTGATCACCCTGCAACACTCTGCCGATGATCTCTTTGTCGCTCGTTTCAGCATACATAAATAGCAATATGACTACAGGTATTTAATAAAGGTTACACTTCAAGATAAGTTTATTTTCGGCAAAATTTTTTTGAAAGCTGTAACCCTTTTTCATCTGTTGGAGTCATATCTTCCAAACAAATATTTATGGGACCAGAAATTTTAGTAGCCATATTAGTTCCGATAGCAGGCATGGCAATGATATTCGGTATCGTGTATCTTTTTAAAAAAGAAAACCTTGCGATGATAGAAAAGGGAATGAACCCAAAAACTTATCGACCCGCACCCTACACCGCTCTTAAATATGGGTTGTTGTTAGTAGGCAGCGGTGTTGGTTTGTTGCTCGCCTATCTTATTGATGTCGCATCTCCTTTAATTAACGGTGATGAAAATCCTGCCATTTATTTTTCTCTTATTGCAATTTTCGGAGGGCTGGGTTTAATAACATCTTACCGCATAGAAAAGAAAGAGGTGCTTGATAAAAATCTTGAGTAGAATATTGAAACAAATGATTTGATCAAACTATTAATGAATGCTATAAATCTTTTTTATCTCAGAATAAATGTTGATGAGCGAATCAATAGCATTTCCCTTTTTATCAAAAATAAATTCCCATATGTTCAAAGGTTTTCAGATGACTGTTTCAAATGTATAAGCCCTTTGGTGATGTTGAATGAATAAATAATTCTTAAACTCTTTTTGAAAAAAGATTCTTTGTGTATTTTTATAATTCATGCTTTCTTCAATTGAGTATAATACCCTGTTTCAACTCGCGGCTGATTATATCAACTTCAGTAACCGTTCTGTATTTCTTACAGGTAAAGCAGGAACAGGCAAAACAACTTTTTTAAAATATATTCGGGAAAACACATCTAAAGAAGTTGCAGTGCTTGCACCAACAGGTGTGGCAGCTATAAATGCAGGCGGCACAACCATACATTCTTTTTTTCAATTGCCGTTCGGTCCTTATGTGCCGGTATCAATAAATAAATGGAGAGAAGAAAACGAAGAAGCAACTGATAAGCATCATTTGCTTGGAAGGCTTCGTTATACAAAAGATAAAATACAGTTACTGCAAGCTTTAGAGTTACTCATTATTGATGAAATAAGCATGGTGCGTTGTGATGTGCTTGATGAGATCGATATTATACTTCGTCATTATCGCAATCGCTATCATGAACCTTTTGGCGGCGTGCAGATGTTGTTCATCGGAGACATGTACCAGTTGCCACCGGTTGCCATAGATAATGAATGGAAAATATTATCTCAGTTTTACAACAGTCCATATTTTTTTGATAGCATGGTGATTCGTGAAAAGCCACCACTTTATATTGAGCTTGAAAAAATTTATCGGCAAAAAGATCTGGTTTTTGTTGATCTGCTGAATAAGATACGAAACAATGAAATGGATGCTGAAGCGGTGCAATTGTTGCACAGCAGGTATTTGCCATCTCAACAAAGGGAAAGGAACAATGGCAGCATTACGCTTACAACACACAATCATTTAGCAGATAGCATTAATGCTCGCGAACTTCAAAATCTGCCTGTAAAATTATTTGAATTTAAAGCCGCCGTTACAGGAGAATTTTATGAAAAATCTTTTCCTGCTGATGAAGTGCTGCAACTAAAAGTTGGTGCACAGGTGATGTATCTGAAAAACGACATGGAAAAGCCGAGAAGATATTTCAATGGGAAAATAGGTGTGGTCGAAAAAATTGAAAATGATAAAATATTTGTGCAATCTGAAAACGAGGAAGCAATCGCAGTTGGAAAATATAAATGGCAAAATATCCGTTACACTTTTAACAAGAATACTCAAAGGGTAGATGAAGAGGAAATGGGTTCCTTCGAACAATTTCCTTTGCGCCTTGCGTGGGCAATCACTATTCACAAAAGCCAGGGACTCACTTTTCAAAAAGCTGTAATTGACGCCGGCTCCGCATTTGCGCCGGGGCAAGTGTATGTTGCACTAAGCCGTTGCACTTCTTTGCAAGGAATTATTTTGTACAGCCAGATCCCACAACGTGCTTTATTTTCTGATGAACGTATCAATCAATTTTCAAGAAACAAGAAAAACGTTAATCAACTTCCTTCAGAATTATCAAACGCGAAACATCAGTATCAACAAACTTTGCTCATAGACTTATTTGATTTTTCACGGTTCATTATAATGGCTGAAGAATTATTGAACAACACAGAGAAAGCAAAAACATCTTTCAATGAAGAAACAATTCTCTGGTTGCAGCAATTGATGATGAAGATTGAATCAGTACAAACAGTAGCACAAAAATTTCAACCACAGCTAAAACAATTATTACAGCAAACAGAATTACCAGAAGACAATACTCAATTACAGCAACGTATCAAAGCTGCGGCAGAATATTTTTATAAACAACTGCAATCAGTTTTGCAAGTGATTGTGCAATCACCTGCATTAACTGACAGTTATGCTCATGCAAATGATTATAATACTTCACTAAAAAACCTCCATGCCGCCGTTGCATTTAAATTGCACTTGATAAAAGCTTGCGAAAATAGTTTTAGCGTTGCTGAGTTCATGCATCAAAAGAAGAATTTTAAGGCGCCGTCGTTTAATGTGAACGCTTATGCAAAAGCTTCTTCTTATACAATAAGGCAAACTGCTCATCCCGAGTTGTACAGGCAACTGAAAAAATTGCGTGATGAAATTTGCGATAAAGAAAATCTTTCCGTTTATATCGTTGCAGGAACGCGAACATTAGAAGAAATGACAAATTATCTTCCCCAAACACTGGATGAATTAGTAAAGATCAGTGGCTTTGGAAAAACAAAAGCTGAAAAATACGGCGAGCAGTTTTTAAAGATCATTACTAACTATTGCACGATACACGATCTCAGTTCACGCATTGATGAAAAAATTCCAAAGCGTCAACGCAAAGAAAAAACAGAACCAAAACCTGATACCAAACTCGAATCACTCAAACTGTATAAAGAAGGAAGATCTGTTACAGAAATTGCAACCACAAGAAACCTTGCGGTATCAACAATTGAAACACATCTTGCACATTATGTAAAAACCGGTGACATAAAAATTGATGAACTGGTAAGTCGTGAGAAGCTTGTGCTTATTGAACCTGCGTTAAGATCATTTGATGGTTCTATCGCTCCAATAAAAGAAAGATTAGGAAACGATGTGAGTTACGGAGAGATAAAACTTGTAATGGCACATAAAGAATTTCAAAAGCTGCAAAACAACATCGACGAATAACATATTTTAAACACGATCACATTTAATAACCTTCGCTTTGCTGAATAAAATTCCGAACGTACAAGTGAGTGACACAACAAGCGATGAGTAAAGAACCAGCAGTTGGTAACAAAAAAATACACCGCTTATTGTACTCCCTACTACTTTGAAGTGGTTATAAAAATGAATAGTTTTATAAGAGCTTGTCAGAAAATTTAGTTTTTAAAAAATGTAAGCCGGCAAACATCTGAATCATCAATTCTCAGATCACGTTTAACAAGGAGGTTGCAATGAGTGCCATCATTAACTGTGCAGCTTATTCAAAAGGTAAACGCATTGCCAATATCCCGATAGACAGGGTGAGCGATGTGCTGCAGGAGAGCGACAAGTTTGTGTGGATAGGATTGCATGAGCCAACGGAAGAGTTACTGAAAGAAGCACAGCAGGAATTTCAGTTGCATGATCTTGCTATTGAAGATGCGCATCGAGCACATCAGCGACCAAAGCTTGAGACGTACGGCGATACTCTTTTTGTTGTGCTTCGCACGGCGCAGATGAATGAAGCGGAACATAAAATTGATTTTGGCGAAACACATTTTTTTGTCGGAGAAAATTTTTTATTATCGGTTCGTCACGGTTCTACTTTGGCTTATTCAGAAGTACGTAAACGTTGCGAAAGCACGCCACATCTTCTAAGCAAAGGCTCGGGTTTTGCGTTGTATGCGGTGATGGATTCCATCGTTGATCAATACTTTCCCGTTATTGAAGTGCTTGAAGAAGAATTGGTGCAACTCGAAGAAAAAATATTTGCAGAACAATCGAGACGTGAAACGACATTTGATATTTATCATTTGAAGCGCCAGCTAATGGAAGTAAAAAGAGCAGTTTCCCCGCTGATAGAAATTTGTAATCGTTTGATGCGTTTTGATTTAAAAGTTATTCCAGAAGATACACGCCCTTATTTTCGGGACATTTACGACCATGTAATTCGCATTAATGAAATGGTTGATACTGCAAGAGAATTATTAAGTACTGCGCTCGACGCGAATTTTTCACTTATCTCTATTTCGCAAAATGAAGTCTCGAAAAGATTTGCAGGCTGGGCTGCCATCATTGGTGTGCCCACAATGATCGCAGGTATCTATGGAATGAATTTTAGTAACATGCCTGAGCTGCATTGGGTTTGGGGATACCCGCTTGTGCTCAGCTTAACAATAGGGTCATGTGTGTTCTTATATATTCTTTTTAAGAGATCAGGATGGTTATAGAGATTTTTTTGGAACAAGCTGCAACAATAATGGGATCGCCTGTTGCGTCGCATTCCGTTCATCGTTCCTCTTTTAATTGAACAAACGGTATCAGCTTTCAAGAGCCATAATTTTTTCAAACAACTGCTCATAGCTTGAATTTGCAGCAGAAATTTTTTGCTGAAGTATGTTATAATCTTTTTCTAACTGAAGAAATTTATTTTTATCAGAATAATTTTCAGGCTTTGCAAGTTCAGCTTCAAGATTTGTTTTGTTTATGTTCAGTTGATTGATCTCTTCTTCCAGTTTGCTGAATTGTTTTTGCAAACGTTGTAATTCCTTTTTCTGTTCGCGTGAAAAATCGTTTTGTGTTTTTTGTTCTGTGTTCTGAGTTCTGTGTTCTGTGTTGTCAGCTTTTGTTTCTTTCTTTTCCTCTAACACAGAACTTAGAACATTGAACTTAGAACTTCTCTCTTTCCACTGCACGTATTCTTCATACCCGCCTTTGAAAACTTTTATTTTATGATCAACAATCTCCCAAATCACAGTTGCAGTTTTAGAAATGAAATATCGATCATGGCTTACAAGAATTATTGTGCCTTCGTATTTATTTAAAGACTCCGCAAGCAGATCTACACTATGAATATCGAGATGGTTTGTCGGTTCATCAAGCATTAAGAAATTGGCTTTGCTTATAATAACTTTCGCTAATGCTACTCTTGCTTTTTCTCCACCACTGAGCACTTTTATTTTTTTCTCCACATCATCACCACTGAATAAAAAACAACCAAGCAATGAACGCAACTCAAGTTCTGTTTTCTGACTGCCTGCTTCTTTCATTTCATCAAGCACGTCGTTGTTGATGTTGAGTGCTTCAAGCTGGTGCTGTGCATAAAAACTTTCCTCGACATTATGTCCCCAGATTCTTTCACCATTGAATGGTTCTGTTCCTGCGATCATTCGCAGCACTGTTGATTTACCTTTTCCGTTTGCACCGATCAGCGCAATTTTATCACCGCGATCTATTTCTGCTTCTGTATCTTCAACAATTACATTATCACCAAATTTTTTTGTTGCATGTTTTAGTGTTGCAATTATTTTTCCGGGTTGTTTATCTACGCGAAAGTTTATTTTAAGATTTGGTCTTTCTATTTCAACCTGCTCAACACGATCAAGTTTTTCCAAACGCTTCATTGCACTTTGTGCCTGTGCTGCTTTTGTTGCCTTTGCGCGAAAGCGTTCAATAAATCTTTCCTGCTGACGAATATATTCCTGCTGATTTTCGTAAGCACGTTGTTGTAATTCTATCCTCTGTTGTTTTTCCGTTTCATAAAAAGAATAATTGCCGCTGTAGATGTGCAGCTCTTGTTGATATAATTCAACAATCTTCGTTACCATCCGATCAAGAAAATATTTATCATGACTTACGATCACAACACTTCCTTTATAGTGCTGCAAATATTTTTCAAGCCATTC
>Ga0070683_100004778_pt1 | contig 11213 bp, 10 predicted proteins | sample KBSC713LmetaG_FD_64662 | JGI IMG/M metagenome (GOLD analysis project Ga0070683, IMG submission 64662) | Corn rhizosphere microbial communities from Kellogg Biological Station, Michigan, USA - KBS C7.1-3L metaG | ecosystem: Host-associated > Plants > Roots > Rhizosphere ...
CCCCCGCCGCCCAGGCCAGCGCTGGCCACCACCACGGCAGCGGCGAGCGTGGCGGGCGCGACGCCAGCGACGTTACCATCAAATTTGAACGTTGATCCAGGCTGGGTCGCCGTGCTGTGGATACCAGATGGCGCCAAGTTCGGTGGCCCCTCGGTACAGGGCCAGCCCACTGGTGGCGTCATGGCGTCGGGTACGATGCCGGTGGGCTCCTTCAAGCTCTCTTCCGCCGCGCAAGTCGCCATCATCTTTGGCTGTACCAGCCCCGCGAATGTTCAGTCCACCTTCGAGATCGGCGTCGATGGGCAATCATCCAGGGTGACATGCACACCCAATGGCGCGACGATGAATCGGTTTCAGACGACCTTTACCGCCGCCGATGTTGGGCGCACGCTCGCCGTCACCGCGACCATCACCACCAATGGCCCGACGCCACGCTGGTTTGCGCTGGTTGAGCAGCCGAAATGACAGCGCATACTGCATGTGCGGTAGTGGGGAAAGGGAGATCGTATGCAGTACACACGCATCTACAGCGATGAGGCGGGTGAGACGCATTTCGCTTCGGCGACCATCGACATGCGGCTGATCCAGTTTGCGCCTCCAGCGGCGCCGATGGCGACCTCGCCGTTCACGCCCGCCACGCGCGTCACCTTCCTGGCGCCCGCCGCGGGCTGGTACGGCGAGCCACACCCATCGCCAGCGCGACAGTTCTTCTTCTGCCTGGCGGGCGAGTGGGAGGTCACCGTCAGCGATGGCGAGCGCCGTCGCTTCGCCCCTGGCAGCGTCGTCCTGCTGGACGACACGACTGGCAAGGGACACGCCACGCACATCGTGAGCGAGGTGGACGCGCTGGCCGCAATGGTTCAGCTACCCGCCGACGTCGCCATCGCGGCGGAGTGAGCCGCTCGGTCAATAACCCGTGGGCGGCAGAGTATGCAGCGGCATCTCGCTGAGCGCGTAGATGCGCTCGTTATTCGCCAGGATGTAGTAGACGCCGTTCGCACCGCGCAGCATCCAGACGGGATTTTTTGGCCCCAGGCTGCTGACATCCCAGGTGACGGCGCCAGACTGGACGTCGCTGAAATTGACCGTCCAGTACACGAGGATGGGTACGAATCCTGCCGCCTTTGCGACATGACGCTGGGCGCTGAGCGCGCTGATGGCCTGCGCGGATGTGTACTTCCAGATCTCCCCATGCGGTAGTACCCCGCCAGCAAACTCCTCCGCAGGTCGGAACCCCGTATGGGTAGAGTTCAGCGCGAGCATGACGTCCACGTACCCGCCGCCCTGCTGGAAGGGCACAACAATCAGGTCGGTAGATTGCGAGAACTCACTGTTGCGTAGCTCCCAGACCACCGCAGGCGTCCCTGCTGGGCTGGCGGCCGTGATGTCGAAGCTGTCACCGCCCTCGAAGGTTCTGGGGAGCGTATCGCGCGCAGCGGCGACCAGGTCGGCTGGCGAGGTAGAAGCCAGCGGGATCCACTGCGAGCCAGCCAGAATCGTCGCGGTCGGCAGCGCCCGCGTCGCGGTCGGTGGAATGGCCGTCGCGGTCGGCGTCGCGGTCGACGAGGCGGCGGTGACGCTGGCAGCGCAGGATGTGAGGCAGCCTGCGAGCGCTACCAGCAGCGCCAGCGGCGCGAGGGCGTCAATCATTCGCCGCGCTGTCGCCATCCTCGGAATCCTTTCGTCGCAGTTGCTATACCTGATAGCCACTACTCGCTCTTGAAGATGCTGAAGCCCTTGGTGTTGCGATGGAGGATGGCGTCCTCGCGCTGGCGGTCGGCGGCGGCGTCTCCGCTGTGGTAGGCGCGCCACTCGGCCGGGGCGTCTTTGCTCTCGCCGCCGTGCGGGGTGATGCGCTGACGCACGCGGCAGATCACCGGCGTATTGACCGCCGCGCCCGCGATGATGGCCTGCCCCTTCGAGAGCGCGGGCAGGTTGTCGAGCAACTCGCGGCCCACGCCCTCCACCGCTGCGCCGACGCTCTTCTGATCGACCTCATTCACGATGCGCATGATGCACTGGGTCAGGCACTGGCTCAGCACATCGGCGTCCAGCTTGCCGGGACGCTGGCTGATGAGGCCCACACCCACGCCAAACTTGCGTCCCTCCGCCAGTATCTGCTTCAGGATGCGCGTCGTCACCACCTCGTCGCCATGGGGCGCGAAGTGGTGCGCCTCCTCGATCAGCACAAAGACGGGATAATTCAGGTATTGCTCGTCGCCCGGGTTGTTCTTGCCGCGCTCCGTATCGACCCGCGCGTTATAGATGCGGCGCAGCAGCGTCGCCACGATGACCTGCTGGTCACGCTCGTCCACTTCGTTGAGCTGCAAGACGGTACACTGTCCCGGCTTGAGCGCCTCGCGCAGCCCCAGATGATGGTGCGGATCGAAGACCATGTTGTTGTCGCCGAAGCGCTCGTCGATCTTCCAGTGCAGCGCCGCCACCGTGCTGTTGCCGCTGTCGTCGCCGCTCTCGTCGTTCGAGCTGCGCGCCACATCGGAGACGGCGCGCTTCAGCTCCTCTGCCGTCCAGGGCTGTCCCTTCTTGGCGTGGCGCAAGTTGTCATAGGCGCGCCCCAGGAAGTGATGCTGCTTGTCCGTCATGCTGGGCAGCAGGTAGCGCAGATCGCTCAGCGTCAGTGTCGAGAGCCGCACCTTCACCTGATCGTGCTGGTAGACGCGCGTCGCCGCCTGATAGCGCGGGCGTCGCGCCGCGCTGTGCGCGCCGTTACGGGCGGCGCCAGGCTCGCTATCAGCGAACTCGGCGTGGTTGGCCATCTCTTCGAGCGCGCTATATTCGCCGTGTGGATCGATCACCAGCACAGCGGCGCCGTTATACGGGCGCATCAACTCCTCGATGATGACACTGGCGAGGTAGCTCTTGCCCGCGCCGGTGCTGGCGATGATGGCCAGATGCGTGCTGACGAGGTCTTTGACATCCAGCACGATCGGCGCGGCGCCGTCGGGGCGGGTCAGCAGCGAGCCGACCAGCGCGCTGCCCGGCGTGTGCGGCCGCTTGCGCGAGAGCACCGCCGTCAACCAGGCGTCGTCGGCCAGATAAATCGGCGTGCCAGAGCTGGGCGGAATCCACGGGTTGACGAAGGAGCCGAGCGTGAAGTCGTAGTAGCCCATGATGGCGACACTCAGCTCAAAGAGGTCGCTGGCGCGCTGATCGTAGCCCACCAGCGCGGCCACCTGCGATGGCGCCACCGCTGGCTCCGAGAGGAACGTATCGGGGAAGAGCTGCACCGGATCGCGCCGCAGGATGCGTCCCAGCACACGCCGCGCATTCGCCCCGCCCTCCAGCTCATAGTAGACGTACTCGCCATTCTTCAGCAGGCGGGACTCGTCGCGCGAGATGAAGGTGTATTCGTGGATGGTGTCTCCTGGGCCTTTGGTGATGCCGACTGGAGCGGCCTGAGCGGCCTGTGGCCCGGTGGTTGGTTGCATCGCTCGCGCCCTCCATCTCGCGCTAGCCCGCCGACTGCACCTTCAGCCGCCACGCAAAGTTGCGCTTGACGATAGAGAGCAGCGCCTGCTGCTCCGGGAAGAGCGCTTCGAGGCGCTCCGTCACGCGCAGAATGGCCATCGGCAGCAGCGGATTCATCTGGCCGACAGCGTGTGGCAGATAGCCCATGTGCAGATAGGGCTTGCCGCGCGGCTCATCGCTATAGAAATGGAATGCCCGTATCTCGTCGTCATTCAGCGGGCTGACCAGCGCGCCCAGGTCAGGCGCCAGCGCCGGGACGCCATGTGCCATCAGTGGGCGGCCATCGCGGCCAGCCGAGGCGGCGCCGAGCAGCAGAATCGAGACCAGCGTGGCGCGCTCGACCACGTAGTCGGGCGAGAACAGCTCGACCTGCTCGTCATTCGAGAGACGCGGCCCCAGCGCGCCAAATGCCGGATTGAGCAGGATGGTGTCGTAGATCAGCCCGATGGCCCAGCCCGCGCTGGCGGCTGGCGTCTCGCCGAAGGGGGGCAGCGCATCGCCCGGCGCGGGCGCCAGGGTATCGGGTAGCGCGTCGGGCGCCGCAGCGCCAGCGCGCAGCGGGATGCGCACGAAAGAGCCAAAGGCATAGTCGCTGTGGTTGGGCGGCGCGGCCGTCTCGCCGGGGCCGTAGACCTGGCAGGTGTAGCGCACATGCGACTCCGAGCGCACGATCTTGCCGATCGCCGCGACGCCTGTCCGGCGCGTGTCTCGCGTGTCGCGTGTATCTCGCATTGGTCTGCCCCAGCCTCGCCGCCTGTCGCCAATAGCCGCCGCCTCGCTGCCGCGTTGGCCGCAGTATATCATGCGCCAGCGGGCGCTGACTGGCGCCGGGGACGGTGACAAGGCTACTTCTTATGTTTCGCGGGCGTCGTAGTGGGCTTCACCGTCGGCGAGACGGTGGGCCGTGGCGTGTGCGTCGGCTCAGCCAGGCCAGGGATATTGGGAAGCTGGCTGGGTAGCTGGATGTGCGCCTGGGCTTCGCGCTGCGCCACCACCACGCCCAGCGGGATCAGCACGATCAGCGCCAGTGTCAGCGCCAGCACGACCGCGCTGCGCATGGGCGAGGGCCGACGGAAGCGGCGCGGGCGTGGCAGCGGGCGCGTGGGCTGGGCGCTGCGCGTGTGCCGACCTGTGATGGCGGTGTACGTCGTGCGCTGCCAGTAGTCATCTTGCTTGAGCCAGGACTGATGGGCTACTGTGGGATGGTCGCCCGCGTCGAGGATGAGCCGATCTGCGGCGGCGCTGTCATGCTCCCCGCTGATCTGAGCGGCGGATGCGGGCGAGCGCTTCCCCGCGTCTGGCGCCGCCGAGGCTGTGATGGTCTCGGCATCGCGTTGTGTCGCGGTTGCGGGGGCCGACAAGCGCTCTGCATGCCTGGCGTCATGATCCATCGCGTCGGCGCCTCCTGTTCTCTCATCCACCCTGGCCGCTCTACGGCCAGTGGGCATGCGCGACCCTGCTGCGCTACCCTTGCCTGCCAGTGTGACGCAGCGCAGCGGCGCGGCGCTGTGATGCGCATCACAGTCTGCGCCTGCTTTTGTTGACGCCTGGCAAGCGCCATTGTTAACAGCGCCGCGCTGCTCCTGCTCATCAGTGTACTGCATGGCGCCGCTGCGAGCCTCATTAGTGTCAGACGAATGGCGACCCCGGCCCGCGCTCGCGCTACGTATTTTGGCGCTGGAAACGAGAGGGGCAGGCGGCGATTGCAGGCAAAATGGCAGCCGCAGCGGGCTTGAGAGCGCTGGTGTGTTAAAATGTCGTGAATAGGCTAACAGGAACTGCGCAGGTGGAATGCTCGCAATGCGACATGGCGCCTGGGGTGTGGGGATTAGGTGTATGCAGGACGAGACCAACGCCAGCGGGCAAAACCACGGCAGCCAGAACGGCGCCCGCCCTCAGGCGCCGCCCACCACCCTGCGCGCCCCCGAGCCGTATGCTGCGCCGGGCGAGATCATCGAGCTGGAGTTGACCGATCTCGCCTATGGTGGCGATGCCGTGGGCCGCTATGATCGGCGCGCTGTCTTCGTGCCTGGTGGGCTGCCGGGCGAGTTGGTGCGCGCGCAACTCCAGCGCGAGCGCTCGAACTATGCGCGCGCCACGCTGATCGAGGTGCTACGCCCGTCCGAAGAGCGGGTCGAGCCGCGCTACCCGGAGTTAGCTGATTCGGGTGGCTTCCAATGGCAACACCTCGCCTATCCCGCGCAGCTCCAATGGAAGGCGCGCATCGTCTCGCAGTTGCTCATGCGCATCGGCAAATTCACTGAGGCGCAGGTCTTGCCGACGATTGGCATGCCCGAAGAGGCCGACCCCTGGCGCTATCGTACCGTGGCGCAGTTCTCCGTCTCGCCCGAAGGCGCTATCGGCTTCCGGCGGACGGAGAGCCACGATACCCTCGATATGCCAGCATGCCCCATCGTGCACCCGCAACTCGACACGCTCTACCAGATGACGCGCGCCTGGATGCAGACGCACTGGGGCGCCCACGCGCATGACTACACCGAGCGCTTCACGCTGCGCGTCGCGGTAGGCGCTCCGGGCGCGCAGTCGTCGGGGCCGCTCTCGCTGGCGGGCAGCCATACGTATCGTCATGGCCCCACCGCGCTGCTGACTATCGAGGCGCGGCCCGGCGCTCCCTTTGCCGAAGATGGCGGGCCAGACGTGGTGGCGGGCGCCCTGCTCGACGCCCTGCCGATGCTGGCAGGCGTGGTCATTCTGGGGCTGCCTGGTGGGCGCGGGCGCATCATCGCTGGCCAGGACTTCGTCCACGAGCGGGTGATGAACCGCATGTTCCGCATCTCGGCTGGCTCGTTCTTCCAGGTCAACCCGACGCAGACGCCCGTGCTGGTCGAGCAGGCCCTGGCGGCGCTCGAGCCGCAGCCTGGCGACATCGCGCTGGATGGCTACAGCGGCGCGGGGCTGTTCTCGATCTTCCTCTCTGACCGGGTCAAGGCGGTCAGAGCCATCGAGTCACAGCCCAGCGCCATCGCCGACGCGCGCCAGAGCGCCACGCTCAACGGCATCGACAATATCACCTCCGAAGAAGGGTTGCTGGAGCGTGTCGTGGGCCAGATGCGCCGCCTGCGCGAGCGTGTGGACATCGCGCTGGTCGATCCGCCGCGCTCAGGCTGCCTGCCGCGCGCGCTGATCGAGCTGGCCGGACTGGGGCCGCGCACCATCGTCTATGTGTCGTGCGATCCTTCCACGCTGGCGCGCGACCTGCGCCTCCTCGCTGACCACGGCTACTGGCTGACGACCGTGCAGCCAGTCGATATGTTTCCTTTTACCTCGCATATCGAATGTGTCGCCACCTGCGAGCGTGTTGGCCGCTAGCAGTCGGCCGACCTGTCGCTCGCGCCTTGCCCACACGAGGTCACCCCATGGACATCGCGATCGACGGCGTCAATATCTTCGTACACGAAGCGGGCTCGCCGCAGGGCTATCCGCTGTTTGTGCTGCACGGCGGGCCGGGGCTGGATCACACCGAGCTGTCGCCCTGGCTCGATTCGCTCGGCGACAACTTTCGACTGTTGTATGTGGATGAGCGTGGGCAGGGGCGCTCGCAGCGTGTTGATCCAGCGACACTCTCGCTGAGCGTCTTCGCGGCGGATGTGACGCGGCTGGCGGCGACGCTGAACCTGCCGCGCTATGCCGTGCTCGGACACTCATTTGGCGCGTTTATCGCGCTGGCGCACGCTATCGAGCAGGGCGGCGCCTCGCACTATATCATCTCTAGCGGCACAGCCAGCTTCACGAAGACCGCGCCAGAGATCGAGCGCAATTTGGCCGCGTTCGAGCCAGTGGCGCTGCGCGAGCAGGTGACACAGTCGTGGGCGCTGGAGCCGCACGCGCGCACACAGGAAGATGTGGCGCGCATCATGGACATGCAGATGCCGTTCCACTTCGCCAACGTCGAGAGCGAGGCCTATCGCCAGTATACGCAGGCGCAGACGGGGCGCGAGATCTACGCGCCTGACGTGTTGGCCTACTTCGCCTCACATGAGTACGCCATCGAATACGAGAACCAGCTTGCTGCGATTCAGCGCCCCACGCTGATCCTCGGCGGGGAGCTCGACCGCACCTGCACGCCACGCGCCGCGCGCGAGATGCACGCGGGCATCGCGGGCAGCGAGTTGGTCATCATCCCCGAGGCTGGCCACATGACCTATGTCGAGCAGCCCGCCGTCTACTTTGAGGCCGTGCGAGGCTTCTTCGCTCGCCATCCGACGCCCGGCGCGTAGCTGGCTCCCACCAGGCGCATTTCAGCGCAATGCCCTGCAATCTGACCAGATCAGTTAGAGTTTCTGAGTGAAAATACCAAACCCTTGACTTTGACGTCTCATTACGGCATACTCTCACCAGGCGTCGAATATGTTCTGTCTACCTGGCATGCAGACGCCTTTTCCTCTCACAGCGCGGAAGGCTCCTGCGCTGTTGGATTTCCTCTCTTGGACGTGCTGCGCCAGTTCGGGCAGATGATCCTGCAGTTCCATTTTGGATGAGGTGATGGAGCAGAGAAGCTGAACTGACCGTGAAGGAGGCCGCGCAATGGCGGACGACCTCTTTGGCCTGCTGTTTCTGGGGTAATTCGCGCTGATGGTTGGCGTAGGCGTGGGCGTCTTTGCGCGCGGCGCTACTGGGATGGCGACCCTGCTCGTGATCCTTGCTCGTGATCCTTCTCGGCGCCCCCTTCGTCGCGCTGCTGGCGCTGGGGATGAGCGCTGCGGCGCGAGGGCGCCGCGCCGCTTGAGTCGGGAGGTCGGACTCCCTCGCGTGGACGCCGCCCACCAGTCGCACTCTGGTGGGCGGCGTCGCGTTGGCTGGCCCATAGCGTGACCCCGGATGATACACTGGCTCTGCGGCGGGCCAGCGTGTTCCGCCTGCCGCAGCGTGCGTCAGTGGTGATCAGGCAGAGACGAGGTGAGCCAGATGGGCCAGATGAGTGAGCGGCGCCATGAGCGGTTGGTGAGCACCTTCTCGATTGTCGGGCGAGACCCGCAGACTGGCGATCTGGGCATCGCCGTGCAGTCGAAGTTCCTTGGCGTGGGCGCGGTCGTGCCGTGGGTGCGCGCAGGCGTGGGCGCCGTCGCCACGCAGGCCTGGGCCAACACCAGCTATGGCCCGCGCGGGCTGGAGCTGATGGCCACGGGCGCCTCGGCCCGCGATGCGCTCGACACGCTCACCGGCGCCGACCCGCAGGCGGAGCATCGCCAGGCGGGCATGGTGGACGCCACCGGCCGCTCGGCTACCTTCACCGGAGCCAGTTGCTTCCACTGGGCGGGCGGCCTGCATGGGCCAGACTTCGCCGCGCAGGGCAACATCCTCGTCTCCGAGGCCACCGTGCAGGCGCTCGCCGACACCTTCCAGCGCACGGCGGGGCCGCTCTGGCGGCGACTGCTGGCGGCGCTGCTGGCCGGGCAGGCGGCGGGCGGAGATAGCCGTGGGATGCAGTCGGCGGCGCTGGTGGTGGCGCGCGAGGCGGGCGGCTACGGCGGCTTCAACGACCGCTTCATCGATCTGCGGGTGGATGACCACACCAGCCCCATCGAGGAGCTGGCTCGCCTGCTGGAGATGCACGAGCTCTACTTCTTCAAGCCCGCGCCCGAGGACCTGCTGCCGCTCGACGCCCACCTGACCACTGAAGTGCAGACGCTGCTGGCGCGCAGTGGCGACTACGCCGGGCCGACCAGCGGCGCATACGATCAGGCCACCTACGAGGCGCTGGAGCGCTACGGCGCGCGCGAGAATCTGGAGGAGCGGCTGGCCCACGATCCCGCCGACAAGCGCCTCGACCGCAAGGTGATCGAGTATATGCGCCAGCACAGCGGCAGCTGAGAGCAGGTCAATCCGTGTGACGCAGTTGCAGGAAATCCTGGAGATAGCCCACCAGCGTCGCAGTCGCGGGAAATAGCGCATGCGCTGACGACTGCGCGTTGGATGGCGCTGGGAGCGCCGCCTGTGCTTCCGCTGCGTCGAGCGCGGGCGTCAGGGGAGCGCCGCATTCCGCGCAATAGATGGCGTCCTCGAAGTTGCGGGTTCTGCACTGCGGGCAGATCATGGCATATCGGACGGTGGGGGCGCCGCAGTAGGCGCAGAACTTCGCCTCGGCGGCCAGCGGCTCCCCGCACTCAGAGCAGCTTCCGTCGGTGGCCACCGGAATACCCTCCGCCGCTTCGAGCCTGCCAATCGACTCTTTCAGATTCAGGGCGCGCAGACGCATTTTCGCTGGATGCGCCTGGATCGCGCGATAGGTGTGCCAACTGACTGACATAAGGATGACAGCAGCGGCGCCGACGCCCAGGGGCCAAAATATGATGCCCCAACCAAATGCGGAAATGAAGGATGCCACAACCAGACCACCAAATGCGAGGGATAAGAAGATACGCATGGTTTCAACCTCGCTTTCACTGCGAGAGGACGCGCTCCGTCGCGCGACTCGTCTAGCTCATCTATGTCTCTTTATGATATATACGCGGCTACTCTGCTTGCGTTGCGGCGAAGCGCGGTCGCTATTGCCAGACCTCGACTCGTCCGCCGAGGGTGGATGCGCAGCGCAGGTCAGCGCGGCCGCCCTGCCCGTTTGTGCTACCATTCCAGTTGGCTCGGATCGCGGGCCAGTGAGGTCGTAGAGGCGCAGGGGCATCCATGGATTCCGTCAGCCAGCCAGTTGTCAGCGATGAACAGACGCCGCCCCTGCGCGTGGGGCAGCCGCTCAGCTTTCGCATCGTCAGCAGCAGCGCCGATTCGCGGGCGCGCGCGGGCGTCATCCGCACGCCACACGGCGTCATCCGCACGCCGGTCTTCATGCCCGTCGGCACGCACGCCACCGTCAAAGCCGTCGGGCCAGATGATCTGGAGGCCATCGGGGCCAGCATCATCCTCTCGAATACTTATCATCTGCTGCTGCGTCCCGGCCCGGAGCTGGTGGCGCGCTTCGGCGGACTGCACGGCTTCATGCGCTGGCCGCATCCCATCCTGACGGATAGTGGCGGCTTCCAGGTGTTCAGCCTTGGCAAGCTGCGCCAGGTGACGGACGCTGGTGTCACCTTCCGCTCGCATCTGGATGGCAAGCTGGTCGAGATGACGCCTGAGAGCGTCATGCAGACCGAGGCGCTGCTGGGCGCCGACATCATCCTGCCGCTGGATGTCTGTCCGCCGTACCCCTCCACGCCGGAGTCGGCCCGCGCCGACACCGAGCAGACGCATCGCTGGGCGGAGCGCGCCCTGGCCGCCCGCGTGCGCCCCGCCGAGCAGGCGCTCTTCGGCATCCCGCAGGGAGCGATGGAGGCCGAGCTGCGCGCCGAGAGCGCGCGGTTCATCGGCGCGCTGCCCTTCGACGGCTTCTCCATCGGCGGCCTCTCCGTTGGCGAGCCGAAGCCGCTGATGTGGCGCATGCTGGAGGCGACCATCCCCAACCTGCCCGATGAGAAGCCGCGTCACCTGCTGGGCGTCGGCTCGCCCGATGACCTGCTGGAGGGCATCGAGCGTGGCGTGGATATGTTCGATTGCGTGCTGCCAACCCGCACCGCGCGCACGGGTGGCCTCTACACCGCAGAGGGGCGCCTGAACGTGCGCGGCGCGCGCTACCGCGATGAGCAGGGGCCGGTGGATCCCACCTGCGACTGCTGGACGTGTCGCACGTTCAGCGCGGGCTACCTGCATCACCTTATCCGCGCGGAGGAGGACGAGAGCCGCGGCGAGCTGCTCTATTATCGCCTGGCCAGCAT
>Ga0070683_100004781_pt1 | contig 11209 bp, 6 predicted proteins | sample KBSC713LmetaG_FD_64662 | JGI IMG/M metagenome (GOLD analysis project Ga0070683, IMG submission 64662) | Corn rhizosphere microbial communities from Kellogg Biological Station, Michigan, USA - KBS C7.1-3L metaG | ecosystem: Host-associated > Plants > Roots > Rhizosphere ...
GTATCCCGTCGAGTACACGGGTTTCAAGATCTTTTATAAGAACGATGCGAGGAGCGGGACCAGGATCATGTCGCCGGCCTCGGTGCTTTCGCTGTTCCCGAAGCCCCTGTACATCCAGTATCAGTGATCTCGGGTGGCGAGCAGATGCGCCCCGCGCTCCGGCATCACCGGCGCCCCGGAACAGAGGCCGGTCGTCTGCTGCGCCGCGTACGGCTCGAGTTGCCCGAGGAAATCGAGAGACTGCTTCGCGGCATCCGCGAAGGACGCCATGCCCGCCTCGAGGCCCGTCTTCGCGACGGGAATCATGTCGGACCCAAGCCTGGCCAGCCGACAGCCTTCCATCTTGTCGGCTGCTTTCGACGCTTCCAGCAATGCGGCCTGCGCGACGCCGAGTGCCGTCGCGCCGCTGAGAAAGCGGGACTGCTCGGTGGAGCGCAGTGTGTCCGCGAAGGTCAGGAAGCGCAACGCAAGCATGAAGTCCGTTGACGTCTTTGTGCCGTTTGCCGCACGATACAACGTGTTGCCCTTGGCGAGCGCGAATTGCGCGACCAGCGAGCTGTCCTCGCCGCCGGCGAGCGCGCGGTGCAGCGCCGACAGCGCGCTATCCGGGCGGCCAAGCTCGATCTCGAGTTGCGCAACGGTAAGCTGTCCCTGAGACATCGTCGAGTCCACCGCGAGCGCCGCCTTCGTCGCCTCGAGCGATTCCTGCGTCTTTCCGCGCAACTGCAGCTCCTTCGCGTTCAGTGCGAGCAGCTCCGCGCTCCGGGGGAAAAGGCTCAGTCCGCGCGGGACGACCGTGTCGGCTTCGGCCTTCACGTACTGCGCGTACAGCGAATACAGACGGATGTCTTTCGGAAACGCTGAAACGCCGTGGGCGATGGTCTCGATGGCGCGATACGGTTGGCCGGCAGCGTGATATGCCGTGCCGAGGTGCAGCACGAACGTCGAGTCGAGACCCGCCGTCGGATCTTTCTTGAGCAGCGCTTCGCCGGCCTCGATGGCGTGCGTCCAGCTCTTGTTCTCGTATGCGATGCGCCATTTCTGATGCAGCAGCCGGAGCTCGTCCGGATGCGCGTCGGAGACCGCGGTGACATATGGCTCGCCGCGACGCGAATTGCCGCCGTCGAACAGCGCGTATGCCACGCGGACCGCGAGGTCCATGTCCGCGGTATCCGTCGCGGCAAAGCGAAGCCACATCATGGCCGCCTCGTCGCGACGGTGCAGCGAATCGAGCGCGACGGCGGCCAGCTCAAGTGCATGCGCATTCGTTGAATCGCGCGCCAACACTTCGCGGGCGACGTCGAGCACTTCGGTCGCGGGCGCACCGGTCGATCGCAGTGCCCACATCACGCAGATTCGCGCGATGGTCGACGGCGGAAACGCAGCCACACCCTCGCGTGCCGCGGACAATGCCGCTGCGTTGTTGCCGTCGCGGAGACCGTTCTCGCATCGGCGCTGGGGCACGAGTTGCGCGCGGGCGGCAGCGATGGATTTCGCGAACAACGTCGCCGCGGAATCCAGCCTCGGTGCGACGGCGTCGGGCAAGGGCTGTCGCAGCTTCTCGTCGCGAAGCATGACGAGTTGGCCAGAGAGCCGCACGGCCCCCGGCGCATTCGAGACGCGCGCAAACACGAACTCGTCGGCACGGAGAAAGCGCGCCAGACTTCGGATCATGTATAGATCGAGCGCGGTGTCCGGCGGGAACCCGGCGCGCTCCATCCGGCGCTCGATCTCATCGCCGTCGACGACGTCCACCTCGCGCCGATTGACGAGCTTTGCGACGCGACCGCGAACGGCGTCGGCAGCCCGGTGGCCCAGACGCATGTCGGCGCCCGCCCCCATGCCGAAATTGACGATGAGCAGCCCCTGCTTCGTGAACTCGGGGCCTTCCTTCTTTGTACTGCTGCGCTGCGCCCAGGCGGTGGATGCTACCAAACTCAGCGCAAACAGCACGACGACAGAACGCGAGATAATCGGAACCTCCATCGGTCCCCAAGGGCTGACGTCCGCTTACAGACCGGCGACGGCGATTCTCCATCGCGGACGCCCCGCTGTCAACCGGATTCCAAGTTGTCACTTGTAAACTCTGGGGATCCGCCGAAATACCGGAACTCGTAACTTCCGCGGACCGCTTTCCGTATCGCACACCGTGCCTCAGCCGCGAGCGTCCTACCGACCCGATGTCGAAGGCATCCGCGGGCTGGCCATCCTCCTCGTGGTCGCGTTTCACGCGAACGTCGGATGGCTCGCCGGCGGCTACGTGGGCGTGGACGTCTTCTTCGTCCTTTCGGGTTTTCTGATCACGGGTCTGCTCGCTCGCGAGGTCGCCGACACGGGCGATGTCGACCTTTCAGAGTTCTACGCCCGCCGTGCTCGGCGACTGCTGCCGGCAATGCTGGTCGTGCTGTTGGCGACCCTCGCGATGGTTGCCTGGTTGTACGCGCCCATCGACCAGCCCGGCATTGCCGGCGACGCCCGCGCCGTAGCCTTGCATTATGGCAACGTCCGATTCGCCACGAGCGCACTCGACTATTACGCGACTGCCGACAACCCGTGGTTGCACACGTGGTCCCTCGCGGTCGAGGAGCAATTCTATCTCGTCTGGCCGCTGCTCTTCGCGCTGGTTGGCCGGTCGTACGACAGAGACGAGTTCTCCCGGCGCCGGCTGCTCACCGTGGTGGTATTCGCGGGCGTCGTGTCGTTCATCGCGTGCGTGTGGGTGACGCGCACGGCGCAGCACTGGGCCTTCTTCTCGATGCCCACCCGCCTCTGGGAGTTCGCTGTCGGCGGATTCGCGGCGCTGATGGTCATGGGATCGGAATCGCCGTTCGCGAATCCGACGTTGCTCCAGGTTGCCGGACTCGCCGCGATCGGCATGGCCGCAGCGTTGTATCACTCCGTGATTCCGTATCCCGGCGTTGCGGCGGTCGTACCGGTCGCGGGCGCGGCGGCATTGATCGTCGGCGGACACTACGCACGAGCCAGCGTCGTGAGCCGCGCGCTGTCGGTGCGTCCGCTGCGCTGGTTCGGAACCATCTCGTACGCATGGTATCTCTGGCACTGGCCGCTCGTGGGCCTCGGCGCGGTGCTGGATTGGAAGCTGGACACCGGCGGGAGGCTGGTTTGGTCGACCCTCGCACTCGTGCCGGCGGTCCTGACGCATCGGTTCATCGAGGAGCCCGTGCGCCGCGGCCGTGTGTTCAACTGCAGCGCGCGCAGAGTCACGCTCGCCGCGGTGGTCCTGAGCGTCGCCGTTGCGTTTGTCGCATATACAGGAATGCTCATCGGACTGCGGCGCGCCGCGGCACCAGCGCAGCGCCGCCTCGCGGCCGCTCGCGCCGATGGGATGGACCACGACTGTTGGGGCTCGCTGCGCACGAACGCCACGGCTCCCTGCATCTTCGGCGACAGTCATGCGCAGACCACCGTCGTCCTCATGGGCGACTCGCACGCCGAACACTGGTTGCCGGCGGTCGATCGCATCGGACGCGAGCGACACTGGAAGATCATCGCGATGGTGAAGCCGGCCTGCCCGGTCGCGGACATGCCGGAGCTCGTCAACGCGCGCCTCAAGCGGACGTACAGCGAATGTACGGAGTGGCGGCGAGCCATGCTGCGTCGAATTGTCGCGATGCGTCCCGATGCGGTGATCCTGTCGAGCTGGGATCACTACATCCCCCCGAGCGGAGAAGGGTCACCGTGGCAGGTCACGCCCGGGATGTGGAAGGCGGGCCTTCAGCGGACGTATCGCGTCCTCGGTGCTGCTCGGATCAGGACGGTGGTGATTCGCGGAACACCGCGTCCCGGCTTCGACGTGCCTTCATGTCTGTCGCGACAGGCGAGCGGAGCGCCCTTCCAGCTCCGCTCCTGCGAATATGACTACGCGGAATCGCTCGCGCCGAAGCTGGTCGCGGCGCAGAACGAGGCGGCGCGTGGCATTCCAGGACTCGTATTCGTGAACATGAACGACCGTTTCTGCACGGGCGAGCGTTGTCCCGTCGTGCAGCGCGGCAACGTGGTCTTTCGCGACGACGGGCACCTGACGACGGCGTTCAGCCGTGCCGAAGCGCCGGTCCTCGGTCAGCGTATCGCGCTGGCGCTGGCGCAGCTTCGCTGACCGCTCGACAGTCATTCGCCGCGCAACGCCGTCAGTGGGTCAATCCGAGCCGCTCGGCGCGCCGGTCCGTAGGACGCCGCCACGGCCACGAGTAGCGCACAGGCGGCGACCGCGGAGAGAATGATTGGATCGGTCGTCTGCACGCCAAATACGAGCGCCTGCAGCGCACGTCCCGCGACGATCGCGCCACAGACGCCGATCACCACCCCGATGATCGATAGCTCGAGGCCCTCGCGCAGCACCATCCACGTGATATGGCGTTCGATGGCGCCGAGTGCCGTGCGAATGCCAAGCTCGCGAGTACGCTGGCTCACCGAGTAGGCGACGACGCCATAGATGCCGATGGCGCCGAGGAGCGTTCCAAGAGTCGCGAACGCGGCGAGAAGCATGGCGACCGTTCGGCGCGTCCCGATCGACGTCGCAAAGACGTCGCCGAGCGACTGGACCTCGGCCACGGGAACAGTCGCATCGAACGCGTGAACGACTGCACGCACCGATGCAACGAGCGCCATGGGGTTGCCTGACGTTCGAACCACGAAGTGCATGAAGTGGAGATTCAGTTGGGCATTCGGCCGGTACACCTCCTCCACGCCCGGTGCGTCGGCCGTCGCCGAGCGAACGTCGCCGACCACGCCGACGATCGTCGCCCAGTTCTTGTTCGTGGCGTTGCCCACGCGAATGTGCTCGCCGATCGCATTGCGTCCCGGCCAGTAGTGTGCGGCCATCGACGCGCTGATGACGATGACCGGCGGAGCGCCGCGCGTATCCGTGGCCTCGAAGAGTCGCCCGCGCACGAGGGGAACTCTCATCGTCTCGAAGTAATTGCCTGTGACCGAGCGCCACACGACGAACGGATGCGCGGCGGTCGTCGGTATGGGATGTGATTCGATATCGAGCGATGCGTTCCAATTGAAGCCGCTCAACGGGAGGTGCTGCGCTGCGCCCACGGTGGCGACGCCCGGAATGGCTGCGAGACGGCGTGCGAGCTCGTCGAAGTAGAGCGCCGTCTTTTCCGGTGTGGAGACCTGCCCGCTCGTCGGTTGAATGCGAAACGTGAGCACGCCGCGCGGATCGAACCCGATGTCGACGCGCTGAAGACGCCACAGCGTTTCCGCCATGAGTCCCGCGCCGGCCACGAGCACGACCGCCAGCGCCACCTCTGCCACGACGAACGCGCGTCGCATGGCGATACTCGCGCGGCTGCCGCCGCCGGTAGAGCTCACACGGAGCACGCCCTCGGGATCGACGCGCGACGCGAGCGCCGCCGGTCCGATGCCGAACGCGAGCCCCGCGCCGACGGTCACGGCCGCGCACACGATCAAAACGCCGATGTCCAGGCTCACCGTCGACAGCATCGGAAGCGTGGCGGGCAACACCGCCTTGAGCGCTCGCATTCCAACGACGCCGGCGCCGACGCCAAGAACGCCGCCGATGAGTGCAATGAGAAGACTCTGAACGACCAGTTGCCGGACGATTCGCGAGCGCGACGCGCCGAGCGCGCGGCGGATCGCGAGCTCGCGATGGCGCGCGTTGGTGTGCGAGAGCATGAGATTGCCGACGTTCGCGACGGCAATGAGGACGAGCACCGCGACCGCTCCGAGGAGCACGAGCAGTGCGCGACGCGTGCCGCCCGTGAGACTTTCCTGAAGACCGACCACCGTTCCGCCGCGTCCATAGTCCTCCGTGTAGTTGAACGCAGCACGAATGCGCGGCACCAGACTCGCCAGCTCGGCGGCGGCGGTCACAAGCGTGGCGCCCGGCGCCAGTCGGCCGATCGCGATCGCGGTCTGTCCGGTGTAGAACGGAGAGTGTGGGTCGATCTGCAGCGGCAGCCACGCGTCGACGTCGGATTGGATGGCCTCGAAGCTCGCGGGCATCACGCCAACGATGCGCGTGGGCTGCCCGTCCATGTCGACCACCCGGCCCACCACGGATGGGTCGCCACCGAATTGCGTGATCCACAACGCATGACTCAGGATCGCGACGTCCCAGTTGCCGGGATCGGATTCGTTCGGTGTAAACAGCCGGCCGAGCGCCGGACGAACGCCGAGCATCTGGAAGAAGCTCGTGGATGTCCGCGCTACCGCGAGCTGTCGCGGATCGCCCGCGCCGGTCATCGCGATGCCCCAGCCCGGGCTGAATGCCGCGACGCCCGACATCGACCGCGCATTGCGCTGGAGATAGATCAACTCCGCGTTGGAGATGGCGCGCGTCGGCCAGATCGCGGCAAGGCGCTGTGGCTCTCGATACGGCAATGGCCGGAGCAACACGCCTCGCACGACGCTGAACATTGCGGTGTTTGCGCCGATGCCCAGCGCGAACGTGAGCAGCGCCACGATGGTGAATGCCGGCTGCCGACGCATCTGGCGCATCGCGAACGAGACGTCGCCGCGCAGTGTGGTCCACCATTCTCGTCTATTCATGAAATCCTCACGATGGCGTGCGGAAGCGGACAGCGTGTCGAGGGTAGCCTGCAGCTCGCCGACGCGAGCCAGCGCCCGACGCTCGGCCTCGTCACGCGGCAGGCCGCGCGCGATGAAGTGGTCGGTCCACATCGCGATGTGGGTCGCGAGCTCTTCGCGAATCTCGCGGTCGATGTCGCCTGCGTCGCGATGAATGCGTGGGATGCGGGCGCTCATGTCGATCCCGTCGTGCGCGGCCGAGCCGTCATCAGGGCGGTGACCACTCGGCTGTAGCGAAGCCACGTGTCGGTCTGGGCATCGAGCTGCGCTCGGCCGGCACGTGTCAGCGTATAGACGCGTGCGCGGCGATTGTTGTCCGTCGTGCGCCATTCCGCGGAGACGAGCTTGCGCTCCTCGAGGCGATGCAGGACCTGGTACATCGAGCTGTCGTCGAGACCGAGGCTGCCCTTGGAGTGGGTGTCGAGCCACAGCGAGATGCCGAAGCCGTGCATCGGTCCCCAGGAGAGGGCTTTGAGGACGAGCATGTCGACGGTGCCTTTGAGGAGTGGGAGCTCTTGCGCCATGTCGTTGTCCGAGTGGTCTTCTCTTCCCCGGGGATTACACGGGGAACAGAGGGATAGACACGTGAATGCTCGGAATGGTTGGCGACGGGCGCTGGGCGTTGGGCGTCGGGCGTTGCGGGGCGTGCGTCGAGACGACGTGACGCACTCAAGGTTGATCATCCGTATCCAAGGTCATCACCTCCCGGCTCTTGCTGGCCGCCCGAAGCCCGCCGCGACAACCACACCCCCTTTACGGCTACCCCTTGTTGACTTATGTATTGGGCGTCTCGATCGGGAATCGCGCATGGCTGGCTCCGACCTCTTCACCGGCTCGCTGGACCTCATCATCCTCAAGGCGCTGAGCTGGGGACCGATGCACGGCTACGCCGTCGGACGGTGGATCCGAACATCCACGAGTGACGCGCTCACGCTGCAGGAGGGCGCGCTCTATCCCGCACTGCATCGGCTCGAGCGACGCGGTTTCCTCGATGAGGAGTGGGGCATGACGGACACCAATCGCGAGGCCAAGTTCTATCGCCTCACGCCGGCAGGTAGAAAGGCACTGCGCGCCGAGACCGCGCGGTGGCAGAGCTATTCACAGATGATGACAGCCGTGCTCGCCGCGGCCAGGCCATGAGACGGAGCCCGGAATGAAGCGGGCCTTCCGTGTGCCCTCGAGCGGCGGCAGCCGTCGCGACGTCGAGCGTGAGATCGAGCTGCACTTGCAACTCCGCGCGCGCGAGTTCGAAGCCACGGGCATGTCGCCCGAAGAAGCCCGCCGCGCGGCGCTCGACGCGTTCGGCGATCGTTCGGCTGTAGAGACCGAGGTCGCCGGCATTCACCGCGACACGATTCGCGTGCGACAGCGGCGAGAGTGGCTCGGTGAGCTGCGGCAGGATCTGTCCGTCGGTGCTCGCATGCTGCGCCGCGCACCGGGGTTTGCGATCGTCGCGTTGCTGACGCTCGCGCTGGGCATCGGGGCGAACACGGCGATCTTCGGCGTCATTCGATCCGTGCTGCTGCGTCCACTCCCGTATCCGCACGCCGAACAGCTCGTGCAGATCTGGGAGGATCACCGCGCACTGGGGCGGGCGGAGCCGGAATGGCTCGCGCCTCCCGATTTCTTCGATTGGCGCGATCAGAACAAGACATTCGCGAGCATGGCGGCGTATGGCGGCTTCGGCGCCGACCTCACCGGTGACGGCGACCCCGAGTCGCTGAACGGGCTCAGTGTATCGGGCAATTACTTCGACGTTCTCGGGGCGAAGCCAGATGTCGGCCGGCTCTTCACGATGTCCGACGACGACGCCAACGCAGAACGGGTGGTCGTGCTCAGTCATGCGTTCTGGGAGCGGCGCTTCGGCGCCGATCCGGCGATCGTCGGCCGGCGACTCACGCTGAACGGGAATCAGTGGACCGTCGTTGGCGTGCTGTCGGATCGCTTCCGCGCGCCCGCGCAGATCGCGGTGCCGGACTTCGTCGCGCCCATGCGCCGGCCGGCTGACAGCCGCTGTCGACGCGGTTGCGTCACCTGGCACGCCATCGGGCGACTCGCGCCGGGCGTGTCGCTCGCTGCGGCGCAAGCCGATCTGAATCGCATCGCGGCACGCATCGCTGTAGAGTCGCCGAGCACGAATGCGAAGGTCGGTGCGTGGCTGATTCCGCTTCAGGAACAGATCACCGGGTCAACACGGCCCGCGCTCGTCGCCATCTCAGTGGCCGTCGCGTTGGTCTTGCTGATCGGCTGCGTGAATCTCGCCAATCTGCTGCTCGTGCGCGGAGCCGCACGGAGTCGCGAGATCGGCGTGCGCGCCGCGCTTGGAGCTGGGCGCGGACGTGTCGTGCGTCAGTTGCTCACGGAGAACGTGCTGCTCGCGGTCGCCGGCGGCGTGCTCGGACTCGTGCTCGGTATTGCGGGAACGCGAGTACTGGCGGCGCTCGTACCCGCGGGCATTCGTCAGGTGCAGGAGATTCACGTCGATGCGCAGGTGTTGGGCTTCGCCGTCGGGATCACACTTCTCTCAGCGGCGCTGTTCGGGCTCGTTCCGGCGATCCACGCCGCGCGTGCGGGGCTGATGTCGTCGCTGCGACAGACCAGCGCGCAGAGCGGCCGGCAGGCGAACGCGCTTCGCGGCATGCTCGTGGTGACGCAGCTCTCGCTCGCCGTCGTGCTGCTCATCGGCGCCGGATTGCTCCTGCGAAGCTTCCTCGCCATGCAGCGGACCGACCTCGGCTACCGTGAAAGCGGTGTGTACTTCAGCAGCCTCGCATTCCCGCAAGCGCGATACAAGGATCAGGCGCAGACGCTGGCAGCGATCGAAGATCTGCTCACGCGGTTGCGTGCCAATCCCGCCGTGAAGACCGCAGAGGCGACGGACGTCCCTCCGCTAGCCGGCGGTGGAGATCAGGACATGACCACGGTCCCGGTCGGATCGACTCCTCTCCCGGGTCAGCCGTCGACGATGTGGTATCGCTCGGTGTCACCCGGCTATCTGCCGGCGATGCACGTTCGACTCGTGGCCGGGCGATGGTTATCCGAAGCCGATCGGGTAGGGCCACCGCGCGTTGCGTTGATCAACGAGTATTCCGCGCGCAGGTTCTGGCCGAACCAGAACCCAGTGGGCCGCGAATTCGTGGCGGGCCATCGGCCGGATTCGCCGAGGATCACCGTCGTCGGGATCGTTGCGTCGACACGGAGCGACGGCGCGAACGCGCCATACAAGCCAGAGCTATTTCTTCCCCTCGAGCAGTCTCCGCCTGGCTTCGTGACGCTCGTGCTCGAGCCGGCTCGCGATGTCGCGTCGCTCACGGCCGCATTGCGCCAGGCATTGCACGAGGTGGATCCGCTCATTCCGGCCGACGCGGTCCAACCAATCGACACTCTCGTCGGCGACATGGTCGCGCTACCACGCCTGTATGCGCTGCTCGTCGGCTTGTTCGCGGCGACGGCGCTTCTGCTCGCGGCGGTCGGGGTCTACGGCGTGATGGCGTACTCCGTCGCGCAGCGGCGCCGGGAGATCGGCGTTCGACTCGCGCTCGGTGCGGCGCCGTCGCACGTCGCACGGATGGTCCTTGGAAGCGGCGGCCGGCTCGCCGCGATCGGACTCGGCGTCGGTCTCGGCGGGGCACTGCTCACTGGGCAGTTGATCGGCAAGCTGCTCTACGGCGTGAGCCCGTATGATGCGGCGACATTCGTCATCGTCCCGGTGATTCTGGGGCTCGCCACCATCGTCGCCGCCTGGCTGCCGGCGCGCCGAGCGATGCAGGTGGATCCGCTGGTGGCGATTCGGGAGGAATAGGTCGGAGGGAGCGAAGCGAGCGGAACGGCGTAGATTGGTCGCGTGCTACGACGACTCTCCCGAGACATCGCTGAAAGGATGCGCGCGCGCGGTTGCTCGATCTTCGTTGCGTGCGCGCTCCTCACCGTGGCGGGCGGATGCAAACAGTCCGAGCCCCACACCGAAGAGCTCTTTCAGGCCCAGGCGCTCGGGCTGGGATATCTCGAGCGCGGCGAGCTCCGCGAGGCTGAGGCCCAGTTCAAGAAGGTGATCGCGTTCGCGCCCAACGAGCCGTTGGGACACGCGAATCTTGGGCTGACCTATCTGCGCGGCTCGCGCTTCGCCGACGCCGAGAAGGAGTTGCGTCGCGCGCGCGAACTGGATTCGGCGAATCCCGACATCGCGTTGATGATGGCAAAGTTGGACGCGGTCACGAATCGCCTGCCAGACGCGCGCTCGGTGCTCGAGGAGGCACGACGCGCGTCGCCGACGAATCCGCACGTGTTGTATGCGCTCGCGGAGCTCGAGCGTCAGGCCGTCGCGACGGATACGGCGGCAAAAGCGCGCTACCAAGCTCGCTTGAAGGATGTCGTGGCAGTCGCGCCGATGAATCTCGCGGTGCGGCTCGAGCTTACCGATGCGCTCGTGCGCCGCGGCGCGGCGGATAGTGCGTTGCGTCTGCTCGAGGACGCGCGCCGCATTCGTCCCGAGCTGCCGAAGGACGCGCAGCCGGTGCTCGACACCACGATTGCGCTGCTGCGAGCTCAGAAGATCGCCGATGCGCGCGCACCGCTCGATCGATTTCTCCACGCGATGTCGACGACGCTGGCCTATCAGGCGTCGCTCGAC
>Ga0070683_100004782_pt1 | contig 11208 bp, 10 predicted proteins | sample KBSC713LmetaG_FD_64662 | JGI IMG/M metagenome (GOLD analysis project Ga0070683, IMG submission 64662) | Corn rhizosphere microbial communities from Kellogg Biological Station, Michigan, USA - KBS C7.1-3L metaG | ecosystem: Host-associated > Plants > Roots > Rhizosphere ...
GCCGGCTTCAAGAACCTGACCGTCCAGGAAGCCATCGACGTCGCTCATGCGGGCGTCCAGCCGGATCTGCTCCGCGTTCTCAAGGAGGCTTTCCCGCAGATCAAGATGCGTGAACTCATTGAAGCCGCCCACACCGGCCTGAACCCTGACGATTTGCGGCAAGCCAAGGAATACGGCCCCAACCTGACGCTGGATCAGGTGGTCCGGCTCAAGAAGGCAGGAGTGATCTAAATGGGTTCAAATTCCAAATACTTCACCGCCGTGCTGGTGATCGCAGGCGTGCTGGCCGCTGCCACTCTATTAGCGTTCACCGAGGATCGTAACGCTGGTTGGGAATTGCGGCCGAGTCTTTCACTGAACAAGGTCCACCTCGTCGTGCGTGGCTCCACTGGTTTTGACAATTGGGTCCACAGCCGGGATGTGCCGCTGGATAGTTTCCGCGGATTCTCATTGTCCATGCTGGCTGCGCCCGGCCCGGCGAAATTCGAGTACGTCGCGGACGCAGGCCGCTTGCTCTGCGAGGGTCGCTTTCTGGTGGGCACGGGATCGGGAACCTACATGTTCACGCCGGATCCAGGATTCGTCTCGGCTCTTCAGCAAATGGGTTACGACACGCCCAGCAGTGAGCAGCTTTTTTCCATGCTGATGATGGATATCACCCGCGCGATTGCCCGTGAGATTCGTGACTCTGGTCTGAGTGCCTCGATACATGATCTGCTGCAGCTTCGGATGCACGGTATCACGCTGGATTACATCCGCGAGGCTCGCCAAGCCGGCTACGAAAACCTCACCGCGGAGGATCTCGTGCAAATTCGGATCCACGGGGTAGAGACGGCTTTTCTGCGCGATCTCAAGGCCGCCGGTTACGACCTGCGCGCCACGGATATCGTGCAGCTACGGATTCACGGGGTCGATACCCACTACATACGTGACCTGAAGGGCTACGGATTGAAACCTGAGGCGTCGGACATCGCGCAGATGCGGATGCACGGTGTCACGCCGGAATACTTGAAGGGTCTCAAGGAAGCGGGGTATGAAAATCTGCGCGCCGCAGAGGTTGACCAATTAAGGATGCACGGCGTGGAAGCGAGTTTCGTCCAGCAAGCCCGGCGTCTGGGATACGATTTCACTCCCGAGGAGCTGGCCCAACTGCGGATGCACGGGGTGGATGGTGCCTATCTTCGACGTTTGCAGGACGCTGGCATGCGCAATCTGAATGCCGAGCAGATTGCCAAGCTTCGCATGCACGGCGTAGACTAGGTGAGGACAGGGCGATCTTGTAGCCGCCGGTCAGCATCGATACAATTCCTATGTGTCGCATCAGGTAACCGAACCGGAATTCGCTGAGGACGAACTCAAGAACGGATCTCACCCACCGTATCGCTGGCTGACCAGCAACAAGCACTACATGGGAACGTTCGTCAGTCTCTGTCCCGAAGTAATTCTGGGACGCAGCCTGGCCGTGACCAGTATCGACAGCGGTGATCCGTGGATGACCGATACCCAAAGGGCGAACGATTGGCGGTCTCGTTCTGGCATTGTCTATAGTCCGTGTCTGACCTCAGCAGACACTCTTTTCTACCAGCGTGACGGATCGGGCTATCCCGGCTACGACGAATGGTATTTATTCGAGACTAATCCGCCCGAGCTTGGGGAGCTCATTAGAAGGAACCAAAATCCATTCGAGCCCGCGCACGCGCCTAGTCCACAACGCCTCATGGTTTTTGTGAACTATCCGGCATTCGTGCTTCACGACCTCTCCGAAAAGACTCTCGCAAATCTGTTTTGGAAGCAACTCGAATGGGTCGAGCCTGAATCTTATGTTGCGGACGGCAGAGATTGTCTAACGTTCGTGAGCAGGAACGCCGCACTATTTGAGACGGTCCACCAGCGGCTGGCCGCCGCGATTGTCGGTTGAGCCTCACCCGCCGATGGAATACATCGGCCGCGGCGGCGGCACGAACTTCTGCGTGTTGATTTCGTGCCCGATCCACTTATCGGCCACGCAGCTTCGGACGGCATCCACGATGGCGGAATCCGGAGCGTTCGACCGCAACAGCGATTTTACGTCGGTCTCGTCGATCGCAAATAAGCAATAGCGCAGCTTGCCATCCGAAGTCAGTCGCACGCGGTTGCAGTTCAGGCAAAACGGCTTGCTGACGGACGCGATGAATCCCACGCGTCCGATGCCGTCCTTGAAACGATACTCGGTCGCCGGAGCGCGCGGATCGGCGTCCGGGATCTCTTCGAGCGGTCCGATCTCGCGCTGCAGCATGCCGATCATCGTGTCCATGGTCAACACGCGATCCCGTTCCCAGATCCCCTGCGCATCGAGCGGCATGAATTCGATGTAGCGAATTTCGATATCGCGTTCGCGCCCGAAACGCGCCAGCTCCACGATGTCGGGCTCCACCAGGTTCTTCACCGCCACGGCGTTGATCTTGATGGGACCGTACCCAAGCTTCCGGCACAGCTCGATTCCGTCTAAAACTTTGTCCAGATCGTCCCGCCGTGTTATGTGCTTGAACCGTTCGCGATCGAGTGTGTCCAGATGCACGTTGATCCGCCGCAGTCCGGCGTCGTACAGTTCCTGAGCGTGCTGGGCCAGTAAGACGCCGTTGGTAGTGAGTGCCAGGTCCTGGATGCTGGGGATCGCCACGAGCTTGCGGATCAGTTCTGGCAGGCCTTTGCGGACCAGGGGTTCCCCGCCGGTGACGCGTAACTTGCGAATTCCCAGGGTGACGGCAATCTTCACGAAACGTTCGATTTCCTCGAACGTCAAAATATTCTCGCGAGGCTCGAACTTCACCCCCTCTTCGGGCATGCAATAGAAACAACGGATGTTACAGCGGTCGGTCACGCTGATCCGCAGGTTGTCGTGTAAGCGCCCGAAAGTGTCAACGAGAGGGGTCACGGCTCTACTCAGATACGTCCTACCTACTATTGTAGTGTGGCGGGGGATTGTGTGCGGTCGTTCCACTTGAGCAGTCCATAAAGCGCTGCGAATAACCCTAATGCAAGCGCGCCCATGTGCCAATAGTGCCCCTGGATCCACGCATTTGTGTGTTCTCCAAGTTTCGCGCCCAGATACGCCAGCGCGGCATAGCGCGGAATCCGTCCGGCGGCCAGGACCAGCATGAAGCGGATACGGCTCACGCCCATAGCGCAGGAGCAGGCGCAGAAGACCTTGAGTGGCAGGAACGGAATCGGCAAGAGCGCGGAAATAAACACCGTCACCATGCCGTAGCGGTGGACCCAGGCACGGAAGCGCTGCCCGCGTCCCGATAGCGTATAGCGCAGCAGGAATTTATCGCCGCCCAATCGCACGATCTCGTAGAACACCGCGCTGCCGAGGAGCGAACCTGCGGTGGCAAGTATCGCGCACAGGGCCGCCGCATCCGGCCGCGCAATGGCCACCAGCAAGAGCAGGGCATCGGTGCCGCCGGGATTAGGAATGCCGATTGATTCGATGAAGGCCAGGACGAATACGCCCAACGGGCCCCACGAGACCAGCAGTTTTCTAAACTCCTTCATCCACTCCTCTCCGCTAGCTTGCGCAGGGCGGCTTCGTCGATCACCTTTACTCCCAGGGTATTCGCTTTGTCCAGTTTCGATCCGGGATCGGCGCCCGCAACCACATAGCTGGTCTTCTTGCTTACCGAGCCGGATACTTTCCCGCCGGCGCTTTCGATGAGTTCGGCCGCTTCCTCGCGCGACAGTTCCGGCAGCGTTCCGGTCAGCACGAACGTCATTCCCGCCAGCGGACCTCCCGCCTTGCGTTTGGCCTCGTACTTGAAGGGTAGCTTTTCTTCGCGGAGCCGCTCGATGAGCTCCCGGTTATGCTTCTCATGGAAGAATCGCCGGATACTCTGGGACACTTTGGGGCCGACCTCTTCCGCCCTCTGCAATTCCTCCTCATCGGCATTGGCGATTTTGTCCAGATCGCCGAATGCATCCGCCAGGAATTGCGCCGTCCGCTCGCCTACAAACGGAATGCCCAGGCCATTCAGAATTCGAGGCAGGGGCCGTTGCCGGGACGCTTCGATATTCTTCAGCAGCTTCTCGGCTGACTTGGTACCCAGACGTTCCAGTTCGACCAGATCTTCAAGCGTCAAGCGGTACAGGTCGGCGACGTTTTTCACCAGACCGCTGTCGACTAGCTGAGATACCAGGGATTCACCCATTCCGTCTATATCCATAACGCCGCGCGCAGCGAAATGGAGTACAGATTCCTTAAGCCTGGCAGGACAATTCGTATTGATGCAGCGGCTGACCGCTTCGCCTTCGGCGCGGACGATCTCGCCTCCGCAAACCGGGCAATGCTTGGGCATGCGGAATGGCATACGATGCTCGCCTTGCTGCACCAAACGCACGACCTTGGGGATCACATCGCCGGCGCGTTCGACCAGAACCCGGTCGCCTCCCTGGATGCCAAGGCGCTCGATTTCATCTTCATTGTGCAGGGTGGCTTTAGAAACCGTCACGCCACCGATATTCACCGGCTTCAGCCGGGCCCACGGGGTGACGGCGCCCGTGCGGCCGACATTGATCTCGATACTCTCGAGGAGCGTCTCTTCCTGCCGGGCAGGGAACTTGTAGGCGATTGCCCAGCGAGGCGCCTTCGCCGTCCAGCCTAAGCGGTTCTGCTGCTCGACCGAGTCAACCTTGACGACGACACCATCGATCTCAAACGGAAGGGAATCACGTTTCTCTTCCCAGTTCTTGCAGAACTCTACCAGACCTTCAATATCTTTGAAGTGGCCGCTTCGAGGATTCACTTTGAACCCGAGTCTCTTAAGCTCTTCCAGCGCCTCCGATTGCGTTGCGCAAGCTGGCTTTCCGTGGGCTAAAAGGAAATATGTAAAGTAATCCAGCTGACGGGATGCAGTGATGGCAGGATCGAGCACTCGCAGCGCCCCGGCGGCCGCATTTCGCGGGTTCGCGAACAGGCGCGCACCGTGAGCCTCTTGCTCGGCGTTGAGCTTCTCGAACGCTTTGCGATTCAGCACCACTTCGCCGCGGACCTCTCGGTCGCCGTGCTTCCCCTTTAGCTGCAAGGGAATGCTCCGGATCGCACGCGCGTTTTCCGTGACATCCTCGCCGATGGTGCCATCGCCGCGGGTCAGCGCTTGAGCTAATTTCCCGTCGCGATAGTGAACGGCCATCGACACGCCATCCATCTTTAGCTCGGCGACATAAGCGTACTTTTCGTCCGCCTTCAAGAGGCCGCGCACGCGCTGATCAAACGCCCGCAGCTCTTCCTCGCCCACGGCATTGTCCAGGCTGAGCATGGGACTCGAATGCGGAACTTTGACGAATCCCTCGCGCGGTTTCCCACCGACGCGCTGCGTGGGAGAATCCGGCGTCAAAAACTCCGGATGCGCCTTTTCGAGCGCCTCCAGCTCGCGCATCATCGCATCGTACTGAGCATCCGAGATTTCCGGAGCATCCAGCACGTAGTACAAATGCTCGTGATGGCGCAATTTCTCGCGCAGAGCCTCTATTTTTTCGGCGATGCTCATCGGCTATCACGTATAATGATCGAATTGCATTGTTTCGCCAGCCGGTCTTGATCTATAACCCCGCCGCTGGCGCATTTCGGCGCAATCCCGATCGCATTCTACAACGTACCATTGCCGCGCTCGCCCACGGCAAAATCGTCCCGCGCCTGTCGCCCACATCTTCACCCGGACATGCCGATTCCCTTGCGCGGGAGGCTGTACGTCAGGGAGCCGATCTGGTGTTGGTGCTGGGGGGCGATGGCACGGTCAACGAAGTCGTCCAGGGCCTGATTGGTTCGAATGTCCCGTTAGGCGTCTTGCCGGGCGGAACCGCCAACGTTCTGGCGATGGAACTCGGTCTCGGCTCGCGATTGGAAGCCGCTGCCAAGATGCTGGCCACGTTTGAGCCCCGTCCGGTAGCGCTGGGCCTGATTACGGGCAGCTTCGGCTCGCGTTATTTCCTGCTCATGGCGGGCGCCGGTCTGGATGCCAACATCGTGTATGAAGTCAGCGCTGGGCTAAAAAACGCCGCCGGGAAGCTCGCCTACTGGGTGGCCGGCTTTTCGCAGTTTTTCAAGCGCGTGGACCAGCTCGATGTCAGGGTCGACGACGTGACACACACGTGCGGTTTCGCGCTAATCAGTCGAGTAAGGAACTATGGCGGCGACCTGGAAATCGCCAGCGGCGCCTCGCTTCACGACGACCATTTTGAGGTGGTTCTATTCGAAGGATCGAACCCGTTGCGATACGCTTGGTACATGCTAAACGTGGCGGCCAGGCGTGTGCAGCACGTCCGCGGCGTGCGTGTTGTCCGTGCGAATCGCGTAGACATCCTTACCGCAGCGCCGGTCCAGATCGACGGCGAATATTTGGGCTGCCAGACCGTGTCAATCGAAACAGTGCCCGGCGCGCTACAACTTCTCCTCCCACCGAGGCTGGTGCCACCAAGACGTGGATAACCTCACCCACACGCTGGTCGGCCTGATGTTTTCGCGCGCGGGCGGCTTTAATTCAAACAAAGCTAGAGGAGAGAAAGGTGCGTCTGTCGCGATCATGCTCGCGGCTAACGCGCCCGACATGGACACTTATAACTTCTTCAACGACAACCTCACCTATTTGCAGGTTCATCGCGGATATACTCATGCGCTCGTGTTCGCACCGTTGGTGGCGCTGGTGCCGCTGCTGCTGGTCAAAGCCTTCACTCGTACGCGCGTCACCTGGGTGACGCTGGCTACCTATGCCGGCTGTTTGATTGCCGTATTCAGTCACCTGCTGCTGGATTGGACCAACGTGTATGGTGTCCGGCTCATGCTGCCTTTCAACGCCAAGTGGTACCGCCTCGACAGCACCGACATCATTGACCCGGTGATCCTGGGACTCCTGCTTTTGGCCCTAGCCGCCCCGGCTTTGAGCGGGCTGGTCGCTTCGGAAATGGGAGGCCGGAAGCGCAAAGCACCGGGGCGTGGCTGGGCCTGGTTCGCGCTGGTCGCCGTGTTGTTATACGATACCGGCCGCTGGGTGGGGCATGACCGGGCGATATCGATCGTCGACGCGTATATTTACCGCGGCGCTCCCGCCGAGCGCGTCAATGTATTTCCCGTGCGATTTACCCTGATGCGCTGGCGAGCCGTCATCGAAGGTAATGGCTTCATCTATGAAGTGCCTGTCGACCTGAGCGCCGATTTCGACGCTGCGGGGGGACATACCGAGTATCCCGCGATATCCTCCCCGGCCATCGACGCCGCACGGACAACCCGCACGTTTCAGGTGTTCGAGGGCTTCAACCAGCTTCCCTTCTGGACCCTCCTGCCCGTAGACGATACGGTGCGTGTAGAGCTGATCGATCTCCGCTTCGGCTCGGTACAACGTCCCGGTTTCGAGGCAATTGCATTCGTGGAACCGGATCACCGCATCGCCCGGGCTTATTTCAGCTTCGGCGTTCGGTGACCAAGCGACTCCCTGCCGTCATCTAGTTGTAACGATTCAGTCATTACAGCGCCATGGGGCCACCGTACCCTTATGGCGGAGTACTTGCAACAACATCTTATGTACGCAGGTCACCAGGCCAGCGTTATCCGGCTTCACAGAAGTGGTTGACAGTCCTAAGATGCAGTTTCTAAATGGATTACCGGTTATATAGAGCTCGCCGGGATCGTAATTTGTTTGTAACAGAAGACTGAGATGATAGGAGGCTGGAAAATGACTAGAAGAGTTTTCATCGTTAACGCCGCCCTGGTGGCCGCTCTCACCGTGAGGGCCGCATCCGCGCAGCAAGTTCTGATCAACGCGGGAGGGGCAACGTTCCCCTACCCCATGTACTCCAAGTGGTTCGATGAATACCACAAGAAGTTCTCGAATATTGCGATCAACTACGCCTCGATCGGATCTGGCGGTGGCATCGCGCAGGTGACCGCCGGGACAGTCGATTTCGGGGCCAGCGACGGTCCGATGAACGACACACAGATCAAGGAGTTCCAGGACAAGCGCGGCTCGGCGATTCTGCACTTTCCGACCATCATGGGGGCGGATGTGCCCACCTACAACATTCCGGGAGTTACCGCCCAGCTAAACTTCACCGGCGAGGCGCTGGCGGGAATCTTCCTGGGCAAAATCACTAAGTGGGATGACCCGGAAATCACCAAGGCCAACCCCGGCGTGAAGCTTCCCTCAAACAACATCGTCGTGGTCCACCGCTCCGATGGCAGTGGCACCACCTACATATGGGTAGATTATCTGTGCAAAGTCAGCAAGGAATGGGAGACGAAGGTTGGCCGCGGAACCTCGGTCAAATGGCCGGTTGGGCTCGGCGGCAAGGGCAATGAGGGGGTTTCAGGATCCATCCAGCAAACTGCGAACTCGATCGGGTACGTCGAATTGATCTACGCCATTCAGAACAAGATGACGTACGGCAAGGTGAAAAACGCCGCGGGTGAATTCGTGCTAGCCAGCCTAGCCGGCGTGACGGCCGCCGCAGCCGGCATGAAGGATATGCCGGAAGACTTCCGCGTCTCTATCACCAATGCGCCGGGCAAGGGAGTCTATCCAATTTCCAGCTTCACCTGGCTGCTGATTCCATCCAAGATTGCCGACCCCGCGAAGAAGAAAGCAATCAAGGACTTCCTCGCGTGGATGCTGGGGGATGGTCAGAAGATGACGGAGGCCCTCTCCTACGCCCAGTTGCCGAAGGCGGTTGTCGCCAAGGAACTTAAGGCTATCGACAAGATTCAGTAGTTCCGGAATGGCAGCTTCCTCCACCACATCATTCAACGCCCGCCCCTCGGGGCGGGTGTCTGCCTTCTGGCGGCGCCTGCGCAGCGGCGACGATATCGCCTATGTCATCACGCTGACTTGCGCGCTGACCATCCTGGCCATCGCCGCGCTGCTGGTTTTCGAGCTGTATACAAATTCAACCTTGCCGCGCCACAAGTTTGGATGGTCGTTCCTCACAACCTCTGTCTGGGATCCGGTCGCGGATCAGTTCGGCGCCCTTCCTTTCATCTATGGAACGGTGGTGACGTCCGCCCTGGCTTTGCTCATGGGAATCCCGCTGGGCGTGGGCGCGGCTATCTTTTTGGCTGAGCTCGCTCCTGCCAAGGCTTCGAACGGGCTTACCTTCCTGATTGAGTTGCTCGCGGCCGTCCCCAGCGTCATCTTCGGATTGCTTGGGATCTTTGTTCTCGTCCCGATGTTGATTTCCGCGGAGCCGGTAATCCGGGCGGTGCTGGGCTGGACGCCTTTGTTCTCGGGGCCGTTCTACGGAGTCAGCATGCTTTCGGCCGGAGTGGTGCTGGCGGTAATGATCATTCCGTTCATCATCTCGATTTCGCGAGAAGTGATTCTGGCCGTCCCCACCGAACAGCGCGAGGGAGCTCTGGCGCTGGGAGCTACGCGCTGGGAGACGACTTGGAACGTGGTGCTTCCTTTTGCCAAGAAAGGCATCATGGGCTCGATTTTCCTGGCGCTGGCGCGTTCCCTGGGGGAAACCATGGCCGTAACCATGGTGATCGGGAATGACCCCTCGATTCATGCTTCTCTGTTCGCGCCGGGCTATTCGATCGCTGCCATAATCGCCAATGAATTTGCGGAAGCCCCTGGTGACTTGTATAGGGGCGCGCTCATTGAACTCGGCTTGGTCCTGTTCGGGCTGACGATCATCATTAACGGCCTGGCTCGGATTCTGGTTCTCAGTACCACCAAGAAGGGAGCCAGTTAGGCATGTTGAGCTTGCGCCGGAAAACAGTCAACGCCGTCATGCTCAGCCTTACAGGTATTTGCACCTTCCTGGCGGTAGGGACGCTACTGTTTATTCTCGGGTACCTGTTCATTCACGGCGGCACCAGCCTGACTGTGAATTTTTTCACCAAGCTGCCGACGCCCGTGGGTGAGCTCGGCGGCGGCATGGCCAACGCCCTTCTCGGTAGCGCGAAGCTGCTCTTGCTGGCCAGTTGTATTGGCATACCCATCGGCTTCCTGGGCGGAGTATATCTGGCCGAATTCGGCGGGTCGTCGTTCTCCTACATCGTCCGTTACGCCACGGACCTCCTCAATGGCGTGCCTTCCATCGTGATCGGGATATTCGCTTACACGCTGATTGTGCTTCCGCAAGGGCATTTTTCGACATTCTCCGGCGGGCTTGCGCTGGGCGTCATGATGATCCCGATCGCCATCCGCAGTTCTGAGGATTTCTTGCGCGCCGTACCGGTGTCCATGCGCGAGGGCGCCATGGCCCTGGGAGCCTCCAAGGCCAAGACGATTTTCACGGTGGTGATTCCAGCGGCGAAAGCAGGACTCATCACGGGCATCATGCTGAACATCGCGCGCGTGGCCGGAGAAACTGCGCCTCTGATTTTCACCGCCTTCGGCAACCGCTTCTGGAGTCCGGGCTGGGAGCAGCCCACCGCCTCGCTGCCGGTAATGATTTGGCTTTACGCCACATCCCCCTACGCAGACTGGAAACAGCAGGCTTGGTCCGCGGGCTTCGTGCTCTTGATGCTGGTGCTCATGATCAACGTCTTGGCGCGAATGATTCTATCCAAGAGAGGACAGGTAGCAAGATGAGTCCCATGCAGGCTCCTAGCCCCCAACACAGTTCCGATGTGACAATGAGAAGCCAGACCTTCCCTATGCAGATGGCCGAGGAAAAGAAGCCGGTGGCCGGCGAACTGGCCAAGCTTAGCGCAACCAATTTGAATTTCTACTATGGGGCGTTTCAAGCATTGCACGGAATCTCAATGCAGGTGTACGACCAGCGTGTAACGGCCTTCATAGGGCCTTCCGGCTGCGGCAAATCGACCTTCCTGCGAACGCTGAACCGCATGTACGAAACTATCCGGATCGCCCGCGTGGAAGGCGAGATCATGCTCGATGGCGAGGATATCTTTAGGCTGGAAGTGTCGGAGTTGCGCAGGCGCGTTGGCATGGTGTTCCAGCGGCCGAATCCTTTTCCCAAGTCCATCTTTGACAACATCGCGTACGGGCCGCGGATTAACGGTTCGGTCAGCCGCTCCGGCATCAAGGACCATGTGGAACAGAGCCTGCGCCGCGCTGCGTTATGGGACGAAGTCAAGGATAAGCTGCACGATTCCGCCTACGGGCTTTCCGGTGGTCAACAGCAGCGTCTGTGCATCGCCCGAGCCCTGGCGGTTAATCCCGAGGTGTTGCTGTTGGACGAACCGTGCTCCGCTCTGGACCCCATCGCGACCGCTAA
>Ga0070683_100004784_pt1 | contig 11205 bp, 12 predicted proteins | sample KBSC713LmetaG_FD_64662 | JGI IMG/M metagenome (GOLD analysis project Ga0070683, IMG submission 64662) | Corn rhizosphere microbial communities from Kellogg Biological Station, Michigan, USA - KBS C7.1-3L metaG | ecosystem: Host-associated > Plants > Roots > Rhizosphere ...
GCGGCCGAGTAGTAGCCGGTGTGGTCGCCGAACGGGCCCTCGAGCGTGAGGTCGCCCTGCTCGACGTAGCCCTCGAGGACGATCTCCGCGTTCGCCGGCACGTCGACCGAGATCGTCTTGCCGGGTACGAGCTCGACCGGCTCGCCCTTGAGGAAGCCCGCGAGCATGAACTCGTCGATGTGCTTGGGCAGCGGAGCCGACGCGGAGTACGCGCTCACGGGATCGAGCCCGAGCGCCACGGCGACCTCGAGCCGGCCGTCCGTGGCCAGGTAGTCCATGCGCCCGTCCTTGTGCAGCTGCCAGTGCATCGCGGTCGAGCGCGCGTCGAGCTTCTGCATCCTGTACATGCCGACGTTTCGCGTCCCGGTCTTCGGGTCGTGCGTGATCACGGCCGGGAGCGTGATGAACGGCGCAGGGTCGCCCGGCCAGCAGTGCTGGATCGGGAGCAGGTCGAGGTTCACGTCGTCGCCGGTCAGGACGACGTCGTGGTGGGCCGCGCGGGAGACCGTCTTCGGGCGCGAGTCCGCGATCGACTTCAGCTTCTTGAGGCCGCGCACCTTGTCGACGAGGCCTTCGGGCGGCTGCATCTCGAGCACCGAGCCGAGCTTCGCGGCCGCGTCGTCGAGCGTCGAGACGCCGAACGCGAGGCACATGCGGCGCTCGGTGCCGAACTGGTTGATCAGCAGCGGGTGGGACGCGCCCTTCGGCTGCTCGAAGAGAAGCGCGGGGCCGTCTGCGCGCACTGTGCGGTCGACGATCTCGGTCACCTCGAGGTACGGGTCGACCTCGGCCGACACGCGAACGAGCTCGCCCTCGCGCTCGAGGAGCGCAATCCACTCGCGCAGGTCGCCGGGAGTAGCCACGAGAATCAGTCTATGGCGGCGGGGGCCGGCTGGACCGCGTCGTCGGTCTAGTGCGCGGAGCGGCCGCGCCGGTGGTACCGGAAGTACATGTACGTCTCGCCGATGACCGGCAGGGCCGCAAGGACGCAGCCGACGATCAGCATGCCGAAGATGACCTTCTTGCCCTCTTCGGCCGCGTCGGCGAGGACGACGGCGAGTGCGAGCGCGTGAGCCATCGGCGCGACTCTAACGAACCCGCTGGCGATGGGCGGCCAGCGCGCGTTCGACGGCGTCCTCTCCGGCCGCGTCGCTGCCGAGCCCGACGAGCGCGTTCGGCTCGTTGGTCTCCTTGAGCGCGCCGTGGCCGAGGAGCGCGACGCAGGCGGCCCAGGCAGGGCCGTCGTCGCCCTCGCCTGTGGCCTGCAGCTGGGCGCAGAGCGAGATCAGCTCGCCCATGTCGGCCACCGCGGCCACCGATCCGGCGGCCGAGAGGTGAACGAGCCCCTGTGCGTAGAGGTAGTCGCCGAGGAGCAGGATCGTGTCGCGATCGCTGGGCGCGAACAGTCGCGGGCGGCCGTAGTGCACGAGGTAGCCCTCATAGATCGTCTCGACGGCCAGGGCGAAGCGCGTATCCGTGAGCGGCGAGAACACTGCCTCGCGGTCGCGCGCGCCGCGGGGACGGAGCGCGTCCTGCCAGAGCGAGCCGTCACGTTCGGCCTCGAGTGCGATCTCCTGCCAGAGGTCAGTCTGCGCGGAAGTCAGCGGCGGCCTCCACCGTCCGGTCGATCTCCTCGTCGCCATGCGCGAGCGAGACGAACATGGCCTCGAACTGCGATGGCGGAACGTACACGCCCCGCTCGAGCATGTGCCGGAAGTACGCGGCGTAACGGTCGGTGTCGCAACCGGCCGCCTGTTCGAAGTTCGTGACCCGTGTCGTGCTCATGAACGCCGTCGCCATGGCGCCGACCCGCTGCACGACGCCGACGTCCGCCAGCCCGGCTTCGAGGCGCGCTGCTCTGCGCTCGAGCGCGTCGTAGACCGACGGGTCGCGCAGCCGCCGCAGCACGGACAGCCCGGCGGTCGTCGCGAGCGGATTGCCCGAGAGCGTCCCCGCCTGGTAGACGTCGCCGACCGGAGCGAGGTGGCGCATCAGCTCGACCGGTCCGCCGACGGCGCCGATCGGAAGCCCGCCGCCGACGATCTTTCCGAGCACGGTCAGGTCGGCCGTCACGCCGAGCCGCTCCTGCGCACCGCCCCGCGCAATCCGGAAGCCCGTGATCACTTCGTCGAAGACGAGGAGCGCGCCGGACGCGTCGCACAGCCCGCGCAGGCCCTCGAGGAACCCGGGCTCGGGCGGCACGACGCCCATGTTCCCGGCTACCGGCTCGACGATCACGCACGCGAGCCCCTCGCCGTAGCGCTCGACCGCCCGCGCGGCCGAGTCGACGTCGTTGTACGGCGCGACGATCGTGTCGCCGGTCGAGCCGCTCGTCACGCCTGCCGTCGCCGGGAGCCCGAGCGTGGCCGGCCCGGACCCGGCCTCGGCGAGCAAGGCGTCCGAGTGCCCGTGGTAGCAACCGGCGAACTTGAGGATCCGGTCGCGCTTCGTCGCGCCACGCGCGAGGCGAATCGCCGTCATTGCGGCCTCGGTTCCGGAGCTGACGAACCGAACCTGCTCGATCGACGGGAAGGCGTCCACGATCTCGGCCGCGAGCTCGACCTCGCGCTCGGTCGACGCGCCGAACGTCGTGCCGTCCTCCGCGGCTTCCCGTACCGCCTCGACCGTCTCGGCGTCCGCGTGCCCGAAGGGGAGCGGCCCGAAGGACATCACCCAGTCGACGTAGCGCGAGCCGTCGACGGTCTCGAGGTACGCGCCCTCGCCGCGCCGCACGAACAGAGGATCGTCGAGCCCGACGGCTCTCATCGCCCGCACCGGCGAGTTGACCCCGCCCGGGATCAGCCGCTCCGCCTGCCGTGCCAGGTCGGACTTGGCTTTCAGAGCCAGGCCGCCAGCTCCTTGGCCCAGTACGTGACGACGAAGTCGGCGCCCGCGCGCGAGATCGCGGTCAGCGACTCGATCGCCGCCTGCCGCTCGTCGAGCCAGCCCCGTGCCGCGGCCGCCTTCACCATCGCGTACTCGCCCGAGACGTTGTAGGCCGCAACCGGAAGGTCGAAGCGCTCACGGGCGGCGCGGATCACGTCCAGGTTCGGGAGCGCCGGCTTGACGATCAGCGCATCCGCGCCCTCGGCGACGTCGAGCTCGCACTCGCGCAGCGCCTCGCGCACGTTCGCCGGGTCCATCTGGTAGCCCCGGCGATCGCCGAACGACGGCGCCGACTCGGCCGCCTCGCGGAACGGCCCGTAGAAGGCCGACGCGTACTTGGCCGCGTAGGAGACGATCGCCGTCTCGCCGAAGCCGGCGTCGTCGAGCGCGGTGCGCAGCGCCGCGACGCGGCCGTCCATCATGTCGCTCGGAGCGACGACGTCGGCGCCGGCCTCGACATGGCTGACCGCGGTCCGAGCGAGCAGCTCGAGCGTGGCGTCGTTCGCGACCTCGCCGTTTTCGATCACGCCGCAGTGCCCGTGCGACGTGTACTCGCAGAGACACACGTCGGTGACGAGCACGAGGTCCGGGTAGCGCTCGCGCAGTGAGCGCAGCGCCTGCTGGACGATCCCGCCCGCAGCGTATGCGCCCGACCCCTCCTCGTCCTTGTCCTCGGGAATCCCGAACAGGATCACCGACGACAGGCCGAGGCCGAGCAGCTCCTCGACCTCGCGCGACAGGTCGTCGACCGAGAAGCGACCCATGGCGGGCAGCTCATCGTTCCGACGGCTGTCGGGCCCGACGAAGAGTGGGTAGACGAGGTCGTCGCGGTCGAGCCGGGTCTCGCGAACGAGCGAGCGCAGGGCGCCGGAACGCCGAAGCCTGCGAAGCCGAGTCGCCGGAAACGCGCTCACGGCTGAACTTTACGGATCTCCGCCGTCTCTTCACCCTCCGGCGGCACGGGTTTCACAGGCCGAGCCTCGTCGACCTCCACCTCAACGGGCACATCGCCGCCTTTCCACGGCTCGAACTGCAGCCGTTCGCCGAAGAACTCCCACATCGCCCGCATGACAGCGAGGAACGGTAGCGCGACGAGGATCCCGGGCAGCCCGTACAGCTCGCCGCCTGCGAGGAGCCCGAAGATGACGAGCAGCGGGTGCAGCCGCAACGCGCTCCCCATCACGTTCGGCACCACGACGTGCCCCTCGATCTGGTGGATCCCGAGAAAGAGCAGCGCGACCCAGACCGCCGACAGCGGGTGCACGACGAGCGCGAAGATGATCGGCGGGATCGCGCCCAGCCACGGCCCGAGGTACGGGATCAGCTCCATCACGGCCACCCAGGCGCCGAACACGACTGCGTACCGGTCCGCGCCGGGCACGAGGCCGGTCGTCCCGAGCACCCACATGCCGACGCCCGCGCTCGTGCCGATGATCAGCGACAGCAGGACCTGGCCGCGCACGTAGCCGGCGACGGCCTGCTCCATCTGGACGATCAGCCCCGGTTTGCCCGGAGACGGCGGAAAGCGCCGGTCGACCCTCGCTTTCAGCCGGCTCATGTCCAGCAGCATGTAGATCGACACGACCAGGATCAGGACGAGAGCGAAGATCAGCTGGAAGATCGAGATCGCCGCGCCGCGGAGGAAGTCGATGACGTCGGTCGTGTACTTCTCGACGTCCTTGCCCTTGATGTTCTGGGCGAAGTCGGTGCCCTGCCGCTTGACGTCGATCCGCTCGAGGTGGTGCGTGTCGAGCCAGACCTGGAAGCGGTCGACGTCGCGCTCGAATCCGGTCTGCGGGGGCTGTCCGCTTTCGCTCGTAAGGTAGGTGTCGATCCGATTCGCAGCCGACTGCGTGCGGTCGACGACGATGACGCCGACGGCGATCAAGACGGCGGCCAGCGCAGCGGCGAAGCTGAGGTAGACGATTGCGATGGAGAAGCCGCGCGGGATCCGGAGTCGCACCAGGGCGCGCACCAGCGGTTCGAGCAGGAGCGCGATCAGCGCCGCGACGATGAACAGGAAGACCGCGTGAAAGACCTTCCCTACGATCAGGAGCACGATCAGCGCGAGAATCGGAAGGCCGACCAGCTGGATCCAGCGGGGGATCTGGATCGTCGGAGTCCCGCCCGACATGGAGGAAATCGTACTGCGCAGGTCCTGACGCTCAGGCCCCCCGCCTGGGACTGGGCGGCCTTCGAGGAGGGAAGCCTCGCGCTCGAGCGGACGGACGTCTGGGAGGAGCCTCCGCCGTCGCCACGGCTCGCGCTTCTGCAAACCCGTGCGTCCGATGCCTTTTTGCAGGACGAAGAGACATCGGTTACGGTGCCGCGCATGCCCTCGCCCCGCGCCCCCGGGCAGGCGCGCCGCACGTCGAAGGCTCGAGCGTCGGCGAGACGGAGAACCCGGCGAATCGCCGGCCTGGTCGTTCTATCGATCGCGCTCCTCGTCACGTTTCTGCTCACGGCCTTCGCCAACAGCGGCTCGTCCCAGCCCACGCAGACGCGGCCCGCGCCCGCGAACCGGTTCCTGCCGGCCGGTCAGCCGCGCCCGCAGGTCGTCGCGCTGCGCGGCTCGCTCCGGCTGCAGCTCCCGATCGCGCAGGACCGCGTGTCCGCGATCGGCTACCACTCGACCGGCGGCGGCGCGCTCGCCATGGAGCCGGTCGGGAACCAGGCGAACGAGGGCCTTCTACAGCGGATCGCGGGCAAGCTCTTCGGCGGCAACGGCCACGGGCTCTCGTACTACATGCTCGGTGGGGAGGACGGCCCGAGCACCGCGTCGCTCGACGTCGGCGCGCCCGTGGGAACCGACGTCTACTCGCCGGTCGACGGGACGATCGTCGGGATCACGCCGCTGACGCTCCGCGGCCAGACGTTCGGCGCGCGGATCGACATCCAGCCGACGACCGCTCCGGCCCTCGTCGTGCGCGTCACGCACCTTCGCCCCGATCCCGCGTTGACCGTCGGGTCCTCGGTTGCCTCGTCGATCTCGAAGATCGGGACGATCATCGACTTCTCGCACGTCGAGCAGCAGGCGCTCGCGCGCTACACGCAGGACGCGGGCAACCACGTCTCGTTCGAGATCCACCCCGCGGCGACGCTGGCGACACCCTGAAGATCCTCTTCATCGCCGACGTGAACGGCCGACCCGGCCGGCGCGCGGTCGAGGAACGTCTGCCCGGTCTGCGCGAAGAGCTCGAGCTCGACTTCGTGATCGCGAACGGCGAGAACGCGGCCGACGGGCTCGGGATCACGCCGAAGATCTCCGACCAGCTGCTGGCAGCGGGCGTTGACGTGATCACGCTCGGAAACCACGTCTGGCGCCGGCGCGAGATCGTCCCGTACCTCTCCGGAAGCGACCGTGTGATCCGGCCGGCGAACCTCGCAGCCTCGTCGCCCGGGCGCGGATCGACCGTGATCGCTGCGCGCGACGGAACCCGCGTCGGCGTGATCAACCTCCTCGGAGACCTGTTCATGGCGCCGGCGGTCACGCCGTTCGAGATGGTCGACGGGCTCGTCGAGGAGGTGAAGCGCCAGACGCCGATCGTGGTCGTCGACTTCCACGGGGAGGCGACGAGCGAGAAGGTCGGGCTGGCCCGCTACCTCGACGGGAAGGTCACGGCCGTCTTCGGCACGCACACGCACGTCCAGACGAACGACGCGCGAGTTCAGCCGGGCGGGACCGCCGCGATCACCGACGCCGGCATGACCGGGCCGCACGACTCAGTGATCGGCGTCAAGGCCGAGCTCGCGATCCAGCGCATGCGCACCGGGATCCCGGTCAGGTTCGAGACGGCCGAGGGCGGCGTGCGCCTCGAGGGAGCGCTGCTCGAGTGCGACGGTTCAGGTCGCGCGACCGGCTGTGAAACGTTCCGCGTCTCGGTCGACTAGGCCCAGCGCCAGGGAGACGAAGAGCGCGACGAGCACGAGGTCGCGGACGAGCACCAGCCAGGACTCGAGCGCGCCGAAGTGGAGCGCCAGCTCCCAGTAGCGGTACGGGAACCAGAGCTGCGTGACGACGAGCGCGGCGGCGAGGAGCACAGAGGCCGTCAGCCCGCGCCGTCCGAAGACGAGCGGCACGACCGGGATCAGCCAGATCAGGAACTGCGGCGAGAGCACCTTCCCGAACGCGACGAAGGCGACGAGCGCCGCGGCACTCGCGAGCAGGAGCCGCTCGCGCGTTGCAGGGCCCCGGGCGAAGAGGATCCAGGTCGCGACGAGCGCGGCGAGCTGAATGACCGACGAGACGACCGCGAGCGTGTCCGCGGCGCCGCCGGCGAGGTTCTGCGAGCCGTGGCTCGAGCTCATCGTCAGACCGAGGCCGAACGCGTGGTGCGCGGCCAGCAGGAACGCGGCGCCGAGGCTCTCGATCTGGAGCGGCCGCGATGCCTGGACCCGGAAGCTGTGCCACACGCCGTCCGGAGCGAGCAGGAGGAACGGCAGCCACGCCACGACGAGCACCGCGAGCAGGAGCCCGGCGCAGACGAGCGCCTCGCGCTTGCCCGAGCGCCGCCAGACGTAGACGATCGTCAGCGGTACGAGCACGACCGCATAGAGCTTCGCCGCGACCGCAACCCCGAGCGCGACGTGCCCGAGCCGGTCCCGGCCGCACACGAGCGCCGTGAGCGCGGCGGCCGTCAGCGCAGCGGGCCAGAGGTCGAACCGCGACAGCACGACCGGCCCCAGCGCGACGACCGCGAGCGCGGCGAATCCGAGCGCGGCGAGCACGCGCCGCCGACCCGCGCCCAATGCGACCAGCGCGATCGCGAGGCAGATCACGATCGCCTCACCGAGAAACGCCATCTGGAACTCGAACCGGCGCCGAAAGGTGTCCCCGTGCGCGCCCCCGAGTGCGGGGAGCGCGAACACCGGAAGCGCGCCGGGCGGATACTCGAGCGCGAAGTCACGGTACGGCACCTGTCCCGAGTCGATCGCCGAGCCGTAGCTCTCGTAGACGGGGGTGTCGATGATCCTGTCGTGCGTGAAGAAGCCGCGGTGGAGCACGCTCCAGCCGACGAGGAACACCACGAGCGCGACGAGCGTGGCCGCGAGCGCGAAGCCCGAGTCAGCCGGCCGGGACGAGCTCGCGCTCAGCGTCGTCATGCGGTGGAACAGTCTCCACGCGCCGGCGGCGGGCGGCCAGCACGACGAAGGCGACGAACGGGAAGAACCACGGGATGTAGAGGTAGAACCAGTGCGTCAACGTCAGCTCGAAGCCGATCAGCACGGCGGCGGTGAGCGCGGCGAGCTGCAGCGGCGTCTTGCGGCGCGGGACGAAGTAGCAGGCGATCGCCCCTGCGACGAGCAGCGCAATCGCGATCTGCTGGAACGGGCCGAAGTCGGGAATCCCGGCCGCGTGGTACTGGCCCCAGCCCCAGATCGAGAAGGGCGAGTCGCGGCCGATCTGCCAGCCGAAGGTGCGGTCCCAGAAGACGCGCGCCGCGTGTGCGGGGCTCGGCTCCAGCAGCAGGATCGAGAACGCCGCGGCGGTCGCGACCGCAAAACCGCCTGCAAACAGCAAGAGTCTTGAGCCGCGGCTGGTTCGCGCACGCACGCGGGCTGGAAGCTTCGCTTCCGGATACCCCGCCCAGAGCGGAGCGAGCAGGAGCGCGCCGAACTTCGTCCAGCCGGCCAGCGCGAGAAACGCCCCGCGAGCGAACGCCGACGTGGCGAGCCAGAAGCCGAAGATCAGGAACACGGGCATGATCGCGTCGTTCGTGTTCGAGCTCGACACGTATTGCGTGAACGGGTACGAGGCCCACGCGAACGGGAGCGTCGCGGCGAGGCGCGTCCCGCCGAACCGGCGCCCGAGCAAGGCCAGCCCGAGTAACGCGAGGAGATCGAACAAGACGGCCGTCGCGTGCGCGGCCGGGAGCTTGTCCCAGCGCCCGCTCCAGCCGAACACGAGGTACCCCGGGACGTACGACTCGTAGGCGACTGGCCCGTACGTGTCGCCGCGCTCGTTCGCCGACTCGCAGCGGCCGTTCGTCTGGATCCGCTCCCGGATCTCGCCCTCCGCGTCGGCGTTCCCGCACGGCTTGAGCGTGCCTTCCTTCGGCATGTGCCCGTACGGCGACTGCCCGTTCACGATTCGATTCGCGCCGATCACGCCCGAGTAGCCGACGTCGATCACGTTCGCGCCCCGCACGTTGAGGCCGATGCGGAACCCGACGAGGAAGACCGTGGCCGACGCCAGCAGCCAGACCGGCCACACGGGGCGTCCACGCTCCGGCCCACCGCGCCAGGCCGACCAGACCATCCGCGCGAGCAGATATGCGAGCGGCGGATATGCGAGCGGCACCGCCGTGAAGATGTCGCCGCGGTTGAAGAACCAGAGCGACGCGGAAAACGAGAGGAGCACGAGCAGGTCGAGGTTCCGCATCGTGAGCGGCTTGCGGAAGTCGGCGAGCCCGACGAAGAAGAGCACGCACAGGCCGAGCCAGATCGGGACGCTGTTGATCTGCTTCCCGCCGAATGCCCCCGTCGTGCCGCGGGCCATCTTCCACGCGACCTGCGGCCCGGTCCAGGCCTCGGTCACCTCGCCCGTCTCGTCGTCGACGCGCCCGGTCGCGATCTCGCCCGCCGAGGTCGCCCAGACGCCGATCTCCCAGTCGCGGCGGTCTTTGTCGAAGGTCGCGTCGGAGACGAGATCCTTCTTCCGGTAGCGGTCGAGCCAGTCGGCGACCTTGTCGTCGCGCAGGAAGATCGCGGTCACGCGCTTCTCGGTGAGCTGCGCGGGCCCGCGCTTCGGGGTGAACTGGCCCGGGAGGGTGCGAGTCGTTCCCGTCCCGGTCGCAGCGTGGGCGGCCGGGGCGAGCACCGCGAGCGCGAGCAGGGCGAGGGCGACCCGCCGCGTCACGTGACTACCTGCGCCGGAACGACCAGAGCTTGTTGCCGACGAAGTTGATCGGCGTGACGAGCACGATCGCGATCGCCTGCCCGACGATCTTGCCGGAACCGGCCGCGACGAAGGCGGTCAGCAGGAGCTCGTTGGCCGCGAGCGCGAGCAGCGAGACGACGAAGAACCGGAGCCCCTGGTAGCCGACGTGGCCACGTTGGCCGCGGAACGTCCAGAGGCGGTTCCAGGTGTAGTTGTTCGTGACCGCGACGAGGAACGAGCACGCAGCCGCCAGGTTGAAGTGCATCCCCATCCCGACGAGCGACGCGTAGACGATGAGGTTGACGACGTACCCGGCCGCGCCGACCGTGCAGAACTTCGCCAGCTGGACCCAGTTGTGCGGCTTGCGAAGGGCGCTCGACGCCCGTGTTGCGATGCTCGACGCCCCGTTGCTCATCAGCGGGCGAATGTAGCAGCGCCTTGCGCCTAGGAGCGGAGAGGGCGGCCGTGCCGGCGATAGAAGTCGAGCTGGTCGCGGCCGAGAAGCACGAACGGCGACCCGACCTCGACCTCGTCACCGGCGAGGAGCGCCGTCGCGTAGGGCAGGAACCGATGCGTGCCGTCCCCGCAGAGGACGTCGAAGCCGACGGGGCGCTCGCCCGCCTCGTCGAGGAGCACGTCGACGACGCGCCCCAGCTCGATGCCGTCCAGGACGACGCGCTTGTTGAGGAGATCGACCCCGGTCACGCGCTCTCATTCTGCCCGGACCGCGTGACGTGAAAACTCAGCGAATGGCGAACAGGTCATCGCCCTGGGGCTCCGTCCAGGTCACGTCGACGTCCTCGACGCGCGCGCCGCTCGGGCCCTTCGAGCACCAGGAGACCATCGACTCGACCCGTTTGTCTTCCCCCTCGAAGGCCGCCTCGACCGAGCCGTCGGCCGCGTTCCGAACCCAGCCGCCGAGCCCGAGCGAGCGCGCCCGGTTCCGCGTCTCGACCCTGAAGAAGACGCCCTGCACCGCCCCGCGCACGACCACCTCGGCCCGCTTCACGTGCCCAGCCGCTCCGTTGTGCGGTTCACTTTCTGAAACCCTGCTCGCCGACGAGGGGCACGAAGCGGCACGGGACCGAATGCACGATCGCCGGCCCTTCCGGGCTGCGCACGATCACCTCCAGCCGCTGGCCCCACCGGCCGCCGACGGGAACCGCGAGGCGACCTCGCGGCTCGAGCTGCTCGTAGAGGAGCTGCGGCAGTCCCGGAGCGGCGGCCGCGACCGCGACCGCAGCGAACGGAGCTTGCTCCGGAAGACCGAGCGAGCCGTCCCCGACATGGACCTGCACGCGCTCGTAGCCCGCCGCCGCGAGGTTCGCGCGTGCCTCCTCAGCTAGTTCGGGGATGCGCTCGATCGTGTGCACCTCGTCGGCCAGCTCCGCCAGGACCGCCGCCTGATAGCCGGAGCCCGTGCCCACGTCCAGCACCTT
>Ga0070683_100004786_pt1 | contig 11203 bp, 10 predicted proteins | sample KBSC713LmetaG_FD_64662 | JGI IMG/M metagenome (GOLD analysis project Ga0070683, IMG submission 64662) | Corn rhizosphere microbial communities from Kellogg Biological Station, Michigan, USA - KBS C7.1-3L metaG | ecosystem: Host-associated > Plants > Roots > Rhizosphere ...
CAGATCGCGGCGCTCTCCGGCTTCATGCCGGGGGGCTTCGGGGTGATGCGCTTCGCCCTCTCCTCGCCGCTGCTGCGCAAGTTGCCCTTCACCTACGGGCGGATGAGCAAGCGCGGCGTCCCCGACGAGCTGATGCAGCGCTGGCTGCAGCCGCTGAAGCGGGCGGAGATCCGCCGCGACACGCGCCGCTACGTCCGCGACGTGCGCCACGGCAAGCGTGAGATCCGCGCCGCGACGCCGAAGCTCCGCTCGTTCGCGCGGCCGGTTTTGGTCGTCTGGGACGAGGAGGGGACGATGATGCCCAACTCCGAGGGCCGCCGGCTGGCCGAGTCCTTCCCGAACTCGACCTACGTCGAGCTGCCCGACTGCTACACGCTGATTCCGATCGACCAACCCGAGGCGCTGGCGCGGGAGATCAGGCAGTTCGCCCGTCAATAGGGGGCGCGCAGGCCCTCGAACATCGGGAAGTGCTTGAGGTTGCGGGTGGCGAGCGGTGCGCCGATCTCTTCAGCGGTGGCGGCTATCGCGAGATCGGCCAGATCAATTCCAGGGTGGCTTTTCCGCCAGTGCCGGCCAAGCTCTCCGGCGCGACGCGCCACCGATTTGTCGACTGGAATCCAGGTGATCAGCGCGAACAATCGAGTTGCCGGACGACGTTCGAAGGACCGGAGTCCCTGGACAACCTCGATCCTGCTCACCTCAGAGCACGAGGGCGGATCGCCGAGTCCGGCGACGAACTCGCCCGCCGCGTGCGAACCACGAAGGAGATCGATCAGGACGCTGCTGTCGAGGACGACGGTCAGGATTCGAGCTCGGTCAAGCGCTCGGCGCCAACTCGGCGGATCTTCTCGACATACTCGGCTCCGTCTTCCAGATAGGGAGCTATCCCCGCCGTTTCCGCAACCGCCTCTTGCCATTGCTCACGCCAGGAAAGCGCCTTCTCCTCTTTCTCCGCGAGGTAGGCGTCGATGGCGCGTCGGATCAGGGTGGAGCGCGTGGTTCCCTCGGCGGCGGCGCGCTCGTCGAGCTTTGCGGTCTGTTCCTCGTCGAGATAGATCTGCGTGCGACGGTTCATGGTGTATAAGCGTACACCACCGCCTGGCGGTAGCTGTACAGAGGGGTATCCGAGGGCGTCGCGAAGCTCTGGCATGTGTCCCTAAGGGTCGAGCCGAAGCAAATTCGCCCCCCCCTGCCCGAGGGCCCTTTCCTAATTTCCGGACTTGCCCGCTCGGGGCAGGCGGCTGCGTGGCTGCTGGCGGCGCGGGGAGAGCGGGTTCGGGCGGTCGATTCCGGTCACCCGCAGGGGGCGGCAGGGCTGGAGGGGGCGGGCGTCGAAGTCTTCCTGGATACGGATGGATTGGCACAGCTCGAGGGGACGCGGACCGTCGTCAAGAGCCCGGGGGTTCCCCGGGAGGCGCCGGTGATCGCAGCGGCGCTGGAGCGGGGGATCGAGGTGATGGGTGAGATGGAGCTGGCCTGGCGGGCGCTGCCGAACCGGTTCGTCGCCGTCACCGGCACCAACGGCAAGACGACCACGGTCGAGCTGCTCGGACACCTCTACCGGACCGCGGGCGAGCCGGTCGCGGTCGCCGGCAACGTCGGCACCGCGCTCTCGGAGCTGGTCGGCGAGGCCGAGGCCGAGGCGACGATCGTCTGCGAGGCCTCGAGCTTCCAGCTCGAAGACACCATCGCCTTCGCTCCCGAGTGCGCGGTCTTCCTCAACCTCGCCCCCGACCACCTCGACCGCCACGGCGACCTCGAGTCCTACCTGGCGGCGAAGCTGCGGATCTTCGCCAACCAGGGCAACGACGACGTCGCCGTCTACAACGCCGACGACCCCTTCGTGGCCGGCGCCGACCTCGGCGGCTGCGCCCGCCGCGTCGCCTTCTGCGTCGGCGCCGCCCCCGACTGCGAGGTCGCGGTCGCCGAGGGGACGATCTTCTACGACGGCGAGCCGCTGCTGCCGGTTTCAGAGCTCGGCCTCTTCGGCGAGCACAACGTCGCCAACGCGATGGCCGCGGCGGCGGCGGCGCTGGCGATGGGAATCGACCGCGACGCGGTCCGCGCCGGGCTGCGCAGCTTCGCCGGCGTTCCGCACCGGCTCGAGCCGGTAGCTGAGATCGGCGGCGTCCGCTTCGTCAACGACTCGAAGGCGACCAACGTCGCCTCGGCCGCGGTCGGGATCCGCGCCTTCGAGGGCGGCGTCCAGGCGATCCTCGGCGGCAGCGAGAAGGACGAGTCCTTTGCGCCCATGGTCGAGCCGCTGGCCGAGGCCGCCGTCGCCTGCTGGCTGATCGGCGCCACCACGGAGCGGATGGCCCGCGAGCTGGCGCCCGTGGTCGAGGCGGGAGTCGAGCTGCATCGCTGCACCGGTCTCGAGGACGCGGTCCGCCGCGCCGCCTCCGCCGCCGCCCCGGGCGAGGTCGTCCTGCTCTCGCCGGCCTGCGCCAGCTTCGACGCATTCGAGAACTTCGAACAGCGAGGCGAGCGCTTCCGCGAGATCGTCGGGGAGCTGGGATGAGCGCAAAGAGGGCGAAGGCGCCGGCCCGCGCCAAGCGCGCGGAGCCGAAGAAGCGCAGCCGGCCCCTGCCGCCCGAGTACAACATCCTCCTCACCGCCACCCTCTGCTTGCTGGCATTCGGCGCGGTGATGGTCTTCTCCGCCAGCTCGACCACCCGCATCCTCCAGAACGGCGGCCTCTCCGACAGTGCCTTCTACCTGAAGCGGACCCTGCTCTTCGGCGCCGTCGGCCTGACGATCATGTGGTTCGTCTCGCGCAACGGGCTGCAGGTGATCCGCCGGCTGACGCCGCTGCTGCTCGCCGGCTCGATCTTCCTGCTGTTGGCGGTCCTCGCGGTCGGGACCGAAGTCAACGGCGCCACTCGCTGGATCGGCGGCGGCTCCCTCCAGATCCAGCCCTCGGAGCTGGCCAAGGTGGCGCTGATCCTCTACGGCGCCGACCTGCTGGCGCAGAAGCCGAAGCGGGTGCGGTCGCTGGAGGGGATGATGCCGTTCCTCCTCGTCGTCGGCGCCTCCTGCCTGCTGATCATGCTGCAGCCGGATATGGGGACGACGATGGTGATCTGCTTCTCCGTCGCCGCGACCCTGATCGCCGCAGGGGCGCGTCCCGCCGACCTCGGCAAGATCGCTCTGGCGATCGCCGGCCTGGCCCTGCTGATGGCGGTCATCGAGCCCTACCGGATGGCGCGGCTGACCTCGTTCCTCCACCCGACCGCCGATGCCTCGGGTGCCGGCTTCCAGGCGGCGCAGGCGAAGATCGCCCTCGGCTCCGGCGGCATCTTCGGCGACGGGCTCGGCAACGGCGTCCAGAAGGCCTTCTACCTGCCCGAGGCCCACACCGACATGATCACCGCCGTGATCGGCGAGGAGCTGGGGATGGTCGGGATCACCGCCGTCGTCGGGCTCTTCGCGATGTTCGGCTACGCGGGCCTGAAAACGGCGCAGAAGGCGAAGGACGCCTACGGGAAGATCCTCGTCGCCGGCCTCACCTCGCTGGTCCTCGCGCAGGCGACGATCAACCTCTTCGCGGTGATGGGGATGGCGCCGCTGACCGGGGTGCCGCTGCCCTTCGTCTCCTACGGCAACAGCAGCCTGATGGCGACCCTGCTGGCCGTCGGCCTGATCCTCAACGTCGCCCGCGGCGGCACGGCGAAGGCGGCGCGCGCTTCGACGCCCACCCGCGCTGGCAAACTGCGCGCCATCGACGGCGGGCGCTCGCCCGCCCGCGAAAGGAGCAGATCGAGCGGTGCCAGGAAAGCCAAAGGTGGTGGTGGCGGCGGGGGGAACCGCGGGGCACGTCGTGCCCGCAATGGCGGTCGCCGACGAGCTTCGGGCTAGCGGCGCCGAGGTCAGCTTCCTCGGGGCGCGGGGGCGGATGGAGGCGGAGCTGGTGCCGGCGGCGGGCTATGAGATCGACCTGGTGAAGGTGCGTGGGATCGACCGCCGCAACCCCCTGCGGGCAGCACGGGCGGGCTTCGAGGCATTTGGAGCTGTCGGCGCGGCGCGCGAGGCTCTGCGCCGGCGCCGGGCCGACGCCGTGCTCGGGGGCGGCGGCTACGTCGCCGGTCCGGCCGGCCTCGCCGCGGTGGCGACGCGCACGCCGCTGGTCCTGACCGAGGCCGACAGCCACCTCGGTCTCGCCAACCGCCTGCTCGCCGGCCGCGCCCGGCGCGTCTGCCTCGCCTTCCCGATCGCGGGTCGCGAGGGGGAGCGCTACCTGGTCACCGGAAGGCCGGTGCCGCGGGCGGTGCTGGAGGGCGACCGCGCCAGAGCGCGCGAGCGGTTCGGGATCGCGCCCGCTGCCCGCTGCCTGCTCGTCTTCGGCGGCAGCCAGGGCGCAAGGTCGATCAACCTCGCCGCCGTCGAGGCCTTCGCCGAGGGTCCGGACGCGGCTGTTCCCGGTATCCGGGGAGAGATAGGTCCACGAAGCTTCCACGTTCTGCATATCGCCGGCCGCCGGGACTTCGCCGAGATCGAGCAACGGCTCGCCGCCGCCCCCCACCGCGACCGCTACACGCTGCTCGAATACGAGCCGAACCTCGGCGACGCCCTCGCCGCCGCCGACCTCGTCCTCGCCCGCTCCGGCGGCTCGATCTTCGAGCTCGTCGCCGCCGGCCGCCCGGCGATCCTCGTCCCCTATCCCTTCGCGACCGCCGACCACCAGACCGCCAACGCCGAGTGGATGCGGGAGGCCGGCGCGGCAAGGGTGATCCTGGACGCGGATCTGAACGCCGAGCGCTTGCGGTCGGAGGCCACGGCGGTGCTCGACGACCAGGCGCGTTTGGACGAGATGGCCGCCGCGGCCCGCGGCCTCGCCAAGCCCGATGCCGCCCGCCGCATTGCCGCCGAGGTGTTGGAGGCGATCGGATGAGCGGTTGGAGCGGGCGGCAGCTGCATTTCATCGGGATCGGCGGGGCCGGGATGAGCGGGCTCGCGCTCGTCTGCGCGCACCTCGGCGCCGATGTGACCGGCAGCGACCGCGCCGACTCCTCTTATATGGAGCGCCTGCGGAAGGCTGGTCTCGACCTGGTCGTCGGCCACGACGTCGCCAACCTGCCAGAGGGCGCCGAGATCGTGGTCTCGACCGCGATCGGCGCCGACAACCCCGAGCTGGCGCTCGCCCGCGAGCGCGGGGTCGAGCCGATCCATCGCGGCCAGCTCTTGGCCGAGCTCTGCGCCGAGAAGCGGCTGATCGCGATCGCCGGCACCCACGGCAAGACGACGACTGCTGCGATGACCGCCTGGGCGCTGCGCCGGCTCGGCGCCGATCCCGCCTTCTTCGTCGGCGGCGAGGTGCCGGGCCTGGGACCGGCGGGCGAGGCTGCGAACGCCGGTTGGGGGGAGGGCGAGTGGGTCGTCGCCGAGGCCGACGAGAGCGACGCCAGCTTCCTGCGGCTGCAACCGGAGGTGGCGGTCGTCACCAACGTAGAGATGGACCACCACTCGCGCTGGGGGTCGCTGGCGGAGCTGCACGAGGCGTTCGTCGCCTTCGCCGGGCCGGCACGGGGGGTGGTCGTCCCCGGCGACGAGGAGATGGACTGGCTGCAGGGTGCGGGGGACGAGGTCGCAACCTTCGACGGCATTTCGCCCGGGCCGGCCGAGCTGGGCCTGTCCGTGCCTGGGGAACACAACCGGCGCAACGCCCGCGCCGCGATCGCCGCCCTGGAACTCGTCGGCTTCGACGGCGAGGAGGCTGCGGCTGGCCTCGCCGGATTCCGCGGCGTCTGCCGCCGCCTCGAGCTGAAGGGGAAGCGCGGTCCGGTCTCTATATACGACGACTACGCGCACCATCCGACCGAGGTGCGGGCGGCACTCTCAGCCCTGCGCGAGCTGAACCCCTCGCGCCTCGTCGCCGTTTTCCAGCCTCACCTCTACTCGCGAACGAAGGCTCTGGCCGAGGGGTTTGGCGCCGCCCTCGCCTGCGCCGACGAGGCGATCGTCCTCGACGTCTACCCGGCCCGTGAGGAGCCGGTCGGAGAGCTGGCCGGTGTCAGCGGCCTGCAGGTGGCGCAGGCGGCGGCCGAGCGGGGTGGGGGGATGCCGGTCTGGTGGCTGCCGACGGCGGAGTTGGCGGAGCGGGCCCTCGTCGACCGCCTCGACGGCGAATCCCATCGCTACGGCGAGGAGGCGGTGCTGGTGACGATCGGCGCCGGCGACGTCTTCAAGCTCGGCGAGGCCCTGGTCGCCCGCGATCCGGCTGAGCGGGGGGATGGATGAGCGCGCTGCCCGAGGGAGTCAAAGCTGGGCATCCGCTGGCGCGGTTCACGACCGTGCGGATCGGCGGCGCAGCCGACTTCTTCGCCCACCCGCGTGACCTCGACGGCCTCGTCTCGGTCTTGCGCTGGGCCGACGCCGAGGGCATCGCCATCGGCGTGATCGGGTCCGGCTCCAACCTCCTCGTCGCCGATGCCGGCTTCCGCGGCCTCGCTCTCAAGCTCGGCGGCTCGCTGGCGACGATCGAGCGCGACGGCGACCGCGTCCTCTGCGGGGGCGGTGCCCGCCTCCCCTCGGCGGCGGCGAAGACCCCCGCCTGGGGCCTCTCGGGCCTCGAGTTCGGCATCAACATCCCCGGCACCGTCGGCGGTGCGGTGCGGATGAACGCCAACGCCTACGGCGGACAGCTGGCGAGGGTCCTGGAGTGGGTCGACGTCGCCACCGCCGCCGGGGTGGAGCGGCGCGACCCCGGCGACCTCGGCTTCGAGTACCGGCGCTCGAACCTGCAGGAGGGTGAAGTCGTCGCCCAAGCGGCCTTCCAGCTCATCCCGGCTGATCCCGAGACGGTCAGGGCGACGCTGGCCGGGATGCGCGAGCGCCGGCGCGAGGCCCAGCCCTCGGGGATCAAGACCTTCGGCTCGACTTTCAAGAACCCGGGCGACGAGCGGGCGGAAGGGAGGTCGGCCGGTCAGCTCCTCGAGGCAGCCGGCTGCCGCGGCCTTCGCCACGGCGACGCCCGCTTCTCCGAGAAGCACGCGAACTTCGTCGAGAACATGGGTAGGGCAACGACCGCCGACGTGCTCGAGCTGATGGCGGAGGGGCGCCGACGGGTGCACGAGCGCTTCGGCGTCGTTCTGGAGCCGGAGGTGCAGGTCCTCGGCGAGGTGCGCTGGCCGGCCGGTTGGGAGCTATGACCCGCCGCCGCCTGCTGGTCCCGCTCGTGGCGGCCCTCGTCGTCGCCCTCGGGGTCTACTGGTTCGTCGTCCGCCAAGGCTCGGCCGAGCCGCACGTGCTGGTCCCGAAGCTGGCGGCGACGATCGGCGAAGGCGATGAAGCCGTCGGCATCGCCGAGGACGGGGCGGCAGTCCGCTGGTTGCCTCTGCCCGAAAACCCGCCGCTGCCGCGGCTCTCATTGGAAACGGTTCCTAAGGGCGGCCGGGTCAAAGGCCCGGCGCTGGAACAGGTGCGGGTGCTCGGCGCCGCCCCGGATGCCCTGCGCCCGTATCTTGCCCGCAGCTTCTTCGGCGGGAGCGGGGTGGACGTCGAACTGACGACGGGGATCGAAGTTCGCTTCGGCGACGCCACCCAGGCGCGGCGCAAGTGGGATGCCGCCGCCGCGATTCTCGCCGATCCCTCGGTCACCGCGCTCGATTATGTAAACGTGACCGCTCCGAGCCGAGCCAGCTACGGCGGCTCCGAACACGAACTTCCGCCCTCACCCTGAAGCTGCCCCGAGGCGAGGGAAAGGGCTTTGCAGAGCGGCGTCGAAAAGTCTCGACCTGAGGGTGAGCCTAGCTCAACCCTCAAGTAATGGTCGAGACATGGAGGCTGCACGATGGTTGCCGGGCGTTTGACAGAGGACCGGGAATGCCCTACGTTGAGCGCAATTTCCGTCCTTCAGCGGGAGGCTCAAACCCTAGAGCGTTGCTGAAGGGTCGGACGGAACAAAGGCTCAACTCACATGGAATCCACTTACTTGGCAGTGATCAAGGTCGTCGGCGCAGGCGGCGGCGGCACCAATGCCGTCAGCCGGATGATCGACGCGGGCATTCGCGGCGTCGAGTTCGTCGCCGTCAACACGGACGCCCAGGCCCTGCAGGCCTGCGACGCCGACATCAAGCTTTCGATCGGCCAGGAGTTGACCCGCGGCCTTGGCGCCGGGGGCAACCCCGAGGTCGGCGCTGGCGCGGCGGCCGAGAGCCGCGACGAGATCAAGGAGGCGCTGAAGGGCGCCGACATGGTCTTCGTCACCGCCGGCGAGGGCGGCGGCACCGGCACCGGCTCAGCGCCTGTGATCGCCGAGATCGCCAAGGAGGAGATCGGCGCGCTCACCGTCGGCGCGGTGACCAAACCGTTCGAGTTCGAGGGCAAACGACGGATGCAGCAGGCGCTCGAGGGGATCGAGAAACTGCGCAACAAAGTCGACACCCTGATCATCGTCCCGAACGAGAAGCTGCTGCAGGCGGTCGAGCGGCGCACCAGCGTCCTCGAGGCCTTCCGCCAAGCGGACGACATCCTCCGCCAAGGCGTGCAGGGCATCACCGATCTGATCACGATCCCCGGCCTGATCAACCTCGACTTCGCCGACGTGCGGACGATCATGCGCGATGCCGGCTCGGCCCTGATGGGCGTCGGCTCGGCCTCCGGCGAGGCCCGCGCCCTCGACGCCGCCAAGGCGGCGATCACCTCGCCTTTGATCGAGGAGTCGATCAAAGGCGCCACCGGGATGCTGTTGAACATCACTGGCCCCGAGGACCTCGGCCTCTTCGAGGTCAACGAGGCGGCCCAGCTGGTCCAGGCCGAGGCGGACGACAATGCCAACATCATCTTCGGCTCCGTCGTCGACCAGTCGATGAAAGACGAGGTCCGGGTGACGGTCATCGCCACCGGTTTCGAGGGCTTTGAGCTCCTGGCGCGGTCGCCGCAGCGGGTGCGGCGGCGTTACGAGAGTCGTCCGCGGGTGTCGGCCGAGGACACTGAGATTCGGAAACTTCGGGTCTCCGAGGACGACATCGACGTGCCGGGGTTCCTCAAGGAGTAGGTCGGGGGACACCGGGTGCCCCTCCCCCAGAGACCGTCGCGCAGCTGAGGCGGGTTGCTGGGCGCATTTGTGGTCTCAGGAGCCTCTGTGGGAGGGGCACCCGGTGCCCCTTCACGAATAGGCTTGGGAGTCCGTGGCTGAGTCTCGTCGCACTCCTCTGTTTGAGCAGCATGTCGACCTTGGGGCGAAGGTAGTTCCCTTCGCCGGCTGGGAGATGCCGGTCACCTATGAGGGGATTCGGGAGGAGCATTCGGCGGTGCGGCGGCATGTGGGGATGTTCGACGTGTCCCATATGGGCGAGGTCGAGGTCGAGGGGCCCGGGGCGCTCGCCTTCCTGCAGCGGGTGCTGTCGAACGACGTCGCCAGGATCGAGATCGGTGCGGCGCAGTACTCGTGCCTCTGCCAGGGGGACGGGGGCGTGCTCGACGACCTCTTCGCCTACCGGCTCGGCGGCGACCGCTACTTGATCGTCACCAACGCCGCCAACCACGAGACCGACCTCGCCTGGCTTGGGCGGCAGAGCCGCGAGTTCGAGGTGATCGTCCGCGACGTCGCCGACCGCTACGCGATGCTCGCCGTACAGGGACCGCACGCCCGCCAGGTGCTGAGCAGCGCGCTCGGGATCGAGCTGCCGCCGCGTTTCCACGTCTCCCACGTCCGCGTCGGCCGCCGCCCGGCCCTCGCCTGCGGCACCGGCTACACCGGCGAGGACGGGGTCGAGCTGCTGATCGACCCCGAGGTCGCGGCGCCGATCTGGAGCGAGCTGCTCGACGCCGGCGTCGTTCCCTGTGGGCTCGGCGCCCGCGACACCCTGCGGCTGGAGGTCTGCTTCCCGCTGCACGGCAACGAGCTGACGCCGGAGCGCAACCCGATCGAAGCCGGCCTCGGCTGGTGCTGCAAGGAGGAGACCGGGTTCGTCGGCTCCGAGGCGATCGCCCGCGCCCGCGCCGTAGGCACCGCCGAGACCCTCGTCGCCTTCAAGATCGAGGGCCAGGGGATCCCGCGCGAAGGAAACCCGGTCCTGCACGAGGGGGAGCCGGTGGGCGTCGTCACCAGCGGCACCTTCTCGCCCTCGCTCGAGCTCGGCGCCGGGATGGCCTACGTGAGCTCGCAGCTTGCGGAGGCCGGGACCGAGATCGAGATCGACGTGCGCGGCAAGCGCCGTCCCGCCCGGATAGCTTCCAAGCCCCTCTACGCGAAAAGGAGCTGAAAACGTTGGCCGACGGCACCTACCCCGACGACCTCCGCTACCACGAGGAACACGACTGGGCCCGGATCGAGGGCGATCAGGCCACCCTGGGGATCACCTGGTACGCCCAGGACTCGCTCGGCGAGGTCGTCTTCTTCGACCCGCCCGAGGTCGGGGCGACGATCCAGAAAGACTCTTCCTACGCTGAGGTCGAGTCGGTGAAGGCGGTCTCCGATGTGATCGCGCCCCTCTCGGGCGAGATCGTCGAGGTCAACGACGCCCTGCAGGACAACCCCGAGAAAGTCAACGAGGACCCCTACGGGGACGGCTGGCTGGTGAAAGTGCGGCTGAGTTCGCCGGAGGAGGCGGAGATGCTGCTCGGCGCCGCCGAATACCGCAAGATGCTGGACCGGTAAGGGCCAAAGCCCGGCCACCCCGTTCCCTAGCCTTAGCTGCGTGACCCGCTACACCTCCGCCACCCCAGACGACCGGCGGCAGATGCTCGACGCGATCGGCGTCGGCTCCGCCGAGGAGCTCTTTGAGCAGATCCCCGAGCCGTTGCGCCTGGGCCGGCCGCTGGCGCTGCCGGACGGGATGGGCGAGGCAGAGGTCTACGAGCGGCTGGCGGCGCTGGCCGAGCGCAACGCCGACGCCGAAGCGCAGGTCTGCTTCGTCGGCGCCGGCATGTACGACCACTACGTCCCCGCGATCGTCGACGCGATCACCTCGCGCTCGGAGTTCCTCACCCCCTACACGCCCTACCAGCCGGAGATCTCCCAGGGCGGGCTGCAGGTGATGTTCGAGTTCCAGACGGCGATGTCGGAGCTGACCGGGCTCCCGGTCTCCAATGCCGGGCTCTACGAGGGGCCGTCCTCGGTCGCCTCCGCCGGTTACCTGGCGATGGGCGCGACCAAGCGCAAGCGCTTCGTCGTCTCCCGCGGTGTCCACCCGCACAGCCGCGAGACGCTCGCGACCTACTCGGTCGGCTACGGCGCCGAGGTGGTCGAGGTCGGGCTCGA
>Ga0070683_100004788_pt1 | contig 11201 bp, 6 predicted proteins | sample KBSC713LmetaG_FD_64662 | JGI IMG/M metagenome (GOLD analysis project Ga0070683, IMG submission 64662) | Corn rhizosphere microbial communities from Kellogg Biological Station, Michigan, USA - KBS C7.1-3L metaG | ecosystem: Host-associated > Plants > Roots > Rhizosphere ...
GGATGCGCTCGCGGGTCACATGAAATCGTTTGCCGACCTCTTCGAGCGTGAGCTCGTCTTTTCCGTCGAGCCCGAACCGCAGGCGAATGATCTCGGCCTCGCGTTCGTCGAGGGACGCGACCATCGCGTGCAGATCGGAATTGAGGTTCTTGTCGCGCAGGCCATCGAACGGGCTGACCGCGCTATCGTCGCCAACGATTTCGCCAAAGGTCGCGGAATCGCCTTCTTCGCCCACCGGGGCGTCGAGTGAGGCGGGACGCACACTGACGGATTTGAGGTGCGCGACCTTGCTGGTTGGAATTTGAAGCTCGATGGCCAACTCCTCGTCGCTCGGCTCGCGGCCGAGTTCCTCGGTCAAAGCCATCGCGGTGCGGCGCATTTTGGAAATCTTGTCCACCAAGTGAACCGGCAGGCGGATGGTCTTGGACTGGTTGGCGAGCGCTCGTTTGATCGATTGCTTGATCCACCACGCGGCGTAGGTGGAAAGTTTTCCACCTTTGCGCGGGTCGAAGCGTTCCACCGCCTTGATGAGGCCGATATTGCCTTCGCTGATCAGATCGAGCAAGGGCAGGCCGAAATCCTTGTAATCCATCGCGATTTTCACGACGAGCCGCAGGTTGGCCTTGATCATGTGATCGCGCGCGGTCTTGTCGCCGCGGCGAATGCGTCGGGCCAGAGAAATTTCCTCATCGATGGTCAGCAGCGGTGTCTTGCCGATCTCCTGAAGATAAAGTTGCAGATTACTGCGTTCTCCGTGCGCGACCTGCTCGGCCACCGCGCGGTCGGGTTTCTCCAAAAATGATGGAGGAGCATCCTGTAATTCGAGCGCGACGGGAGCGAAGGTTTCGCCGTTATTGCCCGTGGAAAGTGAATTGGTTTTGAGGGGCATGATAATATGTGTGAATATTAGAAGCGGGAGACTGCCAGTTTGTTCCCTGACCCTAGCTGGTGCCGTTCCACCTCTATTTACGCTCGGCGCGCCCGGAAGTTTCACAAAATGTGCGGTTGCGACGGCAGTTTCCGGCACAGTTCGGGCGTTTCGGCGCGACAGGCTGACTCTATCGATGGCACGCGTTCGCAGTCGTCTACGTCACGGACGACTCCAGGAGCCATTCCTGATTCTCCCGGTTATATCGCTGCTTTTACGGGACCCGCGCTAGAAATTCTCTGCCATCGCGACTGCCTTAAACAGCGCAGATGCCTTGCTGATGGTCTCCTGGTACTCCGAAGCTGGGACAGAATCGGCGACGATTCCGGCGCCGGCCTGAATGTGGATCACACCGTCCTTCAGTAAAGCGGTGCGCAGCATGATGCAGGTATCCATGTTTCCGTCATACCCGAAATACCCTAGCGCGCCGGCGTAGAAACCACGCTGTGTCGGCTCGTGCGCCGCAATGATCTGCATTGCCCGGATTTTCGGTGCTCCCGTCACGGTGCCGGCCGGGAAGGTCGCGCGCATGAGATCATAAGCGGTGCGGTCGGGCGCGATTTCGCCTTCCACCTGGGAAACGATATGCATGACATGGGAATATCGCTCGACGACCATGAACTCCGGCACGCGAATCGAGCCATAGCGGCACACGCGCCCGATATCATTGCGTGCCAGGTCCACGAGCATCAGGTGCTCGGCGCGTTCCTTCGCATCGGCCAAGAGTTCCTTTTCCAGGGCGACGTCCTCCGCTGGCGTGCTGCCGCGTTTCCGCGTGCCGGCGATCGGTCGGATTTCGACCCGTCCATCGGTGAGACGGACGTGTACTTCCGGCGAGGCACCGACAATCGAAAAATCCCCGGTTTCGAGGATAAACATGTACGGCGAGGGGTTCACCGTCCGGAGCGCGCGGTAAAGATCGAGCGGTGTTTTTTTGAAACGGCGCGAGAATCGCTGCGAGGGCACGAATTGGATAATGTCGCCGGCCCGGATGAGTTCCTTGCCTTCGTTTACGACCTGCTCGAAACGGGCCCGCGTAAAGTTTCCGGCGGAGACGACGATTTCCGATGGCTCGATCAACGGTGCCGGAGCGAGTTCACGACCCTGCTGCAAAATGGCATACAGGTGATTCAATTCGGCGACCGCGGCGGCGTAGGCGGCGCGGGCGTCTTCCCGGACATGCGCGTTCACGCACAGGCGCAGAGTTTGTTTGGCCCGATCGAAAATCAGCAACGAATCCGAAAGCATGAAATAAAGCAGAGGCGAGCCGAGTTCGTCTGCCTTGGCTGGCGGCACCGTTCGTTCGATGCGGGTGACATATTCATAGCCGACGAATCCGACCGCGCCGCCCGTGAAGCGGGGCAGCCCGGCAAGGGTGACCGGGTGGTAGCCGCGCATTTCCTCCTCGATCAGCTGCAGCGGATCGGCCGGCGTCGGGACGATTTGCGTCGGCTGCCCCGGCGCGCGAATCTCCGTCGTTTTGGCGCCGCAGATGAAAACCTTGCGAGGCCGGCAGCCGATGAAACTGTACCGCGAAAGATTTTCGCCACCCTCGACGGATTCCAGCAAATAGGACGGCCCGGCATTTTTGAGCTTCGCGTACGCCGACACGGGCGTCTCGAAATCCGCCATCAAGTCGGCGCAAACCGGGATCACGTTTCCCTGCTTTGCAAGAGCCACAAATTCATCTGCGCCCGGGTGGATGTTCATCGTCAAAGGTGCTGGCCTTATGCGCACCGGAGCGGGATGCGGCAAGGCGAATGAGCCTCTCAAAACTGTGGCGGTTCGCCGCGTGCGTGACTGTGACCATCAACCCGCGGTTCGAAGAACCGCTGCCGCTGCCGACCGTGTGCAGCGGATAAGTGCCGACCGAGTTCGCGTGATCGGGCCGCTCACGCGCACGCTATCACGCGCACGCGCTGTCTTGCTATTCGACCGTGACCGATTTTGCGAGATTGCGCGGCTTGTCCACGTCACAACCGCGCTCGACCGCGATATAATAGCTGAGCAATTGCACCGGAATCGACGCGACGATTGGCAGGACCGCTTCGTGGCATGCCGGCAGGACGATCACTTCGTCCGCGATGCCTCGCGGCAGTTCGGCCCCTTCGGTCGTGATGGCGATCACCGGACCTTTACGGGCTTTGATCTCCTGCATGGAAGACAGGATCTTGTTGAAGATCTCGCCGGTCGGCACAAAGAAAACACTCGGGCAATCTTCGCTGATCAGCGCGATCGGACCGTGTTTCATTTCTGCGGCCGGATAACCTTCCGCGTGAATATAGGAAATTTCCTTTAGTTTCAGCGCGCCTTCCAAAGCCAGCGGGAAGAGCGAAAGACGTCCGAGGAAAAGCATGTCGGTCGCTTTCGCGTAACGCCGCGCGATTTCCCGGATGCGCGGCGCTTGCTCGAGCGCACGCTGAACGAGCGCGGGGGCGCCTTTGAGGGCGGTCACATATTGCACACCGTCGGTGAAACTCATGTCGCGCATCCGGGCGACGTAGAGCGCCATCATTGCACCGATCAGCAGCTGCGATGTGAACGCTTTGGTCGAGGCGACGCCGATCTCCGGACCCACGTGCTGATAAATTCCGCCATCGGCTTCGCGCGCGATGCTCGAGCCAACCACGTTGCTGATCGCGAGCACACGATGGCCTTTGCGTTTCGCTTCGCGCAGAGCGGCAAGCGTGTCGATCGTCTCGCCCGACTGGCTCATCACGAAGAACAGCGTGTTCGGGTCGAGCGGCGAATTTCGGTAGCGAAATTCCGATGCGTAATCAACCTCGACCGGCAGTCGCGCGAAGCGCTCGATCAGGTGCTCGGTGACCAAGCACGCGTGCCACGCTGTGCCGCAGGCGCAAAACATGAAACGGTCGATCTGCCGAAACTCGCTCGGGGTGATGTTCAAGCCACCGAACTGGGCCGTGCTACCGTCGGCGGAAAAACGCCCGCGCATCGCATTTTCGAGCGCCGCCGGCTGCTCGAAAATTTCCTTCTCCATGAAATGGGCGTAGTCGCCTTTGTCGGCATCCGTGATCGACCACGTGATTTTGTCCACCACAGGAGAAACGTCGGACTGGTCGAGCGTCGTGATCGAGAAGGCCGTTGGTGTCAGATGCACGAGTTCGCCGTCCTTGAGATAGACGACATTTTGCGTCCGGCTGATCAGGGCCGACGCGTCCGACGCCAGAATATATTCGCCGTCGCCCACGCCAAGAATAAGCGGCGAAGCCTTGCGCGCAGCCACGATTTCGCCGGGAAAATCGACACAAAGCGCGGCGATGCCATAGGTGCCTTCGACGTGGTGGAGCGCCTTGCGCACGCTCTCGAGGAATCGGCTATGACCGTTGCGGTCGATCGGCTCCTTCGCGTAATGATACGCGATCAAGTTACACAGCACCTCGGTATCGGTCTCCGACTCGAACGTATAATCCTTGCCGAGGAGGAAATTTTTTATCTGCGCGTAATTTTCGATCACCCCGTTGTGAATCAGGCCGAAATTGCCATCGCTGCTGAGATGCGGATGAGCGTTGGCGTCCGTCACTCCGCCGTGCGTGGCCCATCGCGTGTGCCCGATGCCAGTCGTGCCGGTGAACTGATGCAGCGCGGTTTCTTTGACGAGGTTTTCCACCCGACCGATCTTTTTCGCGACCTCGAGCCGCCGACCCTGCAACACGCAGAGTCCCGCGGAATCATAGCCGCGATACTCGAGTCGCTTGAGGCCCTCGAGGATGATTGCCGATGCCTTTTGTTTACCGACGTAGCCGACGATTCCACACATATTTTCCGATTTTTGTTTGGCGAAATTAAGCGAGCGCGCCAATCGTTGCGCAAGGATTTAACCCCAACCGCTCTTACCATGCCCAATCAAAAACGCGTTCTTGCAGTCATCATGGGCGGGGGCCGCGGCACACGGCTTCATCCTCTCACCCAGGAGCGTTGCAAACCGGCCGTGCCGCTCGCCGGGAAATACCGGCTCGTCGATATTCCGATCAGCAACTGCATCAATTCGGACATCAACCGGATCTTCATCCTCACCCAGTTCAACACGGCATCACTGCACCGGCACATTCAGAATACATATCATTTCGATCCGTTCGGTGGTGGATTCGTGGATATTCTTTCAGCGGAGCAAACGGAAAAAAGCGTCGACTGGTATCAAGGGACCGCCGACGCCGTGCGCCGGAACCTGCTGCATTTTCGGGCGTTTCCGCACGACCTCGTGCTGATTCTTTCCGGCGACCAGCTGTACCGGATGGATTTTCGGAAAATAATCGAACAGCACCTGTCGACAAACGCCGAAGTCACGATCGCGGCCATTCCGTTTCCCGTGTCCAAAGTGGAAGGCCTCGGCTTGATGCGCGTGGCGGACGATCTCTCGATCGCCGAGTTCGTCGAAAAACCGAAGGACCCGGCCGTGATTGCCGGCCTCGCATTGAGCAACGCAATCGAGGCGAAACTCGTGAATCCGTCGACCGAGAAACGCTGTCTGGCCTCGATGGGCATTTACGTTTTCAAACGCGGCGTACTCGCGGATGCGCTCGAAAACACGATGGTGGACTTCGGCAAGGAAGTGATTCCGGGACTTCTCGGGAAAAGAAAATTATACGCGCATATATTCGAGGGCTACTGGGAGGATATCGGCACGGTGCGGGCTTTCTTCGAGGCCAACCTGGCACTGGCGCAGCCGTTGCCACCGTTTAATTTTTTCGATGCCGGCGCTCCCATTTACACGCAGGACCGTTATCTGCCCGCTTCAAAGTTGAACAAATGCGACATCAACCACGTCGTGATCGGGGACGGCTCGATTTTGACCGACTCGGCGATGAAACATTGTGTGCTCGGCATCCGCTCGTACGTCGGTGAAGGCTCCGTGCTCGAGGACACGGTGATGATGGGCGCCGATTATTACGAAACGGACGAGCAACTCGCCGCGAACGTTTCGGAGGACCGACCGCATCTGGGTCTCGGGAAAAATTGCCGCGTCAAGCACGCGATCATCGACAAGAATGCGCGGATCGGCGACGGGTGCGTCCTGAATGCCGAGGGAAAAACCGATGGCGCCTACGTCAATGGTGCGGTGATCATTCGCGACGGCGTGCTGGTTGTCACCAAAGGTGCGATACTGCCCGCGGGCACGGTGATTTGACGACTGGACGTGAACGGGCGGTTGCGTGAGGTGAATCAAACGGTTGGCGTCGGCTGCAAAGATCCTAACGCAGCGTATTTTCCGGGTCGGGACGCCACTCCGAGGCGTCCGCCTCGTTCGCCACCCACTGCGATCATGGCGCGGAGAGCGGTCTCTACCAGCCGCAGTTTGCGTCGCAGCGTTTGCAGCGACGATCCTAGACCAGGCCGACTACGTTAAATTCCTCCGCCGGGACCATGCGATGAACGCGACACCGCCAACCACCAGAAAAATCGAATAGAACGTTCCGCGGCTTAGTCCGAGAATCAGCCCGGCGTCCGGCTCGCGATAAATCTCCCCGATGGCACGCGCGATCGCGTACGCGAGCAAAAATTCTCCGGTCAAACGACCGGGATTTTTTTTGATGACATCGCTTCGCCAGAATCGCCACTGCATGTAAAACAACAACGCGATGCCTTCGAGAGCAGCCTCATAAAGCTGCGAGGGATGCCGCGGGACGATAGGCTGCGGACTCTGCGGAAAAATTACGGCCCACGGCACGCGCGCAGGCTTGCCCCAGAGTTCCCCGTTGATGAAATTTGCGATGCGCCCGAAGAGGAGGCCGGCGGGCGCGGTCGAGACGATGAGGTCAGCCAGATGGAGAAACGGGATTTTCTGACTTCGAGCGAACCAGATCGCCGCGATGGCGACGCCGAGCATGCCACCATGACTCGCCATGCCACCCTCCCACACGCGAAAAAAACTCAGTGGATCATGGATCAGTTGCTCCGGATGATAGAGCAGAAACGAACCCAGCCGCCCTCCGATCATCACGCCGAGAACGAGCGCGATAATGAGATCGGGAATTTTTTCCTTGGGCAATTGCGAGCGTCCAGCGCGACAATAGCGATTTAGCAGCCACGTCGCCACCAGGAATCCGCAAAGATAACTCAACCCATAATAACGGATGCCGAAATTATCGGTGAACCGAATCAGAAACGGATTGAGATCGTGCGTCCAGTAGGCGAGCGGAAATAGCGGAATCACGGGTGAAGGCTTGCGCTTGCGCGTCCCGCGAACAATTCAATTTGCGCCCGGCCTGCAATGCGGCGGCCAGGGCCCGAGCCTCGTCGGAATGCCCGCGCCCGGAGGCTGCTTCGTCAGCGCCGCTCGCAATTTCACGAACGCAGGGCGCGGACGATCGCGGCGGGTTGGCGGCACCGGCCGACAGAAAGAATCGCCGCGTTTGTCGTCGCGAAAACATCCTTGCGGCGACCGATCGCGCGGCCCGTAGTCGTCCGGCATGAGCGAGCTCAAACGCACTCCACTGCGAGATTTTCACGTCGCCCACGGCGGCCGCCTGGTGGATTTCGCCGGGTGGGAAATGCCCGTCCAATATAAAAGCATTCTCGAGGAACACAAAGCCGTGCGCCGCGCGGCGGGTTTGTTCGATGTGAGCCACATGGGGGAAGTCGACATTCGTGGGCCGCAAGCGGAGAGATTCCTGAATCACCTCGTGACCAACGACGCGGCAAAACTTTTTCCGGGCCGCGTGCTTTATTCGCCGATGTGTTATCCGAGTGGCGGCGTCGTGGACGATCTCCTCGTGTATATGCGCGGACCGGAGGATTATTTTCTCTGTATCAACGCGGGCAATATTGCCAGGGACCTCGCGTGGATTCGTGAGCAGGCGAAATCATTCGAGGTCACGGTCACGGATCGTTCGGATGACTACGCGCTGCTCGCCGTGCAAGGCCCGCGCGCGGCGGAGATCGTGCAATCTCTCACTGGCGCCAAGCTTGGTCTGGTGAAATATTATCATTTCACCGAGGGCACCGTGGCTGGCGTGCATTGCCTGATCAGCCGGACCGGCTACACGGGAGAAGATGGATTTGAACTATATCATGCCGCGGGCGACGCCGTCGGCCTGGCCGGCGCGCTGCTCGCGGCCGGCGCGCCGCACGGGCTGGAACTCGCCGGGCTCGGCGCGCGCGACAGCTTGCGACTGGAGGCGGGATATCCGCTTTATGGGCACGAGATCACGCCGGAGATTTCGCCCCTCGCCGCGGGTCTGGGATGGACGGTGAAGCTGGAAAAAGACGCCGATTTCATCGGTCGCGGCGCGCTCCTCGCGGAAAAGCAAAATGGCGCATCGCACCGGGTCATTTTTTTCAAGACCGGCGATCGTCGCATCGTGCGCGCGGAAACTCCGGTCTTTGATACGGAAGGCGTGACCGTCGGACGGGTGCTTTCCGGCACGCTTTCTCCGCTTCTGAACGAAGCCATTGGATCGGCGTTGGTCCCAAGTGACGCCGTGGCGCGTCCTCTCTGGGTTGAGATTCGCGGAACAAAAATAAATTTGCAAAGTGTCAACCCGCCTTTCGTGCCGCTGAAAAAAATCTAGCGCGACGGCGCCGGATTTTTTTCGCGCTCGCCAGCCTAACCCCGTGGAGTAAACCGGCTCTGCAGAACTTCCCATGAGCAACGTTCCCACCGATCTCCGATACGCAAAATCACACGAATGGCTGAAGCTTGCGAGCGACGGCACCGCGACCGTCGGCATCACCGACTACGCCCAAAATTCGCTTGGCGACATCACCTATGTGCAGTTGCCGAAAGTGGGCGCTACGCTGAAGGCCGGCGAAACATTTGGGGTGGTCGAATCGGTGAAAGCCGCGAGCGATTTATACGCTCCGGTGGCCGGCACCGTCGTCGCGGTTAATTCCGCGCTGGATGGCGCACCGGAAACGGTAAACCGCGCGCCGTTCGGAGACGGATGGATGTTAAAACTGAAAGTGGCGAATCCGCCGGATGCCGCCGCGCTGCTGGATGCGGGCGCGTACGAAAAGTTGCTGGATTAAATTGAGCTCGTTTGTCGGCTGCTGAACAGTGCGCGCGGCTTCCATGTCGGAGCGGCTTTACGCCGCGATTTCAAATCGCCGTGACGGTGTAAAGCACGCCGATTTTTGCGCCGCCCTCATCCGCGTTTCAGCCATACTGCCATCGGAGCGAGGCCGCGGTTGTTCCACGCATAATACGGAATCGCCGTCACCGGCGTCGCACGACCAGCCACGTCGAACGTAAGCACCGTTACTCCGCCGAGCAGATCCGGCTGCGCTTGCACGGTCGTTTGGGCCGCCGCCGGCACCACGATATCTTCCGGCACGAACGCGTGGTCCGCCGCCTCCACGCAATAAACCACGGGTCCACGCTCGAACGCCACCCGGTCACGCGTTGCTGCGATGTGCGGATTTCCGTGGACCGCCCGCACCGGCATGGGCAGCTCGAGTTCCACCTCATCGCCGGCGCGCCATTCGCGCGTGATCGCCACGTAGCCCTTCTCCAGCACTGGGGCGACGAGCCGGCCCGCCACGCGCACGGACCACGCCGACGGCTTCGGATCGTCGTATCCATAAAGGTCTGACGGCACGGGCCGGCCCTGGGCCCATTCCGGAATCCGCACGCGGACCGTAAACGTCTTCGGCGCGGCCGGAGTGACGGTCAGCTTGACCGCACCGTTCCAAGGATAGTCGGTCGTTTGCGCCAGCTTCACCTTCGCGCCCGCGATCGTCGCTTCTCCTTCGCACTGGGCGTAGAAATTCACAAACAACGAATCGCCCTGCACCGCATAAAAATAACCCGTCAGCGCCGCGAGCGTTCGCATCAAGTTCGGCGGGCAGCACGCGCAGCCGAACCAGGGCACGCGCCCGGCGAATCCGCTGTTGTTTTTCTTCGTGCCGTCGTAGACGCAGGGATTCGTGTAGAAGAAACGATCACCGCTGAGGGACACGCCACTGATCACGCCGTTGAAGCAACTTCGCTCGAGCACGTCCATGTACCGCGCGTCGCCCGTAAGTAAAAACATCCGGTGATTCCACATCATCAACGCGACGGCGGCACACGTTTCGTTATAGCCGTCGTTGGGCAACTCGTAGTCCGCCCCATAGGCCTCGCCGTCCGCTCGCGCACCAACACTGCCGGTGAGGTAAAGCTTCCTTCCCGCCATGTTGTCCCAGATTTTCGCGATCGCCGCGCCATAACGTTCGTCGCCGGTCAATGCCGTCACGTCCGCCATTCCTGAATACAAATAATTCGCGCGCACCGCATGTCCGGTCGCCGTGGTTTGGTCCACCACGCGAAGATGGCGCTGGTTGTACTCCGGCCCGCCGGGCCCGCGCGCCTCGAGAAAAATTCGCGCGAGGTCGAGGTAACGCCGGTCGCCCGTCACGCGGAACAATTTCACCAGACCCATTTCGATCACTTCGTGGCCCGGGGCGATTCGCAGCTGGCCCGATCCGAAATCATGCCATACGAGGTCCGCACTTTTCAGGCAGATTTCGAGCAGGCTGCGCTTTCCCGTCGCCTGAAAATGGGCGACGCCGGCTTCGTAAAGATGGCCCAGATCGTACAACTCGTGACTGAGCTCCGGATCTTTCATCCATCGTTCCTGGCCGACCCATTTATGCGCCGGAGAGTCGGGGTGCATCGTTCGAAATGTGTAGAGATACCCATCGGGCTCCTGCGCCGCCGCGACTCGGGCGATCACGTCATCGAGTTTCTTTTCGAGCGCGGCGTCGGGTTTTGTGCTCAGCGTATACGACGCGCCTTCGACCACTTTGTAGACATCCGAGTCATCGAACGGGAAAATCGTCACCGGCGTATTCTGAAATGATTTCTCGCCCGCCGCGCGCCGCCGCATCGTTTCCGCCGCGAGATCGAAATTTTTCAAGCGGTTCGATTCGTCGAGCTGTTTCAACCCGAACGGCACGGTCACCGTTCGATTGATCTCCTGTTTCGTCTGCCAAAAGCCGCCGGTCAGGCGCACGTCGGTGAACGGCACGGGCTGCACCGGATAGTCGGACGCAAACGCCGTCGCCGCCGAGGCAGCGATAACAAAAAAAGCAATGGTCAGGCAGCGCATGAGCGAAGAGGGGTTTCGTCGAACGTTCCTGATTATCCGCGCGGTTTCCAGCCGATTGCCCGCGACTTCTACTTTACCGTTCTCCGAACAATCACCGCGGAAATTGTGGCGCGGGTCGGCGCCGAGCGAATGGCAGTCGATCAGACGCGTGAGAAAGATTGCGATCGGGTGCGAACTCGGGCTTTCAAAGCGGTTCCGACTGATTTTTTTCGCGTGCAGAACCT